>Ga0105049_10000245_pt1 | contig 56702 bp, 46 predicted proteins | sample MAT06_FD_78087 | JGI IMG/M metagenome (GOLD analysis project Ga0105049, IMG submission 78087) | Freshwater microbial communities from Lake Fryxell liftoff mats and glacier meltwater in Antarctica - MAT-06 | ecosystem: Environmental > Aquatic > Freshwater > Ice > Liftoff microbial mat | place...
CCGATCCAAACCATGTTTGCGTTTGTCTGATCCACGCGGATACCGTCACTTGATTTGTCAGTTGTTGCACGGCTGCTGGATTGCCTGAAGAAATCCAATTGTTACCCGGAGTGTTGGAAGCAACTGTATAGATGGCTGAAGAAGCGTTGCCATTGCGATCATTCACATAGGTGTTTGTTCCCGATGCGGTGGCGTTGTAATTGTTGCCACTCGAATCATTGAGGGTAGCATCAAACGTATAGTGGAGAATTAAACCCGATTGAATATCGACCGGTGGGCTAAGTGGGTTGATCACGGTAGCGGTTACCGGCACACGCGCACTTTCGCACCCATTTCCATAGAGAATGGACACGTAATAAGACGTGGTGAAGGAGATGAATCCGGTGGATAGAATGTTGCCCTCTGGGTTAGGCAACGGACTGCCACCTATGGGGGCGGTGTACCATTGGTAAATGGCCTCTCCACTTGCTCCGCTTGCTGACAGATCCACTTCGCCTTCGAGGCAGAGCGTTGCGCCGGTAGTGGATGGAGCTGGGGGCTCGGAGCCTACAAACACTTCAATGGATGGCATCACCAGTTGGCAGGGGGCGAACGTGCTTGAGGCCACCAATTCAAATGAAGTGGGGAGTGTAAGAATTCCTGTGGAAAAAGTCAAGGTTCCACCAGATCCCACTTGTGCGCTTCCCACTAAGGTCAGGGTGGTGGCATTGCGCAACTGGTAGCTTACACCCATCTGACTATTCACAAGTACAATGGTGGCAGCGGTGGATAAGCATGCCACGGCAGGGTTGGCAAAGGCATTGAGCACCAAAGGCTGTTCGAGCACCATAGCTTGAATCTCTATGGCAGAAAGTTCGCGGGTGTATATTCTAAAATCATCCAGACGTACATTGGCGTATGCATCGGAGGCCCAATTGCTGCGACCGATATAATTTATCGTGCGCATGATATTCACAGGGGCATTCTGATTTCCCGATGCCACCTGCACTCCGTCTATCCATGCTCGCCCAACGCCATTGGACCATGAATAAGTGAAGTGAAACCACTGATTGAGCGCTTGAGCTGAGGGGGTCGATGTGATGGCTTGAGCCGCAGCGCCGGTATAGTTTTGGGCGCCCGCTCTCCCATTGGTACCATTGGTGAAAATGGCGAGGATATTATTGTTTTGTGGCCCATTGCCGAAGTCGAATAATCGGCTGAAGTTGGCATTCGTTTGCTTGTTAAACCAGCAACTCACCGTGAATGGGCCTCCGTTGAAATAGACGCCATCAGGAACATCGATGTATCCGTTGGTGCCATTTAATTGAAGTGCACCAGTGGCATTTCCAAATCGGTCGGCCACAGGGGAAGTTCCTCCCATGAGTGTGCCATTGACATTGTTGCCCGATGCATCGGTTGCATTTCCGTTGAGGGGATAGTACAGAATCAGTCCAGCCGTTAAAGAAGTAGGAAGAGAGGCCGACTGTCCGAGCTGGGCAGGAGCATTGTTTACCGTCACCTGCACACTCGCCGAACCTGCGCAGCCATTGCGTGTGTAGGTCACGGTATAGGTGCCGCTATTCAAGACTGTAGCATTCGAAAGGGATGGATTTTGCAGCGCTGATGCAAAGCCGTTGGGGCCCGTCCAGGCGTATGAAGCACCCGGTAATAAGGCAGCGGTAAGTTGGATGGTTTCTCCATTGCAGACCGCTTGATTGAGTCCCGCAGGCGCGAGTTGGAAGAAGTAGGGGCGAACGGAGGTATTGATCGCATCATTCCACGCACCGGTAGTGAGGATCGAGCCGTAGTCTTCGTTGCTGGCGTTGTTCGGCTCTCCAGGGCTCCAGTTGGTGTAGGTCACTGGTGCCCCATTGACCCAAGCCCAGTTACCTTCTACGGCAGCGTCGCTAAATCCAATCCACGTCGATTCAGTAACGACTGATTGAAGCAGGGCATTGGCAGCGGCGTTGGGAATCACCGCAAGATGACCACCATTTGCCGCCGCGCTGGCCGACGATTCTATCCAAGAAAGATCTGTATTGCTTATGAAATAAGACGATCCGCCTGAAGTACCGATGTAAGTCAACGTGCCCGCAGTGGGAATGTCGCCCAGCAATCCGGTAATTCCAAAAGGATCAGTGGGTGCGCTTGCAGCAAACGGGGCGGAAGTAAGGACGCGCAAGCGATATCCCGTTCCCGTTGGCACCCCTTCAGGAATCACCAGAGAAAGGGCTGCGCTATTGAGATCAGACACAAGGGTAGAAGAGGCCATCGGAGAGGTAAAGCTTCCCGCAGAATTAGAAAGTTGAAGCGTGTACGTATTTCCAGCGGCGAGATCCCCGGTGGATTCGACGTTTAGAGTAACTGTACTTCCAGCACAATAAGCACTTGAAACAGTGGATGTTATGGCTACACCAACGAGTTGTCCGACCTGAATGGCGGCTATCTCATCCGCGTTGATCACACGGTTATACACTCTGAATTCATCCACCGCACCATTGAGGGGATACCAATTGGAAACGAAGCGTCCGATGGACAAACTGCGATTGATCAAGGTGCCAAAATTTGCAGCGACGGCATTCGAAGACGAGAGTACACCGTTGATGTACACCTTATGACCGTTGGTGTCCATCGTGAGTGTATAATGAAACCACTCTCCAAGGGTATAGGGAGCAATGGTTCCGGTGAACGCCGTCATTCCATTGTTGCCTATTTGGTGGTTGAGATTGCTACTCACCCGTTGCGACAATTGCCAGAGTCCGCCTCCAGCATCTCCTGACATGGCGAAAAGGCATTGGGAGCCGCCAGCTACCACCGATCCAGTGCCAGATGTTCCGGTAGCACTGTTCACCCGCGCCCAAAAGCTAAAGGTTGCGCCACTCACAAACTGTAGCGAAGGGGAGGCCGGCACTTGCACCTTTCCAGCGTTAGCTGTCCCGCCAAAAGAGACACAGGAAGATGGGTTGCCCCACGGATCGGTGGTGTAGCCGGCAGAGCCAGAAGGCACTCCGTTATTTCCATTTCCACTCGCGTCAAGAGCGTTGGCGTTAAAGGGAAAATAAGCCACCAACCCATCCGACAAGTTCACTTGGGCCATACCGGAAAGGCTTCTAGTAAGGAGGAGAACGGAGATGAAAAAGAGGTGAAAAACGGAGGAAAAGTTCGTTGTGTACATGGACCAAAATTTCGTTTGTCGAAAGTGCAAACACATGAGCTTAGACACCAAGCACTGGTGTCGCAAATGCATGAAATATTGTTGCAATTGTCTACTTATCAGTCCTGTTGGACACCCCAGAGGGCGTTTTGCCGAAATATTCCGCAAAGCTTTTGGTAAAATAGGACTGGCTGTTGAAGCCGCAAGAAAAGGCCACCTCGGTCACATTTTTTTCTGTTTCCAACAGAAGGTCGTGCGCTTTTTCAAGACGCACGATTCGGATGAAATTGGCCGCCGAGAATCCGGTCAAACTGGTCAGTTTGCGGTGGAGCTGACTTCTGCTCAGGGCGAGATCGGATGCCAATTGATGGACACCGTATTCGCTTTCTTCTAAGTGCTGAAAAATGAATGCGACAGTTTGATTGACAAAATCGCTGGAGCTTTTCAGTCGATCCTCTGCCGGTTGTGACGAGGCTAACTTCTCAGTGTACCTCTCTCGATTGCGCTGCACGGTGGTCAACAGATTCTGGATAACCAAGAGCAATTCTTTGGGATTAAAAGGTTTGGGTACATAGGCATCCGCACCGAATTGGAGCGAACTCAACCTGCTTTCAAGTGAGGCCCGTGCGGAAAAAACAACCACCGGAATGTGGTTCGTCAGGTCCGCGGATTTCAGTTCTTGCAGCATGGCTATGCCATCTTTCACCGGCATGAGAATGTCGGTAAGAACAATATCCGGCAGGATTTTGCGCGCGAGCTGGAGGCCATGCTCCCCATTTTGAGCCGAGGCGATTCTGTAGTTTGAGCGCATGAGAGACGAAACGAACTGAGTAATGTCGGGATCGTCTTCAACCAGCAGCAAGAGAGGTCGCTCATCCTCACTAGGCTCATCTTCGGGTGCTTCCGCTTGCGCCTCGCGCAGAGGTAATCGCAGCGAAAAGGTGCTTCCATTGTCCGGCGAGCTTTCGAGAGTGAGTTGGCCCCCTGCGAGCTCCGCTAGCTCGCGGGCAAGGGATAGGCCGATGCCTGTGCCAGCCAGAGCTTCGTGCTGGGGCAATCGGTAAAAACGCCCGAAGATGCGTGATTGATCTTTCAATGGAATCCCTGGACCATTGTCTGCAACGGTAAGGAGAAGCACACCGCCTTCGCAGCGGGCGGAGAGAAGGACGATGCTGTGTTGCGGGGAATACTTTATCGCATTGCTCACCAAGTTGGAAAGAATCTTCTCGAGTGCATTGGACGGATAGCTGCAAAAGGTGGGGTGTACAGGCAGATCGAGCCGCAACTCGATGCTGTGTGCATTAGCTTCTTGTTGAAACAACAGGGCCGTGGATCGCAGCATGGCCACCACATCCCCAGAATACCAGTCGAGACGGTAATGGCCTTTTTCGAGTTTGGAAGCATCCAGCAACTCGCTCACCAGGCGGGTGAGTTTCTCACTATTCGATTGAACCAACCGAAAGTGTTCGGTTAGCTCGGGCCGATTGTCGAGCGACTGCTGAATAAGATGAAGAGGTCCATTGATCAGGGTGAGAGGTGTTCGGATTTCATGAACGATATTTTCGAACATGCGCGTTTTCTCCCGCTCAACCAGCGCATGAACTCGCCTTTTTTGCCAGAAGTAAAAGGCGATGAAGGCAGCCAGTAAGATAAGTGTGACTGCGACAAAAAGAATGACCTGCAGTTGGGCTCGTTTTTTCTCAGCGATGAGTTGCGCCTTTTGAAGGTCTTTCTCGCGGCGGGTCGTTTCATATTGTATCTCCAGCTCGGAAATGGCCTTTTGCTTGTCCGAATCAAATACAGAATTGGTCAGCGCAAGTTGCTTCGTGCGGTAGTCGAGGGCTTGACCGAAGTGCCCCAAAGCGGCATGTGCATCCGCGGAGAGACGGTACACCTCAATCATGAATCGATCCTGAGGAATAGAATCGGCAGCTCGCTCGGCCTTGGCGAGGTAATCCAGTGCGCGAGGATAATTCTGTCGGATTACCGCGATCTCTGCAAGGTTGTAATTGCTTGAGACCAGGTTGTTGACCAATTGATAGGTTTCGGCCAATTCAATGGATCTGGAATAATAATATTCCGCTGAATCGAGGTTGTTGTAGCCGGTCTGATAGGCGGCGCCAAGGGAGTTGTACAGGGGCGATAGGTAACTCTCTTGGTTGTTTTTAACAAGCACATTCTTCGTTTCATGAAGCATCGTGATGGCTTCCTCGAATTTGCCTTGTTGGGAATATAATCCAGCAAGATTGATCAGAATAACGGAGTACCAAGTGAACTCACCTTGGCTCAGCTTCAATTCAGCCGCCTTGCGGATATATTCTTCCGCTTTCGTCCATTCGTTGAGGTAATAATAGCTAATGCCAAGTCCATTGTAGGTGGAAGCCAGAGTGGTTTGGTCATTTCCTTCTTCGGCAATTTGAATGGCGCGCAAGAAGTATTCAATGGATTCTTTGAGTCGAGATTGGTTTTGGTAAGCCTCACCGATTACGGCGTGGGCACGTGCGCGCGAGGCTACATTTTCGTCTAGACCAATGACTTCTTCCGCAAGGATGATTGCCGAGTCAGGATATTGAGAGGCGTAGGCCGTTGCTCGCTGAAGAAGTTCTTTCGACTGCGGTGATTGTGCCGAAATACGAGTTGCCCAAAGGGCCATGGACAGAATAAGAAGGCTGTTGAAATGGCGCATGTCAGCGCGAAGGTAGGATTCATTTCCCTGACAGCGCATGATGGAAGGTTGGGTTGCTCGATCAGCGTTTCGTTAATCTCAAGGGTGTAGGGTCATTCCTTTGATAGGATCATTCACCGCTAATTCGCTGCTTTTATTTGCTTCGGTTTTAAGCCGAGGGTCAGAGGTCACAGGAGGTAAAAACTCTTTGCGTTCTCTGCGCAACCTCTGTGTTCTTTGCGTTCCGTTTTTTTTCACCACAAAGAAATCCCTCTGCGTACCTCCGTGTTACCTCTTTCTCCTCCGTGTTCCGTTTAATTATTAACCACGAAGCTATAAACACCCCGAAAGAACAAGCACTAGGAAGAAAGTCTTTTTTTGCTTCATGGTGCTTCGTAGCGATAAGGTGGTATAAGGTTTTCGCACGGGCGCACTCGTCCAGCCGAATGGCCAGACTGATGTGCCCATGCCACGGCGCTTTGTCACTTTCATTTAGTAAGAACCGCGGAGCCTTCTTCCCTACTTCAGGGAATTGAAATAAATTATTCTGGAAGAAAATAGATGTCATCCAGCGGTCAATGTGAAGCCATTAACCCAAATGCAAGTTGAAGACACGACTTACCACATGCAGATGCATCCATATCTGATCCTTCGTTTCAATAAAGGAGAGTGACGAAATAGGAATGTCAAGCGCTTAATTCTTTCCAAGAAATCCCGCCCTTAGTTATTGAACGACAGCAATGTCTTCCACGCTTCTTCCGTGTGGTTCTGTTCCAGGAGTTGCGCTGCACGCTGGTGCAGTTGTGCTTCCAACGCGTGCGGCTGCTTCTCCAGTTCGAGGAAGAGTTCTGGGAGTTCGATCAATTTGTACTCGTTCACTTCGGTTTCATTCGGGAGCGCTTCTACACCCGCAAGTTGGGCCAGTTGATTGCCAGTAAGCACCGTTGAATGCAGGATGTCGGCGGGTATTTGGTCGAAGCCAATTCCTATTTCCTTCGTCGGCTGTGCCAGCTCAAAAAGTCCTGACTTCGCCCGCGAATACCACGAGCCCCCCATGCGCGAAACCTGATCTATTTTCTCTGGAGAAATCCGTCCATCAGCATCGAGTATCTCCTCGTGAATGTGAATGCGAACGACTTCGCAGATCACCATATTTCCTGCACCGCCGCCTTGTCCCAGCTCAATAATATCATTCACCACGCATTCCATCTGCACAGGACTTTCTTTTACACGAAAGGGACGAATCATTTCGGAAGGAATAGGGGTAAGTCCTGATTTAATAAACTCATTCACTCCTGAAGGATATTCAGTGCTCGCCAGCGACATCTGCCGAACGATGGCGTAGTTCACCACGTTGATCACACATTCTTTCACCTGCTTCACATTTTCGAAGGTGTCCTTGGTGGTGTTATCTCTTCCTCTGCGAGCCGGCGAGAACACCAGAATGGGAGGATTGGCGCTGAATACATTGAAAAAACTGAATGGCGAAAGATTGGGATTGCCATTGGCATCAATCGTACTAGCCAACGCAATTGGTCGTGGCGCCACCGCTCCCAATAAGTATTGGTGAAGCGTGGGGATAGGGAGATCTTTTGGGTCGATGGTCATGATAAAATGATGATGTGCTGTCTAAGTATCTTGTGGTTTGATAACCTTACAGTCTAAAAGTCCTAAAGTCTAATAGTCCAACTGTCCATGCGCCTCCTTCACAGCTTCGCATTCTCCATCACCTTCACCCGTAGTTCTTCCTTGAAGGCTGCTATGCGCTCGAGTAGGGGTGGATCGCCGGCGGCAACGATCTGTGCCGCAAGGATCCCCGCATTGCGCGCTCCGTTGAGAGCCACGGTGGCCACTGGAACACCGGCGGGCATTTGCAGAATGCTTAATATGCTATCCCACCCATCAATGGAATTGGACGACTTAATGGGCACACCGATTACGGGCAGGGGAGTGAGTGAAGCCGTCATACCGGGCAGATGCGCCGCACCTCCCGCACCAGCTATGATCACCTTCAATCCCCTAGCTGCGGCCTCACGTGCGTAGTCGAACATTCGTTCGGGCGTACGGTGGGCGCTTACCACGGAGATTTCATATTCTACTTGAAGGGCGTCTAGCACTTGCGCTGCTTCCTGCATCACAGGCAGGTCGCTTTTGCTTCCCATTATAATTCCTACTCGGATCATTGGTGTGTTGTTTGTCAAATTTCGAATTGATCGTTAGAGCATCATTCCTACTATTGCGGCAGTGAATAAACATGCCATGGTACCTCCAATCAACGCTCTGAATCCAAGTTGTGAGAGCATAGCTCTTTTGGAGGGAACCAGTGTTCCAATTCCTCCAATCTGAATTCCGATGGACGCGAAATTGGAGAATCCACACAAAGCGTAGGTGGCAATTATAATCGATTTTTGACTGATAAAAGCGCCTGAGTTTTTCATTTCTCCCAATGTGGTGTAGGCAAAAAATTCATTGAGGATTGTTTTCTCTCCAAGCAATTGTCCGACCATCATAATGTCCTGTCCAGGCACCCCAATGAGCCATGCTACCGGAGCGAACACATAGCCCAGTAGCATTTGAAACGAAAGGCCATCCTTGAATGGTGTACTGGTTGCTATCATGTCATTCAGTCCGCCGATGGTGCCCACTTGAAAGAGCAGGTAATTGAAGAAGTACATGAATGCGGTAAACACCAGCAGCATGGCACCCACATTCACGGCCAAGCGAAATCCATCCTGTGTGCCATTCGCCACTGCTTCCAGCACGTTCGCTCCAATCCGATCCTTGGGAATTTCTAGTGAATGGTTGATTTCTTCTCGTTCGGGTAAGAGTAATTTTGAAGCGACGATTGCGGCTGGTGCCGACATAATACTTGCAGATAATAAATGCTTCGCAAAGAGAATTTCCTGCTGATAGTCTCCATTTCCCAAAAACGTAATGTATGCGGCCATAACTCCTCCCGCAATGGTGGCCATGCCACCGGTCATGAGACACAGCATTTCTGAGCGTGTCATTCGGTCGAGATAAGGGCGCACCAGAAGGGGTGCTTCGGTTTGTCCCAAAAACACATTGCCTGCAGCGGCCAAACTTTCTGCTCCTGAAATTTTCAAGGTATGCTTCATCACCCACGCAAATCCTTTCACAATCCACTGAAGGATTCCGATGTAGTAAAGCAAAGACATCAGCGCAGAAAAGAAGATTACAGTAGGCAGCACGCGGAATGCAAAATTCATGAAGGCTCCGTCCACTTTTCCGTCGACGAATGTGCCCAGTAAAAAGTCGACTCCATTAGCGGCAAAGGAGGTCACCTTGACAAACGCTTTGGCCAGAAAATCGAAGATTTTTTCTACGAAGGGTACTTTGAGAATAAGGAGGGCGAGGAGGATTTGTAATCCGATTCCTTTGAGTACGAGTGCCCAAGGAATGTGGCGTCGATCGGAGGATGCCAACCAGCCTACTGCAACTAAAAAGGCAATACCGATAAACGCTCGTAGAATATCCATAGGTCTTGGTTTGTCCGCGCAAAGTAGGCACAGCCGAGAAGTCGTGCATCATTGTTAGCAAGAAAAAGAAAGGGCAAGGGGATTAGGATTTCCTGCGGCTGATCTCGTCTCGAATGCGGGAAGCCTTTTCGTACTCTTCGCGCTCCAGGGCAGTGTCTAACTGACGCTTAAGTTCATCCACAGACATCGACTCTGCATCTTCCGATTCTTCGATCTCCTCTAGGTCAATATCTGGCTCGTCCAGGCTGAGATCGTCGGTCACATCTTCTGAGCTTACTCCCGCTTGTTGAAGTATAAAATCGTAGCAGAAAATGGGGCAGTTGAAACGCACTGCAATCGCTACTGCATCGCTGGTGCGCGCATCAATTTCGATTGATTTTCCATCGAGTGTAGCGGTGAGGCGTGAGAAGAAAATTCCTTCCGCAAGGTTGTAGATCAAAACCTCGTCAATGGCAATTGAAAACGACTGGCACAGACTGCGAAAAAGGTCATGGGTCAGTGGCCGGCTTGGAGTCATTTTTTCCAATTCAATGGCGATGGCTTGTGCCTCAGCGCCGCCGATTACGATAGGCAGACGGCGGTTGCCTTCTACCTCAGAGAGCACCATTGCGTATGCTCCGCTAGTGCTTCCGCTTGGAGCAATATCGGCGATCTGAAGTTCAATTTTTTGGCTCATACCCTCTTGGCTGCAATCAATACTTTAAAAAGCTGTCATACGAATTTAAGGCATCCGCAGGTAGCAACAATTACACGAATTATTTAGATGCGTTGTATGTTTTTGCGGCTTGAATGAGCTGCGGAACGATTTCAAACGCGTCGCCCACAATCCCATAGTCTGCAGCCTTAAAGAAAGGAGCTTCAGGATCTTTGTTGATCACCACAATGGTCTTGCTGCCATTTACACCAGCGAGATGCTGAATGGCTCCGCTGATTCCCACCGCAATATATAAGTTTGGACGAATGGTGATTCCCGTTTGTCCCACGTGCTCGTGGTGAGGGCGCCATCCGATATCCGATACAGGACGTGAACAGGCAGTAGCTGCACCAAGTTCTTTGGCCAGTTCTTCAATCACTCCCCAATGCTCCGGGCCTTTCATACCGCGTCCGGCGCTTACCACTAGATCCGCTTCCGGAAGAGGAATTCCTTCTTCGCCGTCGTCGTGTTTTATTTCACGCACCTTTGATCCAGCCGCACCCACTTCAGGGTTGAATGCCTCTACTTGCGCCGTGTTGATCCCTACAACTATTCCTACAGAATTGGGAGTTACAGTGATTACTTTTAGAGTAGTAGTGACAGATACATCTGCAATGGCTTTACCCGAAAACACATTGCGACGCACGGTGAACCCACCGTTCAAATCGGGCAATCCAGTGGCACCGGGGACCAGTCCAGCGTCGAGACGCGCGGCCACTCGAGGGGCGACTAATTTTCCGGTCATGTCATGTGAGAATACAATTACATCCGCGCCTTCTATTTCGGCGGCAGCCAAAACAAGTCGGGTGAGTTGCTGTGAATCATTGCCTTGAAGGGCAGAAGCATTGAGCACTTTGGATGCGCCTACATTTCCCAATCCGCCATCGCCAGTAATAGCGCCGGTAGTGAGAGCGACACATGAAGTGCCTGTTGCAGAAGCCACACGGGCCGCGTAACTAACCGCTTCAAGACTGCTTTTCGGGAATTTTCCGTTGTGATGGTCGGCAAAAACAAGAACTGCCATAATTGAAATATGCTAGGAGGTTCGTTAAATCACTTTTGCTTCTTCGTGAAGGAGACGGATCAGGTCACCGGCCTGATCAGCGGGGATATACTTGCAGGCCCCTTTTGAAGGAGGCAGGCTATAGGCTTTCACCTTGGTGCTGGCTTCGGAAGGAGTAGCAGGTTCTACAACGAGAGGTTTGGTGCGGGCAGCCATGATACCGCGCATGTTCGGAATGCGCTGTTCAGCCATCCCTTTTGCAGCGCTGATGACCACTGGAGTGGCCGCTTCCAACACTTCTACTCCGCCAGTGATTTCGCGTTCGATGATGGCCGTGCTGCCATTCATATCGAGTTTAGTGGCAAGGGGAACATAGGCGATATCGAGGAGTTCGGCCACCATTCCTGGCACCACCGAACCATTGTAATTGATCGTTTCTTTTCCGCAGAGAATAAGGTCGAAGCCTTTTCCTTTGGCATAACCTGCGATTTGTTTGGCGATAAAAAGAGAATCGCCTTCCACGGCATCGATGCGCACTGCATCATCTGCACCAATAGCCAATGCCTTGCGGATAATAGGTTCGTAGTCGACGCCCCCAACAGAGATGGCAGTGACAGTGCCACCCAGCGTTTCTTTGAGCTCCAAGGCGCGCACCAGTGCGTACCATTCATCGTATGGGTTTACGATGAACTGCACACCTGTTTCATCAAAGGTGGAATTGTCCTGGGAGAATGCAATGCGTGAGGTGGTGTCGGGAGCTTTGCTGATACAGACCAGTATTTTCATGTTAAAATGAGGAATCAGATTTAAACGGGGCTGCGAAGGTAAGAAGAGAATCGGGCGGATGTTTTCTGTTTGCAGCTACTCGGTGTATTTTCGCCGACAGAACGCGTTAAAATTATGAGAGAAATTCAGTTTCGTGAGGCTATATGTGAAGCCATGACAGAGGAAATGCGCCGCGATGAGAGCGTATTTCTGATCGGAGAAGAAGTGGCGGAGTATAATGGAGCCTACAAGGCATCCAAAGGAATGTTGGATGAATTCGGCGCCCGTCGGGTTATCGATACCCCTATTGCAGAGCTCGGTTTTTCTGGCATCGCAGTGGGAGCTGCGATGAACGGACTTCGTCCGATCGTGGAATTTATGACTTGGAACTTTGCCATTCTTGCGGCCGACCAGATCATCAACTCTGCGGCGAAAATGCTTCAGATGAGTGGCGGACAATACTCGGTGCCGATAGTATTTCGCGGTCCGAACGGAACAGCAGGTCAACTTGCCGCAACGCACAGCCAAAGTTTTGAAGCGTTCTACGCGCACGTTCCCGGATTGAAAGTGATCACACCTTCGAATCCATACGATGCGAAAGGGTTGCTGAAAGCCGCTATCCGCGACAATGATCCTGTTGTTTTCATGGAATCAGAGAAGATGTATGGCGACAAAGGCATGGTGCCAGACGGCGAGTATATCATTCCGATCGGGCTTGCCGATGTGAAAAGGGAAGGCACTGATGTGACCATTGTTTCTTTTGGTAAAATCATGAAAACTGCCTTAGCCGGTGCAGAGGAATTGGAGAAAGAAGGTATCAGTGCGGAGGTAATCGATCTTCGCACGATTCGTCCGCTCGATATTGACACCATTATTCGGTCGGTAAAGAAGACGAATCGACTGATTATTCTTGAAGAATCATGGCCTGTGGCGAGCATTTCCACGGAAATTGCCTATCGTGTCCAGCGCAATGCATTTGATTATCTTGATGCACCGATTCGCCGACTCACGCAGAGCGATACTCCATTTGCATATGCCACTACATTAATTGAAGCCGCTTTGCCGCAGGTGGCAGATGTTGTTCGCACGGCGAAGGAATTACTCTATAAGTAACCGCCAAGCGCCCATAGGTTGGTGATAGAGGGAATGCAATCCGCATTTATCTTACCTGATACGAAGGGTATTCCGGCCATTTAGAACAGGAAAGTGAGTGAGCGCGGCATCGCGGGCGCTCTTGTCCTATATTTGCGCCCGCATTTTTTGAACCAAACCAAATTTCTAATACGCTATATGGAAAATCTGATTTACATCGTGCCTGCCTTAGGTATTCTGGGGCTGATCGTGATGGTGATGAAGTCGCGTTGGGTAACCGCGCAAGATGCAGGAACGGACAGGATGAAAGAAATTGCCGGCTATATAGCCGAAGGTGCGATGGCATTTTTGAAAGCGGAGTACCGCATTCTCGGTATTTATGTGGTGATCGCAGGCTCAGGGCTGGGCTTTTTGTCCACTCAGGTAGAATCTTCACACATGTTGATTGTGGTGGCATTCGTATTAGGCTGTTTATTCAGCGCAGTAGCTGGTTTCATCGGTATGCGCATTGCCACTAAAGCCAATGTGCGGACCACTGAAGCAGCGCGCACCTCACTGTCCAAAGCCCTCAAGGTATCTTTTACTGGCGGAACAGTAATGGGACTTGGTGTGGCCAGCCTTGCGGTGATTGGATTGAGTATGCTGTTTATCTTTTTGTTCCAGTATTTCATGAATGGAACCATCGGAAATGGCGGTGATGATCAGATCAAAGCAATGACCCAAGTGCTTGAAGTACTTGCAGGATTTTCGTTGGGTGCAGAATCGATTGCACTCTTCGCCCGTGTAGGCGGAGGTATTTATACCAAGGCTGCCGATGTAGGAGCCGACCTCGTAGGTAAGGTGGAAGCCGGTATTCCGGAAGATGATCCACGCAATCCCGCCACTATCGCAGACAACGTGGGCGACAACGTAGGTGACGTAGCGGGAATGGGCGCCGACTTGTTTGGCTCATACGTGGCTACAGTATTGGCTTCTATGGTTCTCGGAAACTATATGATCCGTGATTTTGTAAAATCAGGAGCCTCTATTGATTTGATTCCAATGGATGGAATGGGTCCGATTCTCCTGCCGTTGACGATTGCGGCGGTGGGTCTTTTGGCTTCGATCATTTCGAGTTTTATGGTGGGCATCAGCGATACAAAGCCGGGCAACACCAATACCGTTCAGGCGGCATTGAATCGTGGCAACTGGGCGTCAATTCTGCTTTCCATGGTAGCCTCTTATTTCCTGATACAGGCGTTGCTTCCTGCGGAAATGAGCATTCAGGTATTTCACTCCGGAGAGTTTTCTACCACGACCACCACAAGCATGAATGTGTTCTGGGCGGTGATGATAGGAATGTTTGTGGGTGCGGCTATTTCGTTCATCACAGAATTTTACACTGGCCTTGGCAAACGTCCGGTTATGGGCATTGTTCAGAAATCGGCTACAGGCGCTGCCACTAATATTATTGCCGGATTGGGCACTGGAATGCTTTCCACGGCAATGCCGGTAATTCTTTTTGCCGGCGCGATCTGGGGCGCTTACGCCTGTGCAGGTTTCTACGGAGTAGGTATTGCAGCTTCTGCGATGATGGCCAACACAGCGATGCAACTTGCTATTGATGCATTCGGACCGATTGCCGACAATGCAGGTGGTGTGGCTGAAATGAGTGAGCTACCTTCAGAAGTGCGTGAAAGAACTGATATTCTTGATTCCGTTGGAAATACCACTGCAGCAGTAGGCAAAGGCTTTGCCATAGCCTCTGCAGCGCTTACTGCGTTGGCTCTTTTCGCCGCTTACGTCACCTTTACCGGAATCAACGGAATCAACATTTTCGAAGCGAAAGTGCTTGCTGCGCTGTTTCTGGGTGGAATGATTCCAGTGGTTTTCTCTGCTTTGGCGATGAACTCAGTGGGCAAGGCCGCCATGCAAATGGTGAATGAAGTGCGTCGCCAGTTCCGTGAAATCCCCGGAATCATGGAAGGCACGGCCACTCCAGAGTATGGCAAGTGTGTCGAAATTTCAACCAAGGCCGCGCTTCGTGAAATGATGCTTCCTGGAGTGATCACCATCGTAACACCGATCATCGTTGGTTTGGTAATGGGAGCAGAAGCTCTCGGAGCCTATATGGCGGGGGTAACTGTGAGCGGTGTGCTCTGGGCTATTTTCCAGAACAATGCCGGCGGTGCGTGGGACAATGCGAAGAAGGCGTTCGAGAAAGGTGTGGAAATCGACGGACAGACTTATTACAAGAAATCTGAGCCCCACAAAGCAGCAGTAGTTGGCGATACAGTAGGTGATCCATTTAAAGACACTTCTGGTCCGTCGATGAACATCTTGATCAAGTTGACCTGCTTGGTTGGTTTGACAATGGCACCACTTCTAGGCGATCATGCAGCGAGTTCAGCAACTGGTGATTCGAACTCTGCGGATTCAAAGAACTCCTCTTATGTCACCAATGAGATCGGAGAGCTCTCCAAAATTTTGACAAATGATGCCGGTCAGGTTATTCAGACTGTGCAGTATTATCCAACTGGAGAAGGCAAGCAGGCCAAGGTACTCACCATCGATTATACCACTGATGGCATTGCGGCGTCACAAAAGCAGAATGTAGAGATTCGCGACCTCACAGATGAAGAGTGGTCGAAATTGAAAAATCAGAAACAGAATAATGAATAAATCAATCGTTGTTATAGCTGCTCTTTATTGCAGTTTGATCGTAGTGTCATGCAGTTCCCCAGCGGAGCGCAAACTAGACGCGTGTGAATGCGCTAAAGTGCAATTGGAACAACCTCAGGATACGGCTGCAATGGCCAAGTGCCAAAACCTGCGTATGGCTGACGAAAAGTTCCAGCAAGAGTATCAGAATTGTCTGCTCGCCGAAAAGACAGGACTCGACACTTCCCGTGTGAATCTTTCGAGGATGGATCCTGAACAGGGTTTCGACTTGGAGAAAGCAGCAGATGGTGTTTACCTCGTTGAGCTCAGCGGAGCGAAAGTAGATTGGCAAGCCAAAAAGGCCACCGGACAGCATAGTGGCACTGTGGCAATGAAGTTTGGTGAGATTTCCATTAAAGACGGACTACCTGTGTCAGGAAAGGTGGTGTTGGATATGCAAACAATTTCCGTTTCTGATCTTCAGGGCGAAGACAAAAAGAAGTTGGAAGATCATTTGCGCAGCGAAGATTTCTTTTCAGTGGTTAAAAATCCGGAGGCGGTCTTTACGCTCCAATCTGCGGTGATGATGAACAAGCACCAGTTTGAATCCAAAGGAACACTGGCGATGAGAGGAAAGACAGCGGATCAAAAGAGTGTATTGACAATTGTTCCCTCAGGTAGTGATATGATCAATGTATCTGGAGCCATTGCAATCGACCGAACCACTTACGACATCAAATTTCGCTCAGCTAAATTCTTTTCAGATCTTGGCGATAAGTTGATTGATGATACATTTTTCGTGACGTTCACGCTCAAGGCGAAGGTGCAATAGTTCAAGCTCTGTTTGGCTTCCCGAAGCGGCAATCAGTTGGCTGATGCGTGCCACGCGTCGTATTCGGCCTGAATCGATTTGTATAGAAATTCTGCCATTTTACGCGCTCCGAGTGGGGTGAAGTGAGTGTAGTCAGTGCCGGCATAAGGAGGATCACTTTGTACCCATGACACCATTGAATTGGTGCCTCCCATTACTTCAAACATATCCCAGTATCCACAGCCTTCTGCGAAGGCGATCTCTTTCATTGCATCACGAACCAGGGGAATGCCCGGCCATGTCTGGAATTCACCGTCGATCGACGTGCTCATATCGGAAGGGCCAATTACAAGAAACGACGCGTCGGGGGCCATCTTTTTCAAGAACTTGATCTGTGCACCGAAGTACGAAGCGTAGTCCTTCGCCTGCTCTGAGGTCGTCACATAAGGCACAGAATTTCCACCAAATTGAAGAATGATTAATTTGGTTTGAAGGTCGGCGATTTGCGAGGAAATATCACGGTAATCAATGCGCTTAAAAATGTTTCCGTTGCTTCCGCGAAGAGCGATGTTGTCGACATACACTCCACTATTTCCATCGAGAAGAATAGATTGAACTTCTGGACTGTCAGGACCTTTGAACACGAAGCGCAATTTCTTAGGAGTACTTGAAAGCGCAAGTTGATAGTGGATCAATTGATCAGATGGATCAAACGAGCGAGTATCGATGAGGCTATCATCTGCCAATACATTCAACTGCACGGGATACTGATGATATCCGAAATACACATGCGCTTGAGAATAGACACGGGCGTGTGATTTAGCCATTCCTGAAAGGCTAAGCTCTATCCAACCTTCGAGGGTGTCAGACGGATTGATGAGACTTTTTTCCATCGCCGGAGAGAAGCGTCCCATTGAAGCTAAAACACCAAATCGCCCATGATCAATCTTCGCTTGATCATATCCATAGGCCGTGTATCGTTTCCAATTGCTGCTTTGCGTTTGTTTGATGTTGGCCGATGCCGTAAGAGGCACAGGAGCCACAAGTCCCGGACCGCGTCCACCAAAGGTGTCCTGCCACTGTTCGCGCAGGTAACCCGTCATACGGTCACTTTCGATCTGGGAATCACCGTAGTGCAACACATGAAGGCGTGCACCCTGATCCATTGCTGCATCCAGCGCTTCGAAAAACGGAAAAAGAGGAGAACTGTCTTGATCTTTAAATTGAATGGAAGTGATGCCTTGGGTACGCTTTACATTTCTCTCACTAGTCTGCTGTTCCAGTTGGCGGGCAGATTCAATGGAGTCGAGTCGGGCTAGGTACGCTTCGACGTCTATTTTTTGAATGGGAGTGGGTTTGCGAATCACTGTATCCCACCGTTTGAATTTCAATTGAAATTCTCCGAATGCAATTCCCTTTTCTGGAATACAAAGCATGAGAAGTAACACGAGCGTGCCCACGGTGAGGAGCATGATAACCGGAGTGAATGGAGAAACTGGTTTCACTGTTGTACGCTAAGTGCGGCGAAAATTACTCGATGACTTTGAATTCTGTACGTCTGTTTTTTGCGCGCCCTTCATCCGATTCATTGTCGGCCACGGGCACCGTTTCACCGTAGCCTTTAGCAGTGAGTCGGTTAGCATCCACGCCTTTTTTCACTAGGTATTCCACCACACTTTTTGCTCGATTGTCTGATAGAACACGATTCGCTTCATCGCTGCCGATGTTGTCGGTATGTCCACCAATTTCAACCTTGCGTGCTGAATTGGATTGAAGAAGTGAATAGAGTTTATCCAACTCCACTTTCGATTCAGGCAAAAGGGTATAGCTGTTTGTTTCGAAGAACACATTCTCCAAAACGATTTGTGCACCCTGACGCAATTTCTGCAATCGGACATCGAGTGTGTAGGGCTTGAGACTGAGATAACTTTTCAAAGAAAAGTTTTCGCTGTGAAACAGGTATCCATCTTTACTCACATTGAGTGCGTAGTCGAGACCACTGGGAATGCACAGAAGAAACGAACCGTTGCTCACACTGGAGTATGTCTGAGTGATCACTTTGCCTGAGCTCAGATCAATTAATTCGAGTTGCGCTTCAAGCAGTTTGAAGCTGAGTTTATCCGACACGGTTCCTTGGACATAGGTCACCGGATCAGGACGCACCATTTCATGCAGTTCAAATTCATAGAGATCGAGTCCGCCGTATCCGCCATCGCGCTCACTGGCAAAAAGTGCAATACGTCCATCGCGTGTAACCTGAATCGAGTTTTCATCGCGAAACGTATTGATCGGATATCCGAGGTTGATAGGGGTATCCCAATTTCCACTAGGCAAAAGGCGGCTCATGAAAATATCCAGACCGCCCATTCCTGAATGACCGTTGCTGCTGAAGTAGAGCGTGCGACCATCGGGGTGGATGGTTACGCTTTCTTCTTGAAAATCGGTATTTACTTTTCCGGGCACTTTTTGCGGAGCGCTCCATTGGCCTTTATCGTTGAGGTAGCAGTAGTAAATATCTTGTTCGACCGGTCCGCGAGCTGAACGTTTGCCGCGCACAAAGTAGAGCGTTTGCCCATCCGCCGAGTAGCTTGGCTGAGTTTCCCATGATCCTGTATTGATGCCTTGACCGATGTTCTGAGGTGCTGACCAGCCTTGTCCGGTTTTATACGAGTAGAAGAGGTCGCAACTTCCCACCCCTTGACGATCGCCGCCATAAGAGCCTTTTGTCATTTCGCATGCGGTGAAAATGAGTGTTTGTCCATCCGCACTCAGAGTAGGTGCACCTTCGTTAGATGGGGTATTGATTTCACGAAGTGGGGTAGACATGCTCCATTTAGAATCTTTTTTTGTGCTCAGGTAAAAATCCTCCTGCTTGCCTTCCCGAACAGAGTCATCTTTTACCAGTCGGGTATACAGCAGCGTGTTTTGATCGGCAGTGATGCAGGGATAGTATTCATCGCGGTCAGTGTTCACACTTTCACCAAGGTTAATTGGATTGAAAGGAACAGGATGAGCGATGGCCTTCTTTGCGAAAATGCAACTGCTGAGCATCACCTGTGCGCGTTTCTCCATGAGTTTGTCATTCTTCGGATACGGCATGTAGGTGGTGAGCGCTTGTTCAGCTTCGTCGTAATTTCCTTCTGCGAAATAACACTCGGCGAGCATCAGCCAGCCGGCAGGATAGTAGTTAGGTTTCGTTTGAAGTGCCGCTTTCAAAGGCTCAATTGCCATAGAGGTCGAACCTGTTTCATCATAAATCTGAGCCAGCATGAATTGCGCTTCTACGAACTCGGGTCTCGTCTGCACGAGTTGTTCGAGTTGAAGTTGCGCTGCTCCAAAATCACGCTGATTGTAAAAAGCAAGCGCCTCCTCGTATTGTTTGATCGCTTTTTTGTCCTTTACAGTGTACTCCTGTTTGGGCTGGGCCAGGGAAATGATGGAAAAAAGACTGCAAAGCAGAAGGAGTAAAGTGTGATGGAGAGCTTTCATGCGGAACGGCGGTTTGCAAGTTTCGGACCGAAAGATAACGACCGCATTAAGGCGGTTAGTATAGCACTGGCGGACTTGTCAACATCAGTAATAGGAAGAAATCACTCCATGAGCTTTATACTTGCTTCATGATTCGGATTGGTTTGTTGTCGGATACGCATGGCTTTTTGGATGAGCGAGTATTCGTTCACTTTGCGGAGTGCGATGAAGTCTGGCATGCCGGTGATATCGGCACGGAGTCCGTGTTGGATGAACTCGAGCGGTTCAAGCCACTCAAAGCCGTATTTGGCAATATCGACGGACATGAAATCCGCATCCGCACGAAAGAACACCTTCGTTGGAATTGTGAAGGGCTGGATGTATGGATGACACACATTGGTGGTCGCCCAGGGAATTACGCTTTACCAGTACGATCGGAGTTAAAAAGTAGTCCGCCGGGTTTGTTTGTGTGCGGACATTCTCATCTCTGTTTGGTGAAAATGGATCAGACCATTCACAGTCTCTACATGAATCCAGGAGCGGCAGGAAAGCATGGGTTTCAAAAGGTGCGCACGCTTCTTCGATTTAGTATTTCAAATGGAAAGGCTTCAGCTCTTGAGGTCGTTGAGCTTGGAGGACGATGAGTATTTTAATTCCTGCCTAATAAATACTGTATGGATAAATTCAGCTCGAGTCCACCCACATCGAAGGTGTTGTATGGGCTATCCTCAACGAATGGCATGTCTGCGCCCGTGACCGTCATCGATTTTAATTTACGGTGATCAAAGAAGTAGCCCACACCTAATTTAAGTGCGGTATTTCCAGAGAGAAAGAGGTATTTGCCCGAGACTTGTAATTTATATCCCAATCCGCCCCAGCGCGTTTCGGTGAGGTAGGTTTCCAGGCCGGGCGTTTCATCCAAATCCATGTTGAACGATTTTTCTAACGTCAACGAACTGTAGCGAATCTGCACGCCAAAACCGAGGAAGAAGGGATCTTTTTGCAGAAAGTACATATCAAGACTGTACGCGGGCATAATGAAATTAGCTGTCGTGGAAGTGTTTCCTTCTGTGGCATTCATAAATCCGAGACTCAGGCCAATTCCCATGTCAAGACTATGATCGACCAGCGATAAGCCAAATTCGAGCGGCACAATTGCCGTGTTTCCGATGATAGACTCCTCGGGATAAAAATACATGTCGCCAGATTCATTGGCGAATCCAAGCTCAGAGTTGTTGATTATGCCATAGCTGAAGCCCCCAGTTACATGCAGTTGCGTGAAGCCTTCTTGCACTCCAAGAAAAATCAGAACAAGGGGGAATAGTTTAGACATGTGTTGTAGAGTTTCAGTATCCGCAAAAGTAGGCATATTGAAATTGGACAGAGTTTTTACCTATTTCACAGGAAAATGGCTGCCCAACTTGCAGATAGGAGGTGTGCCACGATAACTTTTAAATCCTTTCGGGCTTCCAGTATCAAGCGAGTAAAAAGCATCCAAACGTGAATATACTTTTGGCGTTCCACCAATTTTACGGTCACCTTTTTTTGTGTCATGCGCTGTGCGAGCATCGAACTATTCGCATGGAGAATTTCGTCTTTGTCGCAAAGGATAGGAGTAGGAGGAACACCCGTGAAATCAGCATAATGGGGCGATACCAGAGTGTTCATGCGATCACTTGGACATGAGAAGGGAGAACATGACGTCCTCCCTTGGTGCTAAAAACGAGTACTAATGCCAGATATACTAAAGTCGTATAAGTGAAGGCAAGCTGAAAGTCAGGCTTTCAATACCTTGCTCTGACACATGAAATCCGTACGTGGAATGGCGGTTTCGCCAATGGCTTTGAATCCGCCCGCGATCTCAGTAAAGTTTCTATACCCGCGGGCTTGCAGAATGCTGGCGGCAATCATACTGCGATATCCGCCCGCGCAGTGCATAAAGAAATGCTCTTTCGGATCGATGTCTTTGATCCAATCATTGAGGTAAGCCAATGGCTTGCTGTAGGCGTCTTCCACATGCTCAGCAGCATATTCACTTTCCTTGCGGATATCCACCACTTTGCTTTCACCAGCCTTCATTTGAGTAGCAAATTCAGTTGCTGAAATGCGGTTTACTGTATCTACCTCCTTGCCTGAATTCTTCCAGGACTCGAAGCCTCCTTTGAGGTGACCGATCACATGATCGAAGCCTACGCGGGTGAGGCGGGTTACTGCTTCCTCTTCTTCACCGGGAGCGGTAACGAGTAGAATTGGCTGTTTCACATCAGCAATCAACGCACCTACCCATGGGGCGAAATCGCCGGCCAATCCGATGTTCACTGATTGAGGAATAAAGCCTGTATAGAAATCACTGTTGATTCGGGTATCCAGTATCAATGCTCCTTCTGATTCAGCGACTACCGCAAATTCATCGGCAGCAAATGCAGTCATTCCGCGGTTGATCACCTTGTCTACTGATTCGTAGCCCATCTTGTTCATCGCAACGTTGGCACTGAAATAGGCCGGAGGAGGAGTGAGACCTTCTGTCACGGCAGCTACAAACGATGCCTTGTCAGGCTGATTTAGGGCGTAGTTCATTTTCTTCTGGTTGCCTAAACTGTCCACAGTTTCCTTCATCATGTTTTTGCCACATGCACTGCCGGCGCCATGTGCAGGATACACAGTTACATCATCGGCCAAAGGCATAATTTTGGTCATCAGACTTTCATAAAGCATACCCGCCAATTGCTCCTGCGTCATGTCTGCAGCTTTCTGTGCGAGGTCTGGACGACCCACATCTCCCAAAAAGAGGGTGTCGCCAGAGAAGATCGCGTGGTTTTTACCCTTGTCATCAATCAATAAGTACGTCGTACTCTCCATGGTGTGACCAGGAGTATGAAGAACTTTGAAAGAGATATCTCCCACCTTAAAGATCTGACCGTCGGTAGCTATTATAGCTTCAAATTCACACTTCGCTGTTGGACCGTACACGATAGGTGCTCCTGTGTGTTTGCTTAAGTCGAGGTGACCCGATACAAAATCAGCATGGAAGTGAGTTTCAAAGATGTACTTCAACTTCACGCCATCGCGTTCAATGCGATCGATGTACGGTTGAATTTCACGAAGCGGGTCAATGATTACAGCTTCGCCATTCGAGGTGATGTAGTAGGCTCCCTGAGCTAGGCAACCGGTATAAATTTGTTCGATGTTCATTCTTTTGATTGTTGAAATGGGTGCAAATTTCTGAATACACTCGTTGACATTTTGCGACTGAGGTCACATTACATTCAATGGGACAAAATTAAATTGATTTTTTCGCAAGATACCAATCGACCATTTCGAGGTTGCTGGCTTTGCGTTCTTTTAACCCTTCAAGGGTTTTAGGAGCTGGCACAATTACTTTATCACCGGGTTTCCAGTTGAGCGGCATGGCTACTTTATGCTCGTCAGAAGTTTGGAGAGCAAGAAGCACACGCTTTATTTCGTCCATATTTCTACCCACGTTCAAAGGGTAGTACATGATCAATCGGATTTTGCCGTTAGGATCTATGAAGAATACCGCTCGAACGGCTGCCGTTTCACTCTCACCTGGCTGAAGCATGCCATACAGTTTGGCCACGCTCATGTCTATATCAGCGATAATGGGAAAGTCAAAAAGCACTCCGGTTTTCTCTTGAACGGCATTCACCCATGCGATGTGCGCGTGGATGCTGTCGATGCTCAGCCCCATCAACCTGGTGGTGTTATTTTTCCAAAAATCACCTTCTGTGGCAAAGCCACTCATTTCAGTGGTGCAGACAGGAGTGAAATCCGCAGGATGGGAGAACAGGATAACCCAACTTCCTTTATTGTAATCAGAAAATTGAATTTCTCCGATTGTGGTTACAGCTTTGAAATCAGGCGCCATGTCGCCGATGCGAGGCAATGGGAGAGGTGTTGATTGTTCCATTTTATTTTTTATCGAGCTCGAATTTGGAATAAGGAGATCATTTGCTTGATCATAAATGTCCCCGTTTGTTATTATTTAAGAAGTGTTTCCTTGACGATAATGTAAATACCCATGACTAAAACAAACCATCCAAAGGCAGGTTTCAATTTGCCACCGTCAATTTTCTTCGAAAGCGCTGTGCCGATGAAGATACCTAAAATTGCGAAGGCGGAAACCAAAGAGAGCAGCGTCCAATCCATTTCTGTTACTCCGCCCTCACAGAAGAATCCAATTAGGGATTTCAGCGCAATAATCACGAGAGAAGTTCCCACCGCCTCTTTCATGTGAAGTTTACTCAAAATCACTAGCGCCGGAATGATCAGAAATCCGCCCCCTGCGCCAACCAGTCCAGTTAGCGCACCTACCATCGCACCCTCTACGACAATAAGTGGATAATTGAACTTTTGTTCAACGGGCTCTGTCTGCACAATCTTTTTAGACTTTTTGATCATGCTATAGGAAGCAGCAATCATAAGCACGGCGAACAGAATCATCAGCAATATGCCTTTGGTGACTACAAATTCGCCCACTGAAAAGACGTGGTATGGAATGGCAGGAACAATGAATGCGCGGGTGAGAGAGACGGCTATAATGGATGGTATGCCGAAGACGATAGCCGTTTTGGTATTCACCAACCCTTGCCGGAAATAGTTAAAGCTACCCACTGCACTTGTCAGTCCGACGATAAATAGGGAATACGCCGTGGCCATTACCGGGTCGATATAAAATAGATAGACCAGCACAGGCACGGTGAGTATACTTCCGCCTCCGCCAATTAGACCCAGTGCAACCCCAATAGCAATCGAAGCAGCAAATCCGAAAATTTCGATAATGCTTATATCCATGGCGCAAATGTGAGCTGAATGATAGGAGGCCTAAAGGTACCTATGTCACATAGCCACGATTATTCACTTTAACCCTTTTCTAGCTGTAAATGCAGCAATTTAAAATGTGATGAAATATGATTGAGCATAACGAAGTACGTTATTTTTCCACCATGAGAGATTTTTTAAATCGGGTTTCATTCGTTTCCTTGATTCTGCTGCTTACAGCTTTCGTTTGGAATAGTACCACGGTAAATGCCGCCGACTGGGTGCCTCAGCTTCCCGTTTCCATCCAACTCACAGACGATTTCAACGAACCCAATCCGTTTAAAAATGAGAAGAAGGCCATGAAAAAGCAGAAGCTTGCCACACTTACTGCCATGCGTCATGTCTATCGGAAGTTGGATAAGCCCACTCGGAAAGCGCAGCGTAACTATGAAAAATACCTCGGTGATCTGACGGCGAAAATGGTGAAGAAGCACCTACCCAATCTTGAAGTGCCCGCATTTTTACACTCCAATGATTATGTCAAGGCAGGCAATCAGATCGTACTCATGCCTGACGAGGATTACTACACGTTATTCCCTGAAAGTGACAGTGCCATTTTTGTCCATCATCTTCATAAATCGTATCTGTATTTGACTGAAAAAATGATCGCACCGGAGGAATCCAAGGGTGTAAGTCCCGAAGGGAAATGGCAACTGGATGTGCTTCCTTCAAGCGATCAGCAGCTCCATTTGATTTTTCCTGAGCGACTCCCGCAATTAAATTTTGGTGAGGGAGTGAGTGAGTTGAGTGGTTACTCGGGGTGCAACGTATTCACTACTTCGTACGGTTGGAATGGCACCACTTTATCCATTGAACCGCGACTTCCGATTACTAAATAATACTGTCCCGATTCTGGTGAAGAGGAGTTTCTCGCGGCACTTAAAAGAGCCACATTCTATATTCAGGGCGAGCGGCTTCAGTTAGTGAGTGAGGGAAGCATTCTTATGGAATTGGTAAGGATAGAATAATTTGAATGGGGCTGATGCAGGGCATTCTGATTTGAACGGGTGCTCGTTTTTTCTGCGGCTTCTGATTTCCTACCTTGCACCCATGACCCTTCTCGACGGAATTTCGCTCAGCCAGACCATAAAAGGCGAACTGGCCCGACAAATAGAACAGCGCAGAGTTGCTGGTTTGAAAGTACCTCATCTTGCTGCGGTTTTGGTGGGCGAGAATGGCGCTAGTCTCACCTATGTGGGAGCAAAAGTGAAGGCTTGTGAGCAAGTTGGTTTTCATTCAACCCTTGTGCGATTGCCTGAATCCATTTCGGAAATGGAGTTACTTCTGGAGATTCAGCGCTTGAATGATGATCCCGATATTGATGGTTATATAGTGCAGTTGCCATTGCCGGCTCATATCAATGATGAGTTAATTCTCTTGGCGATCAACCCCTCAAAAGATGTAGATGGTTTTCATCCGGAAAATATTGGTCGAATGGCGCTTGGGTTGCCTACCTATTTGCCCGCCACGCCAATGGGAATATTGACCATGCTGGAGCGATACAAAGTTCCTACTGAAGGACGTCATGCTGTGGTGGTCGGGCGTTCGCATATCGTGGGATTGCCGATGAGCATATTGTTGCAGCGAAATGCATCACCGGGCAATTGCACGGTTACACTTACTCACAGTCGCACCAAGAATCTGGCGGAATTATGTCGCTCCGCAGATATTCTCGTGGCAGCCTTGGGCAAGCCCGGTTTCATTACTGCCGACATGGTCAAGGAAGGTGCAGCAGTGATTGATGTAGGCATTACTCGCGTGGACGACGCATCCAAAAAGAGTGGTTTTCGCATCGCTGGGGATGTGGATTTTGATGAGGTAGCGCCTAAATGTTCTTTCATAACGCCGGTTCCTGGTGGGGTTGGGCCAATGACAATCGTGTCTCTTTTGACGAATGCGCTAAATGCTTCGATAAGGAATGCGGAAGCGTCGGTACATTGAGGCCGAAATTTGAAACTATCGGTCATTCCCTAAGGTAAAAAGATACGGAAACCACCTCTTCATATTTGGTGGAAATGTTGAACAAAAACCGCAGGAATTATGAGCACTTCCATTTCTTTTTTCAAAGTGAAGAAGATGATGATGTGGAGCCTCTCGCTTCTCAGCATCTATTTCTTCCTGAGTTGATCTCCAATTTTAGATTGAGCATTCCCCCACACATTGAAGTTGGATAGTATGAACGAATCAAAAGGCCGGTTCTCACAAAGAGTTGGCTTTTTTTGTGTTGAGAATGAGCATGTTGAGAAAATAGAAAGAATATTTGAAACTTTGTTAGCACTTAGCCCGTTAAAGAGAAGAAACAGAGAATAAAAAGTCATCAAAAACCTATCTTCAATGAAAAATGTACATCATTGGACGCACGGCGTCCTACAGCGCATGATCGTCGTCTTCCTCGGTCTTTTAACGGCGGGAGTCTTTATGCAGTCATGCACCACTACTGGTCATGCTACATGCTCCGCCTATAATAAAGTTGAGGTTCCGGTACAGAAGTAAGATACTGATTTATGCAAAATACCTAAAAGCGGCCCAGTGCCGCTTTTCTCGTTTCCTGAACAATGGCTACCGCGTCCACGGCGGCTTTTACGTCATGTACACGAAGTATTGAAGCTCCTTTCAGAAGAGCGATCGTTTCAGCCGCAATCGTGCCAGACAGCGAATCTTCAGAAGATGTGTCCGTGGTGAGTTGGATCATTTTTTTTCTGGAAATACCTGCAAGTACCGGACGACCAAGCACCGCAAATTGATCAAGTGCAGAAAGTAGCGTGAAGTTGTGATCCCTATTTTTTCCAAAACCAAATCCCGGATCAATGAGGATGTCGTGAATCCCAGTGCGTTCCAATCGCCGAAGGTAGGCCGATAGAAAATACACGACCTCCGCGGTAACGTGGGTATAATGAGCCAGCGATTGCATGGTTTGAGGCGTTCCAGGCATGTGCATCAGCACGTATGGAACCTGTATTTCAGCAATTACAGGAATAAGTGATTCATCGAACTGCCCCGCGCTCACGTCGTTGACCATTGCCGCGCCCGCTTCAACTGCCTGCTTCGCTACATTTCCATAAAACGTATCCACAGAAAGGATGACATCCGGATATTGCGCGGAGATGGATTGAATCACCGGAATCACCCGTGCTAACTCCTCCTCCGCAGTAATTCGTTGTGCGCCGGGCCGGGTGCTTTGTCCACCGATATCCAAAATATCCGCACCTTCCGCAATCATACGCTCCGCGCGGAGCAGCGAATCTTCCGTTCCCGCGCTCCTTGCACCGGAATAAAATGAATCGGGTGTGACATTCAAAATTCCCATTACCAGCGGGCGATCTACGTGCATCAGCCGGCCTTTCACGCGGAGAGAAAAAGGGAGAAAAGGGGAAATCACGTGCTGAGAATAGGTTGAATGGCGTTCGTGTGGCAAATTTGCGGCAAAACCAGTGAGGACTTGAACAAAACAATCCAACAGTACGATCAGGTAATTGCACCCTGCCGGGATTTGTTTCTCCATAAAACAAAGGACTATGGAACGGCTTGGAGAATTCTGCGCATATCAAGCCTGACCGATCAGGTTTTCATCAAAGCACAGCGCATTCGTACCTTAGAGGAAAAGCGTGAGAGTAAAGTGGGAGAGAATATTGAAGGTGAGTTTGTGGGCATTTTCAACTACTGCATCATGGCGTTGATTCAGTTGGAACTGACCGAAGCCGATCCACAGGAGTTAGAGGAATCTCGTGCTCTGGCCCTTTATGATCATCAGGTGAAGATTTCGCGAGAGCTGATGATTCGCAAGAACCATGACTACGGGGAGGCTTGGAGAGATATGCGTATTTCTTCCTTTACAGATTTGATACTGATGAAACTGTTGCGCATCAAACAGATTGAAGATAACCTAGGAAAAACCGTGGTTAGCGAGGGAATCGAAAGTGGCTATCGCGACATGGCCAATTACGCAGCGTTTGCACTTATAAAGATGGAAGAATTCGCAGGACGTTAAAAAGTGGTTAAACCCGCTGTTGTGCGCAACGTGAAGCCCGAGGTTCACGACTGAATAGAACAAATCGAACAATTCAATTTCTATGAAAGCGATTATCACCTTCTGCCGAATCATTGTAGGATCCCTCTTCATCGTATCGGGGATGATCAAAGTGAACGATGCCATCGGTTTTTCATATAAACTGGAAGAGTACTTCAGCTTGAAAGCTCTCGGCTTCCCCGAATTCTTGCCTTATGTATTGCCTATTGCGATAGTGATTGTAGTAGGAGAAGTACTGCTGGGAGTGGCCACCTTGCTTGGCGCTTGGCCTAAGCTCACTAGCAGTCTGATACTTGCAATGACGCTCTTTTTCACTTGGCTTACTTTCTACACTTGGCAGTGTAATCCGTATGAAATGATGACTTTCACCAATGCAGACGGCACTACTTTTCAGGATACTCCAGAGTGTGTGTTGACCTGCGGCTGCTTTGGAGATGCGCTGGTGCTCACTCCCTTTCAGTCGTTTCTGAAAGACCTTTTCTTGTTGCCATTCATCCTTCTGTTTTTCATTGCAGCATGGCGCAAGAAGATTGCCGTGAATACGCTGCGCGAGGATTTGGTCATTGGTGTGGTTTCAATTGCGTTGATTGCTGCGGCAGGAGTGGGGATTTTTGATTGGTTTTTCCCAGTCGTCTTCACTGTTCTTGCTATGGGCGCTGGAATTTTAGCCAAGGTGTTTGGAAAAAACAAGGTATGGCTAATGGGCATTGCGGTGCTCCTCGTGTGCTCGATCACTCAGTATTATACACTCTATTATTTGCCGTTGAAAGATTATAGAGCCTATGCCATTGGCGAGGACATCGCTTACAATATGAAAACAGCGGAAGAACTAGGAAAAGAACCTCCGCAGTACACGCGCTACTACACTTTGAAAAGCGTGGCCTCTGGTGAAGTGAAAGAGGTGGATCAGGATGAGTATATCGCTATGTATAAAGACACCACGGTTGATATGAAAGCGTGGCCCATTCAGAATGATCTCACGCGGGATGTAGTGGTAAAAGAGGGCTATGAGCCGCGTATTCTCGATTTCTTGGTGCTCGATATGAACGGAGAAGATCTGAAAGATTCGCTTCTCGCGTTGGATCGTGTTTTCCTTTTAATAGCGTGGAATCTGGAAGAAAGCGATCGCTCCGTGGTGAAAGATGTGGCGGCGTTTTCAAATGCAGCGTCTTCCAAAGGAATTCCGGTGTTTGGATTTTCCACCGCAGATTATGATGCCTCGGAGACATTCCGTCACGATTATCAACTTGCGTTCCCATTTTTACAAGGGGATGAAAAAGTATTGAAAACGATGATCCGCGCGAACCCTGGAGTGATGTACCTCGAGAAAGGCAAGGTGATCAATATGTGGAGTGGACATGGACTTCCGACTTTTGAGGAAGCATCTGCCAATGCATTCAAACCCTAATTCGGGATGATTCGATTTGTGCTCTCTCGCATCGGTTATGGATTGCTCGTGCTTTGGGGAGTGGTTACTGTGGTGTTTTTCCTCTTTCATTTATCGCCGGGTGATCCGGTGAGAAACCTTGTAGGAGAAAATGCATCCTCCGAGATGGTGGAGAATATCCGCAGGAAGTTAGACCTCGATTTACCTTCGGGCAAGCGCTATGTCTACTATCTCAATGATCTTTCTCCGATCTCTGTTTACACCCTCAATGTAGAAGGGGGAAGAAGAAATTGGGATCCAGAAGTTCAGGGCGGTTGGAAATGTATTGCCCTTTCCGGAAATAATATACTGGTGCTCAAGCCACCTTATTTCAAGCGGTCTTTTCTCAGTGATCGAAGTGTCACTTCTATTTTGCTGGAAGCAATGCCAGGCACAGCAGTGCTGGCGGTTTCGGCCATTAGTCTCGCGCTATTGTTTGGTTTGCTCTTGGGCATATTCGCTTCACTGAACAAGGATTCAGCGGCCGACCGTACAATTCTTTTTGTGTCCGCTTTAGGCATGGCTGGTCCTTCTTTTTTCATGGCGATTTTAATTGCATGGCTTGGAGCAGTGGTTTGGCGGGATCATGTGACACTCGCCGTATGGCCGCTGTTGTTCCTGATTGGTTTTATCATCTGGAGTTTTTTAAAGCGCAAAAATGGGGGAGTTAAGTATGCCATGCGCTGGGGGTTGTCGATCGTTGGGTCGTGGATCATTTTCACTTGGATCATCCCATCGGCTGCTTGGAATCCACATCTGACTTTGCCGGGCACCGGTCTGGATATGACTGGGAGTTTATACAGTGTAAGCGTGTGGGAAGGTGCGTATGTGGATTTAAGAAATCTCATTCTTCCAGCAATCACTCTGGCTATTCGTCCGCTGGCTGTAATCGTTCAGCTTACGCGCAGTTCGATGCTCGAAGTGCTTAGTCTGGACTATATCCGCACTGCTCGAGCGAAAGGGTTGAGCGAGCGACGAGTCGTATTTGTACACGCGCTTCGCAATGCAGTGAATCCAGTAATCACCGCTGTTTCCGGTTGGTTTGCCTCGTTGCTGGCGGGTGCAGTGTTTGTGGAGTTTGTGTTTGGATGGAAGGGGCTCGGACAGGAAATGTTTCTTGCCATTGAGAAACAGGATATGCCGGTGGTAATGGGCGGCGTGATACTCATCGCTGCCGTGTTTGTGGTGATCAATCTTTTGGTAGACGTGGCTTACGGATGGATTGATCCGCGGGTCAGAAGAGCCTAAATCAGAGTTTTCCCTTAATGGTTTGGGCGTATTCTTTGGCTTGCTCGTTGAGCAGTTGAATGAGGCGTTTCGACATTTGATTGAAATATCGTTTCGTACGGTAGCTGCCTACCCATTCAATTCCGCGAATAGCATTGGTCAAAAACATTTCATCCGCCGCCAACAAATTCTGAGGATTGAGAGTGCACTCATACACTTTTATATTTTGAGCAAGAGCGATATTGATCATGTTCATGCGCATGGTTCCTGCCACGCACCCATCTTGCAACATTGGAGTGTAAAGCACCCCATTTGAAACGATAAAAAAATTGCTGGAAGTCGATTCAATCAGCGCCATTTTATTGTTCTGAATTAGGGCGTCGTCCCATCCTTTTTCACGCGCCTGAATGGCAGCCATTACATACAACTGAGTATTAAGCGTCTTAAAAATAGATAGGCGATTCACGTCTTTTTTCAAATCGGTGAAGATGTCCATGTTTTTTCCTACCGGACTTAAGTTAAACTCATTGTCAAGAGTAGCTTCCGCTTCTATATAATAGGCGAGGTCATCATTTTTCGGTAAATAGAAACCGTTTGATCTGCGGTAAAACGTAATTCTCAATCGTCCGCCAGCGGTTATCTGATTGCGTTGAAGAAGGCCCTGAATCTGGTTTCTGAGTAGCTCTAGGGTAAATTGATAGGGAATGGCAATACGAAGCGCTTTCAGCGTATCGCAGGCGCGGGCAAAATGACCTTCCAGAAAAAGAGCTGTGCCATTGATCACGCGAATACTTTCAAAGCACCCGTCGCCAAACCTGAACGCGCGGTTATCCCTGGCGATATAGGCTTGGTTCTCAGCAACGAATTCTCCGCGGTGAAAAACGTAGTTCATGGTGACGCTGCTAAGCTAACTCTTTTACGTAATCAATGAGATCACTATTGGTGGGTATCAAAATTCCGCGGACACCCGCCCCAGCGGCACACTCGGTATCCCGATCCCGATCACCGATCATGACGCATAGCTTCGCATCCAGACCATATCGAGCAAGCGCACGCTGCACCATCAAATGTCCGGGTTTTCGAGAAAGCGAATTTCCAATCTCTGGATGATGAGGCGAAAAATAGATTGCAGTTACTTCAACCCCGGATTCTTTGCACGTCAGTGTGAACGAATCATGAATTGCTCTAACTGTTTCTTCGGTATAAAGTCCTTTTGCGATTCCACCCTGATTGGTGATCAAAATAATTCGATAGCCTTTATCCCGCGCCAGTTGGAGTGCTGGAATCACGGTGGGGAGAATGTGAAATTCTTCCAATGAAAAAGTATAGTCTCCGGGATCATAATTGATGACACCGTCACGGTCGAGAAAAAGAGCTTTTGGAGAGTGTGTCAAGGTTATTTGGATTGATGTCGGCTAAGGTGTCTCCACGCAAGCAAACCGCTGGCAATGGTAAGTATACATCCGGCCAAAAACGCTGCGCCGGGAAAGTAATGGGCATCAGGACTTGATGTAAACCATGCAAAAAGAGAAGTCATGAGTAGCGGGCCAAAAATATTGGTGAGACTCATCATACTGGTGAGTCCGCCCTGCAATTCACCTTGTTCGTTCATGGGGACTTGCGAGCTAATGATTCCCTGAAGTGAGGGACCGGCGATTCCACCTAGGCAATACGGAATGAGAATGGCGTACATCATCCAGCCTTGAGTGGCAAATGAAAAGAGGAGCAGACCGATGGCATAAAGTCCCATTCCGACGATCACAGAGCGCTTGGGGCCAAGTCGAGGATTGATTATTCGGATGAGAAATCCCTGCACGAGTGCCATCATCACGCCAGCGAATCCGAGGGAAAGTCCGACGTCCTTTTCTTTCCAAAGCATCACTTCTTGGGTGAAATAAGGCCAAGTACTTTGAACTGCGTGACTTGCGATATACACTAGAAATAGCACGATGATGAGGCCTGAGACGATTGGGTAGGTGCGAAGGCTGCGCAAAGAACCCAGCGGATTCGCCTTCTTCCAGCTAAAGGCACGTCGTTGCGAAACGGGGAGTGATTCGGGAAGAATTAAATAGCCGTAAAGTGTATTTAATAAAGAAAGAACAGCCGCAGCGATGAATGGCACCCGGGGACCGAAACTACCGAGCAGTCCACCGATTACGGGGCCGATGATGAATCCCAATCCAAAGGCTACTCCAATTAGTCCAAAATTCTGTGCCCGTTTTTCGGGCGGGGTAATGTCGGCGATATACGCGGATGCAGTGGTGAAACTGGCTCCCATAATGCCGCTAATGGCTCGTCCGACAAAGAGCCAGAATATGGATGGGGCAAATACGAGAAAAATATAATCGAGACCAAGACCCAGAAGGGAGAGGAGAAGAATAGGTCGCCGGCCGAATCGGTCGCTGAGATTTCCCAGTAATGGAGAAAAGAGAAACTGCATAATGGCGTATGCAAACGTGAGCCATCCACCTATTTTGGAAGCGTCGCTCATCGTGCCTCCATTGAGTTCAATAATCAGTGTGGGGAGCACTGGGATAATGATGGCAATGCCGATCACGTCGATCAGAAGCGTGATGAAAATAAAGATAAGCGCGGGTTGCCGGGAGCCAGACATCGGCGCGAATTTAGTTCGAGGCGATCCGTCTCAACTGATTTTTGTCCCCTTTCCCACAGGCCGTTCGGGCTGAAGAAGCACAACTTCACCATTTTCATTTGTAGCACCGAGGACCAAGCATTCGCTCATCACCGAACCAATTTGTCGGGGCGGAAAGTTCACCACGGCGATCACCAGCGTGCCTATCAGTTCGTCAGGCGCGTACAGTGAGGTAATCTGAGCGCTACTTTTCAGGATGCCTATATCCCCAAAATCGATGGTCAGCACATAGGCAGGCTTGCGTGCTTCAGGAAAGTGACGCGCTGCAATCACAAGCCCAACGCGCAAGTCAGCCGCAAAAAAATCTTCGGGCAGGATGCGTTCCATGAAGGTGCAAGGTAGCAGGCCTAGGGGTGAAAGAATATGGGAATTTCAGGATGAAAATTGAATTTTAAATAGGTGCAACTTTATTACCTTTAAAGGGTCTATTTAAGTGTTAATCAAACCTGCTGCTCATGTTCTTCCACAAAGTGCTCCACACCTTGCTTGCCTGCTCTCTGAGTCTGGCTGCTGCCGCCCATTCCAGAATCGGATTGGAATATGTGGAAAATAAGGGCCAGTGGGATTCCCGCGTTCTCTATCGCGCGGGTATTGGGGCTGGGGCCGTATTTCTGGAACAAAATCGATTTGCATTTTCGTTCATTGCTGCTTCAGATCTAGACGTTCATCACGAATTCAACCGCGCTCCGTGGCTGTTTGACACCGATCCTATCATGAATGGTCATGCGTGGTACATGAGTTTTCCGGGTTCGCAGCCAGCAGTTGTGACGGCCAACAACCGCCAAGACTATTACCACAACTACTTTTTGGGAAATGATCCCTCCAAATGGTCATCCAACGTTGGTGTTTTTTCTTCGGTTACCTATTCGGGATTGTACGAAGGCATTGACCTTTTCGTGCATGAAGGATCGGGGCACTTCAAGTATGACTTTAAGGTTTCGCCAGGCACTTCACCGGATGCCATACGCCTTTTGTTTGAAGGCTTGGATGAAGTTTCACTTCTTGATGGGTCATTGGTACTTGAAACGTCGGTCGGCGAGTTTATTGAGAACAAACCCTATGCTTTTCAGGTAGTTAACGGACAGATCGTAGAGGTTCCCTGCAACTATGTAATCATGGGAGGGCATATTGGATTTGAGTTTCCGGACGGCTATGATACTTCACGAGAACTGATTGTAGATCCTGAATTGATAGCTTCCACGCTGAGTGGTTCAACAGGAGCATCGAACTATGGCCACACTGCCACGTTCGACATCGCAGGAAATATCTACACAGGTTGCATTGCTTTTGGAGCGGGCTATCCGACCACAGCAGGCGCGTTCCAAGCGGCTTATAGTGGAGGAGGTTTTGGAACAGATTTCGGGTTGAGCAAACTCAATCCGGACGGCTCACAATTGCTTTGGGCGAGTTATGTGGGAGGTTCAGACAGCGAAAATCCACATAGTCTTTGGGCAAATGATCAAGGTGAACTGTTTGCCTATGGGTCAACTTCTTCCACCAATTTTCCAACAACTCCGGGTGCTCATGATACTACTTACAACGGAGGCACAGACATCGTTGTGTGCAGGCTTTCTGCGGATGGCACCGATATGATTGGTTCCACGTTCATAGGCGGAACAGCCGGTGATGGTCAAAATGCCGCGAGTGTCAACTATGGCGATGCCTATCGGGGAGAGATCATTCTTGATGGAAATGGCAAGGTGCTTATCGCATCCTGTTCGTCAAGTGGAGATTTTCCGACTACTTCAGGCGCTTATCAGTCTGCCATTGCAGGTGCTCAGGATGCAGTGTTTTGTAGATTAAATGGCACGCTTACAAGTTTGGAGGTTTCCACTTTCATCGGAAGCAGCGGCAACGACATGGGCTATGGACTTCGAGTGAATAGCAACAACCAGGTTTATCTCGCGGGCATGGCAGGAGCAGCGGATTTCCCGACCACACCCGGCGCGCATCAGACAACCTATATCGGCGGAGATGGTGGCGGCTGGGGAGGTAATACGATGGATGGTTTCGTGCTCCGCTTCAATGGAAATGCATCGATTCTTCAGGCTTCTACTTTCCTTGCAACAACAGAAGTAGATCAAGTATTTTTCATGGATCTTGACAATGATGACAATGTATTTGTGTACGGCCAAGGAGGTGATTTTCCAGTGGTGGGTGCAGTTTACTCTGACCCCGGAAGTAAGCAGTTCATTACAAAATTGAATGCGGGTTTGACTTCGGTCATGTTGTCCACAGTGGTGGGTTCAGGTGGTACGGGTTGGGGTGGGACAGACTTCGTGCCGGATGCATTCCTCGTGGATCATTGCAATAACATTTATATTTCATCTTATCAGGCAAATGGTCAATTGCCAACTACGCCTGATGCGCTTTACACCGCAGGAGGATTCTATCTAGCGGTTTATTCAGAAGATCTTGCTGCCTTTGAGTACGGCACGTTTTACACAGGCAATCACGTGGACGGCGGAACGAGCCGTTTTGATAAAAATGGAACAGTGTATCAGGCCGTGTGCAGTGGAGGAGGATTTGCCACTACCGCCAATGCTTGGGCACCCACTCAAAGCAATGGATGGGATGTTGCAGTGTTTAAAATTGATTTTGATGTGAGCGGTGTGAATTCGGCAATTACTGCTCCCGATCTTAGCGGATGTGCGCCATACGTGGTGCAATTTCAGAACTTCAGCACGGGCGACCAGTTTTTCTGGGACTTTGGTGATGGCACCACCAGCGAAGAGTTTGAACCTGAGCATACGTACAACACTCCGGGGGTGTATGACATTATGATGATTGCATCCGACGAACTCAGTTGCAATCTGGCTGATACCTCCACCTTCGAGATTTCTATAAGCACGCCTGTTGAATACTTCCCAAGTTTCGACTATCTCATGGATTGCTCTACCATGACCGTGACTACACTCAATACTACAGGTTTTGATTTCCTCGACTTTGTGTGGGACATGGGCGATGGAACCATTCTAGAGGCGGAAAATGTGGAGCATATCTATTCTGCTCCTGGCGATTATGAAGTGACTTTGCAGGCGATCGATAATGGCTGTGATTCAGATGAATCGGTCATTCAGACGGTCTCCGTATTCAATGAAGTTATTGCTGCCATACCCAATGCCGATCTGGAAGGATGTGCTCCATTCTTGGTTGGGATTACCAACAATACCCCCGGAGCTTCCTACACATGGGATTTCGGCGATGGAAGTCCGCTTGTAACAGGCTATACAGTGAGTCATGAATACACAATTCCAGGCACTTACACACTCATCTTATATGCAGAGGGATTGGGAGATTGCGTGGGCTCCGATCAGACCACTTCTGAGGTGGTAATCAATGAACCGGCGATAATAAATGCTGATTTTGATGTGAATCAAATCACCGAGTGCGTGCTCCTTTTAATGGAAGGAACCAATCTCAGTGAAGGGGCGGACCTGACCTATTTCTGGACCTTCGGTGACGGAATCAGCAGCTCTGATGAAGACGTTTCTCATACTTATTCTACTCCTGGAAATTACACTGTGACACTTACCATCGAGGATGGCTTGTGTGGCACACAGGATGTGGCTTCCACTGAAGTAACACTGATTGATCAGATCGATCTGCAGTTGCCGCCCTTTGCCTTCATTTGCTATTATGAAGACGCAATAGAGTTGCAGGCAGTTGATCCGGGACTCAATACAACATACGAATGGTCAACGGGGGCCACCACCTCAAGCATAGCAGTGAGTGAACCAGGGGATTATTCCGTAACGGCATTCTTCAACAATTGTGAATACACACACGAGCTTACGTTGGATATAGGAGCGGAGACTCCCACATTTGAAACCGTCGAATTCTGCGAAGGAAGCAATCAATTTATCGAAATTCCCGCTGAAGGATCGTCATACTCTTGGTGCACAGGCGAAACGGAGCAGGGCATCACAGTGGAGAATGGCGGCGAGTATTGCTTTGAATTTGTGGATGAAAATGGATGCCTTCAGGAGGGACTTATTGTGGCTACCATGAACGATTATCAAGCTACTGTATACGTGCCTAATGCATTTACCCCAAATGATGATGGCATCAATGATGTGTTCGCCCCTTCAGGAGTAGGTGTGAATGAATACGAACTTAAAATCTGGAACCGTTGGGGCGAGGAAATCTTTACCACCAAAGAGTTTGAACAGCCTTGGGATGGTTCATTCAAAGGCAATGCACATTACGTGCCTGATGGAATTTACACCTACTTGGTGCGCTACAAAGGAGAGTGCGCTTCGGAACGCGTGGAAAAAGTAGGCGTTATCATGATAGTTCGGTAGTCCTTCCCTGACGTATGTTTGGGGAATGGAGCCACATGTTTCATTCGACGAATTTCAGCCATCCACTTATTCCGAATGGAAGAAGAGGGTAATGGTGGAATTGGGTGAGAAACCTTTCGATTCTTTGTTGAAAATCAACGCCGAAGGTCTTCACACCGAACCAGGTTATACACACGATCACCACGGTCCGATTCGTCTCGTTTCGACGAAGGAATTGCCTTATTTATTTCGTACCCCGAAAGAGTACTGGGAAATACGGGTAGATGTTTCCGGAAGTGTTTCCCATATCAATAACCAAATCCTTTCCGCCCTTCAAGGCGGGGCAAGCGGGATCGGAATCAATTGCGCGCATCAAACACCCGAAGTCCTTCCTCAATTGTTGGATGGTGTATTTATTGAAATGATCAGCGTGCATCTAATGCATGCAGATGCGCCGGAGAAATGGATTTTGGCATTAACGGATTTAGCTCAGTCTCGCCAACTCAATCTGCTGGAATTGCATGGTTCAGTGAGCTACGATTGGGTGAAGGAATTGGATCGTTTGCCTTCCATTTCCACTTATTTTAAAACGCTTCCCGGATTTCGTTTTTTTACAGTCGATGCCTTATCTGCCCGAAATGCAGGTGCTTCAGCAGAAAATGAAATTGCACATGCGCTGGCTGCAGGACAAGAGATTCTCCACCAACTCACCGCTTCAGGAGTTCTGATTGATGATGCCGCGGCGATGATTTCCTTTCAGTTCGGAATAGGCACGGAGTACTTCACGGAAGTAGCGAAATACAGGACTTTTCGGTCACTGTGGATCGAAGTGGTGAGAGCATATTCTCCCATTCATGACTGCACGTATCACGCGCGCATTCACGCTGAAACTGCGTTCATTTCTTTGGGGCAGCGCGATGAATCGTCAAATTTGCTGAGACTCACTACAGAGGCCATGAGCGCGGTTCTCGGCGGTGTGAATAGTCTTCATGTACGCTCTTCTGAATCGTCCGTTGAATCCCCATCTGATCAATCAATGCGTTGGTCCAGAAATATTCAACACCTTCTTCGCGACGAATGTGCATTGCATCTGGCTGAGGATCCTGCATCAGGATCGTGGTACCTCGAAACACTCTGTGGCCAGTTGGCTGAAAAGGCCTGGGCTAGATTTCTAGCGATTGAATCCAAAGGAGGTTTTCTCTCACAGCAAAGCAGTTTGATGGAAGTTTATGCGACACGATTTACAGAGGTTCAAGAAGAAAAAATAAATGGTGCGCGGGTGCTTGTAGGAGAGAATAAATACGTAAAAAAATGACGCGAAAGACCTTCCCTACAACTGTTACTTCCCAGTTGCCAAAGACTGACGATGTCTCATTAATCAAGAAGTTTGGGGCTGGCAGCGAGCCTTATCTGAGAGGTCCTTATGCGAGCATGTATGCTATTCGTCCGTGGACCATCAGGCAGTATGCAGGATTCAGCACTGCGGAAGATTCCAATGCATTTTACAGAAGAAATCTAGCAGCCGGACAGAAAGGCTTGTCCGTGGCATTTGATTTGGCTACTCATCGGGGTTACGACAGCGATCATCCGCGGGTTGAAGGGGATGTGGGAAAGGCCGGAGTAGCGATTGATTCTGTGGAGGATATGAAAATACTGTTCGATCAGATTCCATTGGATCAGATGTCGGTATCCATGACAATGAACGGTGCAGTGCTTCCAATAATGGCATTCTACATGGTGGCAGCGGAGGAGCAGGGTGTTTCAGCGGAGAAGCTGAGCGGTACGATACAGAATGACATTCTAAAAGAGTTTATGGTGCGCAATACGTACATCTATCCTCCCGCACCAAGCATGCGCATTGTGAGCGATATTTTTGCTTACTGTTCGCAGTACATGCCACGCTTCAATCCGATTTCTATTTCAGGATATCACATGCAGGAGGCGGGGGCTACTTCGGAAATTGAATTGGCTTATACGCTTGCAGATGGATTGGAATATGTGCGCGCCGGAATTGCAGCAGGGATGAGTGTGGATGAATTTGCTCCGCGACTTTCCTTCTTCTGGGCGATAGGCATGAATCATTTCACAGAGATTGCCAAGATGCGCGCAGGGCGAATGTTATGGGCAAAACTCGTGCGAGGGTTCAATCCAAAGAATCCGAAATCGTTGGCCCTTCGCACTCATTGTCAAACAAGTGGATGGAGTTTGACCAAGCAAGATCCGTTCAATAATGTGGCGCGCACGTGCACCGAGGCAATGGCTGCCGTGCTCGGTGGAACTCAGTCGCTGCACACCAATGCATTGGATGAGGCGATAGCCTTGCCCACTGATTTTAGTGCGCGCATAGCTCGCAATACACAGTTATATCTTCAAGAAGAAACGGGAGTAACTGCTGTGGTTGATCCATGGGGAGGTTCGCATTACGTGGAGCGACTCACCGAAGATATTGTCCAAAAGGCGTGGGCCTTGATCCTTGAAGTAGAAGAACTCGGTGGAATGACCAAAGCCATTGAGGCAGGATTGCCCAAATTGCGCATTGAGGAAGCCGCTGCGCGAAAGCAGGCGCGCATTGATAGCGGGAAAGATGTCATCGTGGGTGTAAATCTTTTCACCGTGGAAGAGGAATCCGAAGTGGAGATTTTAGAGGTGGATAACGAAGCAGTGAGGGAGTCTCAGATCGCTCGCATCAATCAAGTGAAATCCAACAGGGATGAGGCTCGGTGCAAGGCAGCATTGAACGCGCTCACTGAAGCTGCTCGCACAGGGGAAGGAAATCTCCTAGCGCTGTCGGTAATCGCAGCGCGTGCTCGCGCAACTACCGGAGAAATTTCGTCAGCCTTGGAAGTGGCTTTCGGCCGATACACTGCACATATCCGGTCGGTATCCGGAGTTTACTCAAGTGAAAGTCAAATGGATCAGGATTTTATTCAAGCCCGTCAGATGGCGGATCAGTTTGCCGTGATTGCCGGAAGGCGCCCGAGGATTATGGTGGCCAAAATGGGCCAAGATGGCCACGACCGCGGCGCTAAGGTTATTGCGACCTCATTTGCAGATATTGGTTTCGATGTAGATATCGGCCCATTGTTTCAGACACCAGCCGAAGCAGCGCTTCAGGCAGTAGAAAATGATGTGCACATATTGGGTGCATCTTCATTAGCCGCGGGACACAAAACGCTTATTCCACAACTTATCGGTGAATTGAAAAAACTCGGTAGAGAAGATATTCTAGTGGTTGCGGGTGGAGTGATTCCTGAGCGAGATTATCCCTTCTTGTTTGATGCCGGCTGCGTTGGAGTTTTTGGTCCGGGTACCAAGATCAGCAAAGCTGCCCAAGATATTCTTGCTATACTTATCGAGGGATATTCAACGCCTCAATGAGCTTAACCCGCTCGCTCCGGAAAATTTGGTGCGTTGAAGGGCTCACATTGTCTTGGGGCAAGTGGTTTGTTCTTCTTGTTGCGCTAACTTGCAGTGTTCTTCCCTTTAGTGTTTCCGCTCAACCGCGTGTTTTTCGGAATTGGGAGGTGAAGGATGGCTTATCGCAAAGTTCGGTCACTGAAATTTTTCAGGATTCGGAAGGGAAAATATGGGTTGGCACCGCCGATGGGTTGAATCTTTTTGATGGCCATTCGTTTCGGGCCTACAAACAACCCGCATCCAATCTTTCTGACTTGCGGTCGAATTATGTGGCTGATCGCATCATTGAAGAAAGTCCCGGACGTCTTCTCGTAGTGATGAAAGATGGTATCTATCGATTCAATACCTACACAGGAACTTTTTCCGAGATTTTTTTAGAAAGTGATTCTGCTTTCGGAAGACCCAATGATATCGGATTTATGGGTGTCGACTCCAAAGGGAATTTCTGGTACTATCAAAGTCTGGGTTATATCTACAAAATTAATCCAGGAAGCACGCGAGCTCAAACCATCTACAAGGCCCCTAAAAGGACTTTTCCGGATGCCAAATTGCTCAATGACAAGGAGGTCTTGATCTCATTTCTGGAGGGCTGGCAAATTCTTTCTCTTCATACAAAACAAACACGAACCGTTTCTTCCGGAGCAATGGGATCTGCAAATGTGCATGCCATGGAAGTGGTGCATGACACCTTGTTTATTGCTTCTGAGAATGGCCTTTTTCGATTTGATTCACGCACTTCGTCCATTGAACCAGTGATTAGGGATGTGGAAGGATCGGTGTTGAAAGCCGTGTGTTTTTTCTATTCTGAAGAATCAATGGAATGGTGGATCGGGACCGTCGATCGAGGTCTTTTTGTGCTGGATCAATCACGGCAGGAAATGCGCGGTCATTACGCCCACTCAAAGGGAGAAGAAGGAGGAATTTCAGCCGGTGCAATTCGTGCATTATGTGTGGACCAAATGGAGAAAGTGTGGGTCGGTTTGGATGCCGGTGGATTGGGCTTAACTACATTGAATCCTTCGTCATGGACTTGTTATTCGGACGGCATTCCGCAAGGACTTAAACTGGAATCCGATTATATCCGATCGCTTTTATGGGTCGATGATCATTTGCTGATCGGACCGATCGAAGGAGGAATTGTACGATACAATATTGACGAAGACCGAAGTGAACCCGCTGTCATACGGGGAGCAAGTGCTGATCCTTTGTTGAATGTCGGGCACCTTATGCTGGACGGTCATGGCCGTGTTTGGGCATCTTCCCGTTCGGGCATTTTTGTGAGTTTGGATGGTGCGAAATCGTTTGATCGGGTCAGCACATGCAGTGGCGGAGAAATAACATTGGTTCAAAAGTCAATCTCACTGCGCAATAATAAGGTGCTGGTTTACTCCGAAAACGGAATGTTTGTGGCTACACCGGATAAGGAATGTCTTGAAGAAGTGCAAATTAAACATGCACACTTATGGATGTTTGAAGATGAGGAAGAATCCATTTGGACTTCATCGTACTTCGGGCCTCTGGCAAAAGCCCGATACCTGAGTGATTCGCAAGGTGATAGATTGGAAGTCGTATCGACATACTTCGATCAACTCAATGTGCGCAGCTTTGTGGAAGATACCATTCAGGGGGTGCTTTGGATGGCCACTGAAAAGGGGATTATGTCGTTCCATAAAGCAACTGAAAAGGCGAAGCTTTATACACGTAGGGATGGCTTAGTCGATGACTTTATTTACTCGGTTTTTCTGGATGAATCCAATAGAGTTTGGTTTACGTCGAATGGAGGGATGGGGTATCTTGACCCAAATACAGAAGTGGTGCGCAATTTCGGGGTTCAGGATGGTTTACAAACCACAGAGTTCAATACGCATGCCTTTGCCCGGGGTCCTGATGGTGTGATTTTCCTCGGAGGAGTGTCGGGTTTTAATTCATTCCAGCCCTCCACTATTATAAAGGAGGAGGCATGTGGACAGCCCTTTCTCACCGAGTTGAAATGGAATGGCATCCCCGTATCACTCGATCTATTTGCAGGATCCGCGATCAGGTCGATGTCATCCAATGAGGCTCGTTTGGAGTTTTCCTTTTCTAACTCCGATTACTGGAATGCGAATGCAACACATACCGCATTTTGGTTGGAGGGACGAGATTCAACATGGGTGGAATCTTCGGGAGATGGGATTCTATCGATTGGTGGATTAGCTTCCGGGACTTATACACTTCAATTAAAAGTACGCAATGCAGATGGAGTCTGGTCGGCACCAGCAACGGTGGCTCGATTTGAAGTGGAAGGGCCTTTGTGGCAGCGTCCATGGTTTATTGGATTTGCAATACTCGCTCTCGCTGGACTCATAGCGGGCTTCGCTCTTTTTATTTCCAGACGTAGGCATAGGGACGAATTGCGAGAAGCGGCCCGACAAGGTGAAATTCAAAATATGCGACTTCAAATTTCGCGTGATATTCATGATGACATTGGTTCAGGTCTCACGCGAATTGTGTTGATGAATGAAATGACACGAGCGGGAGGTACTGAAATTTATTCCCAAAAAATTACAGATACAGCGCGTGACCTAACAAGGCAACTGGGACACATTGTTTGGAGTTTGAATCCGGATAACGACACCTTGCAGAATGTCTGGTTTTACATCCGGCAAGAATTCGGACGCTATTTTGAAGGGACCGGAATCGACGCGAAATTCAACGCAGCCTCCTTGCCTGAAAATCTTATTCTCGATCCACGTCAGCGCGCCAATGTGATACGTATTCTCCGGGAAATCATGCATAACGCACTGAAATATTCGGGCGCAAGTGAGGTGGAGGTGAACTGTGACTATGTCAATGGGCGCGTTCTATTTAAGGCTGGTGACAATGGTTCTGGCTTTGTCGAAGGAGAATTACGTGGGCAGGGAAATGGATTGCGCAATATTAGAAAGCGGGTGGAAGAGATCGGCGGTGATCTTTCGATTGAAGGTAATCCTGGCAGTGGAGTGGTGGTCTCATTTTCCTTCCCTTCACGCTCTACTACTTAAAGGTGAGTTTGGTTTGGGCTAAATTGATTTGATTTGCATCAAAATGACAGCAATTCGGGTGGCTATAGTTGAGGATGATGAACTCATACGTGAGGCGTTTTCGATGATCATTCGTCAGAGTGCTGATTTCGAGTTGGTCGGAGCCTATCGCGATGCGGAGAAATTCTTGTACGATCTGCAATCTATCGCTCCTGAAGTTGTGTTGATGGACATTCAACTTCCCGGAATCTCAGGAATGGAAGCTATGCAGCGCGCGCGCCGACAGCAATTTGAAGGTGAGTTTATGATGTGCACTGTTTTCGAGGATGAGGAGAATATTTTTAAAGCGTTAAAAGCCGGAGCTTCTGGTTACTTGCTCAAAAGTGTGTCGCCTGAAGATCTAATTCGACACATTCATGAAATTCATGCGGGCTTATCTCCGATGTCGGGATCGATAGCCCGCAAAGTCATTGGCCACTTCAGAGCGCCTCACATGCTCGAAGGGCCATCAGATTTGCTCACCAAACGTGAACGGGAGATTCTGGAATTTCTTTCGCAAGGCTACCGTTATAAGGAGATTGCGGAAAAGCTATTTCTTAGTCAGGAAACAGTCCGCACCCACATTCGGAATATCTATACGAAGCTTCAAGTAGACAATCGAATTGAAGCGATCAATAAGGTTTACGGTCGCTAATTGACCCTTTAGTATCGGTTGAATTACCACTATAGTAGTAGTCCTTCACATTGAGCGGGTATGTACTTCGCATGAAACTACTAAGCCTAATGAAGTACGCATTAATGTTCTTCTTCTTCTTCCCACTATTCCTCTGTGCGCAGAAGCCATTCTCCAAAGTTTGGGAATCCAAAGTGAGTGTTGAGCCCAAATGGAACGATTACTATGATGACCTGTCGCTCATTCTTCAAGGGGATCTCACCGAGCTTGAAATGGTCGATGGAGCCACTGGCAAGTCGCTGTGGATCATCACTATAAAAGAAGTATTTGGGGTGAAAAGTTGCCAGACCTGGGTTTTATTGGAGGACTATGACGTAGTCAAAATAACCTATAAAAAACCAAAGTCGGATGATCAGACGATTGAATTTTTGGAGGCACGTACAGGCAAGAAAACGGGTGATCCAACCACAATTGCTGCTCCAGAAAAGGGGAAAAAGGTAAAGCGCGTGAAATCGAAGAGTCGGTTCGTATTCGAATCAATGGGTTGGGATGAAGCATCAGGAACCTCTGTTTCTATTGGTTACGACGATAAGAAATGGCGCAATGCAACAGGCGGAACGGTCATGAAAATGACGGTTTCTGCTAGCGGGGGCTTCACGTGGTCCACTTCTTTTGAAGGGAAGATTGTTTCTCATTTGTGCCCAGAACTTATCGAGGGTGATGTTATACTCAATTTGTTTATTGCATACAACAAAGTATTCGTTGTGCACGAAGGAATAACAGTGCTGGATTTGCGCACCGGAAAGTTGTTGTGGGCTACCACGTTTGACTATACCGATACAGATACGGGATTAAAGGCCACTCAGGAAATTGGTCGAACTTCATTTCCAGAAATCACCGAAGATGCGGTCTATATCTGCGATCTCACTAAGGGTGAAAAGGCTGTGAAGAAATTGAACATTCAAACCGGCGAAGTTATTTGGACTGGTCAGAAGCTGAGTAAGAACGATATCATCTCATACATCGCCTATATCGATGGGACGCTAATAGTGAAGTATGGAGGAATAATATTGAAGGAATCCTACATACCCAATACGAATGGAGGCAGCTTGAGTAAGGTGGAATATGTGTTTGAAGGAACAACTTCGATTGAAGCCTTCGATGCCGCAACCGGTAAAATGAAATGGACCTCAGAGAAATGGGACAATGGCGATAATTTCAAAAAGTCACCATGCAATCTGATGGAGGAAAAGGGTAAGATTTATATCTGTAGTGATAAGTTTTTTTATCGGATTGATCCGCAAACCGGAAATGCAGAAATCAAAACCACCTTCGGAGCGAAGGAAATCGGAATGCCTCAGTACATGTACTTTTTCGATTCGGCAGTGATCATTGAAGGCGATGAAGGAATAGCCTCGGTGAATGAGGTTGGGAAATTGAACTACTCTACGAGTACCGGCAAGTGTCTGATGACGCAGGACAAGGGAGACGCCTACATCGTGTGGACAGGCAAAGACATGGACGACCGTAAACATTTCGTTCGGTTTGATCGGGCCTCAGGGCAAATAATGGGAAAAATGGAAGATTGCTATCACCCGCGATTTGACACAACAGGAGACTACTTCCTGAAGTTCGATGATTCCAAGCTCATGAAATTCAGTACGAAACCTTAACGATTCGAATTGATTATTCTTCCGGCCGGGCTTCTTTCTGGCCGGAGGATAATCGATTTTCAAATATTGGTCTGAGTTCCTCAAATGCCATATCCATTGAGAACTGTAGCGAACGGGCCAGAGAATCCAAAATGACCAGTGCATTCACTGCACCGTCTTTTTCACTGGCTGACCGAATGCGCGCAGCCATCGCAAGATTCACTTCAATCAACTGCGCATACGATTCGCGCAATTCTTTCAGTTCCCAGTCTGGCTGTTCCCCATGTTTTTGCCGGAGGAATTGTGTGGCGAGGTAGGAGGAGAGAGCCCTGAACAAGGTCTCAATTTCAGTAGAAAAGGGAAGGTGAAATTGGGCCATCCCTGAAAGGAATCGGGTACGTGGGCAGTCACTGGTGGCTGACAAAAGTCCCATGAGTGAACCCATTGCACTCTGCACGCTCGTATTCTTGGTGTATGTTCGAGCTTCTGTTTCCACTTCCACATCCACAAGATCGTATGAGTATCGGTGGCTAGTAATCTTCATGAGCGGAACCAACTGAATAGCCAGCGGACAGTGAGATTCCTGAGCAACACTCAGAGGGCAGTTGGGGCATTGATGAACAGATAGTTTCGTCCATTCAGGAAGCCGCAGCGGGATTTGGCCACCCGCGCCTGTCCCTGCAACTATAGTTGCCGTTTCCCCATCTGAAAAGCGAAAGCGGTATGTGATTTCTTGCATCAACAGCGAATTTATCTGCGGGCAAGATAAGGTTTGGATCAACTCATTTATTCCATCCTCTCAAGAACTCATCCACATTCAGAGTCTTCTTTCCTTCTAGTTGAACACGTAGCGCATAATACCAACCATCTGAGCAGGCAAACCGGAGGAATGACTTTCCGTCGGTCTCCCATATTCCGGACAACACGTCGTGTGAGGAATGTTCCTTTTTCCCCTGATAAACTTTCAGTGTTTTCTCTTCAAAAATGGTCCAGGCTGCCGGATATGGTGAAAGGCCGCGCACATGGTTGTGCGCATGATCCACTGATTGCTCCCAATCAATGCGGCAATCATCTCGAAATATTTTAGGGGCATGCACCAGAGCTTCCCCCGCTGCCACAATCTGATCTTGCGGCTGGCCGATGGCTTTTCCGGTGGCAATAAGATCCACCGTATCGGCCAAGCAATCGGCTCCAATCATCATCATTCTGTCGTGCAATTCACCGGCTGATTCATTTTCGCCTACACGCACTTTACGGCGATCGATTACATTGCCCGTATCTATTTCAGCCTGCAGAAAAAACGTGGTTACGCCAGTTTCAGTTTCCCCATTCATAACGGCCCGGTTGATCGGTGCCGCGCCGCGATACCTCGGAAGGAGCGAACCATGAAGATTGATAGTGCCTTTGGGTGGCATGGACCAGATCGCTTCAGGGAGCATCCGGAAGGCCACTACCACGAAAATATCTGCGTGCACTGATCGAAGGGCTTCAATGAAAAAAGGATCCTTCAGCTTTTCCGGCTGAAGAACTGGGATATTATGACGAACAGCAAATTGCTTCACAGGGCTTTGAGAAATCTGCAATCCCCGTCCTGCGGGCCGATCCGGCGCGGTTACTACCGTTGCAATGTCATGGCCGGATTCCAGGAGTCGCTCCATAGAAGGCACCGCGAATTCCGGGGTGCCCATGAACACAATGCGCAGTTGAGGTGTCTTCTCTTTTGTCATCCAATAAGGGTGAGCCGAACAAAGCTCATTTAGGAAAGGGACAAAGGTCGCACAGAGCGTGTAAATTTGTGGGCAATTAAGAACGTATGGACGACGAATCACTCAACCGACTCAGAGATCGACTGAATGAAATTCACCGCTGGCCGAGTGTGTACATGTTTAAGTTTATTCTGCCTTCGGATGAAAACCGAATCACCGATCTGAAACTCATTTTCGGCGAAAGTGCAGAGTTTCGGGAGAGGCTGAGCGCCCAAGGCAACTATACGAGTGTCACGGTTTTCGAAATGATGCTCGATGCCAATTCCATTTTTGAGCGCTATCGCGCTGCCTCTGTTATTGAAGGCGTAATCTCACTTTGATCACTGCACAATGAACCTCGAAATACTCAAGAACACTCTTCTCGTCATGCTCGTTCTGATGCTGGTGTATGTGCTGTACAAGCGCATGATCCACATTATGCGAAAGGATCATGTGATGGCAAAATACCCAGCCATGCCCAATCAGTTGCACTGGTCCGAAGACCAAACAAAAGCAACAATTGAAGTCACCTTAAGAGAAGAGATGTACCTCATTGTGGAAATATTCGATCAGCATGGCAACAAAGTGTTCCAACTTGCTGAAGGGGAATATGGTCAAGGGAAGCAGGCCTTTTTATTCGACCGTGCTCACTTTGTTCCAGGGAGATATTACTACAAAGTGACTTCACCGCACGAGCAGGCTTCGCAGTACTTCATGGTCTAACATTTTCCCTCATCCAAGAGGAAGTTCGGATCAGAAATCGATCGAAAACCGCAGGTTAATTCGACGCCCGGTGAGGTATGTCGGAATCCCGTACAAGCGCCCATTCACGTCCTCAATCCACTGATGGTTGATGATGTTATTCACTCCAAGAAGATTGAATATTTCTAGCGCAATGTTTCCTCGTTCAATGTTTCGATTGAGGAAATTGTCTTTCTTTTTCTTGTAAAACAAGTCCCGGCTAAATCCCACGTCAGCCCGCAAATAGCTTCTGGTCCGGTTTACGTCGAGGTACCGCTCTCTGGAAGGCGGACCGTAAGGCAACCCTGTGGCAAAGAAGAAATTCACAGACACCTTGTACCAAGGCTTGTTTGGCATTTCATCCATAAAAAGCATGGAGAAGCTGAAGCGCTGATCGGCAGGACGAGGGACGAATCCAGGCGTTTGACGAATGCTGTCCACTGGCGTGCTATCAATCGTAAAGCCGGGCTGAATGGTATCTCCGTTCGCATTCAGATACAAGAAATAGAAATCATCAGTGAGGTCTTCTTCTGTTTTCAGCATCGATGCCCGAATCCAGGATTGTACTCCTTTGATAAATTCACCATTGACCATGACATCCATTCCGGTGGCATACCCGCGGGCATTGTTGGTGGCAAAATAGCGCTGACGCACATTTTCCACTTCGTACGGAATGATCTGATTCAGCGACTTATAATAAGCCTCCGTAACCACTTTAAACGGCCGGCCCCAGCTTCTAAATATGTAGTCAGCCCCGACGATATAGTGAATGCTTTTCTGTGCGCGAATATCAGCATTGACCACACCATCGAAGCCGCGCATTTCACGATAAAAAGGTGGCTGGTAGTAATAGCCAACGGCTGCGGTAAGCACAATCTCCTTTCGCACACTATCTACTTTGCTAGTCTCTTCGTTTTCCCGGGCTACAAGCCAACGAGGGGTATAGGAGAAATTCGCACGCGGACTGATGACTGTTTCGCCATTAAACGTCCAGTGGTTTGCTCGCAAACCCGCTGTAGCGGAGAGCGAATTGCGATTCGCAAGGGTATGCCTCCACGTATCTTGCACATAGGCACTCACCCGCGTAGAGTTTACTTCGTTGATGGCTTTTGCTCGATCTCGAATAGCGATTTCCTGAAACGGACGATCCTCAGGATCAGTGTATCCAATTACATCATTCGGTCGGGGAGAGGCATAGCCCGCACTGTCGAGCAGCGTCCATTCATTCAGCTCGTCGCGTATGGTTTCGATTTGCACATCCGCACCGTATTGAAGCAAGTGGTGTTTGGCGTCAAAGTCTTTGAATCCTTTCAGCGATCCCGAATATACCGTCGCGGCAAGATCATTTCTTCCATGATGAAGATAGCCGCCAACACCGCGGTTTCGCAGCACTTCGCCAAATGAGTCAGATCCGAGATCCCGCTCTAATTCATCTAAGCGATACGCACCGAGGATATCGAAATACTCACTTTCATAGGTCTGAAAGGCACTGGCGATAATTTTAATCTGAGAGGTTTCGCTGGGGTTATACCGCGCGGCAAAGGCTCCGAAATAGGTTTCAAATCGCGTGACTTCTTGTCCTTCGAAAAATACCGTAAGTCACAGCGCTTCATTGATGCTACCCACATCAGTCTGGCGGGTGGCCGGAACAAAATTGTATCGGTTATTGGCGTAATTGCCCAGAAAGCTCAATTCCCACGGGCCGTATTCATGTCCCGGGCGCCACGTGATGTAAGTCTGAACATCGGCATAGCGTGGATTGTAGTCGCCCTGCACGTCCAATGAATTAAGGACGTACGCATTGTCTTTGTAGCGCACGCCAGTATTGTGCGTGAGTTTTCTGTTTTTGGAAATGCCCTCGAGTTGAAGTTGTCCGCCCAGTAAACCAAGCTGAGCCGTCCCGCCAAAACTATCGGGGCGCGCATATTGAATGTCCAACACCGACGACATCTTGTCTCCGAACTTGGCTTGAAACCCACCCGCACTGAAGTCGATGCTGCTCACCATATCCGGATTGGGAAAACTCAGTCCTTCCTGTTCGCCAGCTCTCACAAGAAAGGGGCGATACACTTGAATGTCATTTACATAGATAAGGTTTTCATCAAAACTTCCACCGCGCACACTGAAGCTCGAACTCAACTCAGAAGGGAAATTCACAGGGGCCTGAATCAAATACGCTTCAATACCCTGATTGATGGTCGGAAGCTTGGTGGGCAGTTTGATCGTTATCGGTTTGATGCCATCTTCCCGCGACCTCACATCAATGATCTCGACCCCTCCAATATTGATGGTGGCATCATACACCACTTCCACTTCTTTTATTTCACCTGGACGAAGAAAAAAGACGCGAGCGTATTCTTCTACGCCTGTTCCTTTGAAGAGGAGAGTAATGTTTTGGCCTGCTGGAATGGAGAGGGAAAAGCGTCCGTCGATATCGGTAGTCGTTCCATTTTGCGCGGAATCCTTTTCACGAATAACTACGTTAGGGAGGGATTCTCCTTGTGGACTTTTAACTCTTCCGCGCAGGGTGGCATTCTGGGAAAATGCGATTCCAGGAAGAAGTAGGAATAAGAACAAAAAGAGACGACCACACATAAGCGCTCAAAAGTAGGTTTAGGCGCGGTTACAACCCGAAAAGCCAGACATTATTTTACAGAGAGAAGATTATCGACGTCCGTCCGCTTCTCCTGACCTTACCGACCGGATGAATGAATTCCATGCCGCGGGGTTGAGCAGATTTCCTCCCGACTGGAATCCGCCGGAATAACGGGCGTTCAGAGTAGCTGCTGCATCACGGTAGGAACGACCACTGAAATCATCCATGCCATCATAGCGCGTGATGCTGCCCACGTCACGAGTAAATGCCCGATACTGGTCGCCAGGAAGGTCAAGGGCCAGCAATTCTTTCTTCAATTTGTGAGGTGCAGGGTAAGGCAGAATGTATACTGTGGGCAACTCAAAAGCATCTAAATCCATCACTTGTACCATGGCCAGATTGCTCTCCGTGGAATAGGCGGGAATCGGAAAAAAGGAGGGAGCCAGACCGGTGCAGATGAATTGAAGGGTATCCCCAGCCATCACAGGCAGGGTGAAATAACCATCGCGATCAGTGTAGGTTCCACGGTAATCTCTTGATCGAACTACCGAAACATACGGAGCAGGGTAAAGAGAATCACTGACCATTACAACGCCAGAAACCTGAATGACGCGAGGTAGCGTCTGTGCAGTCAGCGCATTCTGAAAGAATGCACCTGTGAGAAGAAGAAGAAGAAAGATTCGCATCAGCATTCGGGCAAATGTACTTGACAATGGACGAATGGGAATTGACTTTAGTTACCCACGCTTCGATTACAGTCTATGACAACTGGTAGCAGACGTACCTTTGAGCGGCATGAAATTTCACTTGTTGTTTCTGATCGTAGTATTCGCCTTGCAAGCCAGCGCCCAGCGTTCCTTTAAGGAAATGGCCGACGAAATGGCGGGTACTGAATCACGCGTGATCACGTGGGAAAATCTTCCAGCGACATGTCTACTTTTAGATGCCAGGGCGCGCGAGGAATTTGCCACAAGTCATATTTCCGGAGCGGCATGGGTGGGCTACGATGATTTTGATCTGCTTCGAGTGGCTGCTGTGCCTAAGAATCAACCCATCGTCGTCTATTGTTCTGTCGGTTATCGCAGCGGAAAAATTGCAGAGAAGCTTACCAAGGCTGGTTACACTGAGGTGTACAATCTTTGGGGCGGAATTTTTCATTGGTACAATTCCGGAAAGGAAGTGGTGGATAAGAATGGACCTACCTCTCACGTGCATCCTTACAATGAAAAGTGGAGTAAATGGCTTGATTCTAAGCAACCCTGATCGCAAACTTTGTAATTTTAATCATGCTCGTTGTGTTCGCACGTCCGCCTATAGAGGGTAAAGTAAAAAGCCGTCTAGCTGCCACCATCGGAGCTATCGAAGCATTGAAACTGTATCGGTCACTGCTCTCACACACGCTCGAGGTAGCTGGTGAATGGGATGAAGAAATGGTCATCGCCTGGACGGAATCCACTTTGGAATATGCGTCTAAGGCACATTGGATTCAGCAAGGAAATGATTTGGGAGAAAAAATGGCTCAGGCCTTTGAGCGGTCATTTCTAGAAGGAAGTAAGTGGACTTTACTTATCGGAACGGATTGTCCGAAAATGAGTATCGAAATCCTAAGTGCAGCGCGGCAAGCGCTTTCGCGCCACGACGTAGTGATCGGACCTGCCGCGGACGGTGGTTATTATTTAATTGGAATGAAAAAGCCTTATTCTTTGCTATTCCACAACATGGCATGGTCCACACCATTGGTGTTCGAAAGGAGTCTGGACCGATGCAGGGTGCATGGGCTTTCCGTGGCTACATTGCCGGTGCTTTCCGATATTGACGACGAAGCAGATCTTCAGGCTTCGGATTGGAAGTATTGATTCGAATAAATAACAAATTGAGATATGGAAGAATTGCTAGAAAGTGTGGCCTGGCTGAAGGCGCGGGGAATTACTAATCCTGAAGTAGGAATTGTATTAGGCACCGGACTGCATGAATTGGCCACTCGTATTGAAGTGGAGAAAGAGTTCACCTACAACGCGATCCCGAATTTTCCGATTGCTACGGTGGAGTATCATTTCGGACGCTTGATTTACGGAATGCTCGAGGGGAAAAAAGTACTGGCCTTTCAGGGGCGCTTTCATTTTTACGAAGGCTATGATATGCACCAAGTCGCTATGCCTGTGCGTGTGATGAAACTGCTGGGTGCGAAACACGTGCTATTATCCAATGCAGCAGGAGCCACGAATCTCTCGTTCAAAAAAGGCAGTCTGATGCTGGTGGATGATCACATCAACCTGCAACCACAGAACCCGCTGTTGGGACAAAATCTCGACGATCTCGGACCACGTTTTCCGGATATGTCGCAGCCTTATTCGCTTCAACTGAATAACATGCTCAAGGAAATTGCTGCAGAAAAAGGCATCACGCTGCACGAAGGTGTGTATGCATCGGTACCTGGACCAAACCTTGAAACTCGCGCGGAATATCGTTACTTGAGAATGATTGGAGCGGACGCGGTGGGAATGAGTACGGTGCCAGAAGTCATTGCCTGCAATCACATGAGTTTGCCGTGTTGCTGCATTTCTGTAATGACTGATGAGTGCGATCCCGACAACCTAAAGCCCGCCAACATCGAAGACATCATCGCCACTGCGAAAAAGGCCGAGGTGGGTTTGAGCGAGTTGTACTGTGAGCTGATTCGGAGGCTGTAAGGGACAGATGGACTATTAGACTGCAGGACTATTAGACGATAAGACTTTTGGACTGTTGGGCTGGAAGATTTTTGCGGCAGGAGGATTGACTTAACTCGGTCTTCAAGACGAGTGACCTAGGTCTCGCGTCTTGAGAATTTTGATACATTTATATTCTCATATTTAAACCACCTAGTCGAATGTGGAAAAAATTCTTTTATCTCATATTATTTTTTCTGTTAGCAGAGTGGATGGTGTCGTGTTGTGATTGTCCTAAAGAGCTTGCTGATTATACCATGTATTCCATGTGTTCTCTCACGGCGACGCCACTTGATAACAGTGGGCAATTTCCTGTTGCAGCAGATACCCTTCATGTGCCCAAAGAAGCGTTTGGAATCAGGCTCAATCTGAATCTTCAACCTGAGATTTGTCTGATGCCATCCTATCCATCGCTTTTTTAATTCAGCGAATGCCTTTAAATGCGATTGTCGCGAGGACTATGAATTGTGGAATAGTCCGGATTCGATTTTTATATTTACCCAATTTGATCTCAATGAGTCCTTTCCTTCTGGAAGCGATGTGACAGAGCTCTTTCGCGTGATTTCAGAAGAGGCGATGGTCAGCGTACTTGACTATTTCAGAAGAGAGTCTGGGGCCAAACTTGCCCTCAATATTCTAAATGAGGAAATTACCGCAGATGCTTTGTTGATGAGCGAGGCAAATGATGGCCCGCATCAATTCGAGATTCGGATGTACCTGAGAAATACTGAACCGACCATTATTTCTACATCTATACTCCACTTTGAATGATCAGGTGCATTTTTATTATCTCCTTCTTTTTGATCATTTCACCAAGTTGGTCGCAATTGGATGAAATGAAGTTTGCTCGTTGGCACGTCCGCGCGGGAGCAGGAGCCGCCGTGGTCTTGAGTCCGAGGTATTCTGATCCCGCTGATTATCTTATTGAGATGGGAGACGGGGGTTTTCTCACTGGACCGTTTTCAGTTCGTTATTTTGTGAATTCCGAGTGGGGGGCTGAAGTGCAGCTCAACAAGGTGCACCCATTCGGTGGGGCTGATTTTAGGGAGAAATTCTACAAGGCCCTTGCCGAGCGATTTGCACCCAATTATTTTGTTCAGTCTACGGACTATGACAACTCCTTTATTCAAGGCAATAAGTCACAGATTACGATCGGTTTGGTACACCAGTCGCGCAAAGGAAGGTGGTTATTTCATCAGTATATCGGAGCGGGGAACCGCAATGTGCATGTGTTTAGTGCTAAAGCAATCCTCAAGGAAAACGGAGCAAACAACTACCTGTTGTACACCCAGCAACCTAGTAAACGCTTGGTGAGTGGCGTCGTTCTTTCAGGTTCTGCAGGAGTCTCCTATATGGTTCGAGACCGAATGATGATTCAGTTTGAAACCATTGTAAGCCGCTTTGATCAGGATTTTTCCTTTTATGAAGAAATCACTGACCTCTTTACTCTGGAAACGTCTGGACGAAGAATTGAATACACCCGCGCGTTTCATCAGATTTTTCTTTCGATTGGCTTTACTTACATCATCGATCCCGATCCCATTATTCCTCACAGTGCTCAACGGAAGATGAAAGGGAAAAGTAATTGAGACCGTAAGATTGTGAGATTGTGAGATTGTGAGATTGTTGGACTATTAGACTGTTGGACTATTAGACTTTTGGACAGTGAGACTGCAAGACAGTGAGACTGCAAGACTATGAGACTGTTGGACTATTAGACTTTTGGACTATGAGACTGTTGGACTATTAGACTTTTGGACTGTGAGACTGCAAGACTATGAGACTTTTGGACTGTGAGACTGTTGGACTTTAAGACTGGAAGACTGCAAGACTATGAGACTGTTGGACTATGAGACTGTTGGACTATAAGACTTTTGGACTGTGAGACTGCAAGACTGTGAGACTGCAAGACTATGTGACTGTGAGGCTGGAAGACCGTGAG
>Ga0105049_10000246_pt1 | contig 56673 bp, 44 predicted proteins | sample MAT06_FD_78087 | JGI IMG/M metagenome (GOLD analysis project Ga0105049, IMG submission 78087) | Freshwater microbial communities from Lake Fryxell liftoff mats and glacier meltwater in Antarctica - MAT-06 | ecosystem: Environmental > Aquatic > Freshwater > Ice > Liftoff microbial mat | place...
ATAACGAGGCTATTTTTGCGCGTATTTTCTGTTGACTGACGAATGAATAACGAGTTATTCAAGAGGAAGAAACACGAAAGACGCCAAAAATAGTCCGTTAGCACTCAAACAGTCCCAAAGGGAAGCCTAATGGAAAATCTCGGTTTAAGGGCTAACGGCCAAGGAAGCGTTGCGCGAAAGTTGCACGAGCGCCATTCTTTTGGAGAGAACCATTAATTCAGCTTTTTAGCAGCAGCGGGAGTCAGGCGGTGGTTTGTCGATTCGTGCTAACACCAGGCCGCGTTGCCAACTGGCGGACAGCGGCCATCGAAATCATGTGACCCTGCGTTCTTGCGCGATGCAGCCGGTGACGCAAAATTATGGCGAGGCGGCGAAGAGCGATTGCCAACGGTACTGCGACCTATATCCCAATACTTGCGCCTACTTTGGGGCCAGCGCCACCGGTGAAGATGATGTTCATTTGTGTGTTTTATTTCGTTCGGAAATATGCATTTTTAGCCACGTAAGACTAGCCGTCGCTTCGCCCAAATCGTTATTCCGACAGAGCGCAGTTTCATCATCTTAGAAACAGCAGTTGGACGGGTGCGAGTGTGCGTTTTCCGGACTCTTTGGCAAGGCCTCATTTGGCAAACTCGGACGACTGAGGCCTTGTCCTGCTAGGAGAAGCAACGCCGCCAAAGAGTTTGAAAAACGTGCAATTGCACCCGTAGCGGGCGTCACCATATTGGTGAACGAGGTAAACCACTAACCTCCTTGCTAGACGCGCACTTTCAAGCAACTCAAGCGATCAACTGCCGTTTCTAGGATCATGCTTTGATGCAGCTTATCGTCGATATCAGTAGCCTGACGCGGGTAAGATTCCTCACAAAATGCTGTTCGGAATAACAATGTCGAAAGTGCAATACCCAATTGCTTTTTCAACCAAAACCGACTGGAAACGCCTGACAATAGTAGAGTTTCTAAATGTAATGTACGTCCACAATTTCATATTCCTTCTCGCCGCCAGGCGCACGCACCACCACCGTGTCGCCGGCAGATTTGCCGATCATGGCGCGTGCCATGGGGGATGAGAATGAAATTTTGCCGAGCTTAATATTTGCCTCGTCTTCACCAACAATTTGATACGATACTTTTTCGCCGGTTTCGCTCTCCTCTAAATCCACGCTCACGCCGAAAACAACGCGGCCATCGTCATCGAGTGCTTTCGGGTCGATGATTTGGGCAGAAGATAATTTGCTCTCAAGCTCTTGAATGCGTCCCTCAACGAAGCCCTGCTTTTCTTTAGCGGCGTCATATTCGGCATTTTCGGATAAATCACCTTGCGCACGCGCCTCCGCTATTGCACGCACCACATCATGCCGCTCGATGGTTTTGAGCCGATGTAACTCAACCCTCAACGCTTCTACACCAGCAACGGTTAAGGGGACTTTAGCAAGACTGCTCATGTTGATTTCCTGTGGAAAGTAAGGGGATGTACGAATGGCATAACTAAAAAGGGTTGCGCTTGACACTCAACTTACGCAGCAGCTTATAACGTCAACTTACGACGCAACTTAAGACGTGACTTTAGACGCAAGTTCGGCATGCAACGATTGCAACGAATACACGGTAAGTTCAGACAAATGTTGCATGCCCACACACGCCGCTTTTGCGCCAGACACGGTGGTGTAGTAGGTCACGCGGCCTTGCAGCGCCGCATTGCGAATAGACCATGAATCGCGGATGGAGCGTTTATCTTCCTCCACCGTGTTGATGATAAGCATGACCTCGCGATTTTTGACCATATCGACAATATGCGGGCGGCCCTCGTTTACTTTATTGACATATTCAACTTCAATGCCAGCCTTCGCCAAATGTGCGGCGGTACCTTTGGTGGCAACAATGGAAAAGCCTAAATCAATTAACACGCGAGCGATTTCCTCGACCTTTGGTTTATCTTGATTACGCACTGAGATAAATACTTTGCCGGCGTTTTTTCCAGTGGCGGGTAGCTTAATACTGGCAGCCATTTGCGATTTTACAAACGCTTCCGCAAATGTTTTGCCCACGCCCATCACTTCACCCGTGGATTTCATTTCAGGCCCAAGAATCACATCCACACCCGGAAATTTGATGAACGGAAATACCGCTTCTTTGACTGAGTAGTAATGCGGGGTGATCTCTTTTGTGAAGCCTTGTGATTGCAAGCTTTGTCCCGCCATCGCACGCGCGGCAATTTTTGCCAGCGGTACGGCAATCGCTTTTGACACGAATGGAATGGTGCGTGAAGCGCGCGGATTTACTTCCAACACATAAACAACATCCGCATTATTTTCGCGCTTTATTGCGAATTGCACATTCATTAAACCCACCACATTTAAGCCCATCGCCATCGCCACTGTTTGCCGACGCAACTCATCCTGCAATTCAACTGACAACGAAAACGGTGGCAGCGAACAAGCCGAGTCACCCGAATGCACACCCGCCTGCTCGATATGCTCCATGATGCCGCCGATGACCACATCCGTGCCATCACTCACCGCATCCACATCCACCTCGATGGCGTCATTTAAAAAACGATCTAGCAGCACCGGCGAATCGTTAGATACTTTTACCGCTTCACGCATATAGCGTTCTAGATCCGACTCCACATGAATAATTTCCATCGCGCGACCGCCAAGTACATAGGATGGCCTGACCACGAGTGGGTAACCAATTTCGCGCGCTTTAATCATTGCTTCTTCATTGGTGCGCGCAGTGCGATTTGGCGGCTGACGTAAATTGAGTTTGTGAATTAATTTTTGAAAGCGCTCACGGTCCTCCGCCATATCAATCATGTCTGGCGTGGTGCCGATAATCGGCACACCGGCGGCGGCTAAATCTCGGGCGAGTTTGAGCGGCGTCTGCCCGCCAAATTGCACAATCACGCCCACCGGTTTTTCAATATGCACGATTTCGAGCACGTCCTCCAGCGTAAGCGGCTCAAAATACAGCCGGTCGGACGTATCGTAATCAGTCGATACCGTTTCAGGATTGCAGTTAACCATGATGGTTTCATAACCATCTTCACGCAGCGCAAGCGCGGCATGCACGCAGCAGTAATCAAATTCAATACCCTGCCCAATACGATTCGGCCCGCCGCCTAAAATCATTATCTTTTTATTGTTGGTCGGCCTCGCTTCACATTCTTCGTCGTAGCTCGAATACATATAAGCAGTGGAAGTCGCAAATTCGGCGGCACACGTATCAACCCGTTTGTAGATAGGACGAATATTGAGAGAGTGCCGTCTGGCGCGCACTTCCGACTCTTTTTGCTTCAAAAGATGCGCCAATCGGCGATCTGAGAATCCTTTGCGCTTTAAGGCGCGTAATTCTTCCGCGCCAATGTCGGTGAGTTTTTTCTTTTCAATGGCTAACTCTGTTTTCACTAAGTCCTCAATCTGTACTAAAAACCACGGATCGATTTTGGTATAGCCGTATATTTCCTCCAGCGACATGCCGATCCCAAACGCATCCGCCACATACCAAAGGCGTTCGCCTCTAGGGTAGGCTAATTCGTCACCAATTTTTTCAGGGTCAACTGTTTTTAAGTTAAATCCATCAACACCTGCCTCCAACCCGCGCAAGGCTTTCTGCAAACTCTCTTGAAAATTTCGACCGATTGCCATCACTTCGCCGACGCTCTTCATTTGCGTCGTCAAGCGGTCATCGGCCTGCGGAAATTTTTCAAATGCAAAGCGCGGCACCTTGGTCACCACATAATCAATTGCGGGCTCAAACGAAGCTGGTGTTGCCCCGCCGGTAATGTCGTTTTTTAATTCGTCCAGCGTATAGCCCACCGCCAATTTCGCGGCAATTTTTGCAATTGGAAAGCCAGTGGCTTTGGAGGCCAGCGCGGATGAGCGCGATACGCGCGGATTCATTTCAATGACTATCATGCGGCCATCTTTGGGGTTCACCGCAAATTGCACATTCGAGCCACCCGTCTCCACCCCAATCTCACGCAGGGTGGCGATGGAGGCGTTGCGCATGATTTGATATTCTTTATCGGTCAAGGTTTGCGCGGGGGCAACGGTGATGGAGTCGCCGGTGTGTACACCCATCGGATCAAGATTTTCAATCGCGCAAATGATGATGCAGTTATCCGCTTTATCGCGCACCACTTCCATCTCAAACTCTTTCCAACCGAGCAGCGACTCTTCGATCAACAATTCTTTGGTGGGAGAGGCTTCCAGTCCACGCTCACATATTTCTACAAATTCATCGCGGTTATAAGCAATGCCGCCGCCTGCGCCACCCATCGTAAAGCTGGGGCGGATAACGGCCGGGAAGCCAATGCTGGCTTGCACTTGCAATGCCTCCTCCATCGAGTGGGCGATCATCGAGCGGGCTGAAGCCAGCCCGATTTTTGTCATCGCCTTCTTAAATTTTTCACGATCTTCCGCTTTATCAATCGCCTCTTTAGTCGCACCAATCATCTCGACATTATATTTTTCCAACACACCGTGCTTGGCTAGATCGAGCGCGCAATTTAATGCGGTTTGCCCACCCATGGTCGGTAGCAGCGCATCCGGGCGTTCCTTCTCGATAATTTTCTCAACTACCTTCCAGGTAATCGGCTCGATGTAGGTCAAGTCCGCCATGTCCGGATCAGTCATGATGGTGGCAGGGTTGGAATTAATCAAAATGACTTTATAACCCTCATCGCGCAGCGCTTTGCAGGCCTGTGCACCCGCGTAATCGAATTCACAGGCCTGGCCAATGACGATAGGGCCGGAGCCGATAATGAGGATAGATTTGAGGTCGTTACGTTTAGGCACTTTTTTTCTCCGCGCTGTTGTTAACGTTTTTTTCTAACATCGCGATAAATTGATCAAACAAATAACTCACCTCATGCGGCCCAGGGCTCGCTTCAGGATGCCCTTGAAAACTAAACGCTGGTTTATCGGTTAAAGCAATTCCCTGACAGGTGCCGTCAAATAACGATTTATGCGTGATACGCACGTTTGCGGGTAAGTTCGATTCATCAATTGTAAAACCATGATTTTGGCTGGTGATAAAGACCTTTTTGGTCGCTAAATCTTGCACCGGATGATTCGCACCATGGTGGCCGAATTTCATCTTCATTGTTTTTGCACCAGCGGCGAGCCCTAGCAACTGGTGGCCTAAGCAAATGCCGAACACCGGCACATCGTTAGCAAGGATGGTTTTAATCGCCTCCACCGCGTAATCGCAAGGCTCAGGGTCGCCTGGGCCGTTCGATAAAAATACGCCATCTGGTTTTATCACCAACACATCTTCAGCGGATGTTTGCGCGGGCACCACCGTCACCTTGCAGCCGCGATCGGCTAGCATACGCAAAATGTTTTGCTTAACGCCGTAGTCGTAAGCTACAACATGATAGTTGGGATCCGTTAGTTGTCGATAACCGCGACCTAACGCCCACGTGCTGGTATTCCAATCATAAGGTTCATGGCAGCTAACAACGCTGGCTAAATCAAGGCCTACCATCGTTGGTGCGACTTTCGCTTTTTGACGCGCACTACTCACAAATGCATTACTGAATTCACCGACCATGATGCAACCATTTTGTGCGCCATGCTCGCGGATATGCCGCGTTAGGCGACGCGTATCGATATCGGCGATGGCAACTATTTTGCTTCGCACTAAATAATCATTAAGCGTTTCTTCAGAACGGAAATTTGAAACCAGCAGCGGGTAGTCACGAATAACTAATCCTGCCGCATACGCCTTAGGTGATTCGTTATCTTCCGAATTGACACCGACATTGCCGATATGCGGATAAGTCAATGTGACGATTTGCCCCATGTAGGAGGGATCAGTCAAAATTTCTTGGTAGCCGGTCATCGCGGTGTTAAATACCACTTCGCCGACGGTGTGGCCGGACGCGCCGACTGCGCTACCCTTGAAAACAGAACCGTCAGCAAGCACTAAAACAGCGGGCGGGAACGGTTTTGTCAGCACAGGAATACTCCAAAGTCATCTATCTAGTTATTCGCGCAAGCTTTTTGCCCAGCCATTACAAACCTAGCGGGCATAAAAAACGGGAAAGGCTTCAAGGCTCTTAAGCCTGTGCGCTTTCCCGCGTTTCGATGTTACTAAGGTGGTGCTAAGGTAATACAAACGTGCAAAAAATGTGTTTCTGCACTGACGCGATTAAAGCGAAATTTTACCCGAAAGTGGCACTCACGGCAATCACAATCATGGCAATTACCACTTACCGCAAACGTGCATTCCGCTTACAACGAACTTACGTTTCTTAATCCCAACACATCCTGCATATCGTACAAACCTGACGTTTTATCGCGCAAAAACTTTGCAGCACCGAGGGCGCCAATAGCGTAAGTGGCGCGCGATTGTGATTTGTGGGTGATTTCAATGCGCTCACCATCGAGCACAAAAAATACCGTGTGTTCACCAATGATATCGCCCGCTCTCACAGCGCTAAAACCAATGCTGCCCGCCGGACGAGCACCATTACTCGTATAGCGAGCGACATCACTAAAATTTTGTCCGCGCGCCGCGGCGGCAACTTCCCCTAACATCAGCGCCGTACCAGATGGCGCATCGACTTTCATTTTATGGTGCGCATCGAAGACGTCAATGTCGGCTGCCATGCCTAGTGAACGTGCTGCCATCGCCACTACCGTCGCGGTGACATTCACGCCGAGGCTGGTATTAGGGGCTAAAACAATCGCTATTTTTTTACTCGCCGCTGTGATGCGATTTTTTTCATCTGAGGTAAAGCCTGTTGTGCCGATCACCGCATTCACGCCTGATTTTTCACATGCTGCAATGTGCGTCAGAGTGGCGCTAGGCCGCGTGAAATCGATCAGTACATTAGCCTCGCGCAATGCCGTATCAATATCGTCGCCCCGGTTAAATGCGACCGTATTGGTAATCGCGGTATCGTGTTTGGCGGCATTGACTAGCATCTGCCCCATGCGACCATTTGCACCAGCAATGGCAATGTTAAGCACCATGCGAATTATTTTTTCGGCTCAGGCGGCGCATTCGGCGGGATGGCGTTGGGCGTTTTGCGCCTATCGCCGCCGCCGGTCAATATTTCGACTGGCGAGGCTTCACCTAGAATGCGGGTAACTTTTTCGCTCTCAAATAAAATAGTCACGGTAAATTGTTGTGATTCACGACCAAACGGATTTAGCCTACGCTCGGTATTACGGTCATCACGATAGGCATAGTCCCACCGGTTGCCGTTGAATGCGTCTTGCAATAGTGGTGTGCCAAGAATATTTTTGACTTCGATGCGTGACATGCCGGGCTTGACCTTGCCAAGTTGTTCTTGCGTCACCAAATTACCCTGTTGGACATCAAGTCGATAAACACCAAATTGTGTGCAGGCTGACAAGCTGATTGCCGCAACGAGTGCAGAAACGAGGGTAAATAATTTCATAAAATCCTAATCGCGATGGCGCTACAAACAACCAAAAACAAGCAAAAACTGCTGAGGACAGTGACAGGTGGTGAATCAAAGTGACAAAATTATACCTGACGAGGTAGTGCACTTGTATCTGGGCTAGACTTCAATTTGAAACAGATTCTGCGCTATGATGCAGTGAACAAAGGAATAAAAATGTCAGACTCAAAAGACCTACGTACCATTGGCCTAAAGGCGACACTGCCGCGACTTAAGGTGCTAGAGCTTTTCCAAAGTTCAAAAATACGACACATGACCGCTGAAGATGTCTATAAATTGTTGCTCAATGAAAACGCCGACATTGGCTTAGCGACGGTTTACCGGGTACTCACACAATTTGAACAAGCGGGGCTATTGCAGCGTCACCATTTTGAAGGTGGGCGCGCCGTGTTTGAGTTAAACGAAGGCAGTCATCACGATCACTTGGTGTGTTTGCAATGCGGCAAAGTGGAAGAGTTCTATGACGCTGAAATTGAAAAGCGTCAACACAAAATCGCCAAAGATCGCGGCTTTAATCTTCACGACCACTCGCTTTATTTGTACGCGGACTGCACCAAAATAAAATGTCCAAGTAAAGTCGAGGCATAACTTCAGGCACAAAGTCCAATAATCACGATCATTTTCAGCCAAATATGCTTCAAAATGACCGCCAATACTAGGGTTTGCTAAATATGTCAAAAATCATCATTGCCATCATCGCCGGGTTGATTCTTGTCACCACAGCGCTAGTTGGCACGTCAAGCGTTGCACGTGAAACCGCCTCCAAGGTCACTGCCGTCGGTGAGATTACAGTTCGTGAATTACCGCTTCAGGGGCGCGACACTTTGGCACTCATCCGCAAAGGTGGTCCGTATCCCTATGCCAAAGATGGTAGTATTTTTGGCAACCGCGAACGTGTATTGCCGTTACAGCCACGCGGCCATTACAAAGAGTACACCGTTAAAACACCGGGCTCACGCGACCGCGGCGCACGCCGCATTGTGTGTGGTGGCAAGACTAAAAATACCGCCCAACCAACTTGTTTTTATACCGCCGACCACTACGCCACGTTTAAGCGAATCAAGGAGTAACTCATGCCATCGATGGAACTCAAAAATATTCTGGCCAGCGACCTACCACGCGGCGTGTATTGGCTAAAGTCGCACGCCAGTACAGCGGAACTTGGCAAACTCGCCCGTTCTAAAGGCATGGCGTTTTTTCATCTCGAAGGTCAAAAAATTGAAGGTAAAGAACAATTCTTAAACCATGCCTCGGTAGCGATGAAATTTCCCTCACACTTTGGTAACAATTGGGATGCATTCTACGATTGCATTACTGATATGGATTGGGTACGCGCGAATGGCTACTGTGTCTACTTTGATCACACCGACGCATTTGCGGAACATCATGAGAGTGAACTAGAAACAGTAATTGAACTTTTCCAAGACGCGATTGATTTCTGGAAACGCGAAGGGCAATCAATGTTGATTTTATTATCCGGCAAGCATATGCCTAACGGCATGAAGGCAATTTAGCACCCGTAAATTTACGGTGCGGCTTCTAATACGATATCGCCGTAATACGCTATTGCCTCTGTCTCGGTACGATTACTATCCGTCATCACCGCTACCGAAATAATTTTGCCGGGCGCCTCACCAAAAGCACGCTGAAAGTCATTTAGCAGATTGCGTCTGAAATTGAGCCATTGACCGACCCGCGCCTCACCGCTTTCCACCACAACCATTTTGGCGCGACCAGAGTGGGCATTGTCGAACATAACATCAATCGGCAATTTGTTATCCCAAACATACATGAGCGCGGCATAAGGCATATCGCGACCACTAAATAGTTTCACCATTGATGCCATCGAGCGGTCTTCCACATCAAGCTTTTCATGGTCCCCCTCAAAACTCACGATGATGCGAACGGGCGAATCATCTGCACCGCGCGTTGCTAAATCCGCACCCGCTAGCAATTTAGGAACCTTCCAACGCCAGCGTAAATAGGGCGTTGCCTGCGGATCAATCAACACATCCTGCACTAATCCAGAAGCGGCTTTATTTGAAAACGCACGCAGCACTTGTACACCATTATCATCCACCATTTGATACGTAGTGCGCCGATTAAACCGCGAAATGACCCATGGCTGCCAGGCAGATTGCACGAGTGAATCTGCCGAAAAGGAAGCAGCGGGCACACGCGAAAACGCCGCAATTTGCATGTTTGCATCAGCGTTTGCCCTTGGCGGCACTGTTGCACAGCCAGCGAATGCTAGCAACACCATTGCCACTAAAAGAGCCCGATAAAGTTGGGCTAAAAATTTATCGGTTGATTTCATAGATGTTGCCGTGTCATAAATTAATTGTACGTTTTATACATGACGCTTGTTAGACAACTTCACAGATAAGCAATGCATTTCGGCACGGTTGTAGGCCTATGCTTACAATCGACGTTCAAACCGGCCTCAGGCGACTTTGTATTTGCCTAATTCCCATTTCGCAATCGACTGACGATGCACTTCATCAGGTCCATCTGCCAGCCGCAAGATGCGCGCCCAGGTGTAGGCGTAGGCAAGTGGGAAATCATCCGACAAACCGCCACCACCATGCGCCTGTATTGCCCAATCAATCACTTGACACGCCATATTGGGAGCGATAACTTTAATCATCGCAATCTCGGTGCGGGCGACTTTATTGCCCGCTGTATCCATCATGTAAGCGGCTTTGAGTGTAAGCAGGCGAGCTTGGTCAATCATCAGGCGTGATTCAGCAATACGCTCATGCCAAACCGATTGCGCGGCAATTGGCTTGCCAAATGCTACCCGTGAGGAGAGCCGCTGACACATAAGCCGTAATGCGCGCTCAGCCAAGCCAATCATGCGCATACAGTGGTGGATGCGGCCAGGGCCCAAGCGACCTTGGGCGATTTCAAAGCCGCGACCTTCGCCTAATAAGATATTCTCAACGGGCACGCGCACGTTATCAAAAATAATCTCACAATGGCCATGTGGCGCATCATCATAGCCAAACACCGTGAGCGGCCTCACAATGGTGACGCCCAGCGTATTGGCAGGCACTAGTATCATTGACTGTTGCGAGTGAGTCATCGCGGTAACGTCAGTTTTCCCCATGACAATATAAATTGAGCAACGCGCATCACCCGCGCCAGATATCCACCACTTGCGGCCATTCACAACGTAGCTATCGCCATCGCGAATGATAGTGGTGGCTATATTTGTCGCATCCGATGACGCGACATCGGGCTCAGTCATCGCGAAGGCAGATCGAATTGTGCCATCGAGTAATGGGGCAAGCCAGTTAGCTTGTTGCTCGGGCGTGCCGTAGCGGGCGAGCACTTCCATATTGCCCGTGTCAGGTGCAGAGCAATTAAACACCTCGGGTGACCACGGCACTTGTCCCGTGATCTCGGCCAAGGGCGCATATTCCTGATTGGTCAAATTCGCCCCCAACTCACCCGGCATAAATAAATTCCAAAGCCCGGCTTTTTTGGCGAGCGGCTTTAATTCCTCGATCACATCAACTTGCGTCCAGCGTTTGCCAGCTTTGGTGTTCGCGGCAATTTCATCAAAAAAGCGCTTCTCATTTGGGAAAATATGTGCTTCAAAAAACTCCTTCAGGCGCGCTTGTAATTCGATTACCCGAAGCGAATATGAAAAATCCATGTGGTGGTCTCTTTAGATAAAAAACGTGATTAATTTCAATTTAAAAATTTGCGGAATAGTCGACACAATGGCACGTAGTTTTGCTCTCAAGTTGGCACTAAGCTAAGCTGCTGCCAGCCAAGTTCGGCATACATAGCCGCACGCTGCCCCGTTTCAATCGCCTCAGCGCTCGATGCATTGCCCTGCAACGCACGCGCCATGACCCCTTGCAAAATTGCCGCTATTCTGAAAAAACTAAACGCCACTGCAAACTGCCAATCGCGCGCGTCAAAATGTAAATGCGGCATCGCCGCACGATAACGATCAACATACGAAGCGAGTGAAGGAATACCCGCGGCCTCAAAATCATATCCCGCAATGCCACGGCCAGACGATGCCGGCACAAACCAGGCAGTACAGTGATACGCAAAATCGGCTAACGGATGACCAAGCGTGGAAAGCTCCCAATCAAGCACTGCCAGCACGCGCGCCTCGGTCGGGTGAAAAATCATATTGTCCACTCGAAAGTCGCCATGAATAATGCTGGTCACGTCATCAGCGGGAATATTGCGCGGTAGCCATTCGATTAAGCGTTCCATGGCGGGAATTAACGTTGTCTCGGATGCCCTATATTGTTTTGTCCAACGATCAATTTGGCGCGCGAAATAATTACTCGGCTTACCAAAATCTGCCAAGCCACACGCGTGCCAATCAACGCGATGCAAGTTTTTAATGACACGATTCATTTCCAGATACACCGCATTTCGCTCATACGCAGACAAATCAGGCAGTGTGGGATCCCAAAAAATACGCCCATCCACATAGTCCATGACATAAAACGCAGAACCAATAACAGCCACATCTTCGCAAAGCCACCAGCATCGAGCCACCGGTACATCAGTCGAGGCGAGCGCAGACATGATTCGGTATTCCCGCTCAATCGCATGCGCTGTTGGCAACAATACACCATCCGGTTTACGCCGCAGCACACATCGGTGTGATGGCGTATCGAGCTTATACGTCGGGTTAGATTGCCCGCCCGAAAATTTTGTCAGCGTAATTGGCCCATGGAAATCAGGGATATGTTCGGCGAGACAGTAAGTTAGGGTTGTAGCGTTGATGCTGTCGTGAATTAATGACATGATTAAGAGGGCAATCTTTAACGAAAAATTGAGTGGCAGCTCGAAAGTGACTAAGCATTCACCATATGAAGTTTAACCACCCGATTAGCAACAGCGCTCGCCAGTGTTGGCGCATCGAATTCAGCCAGTCGCGCATCCAAACTAACGGCGTACAACTGCATGTTCTTAGCCTTCACATGCCCGTATCCACGCACAGCATCGGGCAAATTAGCAACCGCCAGTAACTGTGCAAAATTATCTGGCGTCAATCTAGCCAGTCGCGAGTGTATTGCATTTTCGTACTCGTAAATTAAGCGACGTTCGTGCTTCCTTTCATCGGTGTGGGAAAAAATATCCATCGCCGTACCACGCAAAAACTTGCAACGCGCCAATAACCCCATTGCCGAATACATCCAAGCGCCAAATTCACGTTTTTCCAGCAGACCATCCGCGCGGCGCTTAGCAAAAACAGGAGGCGCGAGATGATAACGAATTTTATACTTACCCTCGATGATATTGTCGATGCGCTCTCTGAAGTTAGTCTCCACAAATAAACGCGCGACTTCATATTCATCTTTGTAGCACATCAACTTTTTCAAGTTAAGCGCGTACGCTTTGGTTAGCAGCATGTCTTCCCTTGCAGGTACTTGCGCTGAAATTTGCAATTCACGTTGATACACTTTTTCGATAGAAATCCGAAAATTAGCGGCATAAGCGGCGTTTTGATAAGCGCCGACAAATGCTGCGCATCGCGCGATTAACATATCCACTGTTTCAGCTTCTACATGGCCTGCGCTGTTAGCTGCGGCTTGCTTCAACACATTTGCAATCGCTTCTGGCTGCGCCGCCGCATGGCGACCCCAATGAAATGCACGTAAGTTTGTGGTGACTGAGACACCATTTAATTCAATTGCTCGCACAATGGAAGCTAATGCGAGCGGAATTTTGGCTTGTTGCCAAAGGTAACCTAACAGCATCGTGTTCGCATAAATTTCCTCACCAAACAACGTAGCCGCTAATGCGGTAGCGGGAACGAATGTCGTACGATCTTCACCGCAAGCTTCCTTAAGACGCTCTCGCATAGGCGGCAAGCTCGGTTGCCAATTTTTATTCAACAAAAATTCCGCCGTCGGTGGCGCGTCGTCATTTAGCGTAGCGTGAGTTTTCCCGCGCCGCATCTTACTCATCGCCTCAAGGCTACTTGTCACGACTAGATCATATCCGAGCACGATATCTGCAGCTCCATTAACCAAACGCGATGCATTAATGCCGCTAACTGATTCGGCAATTTGTAGATGCGAATACACAGCGCCACCCTTTTGCGCCAAACCAGTCACATCCAATGCAGATGAATATTTGCCTTCGATGTGAGCGGCCATCGCCAGCAGCGCCCCCACGGTGACGACACCGGTGCCGCCCACGCCGGCGACCAATAAGCGAAATACACTGTCGTCAAATTGCGAAAGTTGCGGCACTGAGATACCAACGATGTGAGAAATGTCCTCACCTCCAATAGCCTTGGCTAACGGCTTTGCGGCTGCACGCTTTAAGTTACCGCCTACTACCGAAACAAAACTAGGACAAAAACCGTTCACACAGGAATAATCTTTATTGCATGAAGACTGATTGATGCGCCGCTTGATGCCCCACTCGGTCTCAATCGGCTCTACCGATAAACAGTTTGATGCCACCCCACAATCGCCGCAGCCCTCACATACTGCCTCGTTGATGACCAAACGAGTGGCAGGGTCGGGCATTAATCCTCGCTTGCGACGTCGGCGTTTTTCAGCCGCACAAGTTTGGTCGTATATCAGCACGCTACAGCCAAGCGTCTCGCTGAGCGTTTTTTGTACGTTATCCAAGTCATCGCGATCATGAACCGTCGCGCCAGACGCTTTGAATATGCCCACTGGATATTTTTCTGGCTCGTCACTGACCACGACGATTTTTTTAACACCTTCTGCATACATCTGCGCGACAATTTTAGCCACCGTAATGTCACCATCAATAGGTTGTCCGCCAGTCATGGCAACCGCGTCGTTATAAAGTATCTTGTATGTAATATTTGTGTTTGAAGCCACTGCGGCTCGGATGGCCAGACTGCCAGAGTGGAAATAAGTGCCATCACCCATGTTGGCAAAAATATGTTTATGGTTTGAATACTTGGACATTCCAATCCACGGAGTTCCTTCAGCGCCCATGTGGGTGTAGCCAATCAGCCCACGATTCATCCCGATGGCCATCGTATGGCAGCCTATACCGCCAATGGCAATGGCACCATCAGGCAATTTAGTAGAGGTGTTATGCGGGCAACCAGAACAAAAATAGGGGGGCCGATTTGATGTTGGCACAATGGCCTGCATGAACGCACGACGGGCAATTTGCAATTGAAACCAGCGGTCTATTTTTTCGCAGACACGAGCATTAATGCCAGTATTGCGCACGATGAATTTTGCAATCACCTGCGCAATATCGACTGGGTCATGCTCAGCCAATGGCGTGAAGGAAATATCTCTTTGCTCTCGGTTTAGACTTGAGTCGTGACGATTATGCTGCCCATACACGCGACACGTCGTTGACAATTTAGCACCGTGCAGTGAAGTGATCAGCTGACTCTCAATAAGCTCTTGCTTTTCCTCAACCACCAGCACTTCGGTGAGACCGTCCGCAAACTCACGACAGATATTGCTATCAAGCGGCCAAACCATACCAATTTTCAACACGTGCAGGCCAACCGCATCAATGTCTTCGGCATCAATATCAAGCAGCCGCAATGCCGACATCACATCGTTAAAGGCTTTTCCGGCGCTGACAAGCCCAATATTTTTTCTTATTGGGCAAACGATGTGCCGGTTGACATTATTTACGCGCGCATACGCTAGCGCCGCTGGCAGCTTGAAATGAAACATGCGTGCTTCTTGCGCCAGCGGTGCATCTGGCGAACGAATACTCGCACCGTCAGATGGCATTTCAATGTCAGGCAATTGCGGTGCTAGGTGAGAATGCAGCCGCGTATGCGATACATCAACAACCGCGGAAGTCTCTACAACGTCGGTTACACACTTGAGTGCAATCCAGCAACCTGAAAACCGGCTCATCGCCCAGCCGTGTAACCCGTAGTCAATTATTTCTTGCACATTCGATGGATACAACACTGGAATCAGGCTAGCCCTTAACGCGTGATCAGACTGGTGAGGAAGCGTTGAGCTCTTTGAAGCGTGATCATCGCCGGCTACAATCAAAACACCGCCATACTTTGCGGAACCCGCGAAGTTCCCGTGCTTTAACGCGTCGCCACTGCGATCTACACCTGGGCCTTTGCCATACCATAGCGCATACACACCTTGCTTTTTAGCATTGGTTTCAAAGCCAATTTGCTGCGTACCAGCAATTGCGGTAGCTGCTAAATCTTCGTTTATGCTGGGCTGAAACGTCACCTCATGTTGATCAAGAATTTTTTTTGCTGCCCACATCGCAAAATCCACGCCACCCAACGGTGATCCGCGATAGCCGGTTACGAAGCCGGCCGTGTTTAAGCCGAGCGCTACGTCGCGCGCGCTTTGCATCAGAGCTAGCCGCACTAATGCCTGCGTACCACTCATCAGCGCGCGACCCGACACCGCCAAATATTTGTCATCTAGCTCGACGCGATTTGTTTGTGTAAGTTGGTTAGGTTGATCTGTCATCGTGGCTTTTTTTTCAATCCAAGTTTTTAAGCACCCTAGTCGGCCAACACGGCTCGTTGCCGCAAATATAGGCTGGGCACAAATTGCAATGTTGCACGACATATCGCCTCAACATTTGGTAACGAGACGGCATGTGGAAGCCTGTCATCTGGCGAGTGAAAATATTTGTTTCTCGCCACCATTGAGATAACCTTAGCGCCACTTTCAACAATATCACGCGCTTCCCCGACGCAATGATTTGCCATTCCGGTCTCAATCTGTTCGCCGTCGTAACCAGCCGCACTTAGCGCACGCAGCATTTCCACAGCATGATTGTCATCGCTAGCACGCAGCGTCAAGCGCGTATCGATGGCTGCGCCTAAATTGGCTCCTAGATGTAGCCAAAGTGCGTTTCGTAATATTGGGTAGGCGCTTATAAATGTGGCAATACCAATATGACCGATCTCATGCCCTGCGGTTGCGACAAACCACACATCGCGGTGCAAATTTGACTTTTCTTGCAAGACGCTTTGCATTATGTGCAGCCAAATGGCGATGCCGCCAGCACGTTCTGCGGTTGAGGTAAACCAAGAAGTTCTTGGCGTCACCACTACCAGCGGCGGCAGTTTTGTCTGCGGGCTTTCAACAACTGACAAGATATTAAATGAGGTTGCCGGCACATAGCCGTAACACACGCGCAAATTAGCCACTCCTCCGATAGCGGCGTAACCTGCTAATCGCGACGCTTCTGAGCCTGCCACTTGCAACACCGGGACGCCGTAAGTGTATGGAAAATGACGTGCATTTAGTGGCGCAATTCCCGCACCTCGAACGCGCGTCGCAACCACAATTGCGCGGTGCAAACTACGCCGCCGCAGCATCGAAAATGGCTCGTCTTTAAGGGTTGCTGCATCAGGTGTTAGCTCAACGTAGCCTATTTCACCTACCTCCCCTAGCGGCACGACCCGGCCTGTCACCCCTTCACGGTTGGTTTCTGGAGCGTCAAATAGCGGCAATCCACTAATCACTTCTCGTCCAATCGTCAACGCGCTCGTAGGCAATGCACTATCGATGCAAATTCGCGTGAAATCAAAATGCTGACAAGTTGTTTGTCCTCCCAATTGATGAATTTGTGCTATGAGCCACTCGCCGCTTAGCTTTTCTCCTGTTAGTCCTGCGCGGTGAATGCCTTGAGCATCCCAATCGCGGATGATAGATTCTAGTTTGGCTATCATCGACGTGGGTTTAACGGCGCGACCCCGTCTCTGGCGCGTTCAGCGCGGCATAAAAAACCTTTAGCGGTGTCGTCATGCGGGAAAATATAAAATTGATTTGCCGCCACGCCCACCAAGATGCGCGAGGCGACTTCTTCAGCACTCAATCTAGCGCCATTCACCGAACTGGCCATTCTCAACAAACCCTCGCGTTCAACCTCGTTAAAGCCCGCCTCGCTTAATTGGCTAGGGTTATGAATGTTGGTGGGAAAAAACCCAGGGCAGGCTACACTCACCCGCACATTCGGGCACACCAATTGTAGATCATGGTGCAGCGTCTCAGAGATTGCCACCACCGCATGTTTGCTCGCGTTGTATGCTGCCATGTCGCCAATATTCATCAGCCCAGCGGCTGACGCAATATTGATCACATACCCGCTACCTTGTTTCACCATCTGTGGCACAAATGTACGAATACTGAATGCCACACTCATGACATTAACCTCGAATATCCACCGCCACGTGGCCTCTGAATATTGCCAGCATGCACCCGCTACTGCTACACCCGCACAGTTAAACAACAAATCAATGCGGCCAAATTTCTCCATCGAGAGCTGGTAAAGACGCTCAATTTCAACGGATTTCGACACGTCTACTTGCACAGTATTGAGATTGCATAAAGGGTAGGCGACTACAATCATTGATTTGGTTTCAGATAACGCATTAGCATTAACGTCCGCCAACACTAGCGAGCAATTTTTAGCCGCGAGTTGAATTGCCAATTGGCGTCCTAGGCCGCTACCCGCACCGGTAATGACAGCGACACTATTTGCTGGAATGGTCAAGAGATCATCTTTATGGTGGAGTCAGGGCGGTGAATGTTTGATCGCCTTTTTGATTGCGTTTTGTTACCGCTTGTGGTCGCGGCACTTGTTGTTTGTTAATAGTGTTACTAGAAAAACATAGTGAAAGAATAAGTGTAATGTGCCATTATTACAAATTGCAATTTATTAACGAATCATAACTATTCGTAATGGTGAAATAAGTGAATATTCGTGAACTTTCTTATTTTCGGGTTCTAGCAGAAGAGCTCAATATTGGCCGCGCTTCAGACCGACTTGCGATCACCCAGCCCGGGCTGTCCATTGCGTTAAAGCGACTTGAAGACCATTACAGCGTTGCGCTATTCGAACGCCTACCGCGTGGACTAGCCTTAACCGATGCAGGACATTTATTGCTCACCCATGCCAACCGTTTAATTGGTGTAAACAACGTGGCGGAGCAGGAAATGCGCGCCATTGCCAAAGGTGAATTAGGCACACTCAGACTTGGTGTAGGGATAACCATCGCTGACACATTGTTGCCGCGCGTGATTGGCGCTTTAATCCATGAGTGGCCAGATGTGACGCTGGAGATCACCGCCGATTTATTGCGCCCGCTCCTTGAGCTGCTGACCAAAGGCGAAATTGAGGCGGTGCTGGCCACGTTAATTGAGGTCGATGATCCTGAATTAACACAAGTGCCGCTTGGAGAGGATGCATTTGTTGTGACCGCTCGCAAGGGACACACCCGTGCAAAAAAGCTTAAATCTGTTGCCCAAATTGCCGCTGAAAAATGGGTCGGCACGCGCTCCCCGACAGGAGCCGATACTTGGATTGAAAACGTATTTGTTAACGCTCATGTGCCGGCACCACAATTTGCGGTTAAAGCCAACAACACCCATGTGGTGCTTGGTGTTGTGGCCAGCTCCGATGTACTGGCATTTGTACCGAGGAGCGCTATCAATCTTGAACCGTGGCGCTCGAAGTTAGTTGAGCTGCCAATTGAAGCAGCGGTGTGGAATCGACAAATTGGACTCACCATGCGCGCGACCAATCAATCACCACTACTTCAGCGCTTTGCGCAACACGTCAAGAAAGATTTGAAAAAAACCTGATTGCAGCTAGCAAAAAAATCTATTCGCCATCAACTTGAACCTGCTGGAGAACGATCAAGCTTATGCAATAAAGGCAAAATTACTAATGTACTGGCCACCAATAAATAGGGATCATAGAGCCACAGCACCATTGGTACGGCTAGGTAGTAGCAATTCATACCGCCAAAAAGACAACGTGCAGCTTGATTCATCAAGCGCGAGGCAACGGTGATCGAATTTTCACTTTTAGTCGAGCCGATAATTATGCCGATTTGGGAATAAAGCCGAATAGCTTGTGCGAAAAACATGAATGCACACAACAACGTGCCCAGCAAACAAAGCGTTTTCAGTTTTAGCAATGACTGCTCAGCATCACTGGTGGAAAAAGCACGACTCGCTTCCCCTAACTTCCCCATTTGCACACTCAATGTAAGCGTGCCGATGATAAGCAATATTGACGTAGTACTAAAAACCGTCGCACTCATTATCGAGTTGCGCAGGGTTTGCACACCTAATATGGCCTCTTTGGGTTGCATCACAGCAATAACCCAATCTCGCGTTATTTCATCTTGGAAATGAAGAAAAGTTTGCTTGGTGCTGCTAGGGCGATGAAATACGATCCATTGATAACCAATAATAAGAATTGCAGCAATGGTGATGCAGATAAACTCAGTCAGCATGGCAGATCTCTATTTTGTTGCCTTAATAAATTCAATAATCAATTCGGCAATCTCTTTACTTTTGCTCTCTTGCAGGTAGTGTTTCGCATCATCTATCGACGCGTTGCGCCAGATTACGCTTGCGGGAAATAAATCAAGAAAACGCTTACGCTGCCCAGGATGCACGCGCTCCGAGGTGCTCGTAAAGGCAATTAAGACCGGAGTTTTCCACACATTCAACACCGGTTCAAGCCGGCGATTTTCAGCCGCGCCTGCTTGCTCCGGCGTTATCGGTATCAACGACGACATGATGCGCGCACCAGCTTTATAGCTGTCATCCGGATAGGGCGCATCATAGGCCTCCAAGACGTCAGAAGCGGGAGGCGAAAAAATGTTAACTGCAATAGCGGGCCCGAATTTAAGGTCTTTAGTTTCACGCAAATAGGCACGCCAGCGAGCAAAGCCCTCGGCATAACGTGGGGTATAAACCTCGTATCCGTTATTAAAGCTAGTGTCCATTAATATTAAGCGACTCATTTGTTCCGGCTGCAACGCCGCTATACGAACACCAATCATGCCTCCCCAGTCATGTACCACCAAGTTGATTTTTTCAAGTCTCAATTGGGCAATAAATCGCTGCACCCACTCGACATGCCGTGCATAAGAATAATCTGACATCGCAGCAGGTTTATCCGATTTACCATAACCGATTAAATCGGGTGCGATGACCCTAAACCCAGCGTTGGCCAACACGGGAATCATATTGCGATAAATATAGGACCACGTTGGTTGGCCGTGCAAAAGCAAAATCACCTCCCCATTTTTAGGACCCTCATCAACATAGTGCATCCGTATATTGGGCTCTACAAAAACATAGTTTGGCTTGAAATTGTAGTCGGGCAGGTTTTGAAAGTTAACGTCAGGCGTGCGAAGTACCTGCGTTATTTTTGGTGCAATATAAGTCAGCGCCGAAGATAGTCTAGGGGCGACCGCCTTGACTGGTACAGCAGCGGCACTAAGTTCAGGCGATAGCGTTCGCGTGGTGGTTGGCGTGCTGCAAGCAGTGATGACGGCTAACGAAATCGTTGCAGAAAAAAAATTAATCGCAAAGCTTGCACAGACTTTCATATATCGACTCCAGATGTAAGGGATGTCATCGCAGCGTAAGCCACAAAAAACGGGACACTACTGCAATTTTTCTTCAACCGCCTGCAATGATTGTGCAAGCGCTCGCGCGATAGGCTCTAGAATTTCGGGAGCAGTATTATTAGCCAAATCTATTGGCGTGTGGTGTAGCTGCTGTGCGCCGACGATGCCAAAAGCGGCGTACCCCGCTTTCAAAAGCAGATCAATTTCACCGACTGAAGAATCGGTAATCGGCTTCATACCATCAAGGGCTGAAAATGCAGGCGCGATAATAGGGGCTAGCTCAGCAGTTGACATGAGATAACGCCGCTTCTCAATGGTGTTCATACGCGTTAACTTGCCATTTACTTTTTGCCAATCCCACACCGCAAACCCTGCGCCAAGATGCAGCCATGCCATAACCTCTTTTTTATCTAATGCATCATTTTTTAGATAATGCTTCATGCCGATACCGCCAAATTCGTGTCCTGAAGTAGCCACAAATAAATATCGCTGAGTCGATTTTTGTTGATTCAACCAGCGTGCTAGACCCAGCATGACCGCAATGCCTACGCCGCGCTCGCCACCACAGCGAAACCAACCACTGATCGGAGTGGAGACCACAATAGTTTTCCCCGTTGTGCCACGGGAAGCGATAACATTATTAGCCTTTGCGTCGTCAATATATTTGCCAACAATGCGCAATTTGGCGGTGACACCATTGATCGCCATTTTTTCAAGCCTAGCTTTATCACGACCCGCCACTACCGCTACCGGCACCTCCCAGGACCTAGGCAAATTGATTGCATTCAGACCAATAATTTCATCAGACGGCCCCTCGGTAACGGCCACAATAGCAATTGCACCACCTTGAATCGCGTCATTGATTTGCCTAGCAGATGGCATTCGCGGCGTAATTGTGGCGCGCACATCAAACTTAAAACTAATTAGCGCAATATGAGGCGTAGTTTTAGCAGGCGGCGTTGCATCAACTAGCCTCAATGCTGCTTGCAATGGCGCAGCTCCGGTGGGAAGCGGATGCCAAAGCGGAAAGCACGCAATTTCTTCTCCACCAACACTTAAGTCGGCGCTCTCAAAATCAAATTTTCGAAACGTAAACGCACTCAAACGCGCATCACAGCCGCTGGCCATGAAGGCTTCGGCTAGCCAATTGGCGGTTTCGGTATCAACTTTCGTTCCAGTACGGTGCTCCCCAAAATTAACATACTTGACGACATCGTTAAACAACCGCACGCCGCTCAAATCATCAGTTAATTGTGCGTTAGCAGCGCCAATAAGCTTGCTACTTAATTCAGCTGGCAGAACAGCGCTAGTTGGTTTTGCGTATGTGGGCATCAAGCTTGCGAGTGATGATATTCCCGCAGCAAGCATGAACCGCCGACGACGGTAATGGTGTGCTTGTTTCATGAAGCTCCTACAAATATTTATGCATCACAAAATTAACGGAGTTAAGCTTATACGATTACGATTTTGCAGCTAGATGACAATAATTAAAAATTAAAAATATTTTGATAGGCATATTTTTAATTTATGGGAAAAAATTTGCGTAACAGCGCTTAGTTGTGGTGCTTTGTTGTGATGCATTATTAGTAATCACATAGCTTAACCACGAAATTAGGCATAAGCTTTTGTTTCAAATAGGTAACTTCAGATTACATCTTTCTTTCATCTCGGCTCACGACTAACATCTGGTCACGTTCGTTGTGGTGCATGTTGGTATATCGACACTGGAGAAAATAAAAATGTTTAATCGCAGAAGTTTATTGCTAGCCTTTATGTTGACAATATTCAGTATGTCGTTGCTTTCAGCGCAGCCATCATCCCCGCTTAATTTTCGCGCCGTTGCTGATTTATCAGCGGCGAACCAAGGTGATGCGGTCGTGGCGATGCAAAACGGCCAAATCATATTCGAGGAATATCAAAATGGCTACTCGGGTACAGTGCCGCATTTTTTGGCTAGCGGCAGCAAAGGGTTTTTGTGTGCAATTGCAGTTGCTGCACAAGATGACGGCCTAATTGATCTCGATGAACCGGTATCGAGCGTCGTTACCACTTGGCGCGTAAGCAGCCCGAATGCGGCACTTAACGCTGATTTTAAGTCTCGCATTACCGCGCGGCAATTACTCTCGATGTCGAGCGGGTTAGCCACTGGTGGCCCGTCTGGTTCGGCATTAAATGCGGTTGATAGTTACGCACAAGCGCTAACTATTCGCTCGGCCTTTCCGCCAGGCCAAGATGCAATTTATACGCCGAATAGTTCACAGGCATTCGGCGCATATTTTGCGTTGAAGACGGGTGGCGTGCTAACCGGCAACGGCATTGTTACTGGCGGGTTAGATACCGCAGACTATCTTAAGACGCGCGTACTTGATCGTATCGGCGCAACAATGGGTAGCTGGCAGCGTGACATTCGCGGACGTGCCAATCTGCCGGGTGGTGCCAATATGACCGCGCGTGAATGGATTAAATTTGGCCAACTTATTTTGCAGAATGGCGCATGGCATGGTGAACAAATTTTGAGCGCTGCGCGGCTACGCGAATGCATGACCTATAACAATACTGCGCTTGCCACCTACGGACTGGGCTGGTGGCTGAATCGCCCCGTCGGCACTACGTTCGGCTCAAACGATAATGTCCCCCTCGCATTTGTGTGGAGCACTGGCTCGCGGCTCGCGCGAAATCTGCCGTCGGACGTAGTGATTGCTAACGGTGCATTTGGTCAGCGCATGTACATTATTCCATCGCTTAATTTAGTCGTTGTTCGCTTCGGCAGCGGTGGCGATTGGGGGGATAACGCGTTCTCGCAAACACTCTTAGGTAACACGCTAGATATTCCTGCCACATCGCCCAACTACCAAGACTTATGGTGGGCAGGCATTGCTGAGAACGGCTGGGGCATGAGCATCACCCAAAAAGGCAATGTCCAATTCAACGCGCTCTATATTTATGACGACGCCGGCAAACCTGTTTGGTATGTCATGCCAGGCGGTGAATGGAATGCTACCTTCAATGAATTTTCAGGCAAGCTATATCAGCCAACAGGCAGCCCGTTTAATGAATTTAATAGCAGCCAAGTTGTTCCAGGTGCGCCAGCAGGCACGGCCAAGATTACCTTTCGCGATAGCAATACCGGCACGCTTTCATACACCATCGGTACAAGGTCAGGCACAAAAAATGTCACCCGCCAGCCCTTCGCGACAAACACGCCGGGTAGCGGTCCGGTTGGGCCCACTACCGATTTATGGTGGGGCGGCGAATTACAAAGTGGTTGGGGTCTCTCGCTAACCCAGCAGGGTCAGCAACTCTTTGGCATTTGGTACACCTATAACGCTGAAGGTCAGGCCACATGGTTTGTCATGCCGGGCGGCGCATTTAACGGCAATACTTTTACCGGCTCGCTCTTCAGCACTGTCGCCTCCCCTTGGGTGGGCGTGAGCTACGACTCGACAAAATTTGGCGGGACTAATATCGGCAGCTTAACGCTACTTTTTGACGGCGCACGTAATCAAGCGGCGATGCAATACAACGTAAATGGCGTGACCGGAACAAATCAAATTGCTAGGCAACCGTTTTAGCCCGCCGCAATTAGCTAGGTTTGGCGATAACGAGGCTCGACGCGGCAAAAGCAATCAGTAATTACCCTTCAAAGATGAGGAGAAACATTGTGATTACAAAATGTAAAAAAATGATTCCGTGTTTGTTGCCCATAGTAGTTGCTTTAGGCAGCTATGCTTTCACTCCACACTAGGCGAATGCACAAACATATTGGCAACAACGTAATGCAGCGATTGCTACTGCAGCAAGCAACAGCTTGTGAACGGTAATCCAACCGTTCTATTGGGCGATTGGGGGCCAGAATGCCGTTTACGCAAGCGGCTCCCAAGGGGATGGCACTTTCATCGCGTTTGCACCAACCAATATGGCCTCAGCCACAAAATGGCTCTACGGCGCTTACACTGCAGAGCGGCTGATAACCGAATTTCCGACAGCCGAAGACATGCTCGCCATGAATATGACGAGCGGCTACACTGGCGGATTTTGCACGGGAAACAACGCTGGTACCGTTGCCAGTTGCGCATCGTCATTTAGACTGTTTTGAATAAATCCTAGCATTGGCGTGCATTTGCAAACAAAATTGCTTGTAAACACCCCCCAATTATGGAGCTTATATTTTTATCACTCTATACAGCGCCTCTCACAATTGCCGAACCAATCAAACCCAAGGCGGGTTTACCGCCACAAACAAAACATCAACGTGATTTATTCGCCATTGCACGGTTTATCTCAGGCTTTAATTTTTGCGCTAAGCGGGCGGCAAAATCAAATCCGCGGGTGTCACTTGCTGCCGCCAATTGATACATGCCAATCATGGCGTAGTAACCTTGGTCACGGTCAACCCACGGTATGAAACCAAATGCACCAGGTGACGAGACGCTGTTGCAACCAGTGGCTGGCGTATCACATTCCAGCCATGCGCTCAGACCGTAGCGAAATGGCGGCTTGGCATAGCGCGCCATTGGTGACAAGCCGATGGTCGCATTCGGGTTTGGCTCCCGCCCCATTTGATTGATTGAGTTGGAACTAATAAACGATTGCTGACGATATTGTCCATAATGAAACACAATCGCCAGTAGTGGCGCAAAATCATTGATTGAAGCATAAAAACCTCCCGCGACGCGCGGGTTTTTTATTCCATGTTGGAAATTCTGACCCCACGCGCTGGTGTAAAAATTAACCATTTGATCCAGCCCCAATGGGACGGCAAAATATTCAGTAAATAGTTGATTCCATGTTTTGCCTGAAGCCACTTCCGCCATGCGCGCCGCCACTTGATGGTGCGAGCCGCCGTAATTAAAATGCACGCCCGCGAGATGTTTGGCTGGTGTTGCCGATTGCCGAATTGTTTCTACGCATTCTGCCAGCGTGATAGCCGCGTTGCCCAAGCATGCTCCACCGGGGGATAACCCAGAGGTTAACGACAATAGTTGGCGAAGAGTGATGTCACCTGCTGGTCCCGTCCACCCCAAGACCGAGCTAGTGGTTGACGTGTCCAAATCGAGCTTGCCCTCATCGACTAACTTCAAAATAACTAATCCCGCCACCATCTTTGAAGCAGAAGCAACAGGCACCCTGCGATTAGCGGCAAAGTCACCATAGTTTTTTTCAAATACTTTTTTATCCTGTGCGTCGAATATTGCAACGGTAAAGCCGCTCAAGTTTTTCGCCTCCGCAAATGCGGCAATCGAGATGGCATCAATTTGACTAAAATCGCGCGCCACGTTTATCGGTACAGCTGGCTTGGTCGTGTCAATATTACGCAGCGTACCTGCGCAACCTAAGATAAAAAATAGGGGAAAAAAAACGGCGGCGACGCTAGCCAGGCGCACGGTATAAAAATTGAACATAGTGGCCTCAATCTGGTTTTACACCACTACGTGCTATCAACTGCTGCCAACGCAGACGATCAGACGCGATAAATTTTTGCGCCGATGCAATATCACCCTTCATTTGCAGTCCTCCAGTATCAACTTGAAATTGTTTGGCGGCCGGCGTAGCTAAAAATTGATTCACTGCGCGATTTAATTTTTCTTGTATCAGTTTATCAACCCCTTTCGGCGTAAATAATGCGGTCCACGCGAGCATTTCGAAATCAGTAAAGCCTAGCTCCTTGGTGGTGGGCACATCCGACAAAATGCTCACGCGGGCATTGTGTGCTACTGCAAATACTTTTAACTTGCCACTTTTTATCAATGGTAGTGCAGGTGGAATATCGGAAAACACCACGCTCACAAAACCAGCCGCCGCATCGTTTAAGGCTTGTGGGGTGGAGCGATATGGCGCAATGATGGCGGCTGGGTTGGCTTGGCGCACACCGAGTTCACACGCCACTTGGCCTACCGTATTGCCGCTAGCGCAGTTGGCGCGATCGGGGTTTTTAAGCCCCCACTGCAATAGTTGTGCGGGCGTTTTGGCAGGGACGGTGGCGTTCACCAGCCAGAGGATTGGCCCCGCGCCAATGGTTGCAACAACATCAAGCTTACCCACGTCATATTTGAGCTTTCTTCCATAAAAAGCCGGGTTCACAGACTGTGTGGTGGCGCTGCCTAAAAACAACGTGTAACCATCAGCCTCGGCACGGATCGCGGCCTGTGTACCGATGATGCTATTTGCCCCTGCACGGTTATCTACTACGACTGGCTGACCAAGGGATCGCTGCATCTCAACCGCCATCATCCGAGCGAGGGCATCCGCGCCGCTGCCCGCAGCACTCGGCACAATTAACGTGATGGGTCGTGTCGGCCAAGTGGCAGCATGCGTGACAATCGAGGCCTGACAAAACAAAAAGGCAAAGAAAATAACCCTAGGTAAAGAAAATAGTAAAAACATAATAAAAATTTACTTTCATTTGCTCAGCGTTTATGTTCAGGTGTCAAGCAGACGATGGCATATTGCGCGTACCCAACAACAGCAGGATTATGCCGAGCACCATAATGATTGCCAAGGCAAACAGCGCGTTAGCCGTACTGCCTGTTGAGGTCAATACAAAGCCCACCATCGCCGGACCTATCACGCCGCCAAGGTGACCAAGGCTATTGATGAGCGCCACCCCAGCCGCCGCATCTTGAGGCGCCAGATAACGAGGCGGAATTGTCCAAAATACAGGCACCGCACTCACCACGCCAGCAGTCGCAAAACAAAGCAAGATGATGAGCATCCAGAGGCTATTAGCACCCAAGCTCAACGCACCAAGTCCGGCAATCGCCGCCGCAGCCAGCAACATACAAACACTAAAATGCCATCGGCGTTCTTGCTTCTTATCCGAATGACGCCCAATGAGCACCATCGCGATTGCACCGCATAAACTCGGTATGGCTGAGATAAGACCGATGTTTAAAATATCTTTCACACCCGCCTTGCTAATCAATGTCGGCGCCCAAAAACTCAACGAATACGCGGCGGCTAACATCGCAAAAACAGCGCCCGACAAAATATAAACCTTCGGATTCGTCAATAGACGTTTGAACGCACTTTGTGCGCCTGCGTCTGGCCCCCTTGAGGCGCTGCGCTCCGGCGCTAAATCGCTATCAATAATAGTTTTTTCACGCGTTGTTAGCCATGGTGCCATCGTTGGCGAATCACTTAAATATAGGTAAGCGACAATGCCTAATACTGAGCTTGGTAAACCCTGCAATAAAAACATCCATTGCCAGCCCGCCCAGCCATTTAAGCCATCCATGCTGCTGATGATCAAGCCCGATAACGGCCCACCAATAATGCCCGCAAACAAGGTGGCGGTTAAAAATATCGCCATCACAAATGCGCGCCGTGACGGTGGATACCAAAGCGTTAAGTAGTAGATGATTCCCGGGAAAAAACCGGCTTCAAAAACACCGAGCAAAAAACGCAACACATAAAATTGCATCGGGGTGGTCACAAACATTGTGCCCGCAGAAACAATGCCCCAGCAAAACATGATGCGCAATAACGTCTTTCTAGTGCCAATGCGTTTTAACAATAAATTGCTTGGCACTTCAAACAGCAAATACCCAATAAAGAAAATAGATGCGCCTAACCCATAAACAGCCGCACTAAAACCAAGTGAGTCTTTCATCTGTAGCTGCGCGAAGCTGATATTTATCCGATCTAAATACGCCATCACGTAGCAGCAAAATAACAGCGGAATAATGCGCCATGTCACTTTGCGGTAGAGCGCATCTTGCTCGATTTTGGAAAATCGGGGTGCAGCAGTTTCAGAGAGTGTTGATGTCATTTTTTGTGCTTCCTATCTGATGTCTAAGGATTTTTGCGTCTCAAGCAAAGCTAGCGCGTTAGCATTTGAATTTCAGGCAGAACGCGTGCGAAGGTAACATAGCTAGCACTTGCCACGTACACTCGAAATACAAGCATGCATTCCTCCAGTGGCGCGGGTAACCAATTTGCGATTCCACGTGGCGGCTTCTCAGCGGCAATGTCAATGGTAAATGCACCATTGGCGTCCATTACAATGCCTGGTGTGCGATTCGAAATAGAAAAACGATCAATGGCTGCCTCGACTGGGAAAAAATCCCGCGCGCTATACACCGCGAGCGACCAAAAGCCGTCAATGGGCGGGAGCTTTTTGAAGTCTATCGTTAACTGATAACCGGCCCTACCCGTGATTGGCTCGCCACTGGGCGCGGTGAACAACATAAAATACTTCGCCTCTTCCGATGTTAATGCGCCTAACCCCGAGCGTGCTGTTTGCGCGCGCAATAAGTAATTAGTACCGTAACTGCCAACCTCTTCATAGATCCAGCCAGCCTTGCCGGTATTTTTAGCCGCGGTAGCATTTAACATTAAGTTAGCTTCGTTTAGCCCTTCTATGGCCGAGGCATCTAGTGAGTGTGACGTTAGAAAAGTAGAGGGCAGGCTAACGTTTCCAATACCGATTTTTTTCATTCGTGCAACGATGGCTGCATCTGCGGTTGGTGCGGGGTTCATTTTAAGTTCGCGTTCAACTTCATCAAAAAAATACAGTCCACCATCGGCAGGTGTTTGTGTGTTGAGTATGGTTGCGGGTCTTGCCACTAGCGGTGCTACATAGCTGGCAATGTTTAACGGCTGAAGTTGACAGCCGTTTTGTAATTGATGCACGCCACTAAAGTCTGCTGGGTCGTCAGCCAGCACGCGACCAAGCAGCCATGCTTGATTGGTTGGGCAGCGCAATAAGCGCATGCTCTCTGGTGCTACGCCTTGCCAGCCAGGCCCTACGATAAGCGTGCTCGACGCCACTTTTCCAGTGCTGCGCGTGCCGACGTAACCGACGGTATTGGTGTACCAATCAATCAGTTGAAATGAAAAGTAACGATCTGTCTTGCCCATTAATTGCGGCACAGATAATACTAGCGGTCCGGCTGATAAATCCAGCCACGCGGTGGAGTACAAAGTGTCGTTATTCGGCATAACGACTGCCCGGCGTCGCCAATCCACCAATCTACGTTGATGGCGCAAGGTATTAATGACAGCAGGCCGACCATCAACGGTTTGAAACATTGTACGTAACCTTGTCCGCGACATGATCACGAGCGGCACGCCCCATATAAATGCATCCGCAGCAATTCGCTTTGCCTCCTCATTCGATGCGATGTTTGATGCGATGTTGCCGATGATGCTGCGGTTGGTAGTAGTGGAGGAGCTACAGGAGGTCAGCATGCTGACTATACCAACGACCCCAGCGGAATTCGCCGACACTTGCAACACCTTGCGCAAGAATGTACGGCGGGTTGTGTCTGGCGGCAGCACCAAGCGAGAACGGAATTTTGACAACAGTAATTTTGATGACATATTTTTATATTCAAAAAATATTAACGGTGAGCGGGCTACAACCACACGGCCTTATGTTGACAAAAAAAAACAATTTGAGCCATCCGCAATTTCGAGATGTCTCATAAATTTAAGTTATGCCAACAAATTTAGACAAGTCTGCGTTACCTGCGGCCGTTAAGTTGACTCAGCTGGCTAGGACGAAACAGCGGATACAACCTAGACTGCATACCGAAAATTAATGTTGTGCTCACCGCACAATAAAGTGCCCAACCGATTCATATTCATTAAATATGCTTTATTAATTAAATTTAATTTTTAATTATTCTTCTACCGGCTCACAATCCCTCAAACCATTAAACCCGTTGAGCAGATTTGCCTTTTGCGATAGGGATTCAATAAAAACAGATGGGAGCCATGCCTCGCAGCACGCCGCTGCAACGGCTAGATTTTTCGCTTACTTGGAGACTATGAATGAAAAAAAAATTTTCGCTCTTGCGGATGGTAGTTGCCGTGCATGCAGCACTGTTGGTGTATCAGTTGCCCGCAGGAGCACAAGCTCCCCCTACACCACAAGCAGCACCAGCATCTACGCCAACAAGTACATCAAGTGAAGTTGCCAATAAAGGTAAAGTCGACCCCAAGCCAGAGTCACAAGCTGCGCCCGAGGAAATGGTAGTCACAGCACGCCGTGTTACAGAAAGGCTGCGCGATATTCCAACATCAGCAACTGTTATTGACGACACTTCAGCCTTGGCACGTGGTGGGATCACGGATGTGCAAGAGCTGCTGGCAGAAGCGGCGGGGGCACGTTTTTTTAATACATCCTCACCGGTGAGCTCAGAGATTTCTATTCGCGGGTCTGGCACAAGCCGGGGTACAAATGCTGACCCGTCAGTCGGCATCTATCGCGACGGTCTTTATGTTGGCGGTGGAGGCTTGGGTGGTCGCAGTTTTAGTCGCATGGATCTATTTGATGTTTCACGCACGGAGGTTTTGCGAGGCCCGCAGGGCGCCTTGTATGGCCGCAATGCGGTTGGTGGCGCTATCAACGTGATGACGACCAAACCAGGCAAAACGTTCGGCGGTTTCGTTGACTTAAATTATGGTTTTGATATTGAACGGAAGCAGTTGCGCGCGGCACTGAATATGCCGCTAACCGATAAAATTTCTGCGCGTATCGGCGCTGATATCATCGATCAAGATAAGGGGTTCTTCTTTAACCCGGATAACAACGTTTATTTTGATCGCAACAAAACCAAAGGCGGTCGCGCACAGATTCGATATGAGGGTGATCGCTTCGATATTAATTTTCTATACGAAAAGCAAACTGGCGATGTTCCTGCTGTCACCTTTCAGGTTTTCATCCTACCTAATGCAACTTTCCCGCGTGGCTACATTCAGCCAGAGTACACCTACCCTTGGAATTTTCCGCCAGCAGCGGGGCAAGACATAACCTCATCTATCATTCAGGCCAGCTACAAATTTGACAGCTCCACCTTAAATGCGGCGGCAACAACGCGTGAACGAACGTCATTTTTTCAATTCGACGCTGACGCACTCAATGCTACTGATCTAGCGCGCTTACGCTCGGAAGGTGGCGCAGCCACAACTGACCCCAACGCCACCACCCGTACCGATGACCTCACCAAAACCTTTACCGCAAACGTATACTTGGTCGGCAACAAAACGGGTGCGTTAAGCTGGCTTGTCGGCGGTGAAGTATTAGATCAAAAGAGTAACTTGGTTGGCTCCACCGGGCGAACACCGACTGCCCCCAATCCTGCCATCGGTTTTCGTTCTCCATCTACAATCGAGTATAAAAGCCGCGCAGTATATGGCTCGCTCGGCTATGACATCTTGAATAATCTTAATGCAACATTAGACCTTCGTAAAACGTGGGACGACAAACAGTTTTCGAGTAATCGCTTTGACCGCACCACCGGACTTCAAGCAGGCGGATCGCAGTTCATTGTCAACGCAAGTCAAACACCCACAAACTTAGCCTACACGGGCACGGTTGGTTGGAAAGTTGTCCCAAGTGTATTGGTCTTTGGACGAATTGGCAGCGGTTATCGCTCAGGTGCGTTCAACACAAACCTTGGCGATTCGCGCGCACCAAAAGTCGTACCGCCTACTTACGACAATGAAAACACAGTTAGCTACGAATTGGGTGTGAAAGGCAACATAACACGTCGAATTTACATAACTATAGCCAGCTACCGAACAAAAATTGATGGTTTCTTGGCGCAAGACGATAATGGTTGCTCTGCATCCAATCGAAACTGCCCTGTGGCCTCAACGCCCTTCCTAATCAACGCGGGCAAGGCAAGTATCGAAGGCTCTGAGTTCGAAATCAATGGCAGATTCAGGATCGGCGAAGGATCACTCAGGCTCAATGGTGCAATTTCGCGGCAAGTGGGCAGCGTGACCTCTGGCATTTTTAACGGTCAATCGATTCCGCAATTGCCAGAGACCATTGCCTCAGCCAGCGTCAACTACCGCATGCCCTTTATCGGCGACTCAACCCTCGTCACAAATTTGACCTACCAAACCCAAGTCGGCGGTGTACGTGATTTTGCTTCGCTCATACCAATTGCCACCCGCGAACTAGTTGATGCACGTATTGCTATTCAAGTCGATGGCTGGACAGTGGCAGTCTACTCAAAAAATATTTTCGACAAAAAATTTCAATTATTCGGCACCAACACCACGCGCCGACTCAACGAGCCACGTTTAGTTGGTGTGCAGGTGCGAAAACAGTTTTAAGGCCTATTGCTAGGAACACAAGCATTCGCAAATGGGTGGAGTGCGATGTTTGAATCGTTCGAACGATGTGTGTGAAGCTTATTTGATCAATACGTCTCGTGGATGGGCAATTTATGCTGTGCAGAGTCCTTGTTCGCCAACTACGCAGGGTCGATCCTAATATTGCTGTCAGGGAATGCTAAACGACGACACTGAAACAACTTTGTTCACGTCTGCCAAATCAGCAACCGCAACATCATTTGCTTGCTCAACTCAGTTACAAACGCCGACAATAAAAATGCCACCCGGAGGTGGCATTTTTTAATTTTTGGTGCGGCTGGCAGGAATTGAACCCACGACCCCTTGGTTCGTAGCCAAGTACTCTATCCAACTGAGCTACAGCCGCAACTTGTTTCAAACATCGGTTACTAAAACACCACGCATTATAGCAGCGCGTTAAACAAAAACGCTAATTGGCGGAGACCGAGGGATTCGAACCCTCGATGCAGTTTTTGACCGCATGCTCCCTTAGCAGGGGAGTGCCTTCGACCACTCGGCCAGGTCTCCTTGCGCATTTGAGTGGCAAATTATAGCAAACACCCCGTCATACTTCAGCGGCTAGGGGCATTTATTTCAATTCTCCTAGCAAAAACGCGTATTGCAATGCCGTGCGATAGGCTAGCTGCTGATTATTGGCCGAGCCGGCGTGACCGCCTTCGATATTTTCGTAATAGACCACATCGTGTCCCTGCTCTTTCATTTTTGCCATCATTTTGCGGGCATGGCCTGGATGTACGCGGTCGTCGCGAGTGGAGGTAACAAATAAGACGCGTGGCATTTTCACGCTCGCTTTCACGTTTTGATACGGGGAATATTTAGAAATATATTCCCACTCAGCAGCAATATCCGGGTTACCGTATTCGGCCACCCACGATGCCCCTGCGAGAAGCTTGTGATAGCGCTGCATATCCAGTAGCGGCACAGTGCAGAGGACAGCGCGAAATAAATCAGGGCGCTGTACCATCACGGCGCCAACCAATAAGCCACCATTAGAGCCGCCTGAAATGCCTAGGTGACGTGGTGATGTGATTTTTTTCGCTATCAAATCTTCCGCGACCGCAATAAAATCATCAAATACTTTCTGCCGATTCGCCTTTAATCCGGCTTGATGCCAACGCGGACCAAATTCGCCGCCGCCCCGAATGTTGGCGACGACATACACGCCGCCTTGTGCCAGCCAACCGTTGCCAATATTGCCTAAATAGCTCGGTAACTGTGAGACTTCGAATCCACCGTAACCGTAGAGCAACGTCGGATTTTTAGCGTCAAATTTGATGTCTTTGCGTTTAATCACAAAGTAGGGAATTTTCTCACCGTCTTTTGAGGCGACTGTGTATTGTTCAACTTTATACGGCGATGCATCAAAAAACGCCGGCAGCGACTTCAAGCGTTCACGTTTGTCAGTGCCTGCATGGGCGAGCATGAGGGTTGAAGGGGTCAAATAATCAGTGAGCGTCATGAAGTATTCATCACTCTCGTCATTATCAATCGCCCCCACATTTACGGTGCCTAAGCCCGGCATCGCCACGGCGCGCCGCTGCCATTTACCATTTTTATAACTGAGTTCGACTAGGCGATTTTTTACATTATCTAGTTCATTGATAAGGATAAAGTTTTTGGTAGCGGCAAAACCTGTCAGCGATTTACCCTCATTACCCACAAACAGCACGTCAAATTTGCGCCCGCCCTTCATAAATTCTACAAACGGAATAGCGATAAGCGAGCCCTGCTTGTAAGTAGCGGCTCCCACCGTCCAATCGGACTTCAATCGCACCGCCATCCAATCGCGGAAATAACTAAAATTCGCATCCGCAGGAATGTCGATCTTGGTGAGCTCATTGCCTTCGATAAAATAAGTCTCGCTGGTAAAAAATGTTACCCCGCGGCGTAAAAATTGGCGCGTGGGGTAGCTTTTTTGTTCCACCTGAAATGCACTAACGCTGATGTCATCCGCTGTACCTTCGTAGAGCGTTTTAGCGGCATCGATTGGTGTATTGCGTGTCCATGTTTTAACAATTCTGGCGTAGCCAGATTTTGTTTGTGAGCCTAGTCCGAAATCGGTTTGCACAAATAAAGTGTTTGCGTCAATCCAGCCGACCGAGCCCTTCGCCTCTTTAAGTTGAAAACCATCTTTAACAAATGATTTTGTCGCCATGTCCCACTCGCGAATGACGACGGCATCTGCACCGCCGCGTGAGAGCGACAACATGCATTTATTGTAGTCAGGGAAAAGACATGTTGAGCCACGCCATACCCAATTGTCTTTCTCCTCTTTCGCGAGTGCGTCCAGATCGAGTACGGTCTCCCATTTAGGGTCGGCTTTTTTGTATTCCGCCATTGTAGTGCGACGCCAGATGCCACGCACATTGCTGCGGTCTTGCCAAAAATTGTAAAAATAGTCACCGCGTTTTTGCACCATTGGAATGCGCTCGCGCGAATTCACCACCTCAAGCACCTTATCGCGAATAGTGCCAAATTGCGGATGCGCCTCTAACTCTTTTTGTGTCTTCGCATTTTGCTCTTTCACCCAAGCAATGGCTTTATCACCCATTATGTCTTCGAGCCAAAGATTGGGGTCATTTTGCGCGGTTGCGCTAACGGAAAGAGCCATTGCCAATATTCCAATAAAGGTATTTAACGTTTTACGAATCATCGATAAGTCTCCATCAAAGTGCGACGCATTATCACGTCATCCAGCCAAGCGTTGCGTAGTAGATTGTGTCAAGCATGGCACCTACACCAGTGGCTTTTCAAGCTCAAATACGCTGTGTAACGCACGCACGGCGAGCTCCATGTATTTTTCATCGACGACGACGGATGTTTTGATTTCGGAGGTGGAAATCATTTGGATATTGACGTTTTCTTTTGCCAAGCACTCAAACATTTTGGCGGCCACCCCGGCGTGCGAGCGCATACCGATACCGACAATGGACACCTTGGCAATCTTATTGTCCCCAACAACGCCTTTAGCGTTTACGGCGGGTTTCACTACATCGTTTAGTAGCGCTAAGGTTTTAACGTAATCATTACGATGCACAGTGAAGGAAAAATCTGTGATGCCTTCAGACGACGTATTTTGAATAATCACATCGACATCAATATTGGCCTCCGCGACCGGGCCCAAAATTGAAAATGCGATGCCGGGGCGATCTGGCACGCCCGTCACGGTAAGTTTGGCTTCATCACGGTTAAACGCGATACCTGCAATGACGGGTTGTTCCATATCGTCCTCTAGATCTTCTTCATATGTAATTAAAGTGCCCATATCGTCGGAGTCGTGCGGGGTGAATGACGACAATACGCGCAGCTTTACTTTGTATTTACCGGCAAATTCGACGGATCGAATTTGCAGCACTTTTGAGCCTAAGCTCGCTAACTCAAACATTTCTTCAAAGGTAATCTTATCGAGCTTGCGCGCCTCTGGCACCACCCGCGGGTCAGTCGTGTAAACACCATCAACATCGGTAAAAATTTGGCACTCGTCGGCTTTTAACGCCGCCGCAATTGCCACCCCGGTGGTGTCTGATCCACCACGACCCAGCGTGGTGATATTACCGTCGCCATCAATCCCCTGAAAACCAGCAACCACCACCACGTATCCGTCGGTTAAGTCGCGGCGAATATTTTCATCTTCGATCGACAAAATGCGCGCCTTGGTAAAGGCACTATCAGTGGTAATTTTGACCTGCCAACCAGTATAGCTTTTAGCTTTTAGGCCTAGCTGCTGGATCGCCAGCGAAAGTAAGCCTACCGACACCTGCTCGCCAGTGGAAGCGATCACATCGAGCTCGCGAGGGGACGGCACATCACTTAGCTGTTTAGCTAAACTAATCAGCCGATTGGTTTCACCCGACATTGCCGAGGGCACCACCACTAATTGATGACCTTGGGCGTGATAGTGCGCGATGCGTTTTGCGACCTCACGAATGCGCTCGGGGGAGCCCATTGATGTGCCGCCGTACTTTTGAACAATGAGTGACATTTATTTTTTTGGGTTTTTTCGTTTAGGTGGAGTTAACGATGCCTATGAAAATCAGGTCACATTTTAGCGTCTCGTGATTGATAAGACCAAACTGAGCGAAACGCCGTTGAAACACAAACAAGACTGACACCGTGCGTCACATAGCGCTCGTTTATAATTTCGCGTTATGGATACAACAAACCCAAGCGCCACCAACGGCGTCACCAACGAAAAAATCACCGTCACCCGCCGTCTCGAATTTGACGCCGGGCATCGCCTGCCAAATCACAAGAGCCAATGTCGCAACATTCACGGGCATCGCTACGCCATCGAGATAACGCTCACCGCTGACATAATTAAAGACGAAGGCGCTAGTGACGATGGCATGGTGATGGATTTTGGCGACATCAAATCAATTGCCAACGAAAAGCTGGTAAATCTCTGGGATCACGCATTTTTAGTTTGGCGCGGTGATACGGTAATGCGCGATTTTTTAGCCATGATTCCGGATCACAAAACCGTTGTGCTTGATGAAGTGCCCACGGCCGAAAATTTAGTGAAAGCAGCGTTTACAATTTTGGAACACGCCTACCGCGACCGCTTCGGCCATGAGCTAACGCTTGCGCGCGTACGACTGTACGAGACGCCCAATTGCTGGACGGATGCAACAAAAAGTTAGAACCTACTATTGACGGCTGTTTTGAAGCAAAAAGATTGAAAACGCCCGTCAATATTCGTGTTTTTAATTTCATTTAATCAAAGGGGAACGATATGAAGAAAGCACTATTAGCCATTGCTGGCATCAGCATACTAATTTCGGCGTCCGTCGCCGCACAGACCAAATCAAGACTATCAATTGACGCGCTAAATCCGCGCTTGGTTGTTGTCGATGGCAAACAAATTGTGGTCAACCAAGAACCAATATTTTTTGCAAAAAAGGTCAAAGATGTACGCGTTACTTGGCATGCTCCCGCCGGTTCCGCCTATACGTTTGGTAAAGATGGTGTGGTCATCGACAACGCCGCGGATGAATTTGTCGATTGTCGTCCCGCCAAGGATGGCAAAAGTTTTTCATGTTTGAATAAACACACTAAGCCCGGCAAATACAAATACACCGTCACGCTACAAGGCAAGCCTGCCATTGCCCCGCTTGATCCGGTATTAGTTAACGACTAAGCTGGGTCAGCCACGCTTGTAGCGTATTTATCGCGTCATCATAATTTTGCGCGCGACCTGCGGCGACGGCTAATTGGTAATCTTTAGTTGCAAGGCTTGATTGTATTTGTGCGACGCGTGGCGCTACAAAGGCTTCGTCAGCAGGATCACGTGTCAGACCAGTGACGCTAACGAGAGTTGCTGCCACACCAATGTAGCGCGCCGCATATTGCCAATCTTGATTGAGTGCGGCTAAACCGATGGCGACATCAATAGTACTTTGGCCAATGCGCTTGGAGCCGATGGCCTCGCCGATGGTTAAGGCTTCAAGCAGCATCGCTGGCACGCGGTCACCTTGTTGGCGCTCGATGCAAACCATCGCTACATTCAGAAGGCTAATTGCGACGTACTCATGATCTTGCAACTCACGCGCAATAATTAAGCTCGCCGCATAGAGCGGCGCCGCCTCGTCAAGCTCACCCATCACACGTAAAAATTGCGCGTAGACGCTATTGGCTGCCGCGACCTCGCGCGGGTTGCCAATGGTTGTGGCTAGCTGCAACGCCTCTTTTAAATACGCGCGCGCGGCTGGCATATCGCCCTGTCCCATTGCCGCCAAGCCCAGAGGCTGCAGCGCGATGGCAACCCGTTTCATGTCGGCAAGCTCTAAAGCAATGGCGCGGCTCTCCTCTAAATTGAGTCGCGCCATGTCGTTTTTACCCATCAATACACATAGCCAGCCCGCATCGCAGCGGCCACGACAGCGCGCCAGATTACGTCCGCTTGCTCCGGCATGTGACAACGCCTCCAACGTTAATTGCAGTCCCAAGCCCAAATAGCCGCGCGTGATCCAATATGGCTTTAACGACCACGCAAGATTTAATCCCAGTACCGCGCCATCTGCCAAGCCAGAAGCATGGGTGTGCGCGGCAAGTAAATTTTCGCGCTCTCGATCTAGCAGCGCAAACCAAACAGCTTGATTAGCCCCCGCAAGTTGCGGCCGTGCAGACTCCGCTAAGGCTAGATAAAAATGCAGATGTTGCCTCTTGGTATGAGGCACATCATCTTGCAGCTGCAATTGCTCATACGCGTATTGGCGCACGGTTTCGAGCAATCGATAGCGCTTATTGTTCATGTCGTTAATGACGAGGGATTTTTCGACCAGTTGCGTCAAGTGTGTGTTGACCAACGTTGATTCATCTATGGCCAAGGCCTCCACCGCAGCTAGCGTAAAGCCACCCGCAAATACCGACAACTGTTGCAATAACGTGCGTTCTTCATGACCTAACAATTCCACACTCCATGCAATAGACGCACGTAGCGTTTGCTGACGCGGTAGGGCTGTGATGTCGCCGTCAGTCAATAGCGAGAAACGGTCATGGAGGGCTACGGCAATGTCGTCAACCGACATGGTGTACATGCGCGCCGCGGCCAGCTCGATGGCTAACGGTATGCCATCTAATCGCAGACAAATGTCGGCAATGGCTGCTGCATTTTCTCGACGCACCTCGAACTGCGGCGCCACCGCGCGTGATCTATCACGCCACAGTCGCACCGCCTCGCACTGACTAAATTTGACTAACGCCTCTTCAGTTAAATCCGCCTCGCTAGCCTCTGCACTTTTTCTCACCTGTAAGCGTGGCACCTCAAGGGAGGGCAACGCATAAATGGCTTCACCTAACACTCGCAAACGCTCACGACTTGAGGCCAGCACCTTCACGCGACCGCCAGCTTGCAGTAATTTTTTAGCAACCATGGCGGCGGCCTCGACCAAATGCTCGCAGTTATCGAGAATGAGCAACAGCTCTCGATCTTTGACAAATTGCTCAAGCGCATCCATCACGCTACGGCCAGCAACCTCCATCACGCCAAACACGGCGGCAACGGCAGCCGGCACTAAACGTGCATCAGTCAATGCTGCTAACTCCACCAACCACACCCCATCGTCGTAATCGGTGGCAACTGATCCACCGAACTCAAGTGACAACCGCGTCTTGCCTGTGCCGCCCATACTGGTTAAGGTCAACAGACGGGTGCTGGACAATAAACTTTTTAATTCGCGCATCTCACGCTCACGACCAACAAAGCTAGTCAGCGATGCAGGCAGATTATGTTTAGGCATATTTGCGCGCGGCGCAGAATCTGATGGGTCAATACTGTCCGGTGTTAATGTGAAACGGTAACCATGCCCTTGCACAGTAGCCAGCGCGTGGTTTCCCAATATTTTGCGTAAGCTTGATACCTGCACCTGCAAGTTGTTTTCTTCGACAATAAGATCGGGCCAAACGGTGTCTAGCAATTCTTGTTTGCTGACCAAACGAGCGCGATGCTTAATAAGCATCATCAGCACATCAAAAGCCCGTGCACCCAAGCCTACTTCGCACCCGTCAACCAGTACACGACGTTGAAGTGGCCGCACCTCTATTTGCCCAAATCGATAGCAATCTGGCACGAGGCCCCCAGTAAAAGTTAGTCGTTAATTTTAACCTTAGCCGTCATCCTTAATAAACATTTAAGGACTTCTTAAGGACTTTTAACACCGCAATGCACGAAAGTAGCGGCACTTAGTCAACAATAATTTCTCAACAAACCAAACAACATCATGACCAACCATAAGGTGCCAACTAACATGCCAAATCTTGCTACCCAACCACCAACTGCCGATACCAAACGCGTCGATAATGCCGTCGGCATTTTCCCCAGCATCAGCCTCGCCAATTTTGATAAAAATCCCAGTGCTAGCTTAACGGTGAGCGTTGCCAGACAAGAGTTGGTGACCTTAGAGGCATGCCTAGCCTCGATGGGCATTGACTTAAACATTAGCGACGACACCCTAACCCAGCTCACCAATAGCGGCATTGATGACATCACGGGCGCGCGCACCATTCAAAAAACAATTGAGCAGCATCTTGAACTACCCATTTCACAAGCGGTGCTGAAAGGGCAATTTTCTTCAGGCGACACGATTCGCCTACTTTGGAAAGATGGTGCGCTCATTATTACTAAATGAACATGACATTCATTAATCTGTGCCGCGTACACGATCCTGATGAAACTTGGTCAAAAATGCATCAAATGTGTCTGTATCAAGCGCTGCACGCATATCGCGCATCAGTTGCATATAATAAAAAAGATTGTGGATAGTGTTAAACCTAGCCCCTAAAATTTCATTGGTGCGTTGTAAATGGTGCAAGTAGGCACGCGTGGCCGTCTTGCAGGTGTAGCAGGCGCAGCTGTCGTCCAGTGGCCGAGTATCGTCGCGGTGCTTGGCGTTGCGGATTTTAATGTCACCGAAACGCGTAAATAACCAACCGTTACGGGCATTTCGTGTCGGCATCACGCAATCAAACATATCCATGCCGCGTGATACGGCATCGACTAAATCTTCCGGTGTGCCGATGCCCATGACGTAACGCGGCTTGGCGGCGGGTAATTTTGGCGCAACGTGTTCGAGTATGCGGAGCATGTCCTCTTTCGGCTCACCAACCGATAGCCCGCCAATGGCGTAACCGTGAAAATTCATCGCGGCCAGTGCTTCACGCGATTCATCGCGTAAATCCTCAAACATGCCGCCTTGCACGATGCCAAATAGCGCATTTGGGTTAGCTAACCGATCAAATTCACGTCGACAGCGCTGAGCCCAGCGCAACGATAATCGCATTGAACTCGCTGCTGCCTCGTGTGTGGCGGGGTAGGCGGTGCATTCATCAAATATCATGCCGATGTCGGAATTCAATGTCCGCTGAATTTGCATCGAAACTTCGGGCGAGAGAAAACACTTATCGCCATTCACTGGCGATTGAAACGCCACACCTTCCTCGGTGATTTTGCGTAAGTCGCCAAGTGACCAAACTTGAAAGCCGCCAGAGTCGGTCAAAATCGGTTTTTGCCATGCCATAAATCGGTGCAGACCATCATGCTTCGCAATCACGTCTAGCCCCGGGCGCAGCCATAGGTGAAAGGTGTTGCCAAGTACAATTTGTGCACCAATTTCGTTTAGCTCGAGCGGGCTCATCGCTTTAACAGTGCCATATGTGCCGACAGGCATAAATACGGGCGTCTCAATCACACCGTGGGCGAGTGTTAAACGACCACGGCGAGCCTGACCATGCCTATTTTGACGCGTTGCTAAGACTTGAAATTCCAATTGTGCACCCCAAAAAATACCAGCGCTAAATGTTAGCCGATAGTCTGTCATATAAAATTGAAATACACCGCCCGCAGAACTATGCGAAACTATTTAGTGCGAGAATAGCTGGAAGCAACAATTTTTGAAGCGCTGCGGCGTAAAATAAGAAGCTTTTAAGTCATCTTCAATACATACGTCACCACGCAACGTACCCTAGTCTCGCGAAAAAAATTCTATGCTGCAAAAAACCACCGCCAAAGAGTTGAAAATCGGCATGTTTGTCGCCGACTTAGACCGCCCTTGGATGGATACGCCCTTCTTGTTACAAGGCTTTATGCTTGAGGACGCTGAGCAGGTGGGGCAGGTACGTGCGCATTGCCAATGGGTGATGATCGACCCAATGCGCTCCGTTGGCCCTGACTTTGACAATAAGCGCACGCTTAAAAAAGCACCGTTTGTAAAACGTGACTTAGGCACCGATCCTATCGTCGTCATTCACAAAAGTGAAGCGCCGCGCCCTGCAAATAACGACGCACTGACTAAAGCGCGCCGTGAAACTGGCAACATCGGCAACAGTAAACCGAATAGTAAAATGCCGCAGACCGGAGGTGAGAGTGCGCGAAAACCCGCCGAATTTGCGTTACCCATCAGCCAACGGCGCGTCGAAGACTCTGATGCTGATACTCCTCAAAACAACCATGGCTTGATGCCGCCGCGCCAAACAATTCGTAAAAAATCCTCCGGCTTGGGTGGCATGTTTAGTCAACTCAAGCAGGATGTTAAAAATCTTTTTGCATCTTCTCCAAAAGAAGATTTTAATTTTGAGCAATACGAGGCTGATGCGAGCGCTAAAGTCGCCGTTGAGCGTCCATCATTTATTCCGGAGACGGTGCAACTGACCATCTATGAAGATAAACAGCCGGTAGAGTCTGAGATCACTGCAGCAACCAGCGCGTTTACCAAAACGCAGGCGCTGTTACACGACGTTGTGCAAGATATTCGCGCTGGAAATGGTATGCGCGTCGAGATGATTGAGGGCGTTATCGAAGACATGGTTAATAGCATGGTGCGCAACCCTGATGCGATGATGTGGGTGGCAAGGCTTCGCGAACAAGATACCAACACCTATGGACACGGCTTAAGTGTGGCCATTAACTTGGTGGCGTTTGGACGACATTTGGGATTCCCGCGCGACCAATTGGCTAATCTCGGCGTGATAGGCCTCTTACTCGACATCGGCAAAATTCGCGTACCACGTGAGTTACTAGAAAAAAATACGCGCTTAACGCCTGAAGAATTCGCCGAAATTAAACGGCATGTGACCTATAGCGTAGACATTTTGAATAACACCGCTAACGTTAACCCGGATGTTGTTGAGGGCGTGGCACAACACCATGAACGCATGGATGGCTCAGGCTACCCATATCAATTGCCCGGCAACAAGATAAGCATTTTCGGCAAGATGTCCGCCATCGCAGATACCTTTGCCGCCATCACGCATAAACGTCCCTACGCCCCGCCAGTCTCACCGCATGATGCGCTGCAGATGTTATCCAACTGGAGCGGCACACAATTCCAAGCCGATATGGTCGAACATTTTATTCAGTCAATTGGTGTGTTTCCGGTCGGCAGTTTGGTTGAGTTATCGACAGGTGAAGTAGCAGTAGTCGTCACACACAATAAACAAAAACGATTACGCCCAAAAGTATTGGTGGTAACCGAAGAAGATAAAGCCCCTCGCAAGCACCCAACGATTAAAGATTTGATCTACGACGTATCTGATAGCCCCATCTATATACGACGCGGCCTTCCGAGTAACTCATACGGTATTGACCCGAATGAGTACTATCTTAATTAGCGGACATGTCAACTGACGCCAAATTTTCAAACACGACATCATTTCGCGCTGAGATCGCTGACGAAGGTGGCGGGGCTGAGTCGCAGTATTTATCGCGACGCAGTTTGATTACCGCTATCGGCAATGCCATTGAGTTCGCCCGAATTTCACAACGTTTTGTAGGCCTACTCATCGTGCAACTGGTGCGCCCTGATAAGCTCGAAGCGATCGTCGGCACGCCAACTTCTGAAGTGATGCGCCACGCGATACGGCGGCTGCCGGGCGCATTAAGATCAGTTGATCGCCTTGCGGCGGTAACTGACGACAAAATTATTATTTTGTTACCCAACCTAAAAAATACCGCGCAGGCATGGTTGGCAGCAGGAAAAATTAAAGCCACTCTTGAGGAAGGTTTTTCCATCGAAGGCGAGATAATGACGGTGCGTCCCGTAATCGGCATTGCGACGTTTCCGGATCATGCTGAACTCCCGGAGGAGCTCATCGTTCACGCCGATATTGCGGTTGGTGTAGCCGCACTTCGTGATGTTGCTCAACATGTTTTTCAGCGCGAGGATCGGCGCGACTCTGATATTTACTTGGGGCTCGAAGCGCCGCTGCGCGAAGCCATTCGCAGTAACCAGTTAACGCTTTATTTTCAGCCGCAAGTCGAATTGAAAACGGGCAAATGCATCGCCGCTGAGGCGCTATTGCGCTGGAACGCGCCAGAGTATGGCGTGGTTGCGCCATCAACAGTGATTCGCATTGCGGAGTCGAGCGGCGCGATTGGCGCGTTAACTATTTGGGTGCTCAACAGCGCCTTGCGCCAGCAGGCAGATTGGCTCAAACGCGGCATTGCCATTGATGTAAGCGTCAATCTTTCTACCGTTAATTTGACCGACACCGATTTGCCTGATGCCATTAAGCAAGCAATTGGCACATGGGGCGTCCCGCCTAGCCGCATCACATTTGAAATTACCGAAAGTGCCACTATTGGCGACGCGGAAAAATCGATTGCCGTGCTCAATCGTATTAAATCGCTCGGCGTAAAAATTGCACTTGATGATTTTGGCACCGGCTATTCGTCACTATCGTACGTTAAAAATTTTCCGCTAGATGAGTTAAAGATTGACAAAATGTTTATTCAAAATTTATGTCAATCTGAGGCTAGTCAAAAAATAGTGCGCTCCATTGTTGCCTTAGCGCACAGTTTTAATCTCAAGGTCGTTGCCGAAGGCGTCGAAGACAACGGCACCGTCAGGGAATTAAAAAAAATGCAGTGCGATTTAGTGCAAGGCTATGTAAACAGCGCTGCCTTACCCCCCGCCGAGTTTGCCGCTTGGTTTGAGGCGCGAGCATAGTTTTTATATATGCCTGAAGGTCCTGAAATCAAACGTGCCGCCGATGCGCTTTCCTTAGCGCTGGTTGGTAAACCAGCAAGACTCATTGAATTTGCGTTTCCTCACCTAGCCGGCGCGGCGACGCGTTTAGCCGGACATTCCATCACTGCCATTGCGCCGCGTGGCAAGGCGCTGCTAACCACATTCGCCCATGGTGAAACTATCTATAGCCATAATCAACTCTATGGCGAATGGCACGTTTATTCGCGCAATCAGCCGCAGCGGGTCCATGCCAGTAAACAAATTCGCCTAGTGATTCATACTGACGACCATGCCGCCGTGCTGTATAGCGCCTCAGACATTTCTGTTTGGCAAACGGCTAGTATCGATAGCCACCCTTACATCGCCAAACTGGGTCTGGAGCTTCTAGAGGTCGCGACTACATTGACAGACGTTATTCAGCAAATTAATCAGCGTAGGTTTCGTCAAAAATTACTCGCCGCCCTACTGCTTGATCAATCATTTCTGGCTGGCCTTGGCAATTATTTGCGCAGTGAGATTTTATTTGTGGCGAGGCTTCCTATCAATTCGCGAATTGGCAATTTGAGCCAAGCCAAACGCAATGCGTTGGCTGTAGCATGCCTCATGTTAACCCGCCAATCTTATAAGACTGCAGGCATTACAAACAATATCGCGCTCGCCGCCAAACTCAGCGCTCAAGGCTGGAAATTTGGCCGCTATCGGCATTGGGTGTTTGATCGCGACGGGCAAGCATGCCATGTTTGCAATTCCATTATCGAGCGTGTTGATTTAGGCGGACGTGGTGTGTATTACTGCCCGACCTGTCAACGCCCATAGCGAAATATAAAAAAACAAACTCTAATATTGGCAGTCGTTTTGAAGCAATAAGTGCTGAAGACACCCGTGGATAAAGGGGCTTAATATTTAATCTTAGCACCTACAATTTCTCGTCCACCGCTCGATACCAGCCAACATCAAGTGTGGCGACTTCACCAAAGGTCGTTTCGTTTTTAATCGACAGCCAAATAATTTGCGATGCGGTTAATGGCATTGTCAAAAAAGGCAGCGGATCGCGCCATGACCATGTGACGTCGCTGGCGCGCCACAAGGTGGCTAAATTAGCGCGGAAATTTTTGCTAAACATGGATTTTTGTACTTCCGTTAATGCCGGGTAGAACTGCTGCAATTGTGCTTCTTTTCGTAACCTAATCGCTGTCGCTATGGCCGCCGCTGGGTTGACCACTGCATTCGCCAAATCACGCGCATCCACAAAATGTAGGCCGCTGGTGGCACGCGGATTACACTCAATCCCATACGCATTACCTACACTATCAACAACAAAATCAAATGAAATAAATCCGCTGTATGCCGTAGCCCGAATAAATTTTTCAACCCACGCCATGACAGCGCTGTATTGCGCGTCGTGTACAGTAACACGCTCAAAAGCAACCGCAACCGTGCCAGACATCAGTACGCCGCGATAAATAACGGTCGTCAATGCACGCCCCTCCGTGGCGATGGAAAAGGTACTCAACACATTGCCATGCACCCAACGTTGCACAATAGCGGGGAACTTTTTATCCTCCTCCGGAAGTGGCTCGCCAATCTTACGAAAAACAACGCCTCTACCGGAACAGGAAAATATTGGTTTGATGATGGTGTCATATTGATTTGCTAGCGACGTCGCGGCCTCAGTAGCGGCGAGCCGTACGGTTTCGGGAGCGGCCACACCGACCTCTTGGCAAACATCAGTGAACTGATATTTATCGTGCAGCCGCAGTAACGTCGCCGATGGCATGGCATAAAGCGTCACGTCACGACCCTTCAATGCCGTCAAGCGCTCACGTAAAAATGACACGTGAATAATCTCTTCTGAAATGGGCACAACAATGGTCACGTTTTCCTTAACCACGATGTCGCAAAGCTCATTTAAGAATTTTTCGCTATCGCTGGCAGGCGCTGTCACTTGATAACACTTGCTCACCACATTTGAGACGCTCGTTAAGTGCCAACGAAATGGTTCAGCAACAATGACGCGATAGCCAATACGCTTAAAACTACGCGCTAAATCTAGCGCTTTAGGCAATCGCCCGAGCGTGATTAGTACCGTTTTAGCCATTTTTCCAGGTTCATTTCGTTAAACGACTAACGCGACACATGATCTGCTGTTTAGGTCGTGTGGTTAATCGCGCCACTGGACGCACCTTATCCGCATCAAGGGTTACAAAATCAAAGCGGCGAATCAGGCGCGCCAATATGAGAGTCGCCTCGGTGGTCGCGAACGCCGCGCCGACACATACACGCGGCCCCAGTCCAAACGGTAAATAGGCACCGGGCACTAGCTCGTGCTCGCGCTCAACGCTGAACCGGTCAGGGTCAAAATGATGTGGATTTTTCCAACTGGTTTCATTGCGATGAATCGTCCAAGGCGAAATCATAATCATCGCCCCTTTTTTAATCTTGTATTTGCCAATCGTGGTTGCCTCCGCAGCAACGCGCGGAATGAAGGTTATCGGCGGATAGAGCCGCAACGTCTCGCGAAAAACATTGCGCGTGAAGGTAAGCTGACGCACATGTTCAAACGCAATATCGTTTTTGTCTGCGCCGGCAACGGCGTTAATCTCAGCACGCATTCGGCTCACCGTGTCATGTTGTGAAGACAGGATGAAAAAAGCCCATGTGAGCACACTCGCAGTGGTTTCGTGGCCGGCAAGAAACATCACGCCGAGTTGATCAATTAACTCTTTGCGATTAAATTTTTCGCCGGTATCGGTATCTTTGGCCTTGATAATTTCAGCGGCAATATCGTTCCATTCGGTGATTGGGCCCGTCATATGGCTATCAAGCAATTCACCCAAGCGTTCACGAATGCGCTCACAGGCGGCTTCTACATCTGGCTTTTGCGGTATTTCGCTCCATGCTTGGTCAAAAATAAGCCGCTTTAATTCCACCTGCGCCACACTACGCTCAAACACAGTGAATGCATCAAAAACCTCACGCGAAATATCACTCTCAATACTGGTTGAAAAAACGGTGCGGCAGATAATGTCGGCAGTTAGGTGGCTCATCGCTAAATCGATTGAAAACGCCCCGCCTGATTGACTCGCTGCGTTCAGCTTTTGCTCATAGTCGTCAACAGCGGCTACCATCGACGCAAATGCCTGACCTAAACGCATATGTGAGAACGCAGGGTCAATCATGCGACGTTGCTTCCGCCACTTTTCACCGCTAGAAACAAATATTGAATCGCCCACAAGCGGCGCTAATGCGCCCACCATCAGGTCATTTTTAGGATAAATATCGAGCGGGTCGGTAAGAATGTGTCGATAAAGTTGCGGGTCATTGACGATCAATATCTGTCGTCGTGAATAACCAAGATGCCCGACAGGCATTTTGTAGGCGTCCTGCGGCAACAAGCTGAGCAGGTCGCCATCGCCTTGTAGCATCACGCGAAGTAGAGAAATAACCGGCGGCAATGCAACCGGTCTAGGCGGAATATAGGTGGGCGGCTCGCGCATGTTGAATAATTTTTATTGTTAAAAACAATGATTCCTAGTCTAATTCAATAACTATGTGCGTAACTTTATTAAGCATTATTGAACCAAAAATCTCGTTCACTAAATAAAAAATCATATGTTTTTAGCCATCACCATACTTGATGTATTTCATGCCTTCATCATCCTACACATCATCACTGGCGCTACGGGTCTTATCGCATTTTGGGTGCCCATTATCACTAAAAAAGGCAGCCTTATCCATCGTCGCGCGGGACGGGTGTTTACATGGTCGATGCTTATTACGGGCACGGCAGCCATCGGCATAAGTATTTGTACGCTGATCGATCCAATGGCAACACATCCGCAATTGCAACATCATGCGATATTTTCTGACGCCAAGTTAGTCACAGCGATTTTTGGCTGGATGATGTTGGGACTCGCGATATTAACCATCAATTTAGCATGGTACGGTTGGCTATGTGTCCAATACAAACGGGATCACATCAAAAATCGTGAATGGCGTAATTTATTTTTACAGGCTGCCACTTTTATTGCCGCGACCAATTGCGCTTGGCAGGGATACCTAGTCAATCAGCCATTGATGTTAGGTATGTCATTTATTGGCTGGGCGACAGTGGCAACCAATTTATTTTTTATCTATAAGCCTAATGTGGGCGCCAATGATTGGTTAAAAGAGCATATTAAGGCGCTGGTCGGCGCAGGCATTTCGGTGTACACCGCATTTTTTGCCTTCGGCGCAGTGCGAACATTTCCTGCTTTCGCGCTACATCCGATTCTTTGGGCAATTCCGCTATCAATTGGCTTATTTTTGATCATTTATTTTCAATCAAAAGTTTCCCGCGGTACACTTTTTCGCGGCACGCGTTCCAACGCCAACAACGCATAAGCGTAAACATGCAAGCATTATCGGCAAAACGGGTTATTGTCATCGGCGCTGGGATGGGCGGTTTATCGGCAGCGCTTGACCTTGCACGGCAAGGCGTATCAGTTACATTGATCGAACGCGCGGCAACACCCGGCGGCAAAATGCGGGAAGTTAAGGTCGCCGGGATCAATATTGATGCAGGCCCCACCGTATTTACGATGCGATGGGTATTTGAATCATTGTTCAATGATGCTGGCGCTACTTTAGGCGAATGCTTAACATTAGAACCGGCGAGTGTTCTTGCGCGGCACGCATGGCGTGGTGGAGAGACTAACGTGACTCAACAAAGCCAACCAAGTCAGCTCGATTTATTTGCCGACATCGATGCCTCAGCGGACGCCATTGGCAACTTCGCCAGCGCGAAAGATGCCGAAGGTTATCGTCGATTTTGCAAACGAAGCCAATCGATTTACAAAACACTGCAGCATACCTACATCGCCAATCAGCGCCCTTCACCGCTGGATTTAGTGCGTCGTGTTGGGCTCACTAACCTTGGCAGCTTACTCAACATTGCGCCATTTCGCTCGCTGTGGAATGAATTGGGACAGTATTTTCCTGATCCGCGATTGCAACAATTATTTGGCCGCTACGCGACCTATGTTGGCTCGTCGCCCGCGTTAGCACCCGCCACGCTCATGCTGATTGCCCATGTTGAGCAAGATGGCGTATGGACGGTCAACGGTGGGATGCGACGTATTGCGGATGCATTGCAGTCTCTCGGTAAGCAACACGGCGCCCGCTATGAGTACAACACGCATGTGAATGAAATTATCGTGAAGTATGGACGCATAACAGGTGTACGGATCACGCGCGGCGGTGTTGGCAGTAGTGGCGATAACAACACTGAAGAGCTTTACGCTGACGCGGTGGTATTTAATGGTGATGTATCCGCGCTGGGAACCGGCCTGCTAGGTCCCGCTGTTACCCCCATTGCCAAACCGACAAAGGCGAATGCGCGCTCGCTCTCGGCGATTACGTGGAATATTTGCATGCCCGTTGATGCGGCAAAAAAACGCTACACGCCACATCATCACAATGTATTTTTTTCAGCCAATTATTTAGCGGAGTTTGATGCGGTATTTCGACAGCGGCGTATTTGTAATGCCCCGACAGTTTATGTCTGCGCGCAGGATCGTCCATTTACTGGCGAAGCTGACCATGCCACTGGAATGACGCACGAACGTTTTCTAGTTTTGGTCAATGCACCTGCCGACGGCGACACCGCGACGTTTTTACCCGAAGCATTGGATGCCATTACGAAAAATGCCTTCACGCTGATGCACGATTGCGGTTTTCAACTTGATAGCGAGAATGCCGTGGTAACAACGCCAGAAAAATTTAACGGCTTGTTCCCCGCCACAGGTGGCGCACTTTACGGTCGCGCAAATCACGGCGCAATGGCTAGTTTTGCAAGGCTTGGTGCTAAAACAATCATTGATGGATTGTATCTGGCAGGCGGGTCGGTACATCCTGGCCCCGGCGTGCCGATGGCAACCCTATCCGGTCGCCTTGCCGCGCAACAACTAATTACCGACCTCGTGCGTAAAGCTTAGCGTCACGAATGAAATTTTCTCTCAACTTAATGGAGTTCACATGATTGAAAATAATTTAGGCTTAATTGAAATGTCGTTCACCTTCGGCATTTTGGTTATTTTTATCGTTTGGCAATTTATCTCACTTAACCGTGACAATAAAAAAGCAGCAGCCGAAAAACGCGCCAACGCTAGCAAAGCCAATGCAGCTAATACGGCACCTAACGCTAAGACAGATGACACGACGCGTGATAAGTGACTGTGCGTGCAGCGATCTAAAAATTTAGGTAACCTTTCGTTAGCCTTCAGTTAACCAACGACCTTCACGAATTTCACCAGTTGCTTCACAAACTCAACACTTAGCGGCACGCTTGGATCGGTGTAGGAGGCAGCGTTTTTAGTGGCATCTATTTCAACTGTTTTTAAGGCGTGATTCATGCGGTCGATAATGACTAATTCTGCTTTCGGCAGCGCAACTTTTAACGCTTTCGCTTCGCTGACCGCGACTTGAATATCCGTTGTGCCTTGAATAATTAATGTCGGCACACTAAGCTTTGCAAGCTCCACCGTTGGCCGCTTACGGAGCCATGAAATTAAATATGGCTGCACGCTCGGTCGATAAAGTGACGCCAATGCGGCAGGGGATCATCCACGGTTTTTCCCGACTCAAGCGCCGCTAAAACACGCTCACTTTCATCCCACAGCGGTGCTGACAGGCGGGGTTTTAGCTGGGTACGTAGGACTTCACCTGCGCTACGCGCGATGCCCGCAACCGATACAAATGCGTCGGCTTTGGCAGTCGCGACGGCCATCATGCCGATGAGCGAGCCTTCACTGTGCCCTGCGACAATGATTCTGCTAAAGCGAGTATCGGTGCGCATTTTTTTAATCCTTCGTGACAGATCGTCCACATATTGATCAAAACGCAAATCTTTTTCTGTGCTGCCCGCATCAGCACTTTTGGCCACTCCACGTTTATCAAAGCGCAGGCTGGCAATGCTGTTTTCGGCAAAGGCTAAAGCGAGCATTTTTAGGCTGTCGTTTTTTCCCGCAGCGCGCGCGGTATTGCCATCGCGGTCGGTCGGCCCTGAGCCCGCGTAAATGATAACCAGTGGCAACCCGTGCTTGTTATTCACCACCGCATTTTGTTTAGCAGGCAACAGTAACGTGCCATTGATTATTCCCGTGGGCGCCACCAATTCAATTGGCTCATCTGACGGCACGCCTATGCGCTTTGGCTTATCGGCAGCACTTGCTTGACTGAATTGGAGCGTTGCGAGCAACATAAAAATGACGCCGCTGATGATGCAGTGAAGGCGGCGGTTTGTAAACATGATCGATACCCTCGATAAAACAATGTTTGAATATTACATTGACGCCGTAATTTGCTGATACGTAAAATTTAGGTGTAAATTATAGTTTTTCAAGCGTAAGTATTACTTCACCAGCCAATCAACTTTTTTAGCGAGCCAACATGAAAAAATTATCCGCACTAATTACGACAGCGCTTGTTTTAGGTTTATCTACCGTCGCCGCCGCGCAAACGCCTGCTGAGGGTGTCATTAAATATCGCCAATCGGTTTATACCGTAATCGGCTACCATTTTGGCGGCATCATGGTGCCGATGGTGAGAGGCGAAAAGCCTTACGACAAAGAGGCATTTGCCCGCGCCGCTGGTGTTGTCGCGCAAATGGCACCGCTTGCGCACGAGGGATTCACGCCGGGCTCGGATACTGGTACCGATAAATTTCCAACGAAAGCTAAACCTGAAATTTGGACAAAGCAGGCCGACTTCAAAGCTAAGATGGATAAGATGAACGCGGAGACCAGCAAGCTCGCACAAATGTCACGCACAGCATCATTTGATGACTTAAAAAAGCAATTTGGCGCGACGGGTGCGACCTGCAAAGCCTGCCACGACGACTATAGAAATAAATAAAGGCTTTTCAGCCAAAAAAAACGCCAGACAGCCGACACTGTACGGCGTTTTAATTTGTATGAAATTACACGCTTGGCAAAAAAATGCGACCCACAACGAGATAAACCAGCGCTGCGACCAAGAGCAGGACAATAATAAAAACCCAATAGGGGCGGGTATTTTCAGACATATCTGCCCCAATCTGCCCGTCAATCCTAGGCTTTTTACCCGTAAACATTGGTTTGATTAACGTATCTTTTTTCACCAACACGTAATACAAAATCGCTGCAACATGAATGCCTGCGAGGATCAGAATAAGATCCGAATTCCACTTATGTAGTTTCGTTATTAGACCTGACCAATCGCCGCCCACCGCCGCCGCATAGGGGCCTCGCAACATGATGTCGTCATCAGCAAATAATCCGCTGACCGCCTGAAAGCCCACCACCAAGAGTATTCCCAACACCGACAATGCGCCCATCGGGTTATGCCCCAGATAATGCGCCGCGTCTTTTTTAGTGACGGTTTTCATGTAACTCAATATCGTTTTAGGCCCGCGCACAAAATTTACAAACCGTGCGTGATAGCTGCCGACAACGCCCCATATGACACGAAATAAGATTAAGCCTAAAACAAAATAGCCAATGCGCTCGTGCCATTGCATCCAATTACCACCAACTTTGCCGGTGGTAAATAAGCCGATGATGGAAAGCACTAGTAGCCAGTGAAATAGCCGAATTGGCACATCCCAAACGCGCACAGCTTTCATTTTATTTTTCTGGCGCTAGCCGAATCAATTCCCCATCTGGCGAATCAGTGAGCAGATAAATATTGCCGTCAGGGCCTTGGCGCACATCGCGTATGCGGCCCAATGCGCGCTCGAACAAACGTTCTTGCGAAACCACCTTGTCGCCATCTAGCACCACGCGCACCACCATTTGCCCGACTAACGCACCGACTAATAAATTGCCCTGCCACTTTGGAAAGTTTGTCGGCCGCTTGCCGGCATTGCCATCACTGCCCACGAAGGCCATCCCGGAAACCGCAATCGAGGGGGTCCATTGCAACAATGGCGCAACCATGCCAGCTTTTTCCACACCGTCGCCGATCTTAGTTCCTAAGCCGTAATTAGCCCCGTAAGTAACGACCGGCCAGCCGTAGTTATTGCGTGCGTTCAGGATATTTATTTCATCCCCACCCTGCGGGCCGTGCTCATGCGTCCACACTTTATTGGTCGTAATATTTAATGCAGCGCCCTGAATATTGCGATTGCCATAAGTAAAAATTTCTGGCTTGGCATCGTTGGTTTTAACGAAGGGATTATCTGGCGGCACGCGACCATCATCGAATAAGCGAATGGTCTTGCCTGCATGGTCGTTTAATTGCTGCGAACGCTGTTTGGAACCCTTGGCTGGACTGTCGCCACGGTCGCCAAAGGTGACAAATAAATAGCCCTCACGATCAAACACGATACGTGAGCCAAAATGAAATCCACGATCAGACTTTGGCGACATTTTGAATAACACGTCCACATTCGTCATGACGGGTTTTTCTTTACTGCCGCCAAGCTTGCCACGCGCCACTTCTGTGCCGTGCAATCCGCCTTCAACCGCGTTGTATGTCCAGTAGATCCAGCCATTTTCAGCATATTTTGGATGCAGCACCACATCCAGCAATCCGCCTTGGCCGAATTCAGTGACCTTTGGAATCCCTTCAATTGAGGCAGTGATTAGTTTGCCGCCATCGACCAAGCGCATCGTGCCGCGCCGCTCGGTGATGATCATGCGACCATCCGGTAAAAACGCAACTGCCCACGGATTTTTTAATTCACTCACCACGGTAGTGGCGCGTATTTTGTAGTCTTTGGTCTCAAGCGTTTTGTTGGTTTGTGCGTTTTGCTGTGCAACGGCGGCAGTTGAAATTAAGCCGCTTGCCATTACTAAACCGATCAATTTGAAATTCAGCATCACTTGCCTTATCGAAAAAATTGAAGAAATTGAAGAAATTAAAAACGTAGTTTGCCAGAAAGCCCCAACAGCATGCGCCTCGGCGGCGATGGCTCAAAAAAACGTGCATTCGCATCATTCACAATCACGCTACCCGGACCACTTGCTGCCAGCAGGTTATCGATGCGTAATGTGGCGCCTAGTTCAATGACGTAGCCCGCAATTTGCACTGGCGCCCGATAGCTCAGGCTAGTGTTAAGTCGCATTTGTCCGGCGGCTTTGGCAAGATTGGTATCGTTGGCAAACATTGCCGAGCGCGCGATAAGTTCAGTGGTCATTGACAATCCCGCAGCGCGACAGCGCCAGCAAATATCTGCATAAAAATTTTGCGCGGGTACTGCTGGTAACCGATTGCCTGCGGCAATAATGCGCGCCGCTGGACCGACATCCGCCACATATTGCTCAGTCAGCCGTGCGCGAATCGCGGTATAGGACACGCTCGCCTGCCAATCTTGGCTTAGCGCGTCACGCCACGACAGCTCAATGCCTTGACGCGACGTACCCGCCGCATTTTGAAAACTACTGCGTCCGGCGACGGTGGCGGCAGCCACGATTTCATCGCGGCTGAATATTGCAAAAGCGGTCGCCCGAATATCGGTGCGCGGTGTGAAGTAGCGATAGCCCGACTCAATTTGCCGATTGCGGCTCGCGCGCAAATCAACATTGACGCCACTTTGTTGATCCGCTCTGTACGCTTGCTCGGCCGAGGTTGGCGTTTCAAACCCTTGACCGATACTCGCGTGAAACGTGCTACGGTTATTTTTATCGCCCCGACTATTGACGACGCCGAGCGCGGGCGAGACCGCGCTAAATTCACGTGCGCCAGAATCATCGCGATTACCCGGCCGAATATAGTTGTCGGCCACGCTGAATTTCAACCGAGATTGTCGAAGTGCCGAATAAATACGCCAATTATTATTGCGATCACTTGAATAGGGCGAATGCAGTGGCAGGCTCAATTGCAAAAAAGTATCCGCGCTGCGCTGACGATTAATTTCATCACGCCGCAAATTGCCCCGCTCACCCAAGCGCGTAGTGCCTGCTGCCGTTCGCACAAAATTTTCAAAGCCTTGCCTATTATCAGTTGCCTCATCAATATCAACGCCGACCAACCATTGCAGAGAATTTGTGCTGCCGTCCATCTCGTTGTTGGTTTCATCGCTGTTGTTGTCACTGCTCAGACGAAACCCTACTCCAGCAAAATCACGATCCAAATCAATGACACCGCCCGCGCTCGTCGCTGCTTGTTGCGCGGCGATTGGTATGGATAAAAACTGCACCACTTGCCGCCTACCTTGATAGGCAATTATCTTCATTGATATTGCATCAAACGCTTGGGTATAAACCGCGCCAACTTGCTGATGAAAAATTGTTTTACGGGTGTTAAATAAAATCGCGTTAGTGCCCGCCTGGCGGGGGTTTTCA
>Ga0105049_10000248_pt1 | contig 56448 bp, 54 predicted proteins | sample MAT06_FD_78087 | JGI IMG/M metagenome (GOLD analysis project Ga0105049, IMG submission 78087) | Freshwater microbial communities from Lake Fryxell liftoff mats and glacier meltwater in Antarctica - MAT-06 | ecosystem: Environmental > Aquatic > Freshwater > Ice > Liftoff microbial mat | place...
AACAAGGGCCGCAACAGCTTCAATAACGTGTTCATTCTATTTTATTTGGGGGTAGAAATATCCCGTATGATGATTACAATCACCCCGGTAATGAGCGGCAAAGGTAACAACCAGATGCTAAATAACCGGGTAAATCCAATCCATTTGTCTAACTTCTTGCCTGCACACACTCCAACAGCAATGGCCACCAAATATTGGGTGGCCATTGCTGCGTATTTTAACAAAGAACTGTTGTTTTTTTATTCATTACCCGTCATTGCTAATTCTGTTTTTAGTTCTACAATATTGGCACCCATGTGACATTGTCCATTAAAGCTTACACTTGGTTCCATCATCAGTTTGTTGGTATGAATGTCGCCAGAAATGCTGGAATTTCCTTTAAGCGAAAGTAAACCCTTTGTGTTAACATCTCCGATTACCGTTCCCGAAATGTCTGCTTCCTGGCAATGAATGGAGCCTTCTACTTGTCCGCCAGGACCAATCAAAACCTTTGCTTTACAATGAATGTTGCCTTTAATATGGCCATCAATGCGAAGATCTCCCTGGCTTTCAATGTTGCCAGTGATGAAATGGCCGGCACCGATGATGGTAGCAGATACGGAGGCTTGTTCGGCCGAATCTTGTTTATTTTTTTTTGTAAACATAGTTATTGGTGTTGATGGGAAAAGAGGATAGCAATTGTTTAACGTACAAAAATTTATTTTATTCTCAATCGTCGCTGGTTTCTACCTTAGGCAAAGCAAGGGTAGCAGTATCCAAACGCGGCAAAGTGCCCTGCAATACTTTTTGTACATTTTCAAAGTATTGTTGCTGGTATTTGAGGGCCTGTTCCATCGAATCGGTCCTGATTTTCAAATCCCTATACTCCTTTATTTGTTTTACATTGCCATAACCAACCCCAGGTAAATAGTATTTTAAAGGCGTAAAAATGATTAAAGAAGCCGTTAAACCTACCAATAAAATAAAAAGTGTACTAAAACCTATGTACACGCCTGTTCTGTTCAGCTTAAAGTTAACCACTTCTTCATAAGTATCCTCATTCATAATCACCAATCGGTAGTGATTTCGAAGTCTTTTAAGTGTATTGAGCGGTTCTTGTTTGGACATGAAACATTTTTGAGTCTCTAAAAATAACAAACAGAAAGGAATGTTGCTAATATTACATAATATAATATTCAAAAACATTAACAGGTTATTTTAACATAAAGTAGCACTTCCTGACGTTGTTATAAAGTAGAGGCTAACTACCTTTAACCTTTGAATTGAAAAAAAAAGCCGATATTTAACTGCACAAATTACATCTATCTTACATGTTATTGAAGCCCTTCCATCCAGGAATTTTATTAATTTCCGGTTTATTTTTTTCCTCGTCTGTTTTTGCTCAGCCAACATGGACCATCGATGCGTTGGGTAAAGAAAAAAAACCAGTAGAATATGAAGAGAAGCTATTGGCTTCAGAAAAAACTGGCGAAAAAAAATTTACCACATTTAAGCGCTTCATTCAAAACAATGTTACCAGATACAATTATTATTTTAATGCCAATAACAAACTCAATTCCGTTGTAGAGAGAGCCAAGATGGCCCAGAAAGAAGACTTCTCCAAATTGTTACCATTTTACCCTTATTCATTGGAAAATACTTCTAGCCAACAAATTGAACTAGACTCCGTGATCTTTAAAGCCACTGGCGGTATTTTACTGCACGACCTTAGGAGTGATTGGGTAGATAATATGTATCTGCTTATTGGCAAGGCCTATTTCTATCGAAATGAAATGGACTCAGCTGCACTCACTTTCCAGTTCATCAACTATAATCTGTTTCCCCGAAAAAAGAAAGAAGACGATAACAGAATTGTAGGTACCAATGATGCACCAGGCACGGGCAACCTGTCTATAGCCAATAAAGAAAAAAGAAATATTTTACAAAAAGTTGTATCACTGCCGCCCAGCAGAAACGATGCACTGATTTGGTTGGCCAGAACATTTACTTATCAGGAGGCTTTTGGTGATGCGGCCGGGCTCATCAACATTTTACAAAATGACAGAAATCTTCCTGGAAGACTACAAAATGATTTACAGGAAGTTACTGCTTTTTGGTTCTTCAAACAAAACAACTACGATTCTGCTGCGGTTCATTTAGAAGAAGCACTCACTGCTTCTGACAATAAACAAGACCAAAGCAGGTGGGAATTTTTGTTGGGGCAATTGTATGAAATGAATGGCGAATACGATAAAGCATCTGATTATTATGTGAATGCCAGCAAACATACTATAGACCCTGTATTAGATATCCACGCCCGTTTAAATGACGCTAAAATGCTCAGAGAAGGCGCCGATCCAAAACAGTTAGATAAAAGCATCAACAACTTGTTGGCGATGGCAAAAAAAGACCGCTACGAAAATTACAGAGACATTCTGTATTATTCCGCTGCTCAAATTGCGATCAAAAAACCTGATACCATCAATACCATGGCTTATTTGTTGAAGGCTACCAGCTTCAATAATCCAGCTAATTTATCCTATAAAAACAAAAGCTTTTTCGAACTGGGAAACCTTGCCTATGACCTTGGCGATTTTAAAAGCGCCCATTCTTATTACGATAGTTTACAATTGTCTGCTACAGACGATTTTGTTGACGTAAAAGAATTGAACGAGCGCAAAGACGGGTTGGCAAAATTGGTACTCAAAATCGAAAATATTAAAAGGGAAGACAGTCTGCAATTGATTGCAGCACTTAGTCCGGCAGAGAGAGATGCCTACATCAAGAAATTGGTAAAAAAACTGCGAAAAGAAAAAGGTGTTAAAGAAGAAGATAACAGTGGTGGATCTGCACCTATTATTTTTGGAAATGATAAAAATATTGTAACAGATTTATTCGATAACAATAGCAAAGGCGAATGGTATTTTTACAACAATAGTTTAAGAGGTAAAGGATTTGCCGAGTTTGGAAGGAAATGGGGTAAAAGAACTAACGTAGATAATTGGCGAAGAAAAAGTGCCAGCCCTATTCAAACAGGAACCAGCCCGGGAGGAGACCCGAGCGCACCCAATGCTGCCATCGATTCTGCCAATGCGATCACTGCCATCAATTTTGATGCGTTGATGGATAATCTTCCGCTCACCGCCGAAGAAGTAGACAGCAGTAATGCTATCATCGCAATAAACATGTTTGAGAAGGGGGAAATTTTTAAAAATGATTTGCAGGAATATTTTGCTGCCATTAATGAATACGAGGCTTACCTGGAACGTTTTCCAGGTCATGTAAAACGAGCAGATGCTTACATCGGTTTGTTTTATTGCTATACCAAAATCGGAAACACTGGAAGAGCCAATTATTATAAAAATCAATTGACTTCTAAACATTCCGGTAGCATGCAGGCCATGTTGATCGAAAACCCCGCACTGCTAAATCCGAATGAAAAAAATCCGAAAGTAACTGCACGTTACGAAAGTATTTACAACATGTTTATTGAAGGAGATTTTACTGCCGCAATGGCTGAAAAGAAAAAAGCCGACAGTATTCATGGCACTAATTATTGGACGCCTCAATTGTTATATATAGAATCGGTGCATCACATTAAAGAAAACAACGACAGTACAGCCATTGCTTCTTTGAATAGTTTGCAAACATTATATCCTGAATCTCCATTAACACCAAAGGCAGCAATACTAGTAGAAGTGCTCGGTAGAAGGAAAGAAATAGTAGCCTATCTGGAAAGTTTAGAAGTAACCAGAGAAGAGGAAGACATCATTATTGTTGCAGAAGATAAAGAGCCGGTTAAGAAAACAAGCACACCTACTCCTGTTACCATAGTGCCGCCTGTAAAGGTTCAGCCTAGCATTAAACAGCCTTCCCGAAGAGATAGCTCAGCTGCTATTCAACCCATAGCACTGGCCGCTGGCTTTGCCATACAGCCAGAAATCCCGCACTATGTGGTGATGTTATTAGATAGGGTAGACGGGGTGTATATCAACGAAGCCAAAAATGCGGTTACCCGATTCAACAAAGAATCGATGGCTACTTCAAAATTGATGATCAATCGCGATACCCTGGATGCCTCCAGAACCATGTTCCTGCTAACCACATTTACCGATGCGTCTTCTGCTATCACCTACATGGATAAACTCAAAAAAGCTGCCCCCAGAGAAATGTCGTGGTTGCCGGCTAACAAATACAGTTTCTTTATTATCAGTGAAAATAATCTTCAACTTTTAAAAACCAACAAAGACCTTGAAGGATACCGAAAATTGCTGAATGAAAGCCTAGGCAATAAATTTTAGGTCTGCTTTTTGCTAACAAAACCGCACCTGATCACAACAACTAAAATTTTAACATGAAGCGTTCTGTAAAAATATTGTGGCGCATTTTTTTTATTGGATTTGCCCTGCTGGTCCTGTTATTTGTAGGAGCCAATTTTGGGTTACTCGGCAAAATGCCCTCCGTGATTGAATTACAATATCCAGAGGCTGATTTGGCTAGTGAAATCATCAGCGCGGATGGAAAGCTCATGGGCAAATATTACAGCGAAAACAGGAGTGAGGTTAAATACCACGAAATTTCACCCAATGTGATTAACGCACTTATTGCCACAGAGGATGAACGTTTTTATGAACATTCCGGCATCGATGCACAGGCTTTGGCAAGGGTAGCTTTTACAGCAGGCACCAAAGGGGGAGGAAGTACTATTACCCAGCAGTTGGCAAAAATGATTTTGGATCAAGGCAGGGGTAACATCTTTAAAAGAGGTCTGGAAAAAGTAAAAGAATGGATCGTGGCGGTAAAACTAGAGCGCAACTTTACCAAAGAGGAAATACTTACACTATATCTGAATCGGGCTCCTTGGGGCAACTTGTTTGGGATCAGAAATGCGAGCAAAACCTATTTTCAAAAAGAGCCGGCCGATCTTAAAATTGAAGAAGCAGCCGTGTTGGTAGGAATGCTAAAGGGCTTTATTTATGATCCGATCAGGTCTCCGAAAAATTCAATTGATCGAAGAAATACCGTGATCAATCAAATGGTAGTGGCGAAACAGCAATTTCTTACTGAAGCAGAAGGTGCCAAGCTCAGAGCCAAACCTTTGATCACGAATTACAAACCCATTGATGAAGTGGTAGGTATAGCACCTTACTACAGAAGAGCATTGCTTGATATTCTGAAAGACTGGTGTAAAAACAACACCAATCCCAGAACAGGGGAGCCCTACAACCTATACAGAGATGGACTGAAAGTGTACACCACCATTGACTCGCGCATGCAAGCCTACGCTGAACAGGCAGTAGAGCAACACATGCCAGAGCTACAGCGAAAACTGGATAATTATTTTAAATACAAAAAAGATCTGTGGAAGGGGAGAGACAATATCATAGAGAATGCGATGAAGTATTCTGAAAGATGGAAGGCAATGAAGAAAGATGAAATGGACGAAAAAGATATCATTGCTTCTTTTAAAGTCCCCGTTAAAATGAAGATATTTTCCTGGAAAGGGAACGATAAACATGAGTTGGACACAGTGATGACTCCCAATGATTCTATCAAATACCACAAACAATTATTACAAACCTCCTTTGCAGCAATGGATCCGCGAACGGGTGAAGTGAAAGCTTGGGTGGGAGGAATCAATTACAAATGGTTCAAGTACGATCACGTAACCGCACAACGTCAGGTAGGCTCTACTTTTAAACCATTGTTGTACACTCTTTCTGTAACAGACGCTGGATATTCGCCCGAAACACAAATACCAGGTGGTGCTGTAACCATGAACGGCAAAACAATTTCTGGAAAAGGTGGAAGCCTAGCCAGCTGTTTGGCATTTTCTCAAAACTATGCAGCCTGGAGGCTGATGTCGATTATCGGTGTTTCCAGAACAATAGAGTTTGCCAAACAATGTGGTATTACGGCCAAAATACCTGGTGTACCTTCTATTGCTCTAGGATCTGCTGACATACCGATTATGCAGATGTTGCAATCTTATACCATGTTTCCTAATAAGGGCTACAATACTTCACCAGTTTATGTTACAAGGATTGAAGATAAAAATGGTAACCTGGTGCACGAGTTTCCAGTGGCGCAAAGCAAACAAGTGATTGGAGAAGCCGATGCATACACGATGGCAAAATTGATGATGGGAGTGGTTCAAAAGGGTACCGCCAGAAGATTGAATAGCTACAATATTCCTGTCCAAAAAGCTGGTAAAACGGGTACCACCAACGGCAATACCGATGGATGGTTTATTGGATACACGCCAGACTTGTTGGCAGGTACCTGGGTAGGTTGTGGTGATCCTTTTATTCCTATTTATCAATCCAACGCAGGTGGTTCTGAAATGGCCGCGCCCAAGTGGGGCATATTCATGGAAAAAGTTTACGCCGACAAAAAAATAGATTTCCCTCGTCAGAAAGATTTTGATGTGCCTGTTGAAGTGGCCAATAATCCTATATCTGCTGATACGGATCTGGCAACTTTGATTAATATGGATGATAGTTTAACCGAAGACAACGGCAACGGAGACGCGCTAGACTTTATGAATGAGGGTTATGGGGATCCTGAGATGCCTGTCGTAAAACCGATTGATACCAATAACACACCGAAAATCAACACCGAAAAAAAATCAGACGATAAAAAAGACCCACCATTCAAAACACCAAAAGCTACTTTAAAACCGGGCGCTGTAGAAAATAAAAATAATAAACCAAAACCTAAGCCAGACAACGACTATAGATAAAAAATAACAGCCACTTTTAGTGGCTGTTATTTTTTAAAAAGTAATATAATAATTGATAGAGAAATTGTAAAAAAAATAATCCTATTTCTCCTCAAAATCGATCGTATTAAAGCTGGTTTTAAAACCCATGATGGTAAGACCGTAGTATTTATCATCCATCCTGGCAACTTCTTTTAAATTGGCCCACTCTTCAAAACCAGCATTTTTAAACAATTGAATACTAGGAATATTGTGGCTAAAAATAAAACCCAAAATGGTGTGGATTTGTAAGGAGGGAGCAGTGTTGATACAATGCTTCAATATTTTTTTTCCATAACCTTTGCCTCTACTGCTGGTATGCAAATAGATGCTTAGTTCTGAAGTGCCTTGATAGGCCGGCCGGCCGTAGAAATTATTGAAACTTACCCAACCAATTATATTGCCTGCATCCGCTACTACCCAAAGTGGTCTTGTGTTGCTGTTGTGTTCATGAAACCATGGTAGCTTATCTTCTTCACTCACAGGAGCGGTATCTGCAGTTACCATTCTGCCTTCTATGGTGCTGTTGTAAATAGCAACAATTTCTTTTAAATCATTGAGCTGGGCATCTCTGTAAATCATGAAATAGCTTTTGTGCAATTTAGTACATCCAGGGCTTTTCATAAATTTTCTTCGTTCAGTTGGCCCGCTATGTTAAGCAAAAGTAAAATCAAAGGGCTTCTGCTAAACTAAAATTAGCTTGGGCATCATGTAATCAAAATTTTGAAATCCCCTGCAGCAAAGGGTTTGAGGCATTTCGATTTGATTTAGAAATACCAATACCTATTCAAACATGGGTTTTTAGCCACTGGCATCCAATCTATATTTGCATTAACAAAAAAATAGTACAGGGAATACAACGCCTGCACAACGTACCGGTAATATCTTCGATTTCTTCTATACTTCGGTTTTTGCCAAAACAGTTGAATTGTACCATATACATATTTTTTTAAAGTAGAATTAACAAAACAATTAATCAACCTAAAATGGAAATTTTTATGAAAAAAGTAAACAACACCATCAGAACTGTAAGCATCATTGCAGCAGGAGCTTTCACTTTGTTGTTCAGCAACATTGTTGTAGCAAACGGAGTAACACCGATCGAAAAAAACAGCAACGCAGTTGCTGATATTGAATATGTCGGTAAGGTCAACAACCAGCCTACGTTCAGGTTGGTGATCAAAAGTAGCGGGGTAGAAGATTACAACATCACTATCAAAGAAGACAATGGCGAAATTCTTTTTCGTGAGCGATTAAAAGGTAGCCAGATCAACCGAACATATCTGTTAGATGCTGAAGATATAGGTAGAATCACAGGTACCACTTTTGAGGTAACCAACAGAACCACCAAAGTTACAACTACCTACAAGATCAGCAACCTGAGCTCTTACACCGAAAATTTGGTGATTGACAAGCAATAGTTTTAGCAGGAGTTTTAGTAGGAATTTAATGTTGAAGTTGATGGCAAGTTGAGTTTGTTTAACTACACTCAATTATGCAGCAGTGCAAGGAATTAAAAAAAGCGAACATCAAAAACTTGTAAAGGCATGGCTTTTGAAATATCCATTTCAAAATAAAAATTTCTCTTATTGCTTTAAAAAAAATCCCATCTCTGCAGATGGGATTTTTTATATCTAAATATTGTTGATTAGGCAACTGCTTTATTCACCAGAGCAGCGGCTTCACTTAATAAAATGGCGCTTTGTACTTTTAATCCACTTTCATCAATCAGTTTCTTAGCAACATCAGCATTGGTTCCTTGCAAACGCACAATGATGGGAATTTCAATGTTTCCAATACTTTGGTAAGCATCAATTACACCCTGTGCCACACGGTCGCAACGCACAATTCCACCAAAAATATTGATGAGGATCGCTTTTACTTTTGGATCTTTTAAAATGATGCGGAAACCAGCTTCAACAGTTTGTGCATTGGCAGTGCCGCCTACATCCAGGAAGTTGGCAGGTTCGCCGCCACTTAATTTGATCATATCCATAGTAGCCATGGCCAATCCTGCACCGTTCACCATACAACCTACATTACCATCTAATTTAACAAAGTTCAAGTTGAATTTACCTGCTTCTACTTCCGTGGGATCTTCTTCACTGATGTCTCTCAACGCCGCAATATCCGGATGACGCATGAGGGCATTGTCATCAACATTCATCTTACAATCTACTGCAATAATTTTTTCATCACTCGTTTTGAATAAGGGGTTGATCTCTAACATTCCACAATCCAATCCAACATAAGCGTTGTATAAATTGGTGACAAATTTTACGCAATTTTTCATTGCTTCGCCAGTTAAACCCAAATTGAAAGCAATTTTTCGTGCCTGAAACGCTTCTAATTTTCCTGCGGGATGAATCCATTCTTTAAATATTTTCTCTGGCGTATCATGTGCCACATCTTCAATATTCATACCACCTTCAGTGCTGTACATGATCACGTTTTGACCTTTGGTTCTATCAAGTAAAATGGAAAGATAAAATTCTTTCACTGGGTTTGGTCCTTCGTAATATACATCCTGCGCCACCAATACCTTGTTCACTAATTTTCCTGCTTCACCGGTTTGAATGGTTACCAACGTACCACCCAAGAGATTGCTGGCAATTTTTACTACGTCTTCTGCGTTTTTACCTACAGCCACTCCACGTTGGTCTTTTCCTACAACAGTGCCCTTGCCCCTGCCACCCGCGTGTATCTGCGCTTTTACAACAGCAAACTTGCTACCATACTGGGTATGTATCTGTCTATATGCTTCTTCTGCTTCGCCAGGTGTATTACATGCAACACCTTCCTGAACAGGAACATGGTACTTTTTTAACAGCTCTTTGGCTTGATATTCGTGCAAATTCATAATCGTAAAAAATTTTGACGAAGATAAATAAAAACTAAATAAACCGGCTACCTGATTTGGCCTAAAAAGCAAGGTTGCCCTGTTAGGTTTTCCAAATCCAATCAGATTACTAAATCGAAGCTTCCTTACATGGTTTTCCCTTACTTTTGTAAGTTTTTAAACCTCTTGAAAGATATTTATATGATGACAAAAATCAATGAAGCTACTGCGTACATCCGCAACATCATCGCCGTTAAACCTCAGGTGGGAATAGTTTTGGGAAGTGGACTGGGGAGTTTTACAAAGGAACTCAACATAGAAAAAGAGATTCCGTATGGTGACATTCCTCATTTCCCTGTGAGTACGGTAGAAGGGCACAGCGGCAAGCTGATTTTTGCCGAACTGAGTGGAAAAAAAGTAATAGTGATGGCCGGCAGGTTTCATTTTTATGAGGGCTATGATGCTGCAGAAGTGGTATTTCCCATTCGGGTAATGAAGATGCTGGGCATCGAGCAACTTATGCTGAGCAATGCTGCCGGCGGAACCAATCCCAGTTTTAAAGTAGGTGATTTAATGATCATCACTGACCATATCAGCCAGTTTCAAGTAAATCCTTTGATAGGGAAAAACCTGAACGAACTAGGTACCCGTTTCCCCGATATGACAGAGCCTTATAAAAAAAGCCTCATCGATAAAGCAAAACTTATTGGTGTAGCTGCCGGCTATGATCTTAAAACCGGTGTGTACATTGGGGTTACTGGTCCAACTTTTGAAACAAAGGCAGAGTATAAAATGGTACACATACTGGGTGCAGATGCAGTAGGCATGAGCACTGTACAAGAAGTGATTACCGCCGTGCATATGGGGTTACCCGTATTTGCCATCAGTGTAATCACTGATTTGGGCATCAGAGAAGAAGAGAATGTAATCACCCATCAAGAAGTGTTGGAAGCTGCGAAAGAAGCTGAGCCTAAGTTAACACATATCTTTAAAGAAATGATTGCACAGTTATAAAACTGCCATGAAATACAGCGTTCTTTTTTTTATTTGTTTATTTGTTGCAGGTGCTGTGAAATCACAAGAGCCTACGGCAATGCCGCTCGACCCCAGCCGCTTGGGAGGTGAGTTGCGTGATATTCGTCAGAAAAAAGATACGGGTAATACGGGTTTTCAACAAAGAGATGATCTGAAAGATTCTATCACCATCAGTTATCGTTTACTGGATGCTTTGAAAAGATATACGATTGATTCATCCATCAATAACATTGATGTTTATTTTCCCATACCTATGTCCTATTTGTACATGGGCAACAATGGTGCCGCTGCCAGCTCGCTCCTTTACAAGCCCTTTGCAAAAGCGGGTTGGGACGCAGGCTTACATGCATTCGACATTTATAAGTTTACCTTAGAAGAGACAAAGTTTTACAAAACCACCCGTCCTTTTTCTTTATTAGGGTATCAACTGGCATCTGGTCAAGAACAAATGGTGATGGCCCAACATACCCAAAATATAAAACCAAATTTTAATGCCGGATTCGATTATAGGCTCATCAATGCCCCGGGGTTCTTCGTAAACCAAAACAACAACCACAACAGTGTTCGTTTTTTTTCAAATTATCAGAGCAAAAAAAAACGCTATAATAATTTTTTCGTTTTACTCAGCAACACTATTCGTTCGGCGGAGAATGGCGGCATTCAAAATGACTCTTCCATTCTTGACCCCAATGCGAAAGACAGGTTTAGTATTGATGTAAATCTGGGTAACCAATCTCAGTTTTCTCCCAATCCCTTTTCAACCAATGTTATTACTGGAAATATTTACCGCAATTCAGGAATTTATTTGCAGCAGAGTTATGATTTGGGTAAAAAAGATTCTGTTGCTATCAACGATTCTACCACCGAATATTTGTTCTACCCCAAACTTCGCATCCAACACGCATTCACTTACAACATGCAGCAGTACACTTTCAGAGACCAGGTTGCAGAGCCTGGTATTTATAAAGACTGGTACAACATTAGTTTTGTAGGTGCCACCGATACCATTGTAGCTGCCGAAAAATGGCGGTTGATGGAAAACGATTTTTCTTTGATTTCATTTCCTGATCCAAAAAACCCTGCTCAATTTATAAAAGCAGGGGTGAGTTTGCAAAACATCAATGGAACTACCAGTAATGGCGAACTCAATTTTTACAACATCCGTTTGCATGGCGAATACAGAAACCGAACCAGGAACAGGAAATGGGAAATGCAGCTCAAAGGAGAATTCTATCTCAATGGATTTAACACCGGTGATTACAACGTATCCGCCAGCATCAATCGCTTTCTAAATAAAAAGTTGGGCGATGTTCGCTTGTTTTTTAATAATACCAACAGAACCCCTTCTTTTATTTTCGACAGCAGGTCTTCGTTTAATTTAGGAAACAACAATAATAGTTTTAACAAAGAAAACATCATCAGTTTTGGAGCTACAGCCACCAACCCTCTTGTGAATTTATCTTTTAGTAACCACCTGATCGCCAACTACAGTTACTTTTTTAATCGATACCAAACCATACAAAGTAGCAAGCTCATCAACCTATTACAACTGTCGGCATCCAAAAAAATTGCCTTGTCAAAAAAATGGTTTCTATACGCAGATGCTACTTTGCAACAAACAGATCCTAGTGCACCCATCCGGGTTCCGTTGCTTTATACCAGGGCCAGATTGGCTTATGAAGGGCAGCTTTTCAAAAACCTCAGTCTGAGTACAGGATTAGAAGTTCGATATTTCACCCCTTATAAAGCATACGCCTATTCGCCACTGGTGGGCCAATTTGTAACTCAGGATACTTTTACGCTCCGCAATTTGCCAGATGTGCATGCTTTTCTGCACTTCCGGATCAAAAGTTTCTCAGGATTTCTACGCCTCGAAAACCTTAATACCATTAGCTTTAAAAACGGTTTCGGCTTTGTGAACAACAACTTTGCGGCTCCATTGATTCCCACCCAAGGCATGATCTTTCGTTTTGGCGTGAGGTGGTGGTTTGTGAACTAAACAGCTCTACTATCTGATTTTGAAGCCTCAAACATAAATATGGGCTTATTTTAACAGCTAATTTCCTTTTTTTTACTAAGTTTGCACAGTGAAAAAGTTATTTCTCTTCCTATTAACGATGGTGTACATGACAGTGTCTAGCGGCATTGCCATGGAAATTCATTATTGTATGGGGGAAAAGGCTGGTGTAGATTTTTATCAGGTATCTGATAAAAAATGTGGACGCTGCGGTATGAAGGAAGAAAGCAAAAAAGGATGCTGCAGCGATGAACACCAGTTGTTTAAATTAGAAGACAGTCACAAAAAAGCCGTCGTTGAGTATTCATTCCAAATGGGAGCACTAGCTATTACCAATGCTTATCCTGTTTACGATTGGCAACTACCTTCCAACGAAGCTATCGCTTTCCCCGTTGGTCATTCCCCACCTGATTATACCAAGGCCCCTGCCAGAATCCTACATGGGGTGTTTAGATTGTAATTTGAATATTTGTAATTCGGGATTGTAGCGGACTGCTATAACAACCCTTGCGTGTAAACGCTTTTCAAAAAAACATTCATTTTATAAAATTCACCATCATGAAAGTATTATCAATTTTCGCCGTACTATTTAGTTTTATTTGCTACCCTCAGCAAACATTTGCACAAACCAATTTGAAAGAAGAAACCATCAAAGTATGGGGCAATTGCGGGATGTGTAAAGAAACCATCGAAACAGCAGCTACCAAGGCTGGTGCCGCTACTGCGAACTGGAACGAAGAATCAAAAGAACTAAAAATTACTTACGCAGCTGATAAAACAGACACCAAAAAAATACAACAAAAAATAGCCAACAGCGGCTACGATACACAAGATTTCACTGCTCCGGATAAAGTGTATAACAAACTACATGGCTGCTGCAAATACGAAAGAAAAGTTGCCGAAACAGCGGCTTGCTGCACCAACAAAACTTGTGGTTCTGCCAACGTCAATTGTAAGGCAGAAAATTGCTGCAAAGACAAATCTTGCTGTAAATAGCACCACTTTTAAATTACAATTATTCGCTGATGTTGCACCCTTTGGTAAATATAATTTACTAAACGGTTGCAGTATCGGTGAAATTGAAACCATTTTCCATTTATTTTCTCAAATTTTTCAAGTATGAAAAAGTTATTCTTCATCATAGCGGTGCTGATGGCTGCAAACGGCCAGGCGCAAATAACCAAGGTAAGTTTACAAGCAAGTGGACTCACCTGTAGCATGTGTAGCAATGCTATCAATAAGTCGTTGAAATCATTAGACAATGTAGAAAAAGTAATGAGTAATATCAGCACCTCTACGTTTGAGATCAGTTTTAAAAATAATGCTGCGGTTAATTTCGATGAACTAAAGAAGAAGGTAGAGGATGCAGGTTTTTTTGTATCAAAACTTACTGCCGATGTATTCTTTAATAACGTAAAGCTGTTGAAAGACGAGCACCTTCCATTTGCCGGAATGAATCTTCATTTCCTGAATGGAAAAGAGCAAACACTCAATGGTGTACAACAAATTCAGGTATTAGACAAAGGCTATGTGTCTAGTAAAATTTATAAGAAGAATTCATCACTCACCCCAATGGATTGTTACAAAACCGGGGTGGCTGCTGCTTGCTGTGCATCATCTGGTATGATTGCTGGTAGCAGAATGTACCATGTAACCCTTTTATAAATCACCCAAAACTAATGGTAATCGTTACTATCGGTTTTATATTATATTGAAACATGCGAATTATTTTATTTAATACACTCCTATGCTTTTTAGGGATGTATGCACAAGGGCAGGAGCTTTATGTGTACACAGAACCAGCCAGTAATATGGCTGCAAAAAGTATAGGTTTCCGACTGACGAACAGTTTGATGCAACAGGTGTCCAATAAAGAACAATATAACTTCCACAGCGTACCAGAATTGATGATCGGCATTTCAAAAAAGTCGATGCTACATGGACAAGTTTTTTTGAGCAACAGAAACACCAAACTGATAACGGAGGGAGGAGCACTCTATTACAAATACCGTTTTTTCAGTGTGGATGAGGTGAACAAGCATTTTAGAATGGCTGCATATACCCGACTATCTTACAACATCAGTGACGTGCACCAACCAGCTATTGATTTGTTTGGGCATAACAGTGGGGTGGAAACGGGCGTGATTGCAACGCAGCTCATCAAAAAGGTGGCGCTTTCTGCTTCTCTGGCCCACATGTATGCAGCCGACAATGGAAAAGGCAATAAATTTATTTATGCCAATAACAATCGCAACGCCGTTGGCTATACTTTATCAGTCGGAAAATTGATGCTACCTAAAACTTATACCAGCTACAATCAAACCAATATGAATCTGATGGTGGAAATGTTGGGACAAACCAATTGGGAAACGGGTAGCAGTTTTTTAGATCTGGCACCTTCCCTACAACTGATATTATTTAGTAAAATGAGAATAGATGTAGGTTATCGATTCCCAATGATCAATGACCTGAAGCGCACAGCTGACCGCGGTTTTTTACTCAGACTTGAATATAACATCTTCAATGCATTTTGATCATGAAAACAATTAAACTGAAAATTATCGTTTTGTTTACTGCTGTTTTTAAAGCAATATTTATGTCAAAAAAAGAGTGCTGTAAATAGCACTCTTTTTTATTTTTTATTCCGACACTGCCGATGCTTTGATATAAGCAGTATGATAAATCAAACGGTCAAGGTATCCATTGTCAATGTATTCATGAACAATACCCGAAGCTTTTTCTAAAATATTGGTTTCGAAGTCGGCACTCACACCCAACATTTCAAATGCTTTCTGATGAGCTTCCTCTTGTGAAAGCTGGTCAACTTGTTGCAAGGCCTCTGTTACCGCAAACACTTGCAGCCCTTGATCTTTTAAGTCGCCGATGGCTGCAATAACCCAACTCAGGGCATAGAAATAATTTTTCTCCAACAATAAAAACCAATGCTGATCACCCGCGTCGGGCATTACATTGTAGGGAGAGTTCACAATGTCTTCTGTACAATAAAAAGCCGTAGCATTTTCTGAAAGGCCGCTGTTGCTGAGCTGTATCATTCCTTGCAAAGCCTGCGGATAAATACTTAACCACCGCACGTCTCTTCTGAATTCATGCACCTGATTTTCCATGTGCGTAAATTGACCATTGGCTTGCTTTACAAATGAGTGAATGCTGTTGATTTCTTTTTCATAAAAAGAACGGATGGCGAACACTTCTTCTTTTTGGTTCATCCAGTCGGCTTTATTCAGGGATTTTTTGATTTTTGCTAATCTTTTTTTACCTTCTGTGATCCATTTTTCAGATACCAGCACGTCGTTGAGGCGTTGAACTTTTTCGCGGGCCTGTGCCTGCATGTATTCCCTGACATGAACGGGAATGGTTGGGCTCTCCAGGAATATTTTAGCATAATATTCGTAATAATCTATTTGCCCAATTCCATCTTCCAACAGCTTAAAATGCTCTTTTAGTTTTCCGAATTTTTTCTTATTGTGCAATCCTTCATACAATCTACTCAGCCCTTCCAGCATGAACAGTGGGGTGCGGGCATTGTGGCTGTACAACCACAAAGCCGGATTAGGATCTTTAACAGCATCTTCCAACAACGCTTCTATTTTTTTCAGGTAATGTTCAAACCTGCTATTTCCTTTTTTCATATTTATTATTCAGTTCATTAAAATTTTTCGAAAAATGCAATGCTGCCGCCTACCCATGTTTTATCTTTGTTGTAGCGCGTACCAATCATTTTTCCTTTACTCAACCTTGCCAGGTTTTGAACGGCAATAGGTCTTTTCGCTCCTTCTTTCCAAAAGTAAAACAACCTTATTTCTGCTTTCGCAGGTTCATCCATAGTAGGGATCACCGATGCATAATTCACTTTGCGTTGCAAAATCCAATTCTCCGGATCTTTAATAGCATCAATGTCCTCCTGGGTTACGTCTATCACAACGCCCATCCCTGCAAACGAGAACAAGGGCTTTAATACAAATTCGTTTAATGCCACTGGCTGTGTTACTTCATTTAAGAAAAAAGTTTCTGGCACGTACGGATTGTCTATAAATGGTAAAGTAAACTTGCTAATACGATAAAACCAATTGGGATGCGGCACCCACTCCACTTTGTATTTTTTGCTTAGGTCAATGATAGGTCCAGGGTTTTGTTGTTGATCAAGGTCATCAAAGATAATTCGGTTGTAAATTCTATGAATCTGCGTTTTAATGTCTCCTTTCATGTAATACAGTTGCTCACCCTCCGCTATTAATTTAGTGATGCAGACTGTTGAAATACCTAATAATTTTTCGGTACAATAAAAATCGATCCTTGTTTTTTGTTGTTCTGGAAAGATTTCGAGAAGTACCACATTTTCTGGATTGTGTAGTCCAACAATTATTTCCTTCAGTAAATCAATGTAGCTTTCCTTCGTGTATCCGTTCAGGTAACCGGAATGGGTATCTGGCAGGTTGGCGTATCTCGCAGTAATTTCGTTGTGGTAAGCCTGAAATGCAAACAAGGAAGGGAATCCCTGCATTTCAATCAACTGGGGTTCTAGAGCGCCCTCTTCATTTTCACAAATACCAAAATCAAACACCAGGCATTGCGGATAGTCATCTTCCCCTGGTACTTGAATATTAGTTGGGATACTTCTGTCGGTGAGTGATTTGAAATTATCTGCTGTGATCACATCAAGGATGTTCTCGCAGGCACCCAGCATTTTTTTTGTGAAATCTTTTGGAATAAATATCGGCGTTTCTGCATTTCTAAAATCCAATGCACCAGGGTGAAGGTTTTCAATTTCTTCCATGTATCGCTGGTATTTTTCTTCAGTAAACTGATCGTTAAATGCCTGGCGGAGGTCTTTTTGCATAATCAACTTTTTATAAGTGAAAGTTGAATAAAAATAACGAAACAAATGGAGACTATAAAGTCCATTAAAATATTTTTAAAGGATCGGGTAGATGCAAATTCTACCGAAGTCGTCTCTGCTACACTTCTGCAGGTTGCATTTTGTGAATGGCTTGTTGCAAAAAGTTTGGCAGTACCCTTGAGTAAGTATATATAATTTTGTCAGGGTCGTTTAATTGTTCGATCATCGATTTCCATTTTTCCTCTCCATGGTTTTCGATCACCGTTTTCTTTTTGTCTTCTGTAAGCAGGTGCATCGTCATGCCCGCGGCATCTGCCTCTGGGTGAAACTGTGTACCAATCATGTTTTCGCTGAAACGGACTGCCATGATTGCTCTTTCGAGAGGAACGTGCGGCCTGTTTTTTTCTATGGCCAAAATCGAACCACCCATGGAACGGATGAGCTGGTGGTTGGGTTGTATTACCTGGTAATCCCTACTATCTACCGCATAGAATGGATCTTTTAATCCTTTAAAAGTAGGCTCCTCCTCTGCATTGTGTAAATAATGAATAGGGAACACGCCAAAGGAAGTGCCTTTTCTTTTGCTTACAGTAGCAATACCATAATGGCGGCAAGCCAATTGGAAAGAATGACAAATGAAAAATACTTGTTTTTTGATGGGGTTGCTGGGGTCGGCATTGAATTCCTCCACCGAATGCAACCAATCAAAATATGCAGACTCCCATTCGCAGCCTTCGCTTTCGACCGGACTGCCTGGCCCCCCACTCGAAATATATATATCGTATGATAGATTAGGTACCGAATTTTCTAATCGCACTTCAAACTCATCTTTTTGAATATCCATATGGTGAAATTCTCCAAATTGGTTCAAAATTTCTCTTATACATCGCATCCCCTGATTTTCAACACCTTCGTATAAGTCTAAAATAGCTACTCTCAAACTGGTTTTATCGTTCCAAATCATAACCAAAAGTAACAATTTTTTAAAACAATGCTTGTCGTAGACCCCCCTTTTTATTACACATTTAACTGAAATTGTGTTAGTAAAATGATTAAACCCAGAATTCCCGGGGCTGTTTACTGTATGAGCCTATTCTTTGTTACCTTTGCGCCCTTAATATGAAGACAAAAACGTTTAAAAAAGACAAGGTTAACATCATCACGCTGGGCTGTAGTAAAAACATGGTAGATAGTGAGGTGCTGAGCGGACAGTTATTGGCCAACGAAATTGATACGGTGCACGAAAGTGCCAAAAAAGACCACAATATTGTGATCATCAATACCTGTGGTTTTATAGAAAAAGCTAAGGAAGAAAGTATCAACACTATACTGAATCACGTAGAATTGAAACGGAGAGGAAAATTAGATAAAGTGTATGTGACGGGCTGTCTGAGTGAACGTTACAAACAAAAACTGGAGGCTGAAATCCCCGAAGTGGATGCGTATTTTGGAACAATGGAACTGCCTTTAATCCTCAAAAGATTTGAGGCAGATTACAAAGGCGAACTAATAGGAGAGCGGTTGCTGAGTACGCCACAACATTACGCATACATGAAAATAAGTGAAGGCTGTAACAGAACCTGTTCTTTTTGTGCCATACCGTTGATGCGAGGCTCGCATGTAAGCAGGTCCATCGAATCATTGGTAGAGGAGGCCAAAAAACTGGTACAACGTGGCGTAAAAGAAGTGATGCTGATTGCACAAGAACTTACTTATTACGGACTTGATATTTACAAAAAAAGAGAACTGCCCAAACTGATGCATGCATTGGCGGATGTAGAAGGCTTAGAGTGGATCAGGTTGCATTATGCGTATCCCTCAAAATTTCCCATGGAGATCATTGATGCCATGAAAGAGCGCGACAATATCTGCAATTACCTGGATATTCCCCTCCAACATGCCAGCAATCAAATGCTCAAAGCCATGAAGCGGCAAATTACCCGCGAAGAAATGGAAGACCTGGTGGGAGCCATCAGAGAAAAAATTCCAGATATTTGTTTGCGCACCACATTGATTGCAGGTTTCCCCGGAGAAACAAGAGCGGATGTGGAAGAGTTGAAAATGTTTTTACAAAAAATGCGTTTCGATAGGGTAGGTACCTTTACTTACAGCCACGAAGAAGATACGAGTGCCCACGGTTTGGTAGATAATGTTTCTGCAGAAGAAAAAGAAGAAAGGGCCCAGGAGATCATGGAAGTGCAGCAGGATATTTCACTGGAAAAAAACGAGGAAAAAGTAGGAAAAGTTTTTAAAGTGATGATTGATAAAAAAGAAGCAGGAAGATATCTTGGCAGAACAGCATTTGATAGTGTGGAAGTTGACAATGAAGTGATCATTCAAAGTAATAAAAAATTAGTCATCGGAGATTTTGTAAATGTAAAAATTACAAAAGCTTTTGATTACGATCTGGAAGGAGAAGTTGTTTAAAAAGGGCTCCTATAAATTTAAATCACTCTTAGCAGCAAATGAAATTTTCAGCGGAGAACATTCCATACGCACAAACGAAGGCATTCTCTTCTATTGTTACAGATTATGTAGCAGCAGCAGCCAGTCTGAAACCATTTTATCAGCATACGCCTACTTTGGATGGAATAAAAGCTGCTATACAAAACAGCCAACACCCCATACACAATAGGGCCGTGTTGGTAAATACGTTGCAATCCCAATACAGCAAGCTTCCCGCCAACGAAAAGGTGCAAGCGAATGTTGACCTGCTCTTGTTGGAGAATACTTTTACCATCACCACGGCGCACCAACCCAATATTTTTACCGGGCATTTGTATTTTATTTATAAAATACTGCATGCCATCAAATTGGCAGAAACACTCAGCAACAAAATGCCCGACTACCATTTTGTGCCTGTATATTATATGGGCAGTGAGGATGCCGATTTGGAAGAGCTGGGCCAGGTTACGGTTGCCGGTAAAAAGTATGAATGGGAAACCAAACAGAAAGGGGCAGTAGGAAGGATGACCATCGATCGGCCTTTTTTGGAAATGATACAAGCTATCGAAGGTCAGATTAACGTGGCGCCTTTTGGAAAGGAGATCATGGAGATCATCAACATTGCTTATACCATCGGCAAAAAAATAGAACAAGCTACGCTCGAAATGGTGCATGCATTGTTTGCTAAATTCGGATTGATTATAGTGTTGCCGGATGATGCGGATTTAAAGCGTTTGTTCATTTCCGTTATTGAAAAAGAATTAACCGAACAGTTTTCTCACCAGGCCGTCAAAGAAACAATGGCCAATTTTCCAGAACAGTACAAGGTGCAAACAATGGGCAGGGAATTGAATCTGTTTTATTTGAAGGATGACATCCGCGAGCGCATTGAATACAAGGATAATAAATTTGCCATCAACAATACAGAGCTTGTTTTTGATTCAGCCAGTATTGTGGAAGAGTTAGATGCTTTTCCGGAAAGGTTTAGTCCGAACGTTATTTTGAGACCTGTTTTTCAGGGAACCATTCTGCCCGATATTGCTTTTATCGGCGGGGGCGGCGAATTGGCCTATTGGCTTGAATTGCAAAAAGTATTTGCAGCTGCTGCAGTTCCTTATCCAGTATTGGTATTGAGAAATTCTTTTTTATTGGTAAACCATCAAACCACCGCAAATATTGTTGCGCTTGGGTTACAGGTGACCGATTTTTTTAAACCTTTGCATTTGATTCAATTGCAATTGGTGCAGCAGGCATCTAATTTGCAATTAGACTTAACTAAAGAAAAACAGCAATTACACGATGCGTATTTTCAAATAAAAAAAGTGGCTTCCATTGTTGATCCAACTTTAGCTCCTCATACAGAAGCGCTTCTTAAAGCAGCATTTAAGAAAATAGATCAGTTGGAGAAAAAAATGATTAAGGCAGAGAAGAAAAAGTTTGAAGCAAAACAAAGGCAGGCAGAAAAAATAAAAAATAGCTTGTTTCCCAACCATTCATTACAAGAAAGGGTAGACAATATTATACCTTATTATGCGCAATTTGGAGCTGGATTGATCGATGAATTATTTGCCCATTCTCTTACATTGGAACAGGAGTTTTGTATTCTGAATGAACAGCCGTAAATGCTTGAAGGGTTACCCCGGTTTTTTTGCCATGGCCAACACTTCTTCCTCCATTTGTTTTTTGTAAGCAGACAGTTGCTCCGCTACGATTGCGTCGTAGGTGCCGATAATCTGTGCTGCCAAAATGCCTGCGTTTTTGGCGGCATTCAAAGCTACTGTAGCCACAGGTACACCGTTTGGCATTTGTAGTATAGACAAAATGGAATCCCATCCGTCGATGGAATTAGAAGATTTTACGGGAATACCAATGACTGGCAGGGTAGTGTATGCAGCTACCATACCCGGTAAGTGCGCTGCGCCACCAGCGCCTGCGATGATCACTTTCAATCCACGCCCTTGTGCTTCCATCGCATAACTGCGCATCCGATCAGGCGTCCGATGTGCAGATACAATATTGATTTCGTAGGGAATGTTGATCGATTGCAAGAAGTCGGCAGCAGCCTGCATCACCGGAAGGTCTGAGTGGCTTCCCATGATGATTCCGATAAGTGGGTTCATGTTATTTTGTTAATGGTGGTTGTTACAAAGTTATGGAATCAGGTTGATGGGGCTACGATGATTTCTAAAGTAGTTTTACAAATCGCGTCTATCTGCCGAATGGTTATCAACTATTAAAATGTACGGACTATTGAACCAACTCTCCCTTCAACCGCAGCAACTCCGTTTCTGCTACCTTGGTATCGTATCTGGCTGCAATCAAACGATTGTACGCATCTTCCAAACTTTTTTGTGTTTCTCTTAGTTCGAGGTAGGTAGTAACACCCAAGCGTAGACGCTCTGAAGCGATGTACACATTTTCTTTTGCCAATGTAATATTTTCTTCTTCCAACTGCAGGGTTTTACGTTGCAATTCATAATCTTTGTAAGCATTGCTGATCCCAATATTCATACTCCATTTCTGGTAATCATACAAAGTTTGCTGATAACTGATATCGAGTTTGGTGGCTTCAATCTGTCTCTTCACATTGAAGTTATTAAAAATAGGGATGGTAGCGGAAGCCCCATAATTAAAACCCCTGTTTCTGTTGAAGAGCGGGGTGAAGTTGTTAACCACCACACGGTTGTTGGTTCGGTTAAAATTATAGGCGCTGTTTAAGGTAACAATCGGAAAACGATCTGCTTTGTTTTCTTTTAAAGTAAGTTCAGCAATTTTTATATTTTGCTGAGTTACCTGTAACAATGGATTATTTTTTTCTGCTGCTTCCAGGATCTCAGTGACCAATAAATTGTTTTTGAAAGGAATGCTGTCTTCTACTTCATAGATCGCATCTCTAGAGGTAACCATCAACAAATTCAGTTGTTCTTTAAGCTGTTGAATCAACGTTTGCTGGCGCAACTTGGCCGCCCGCTGCGCGTTGAGGTCAACCTTTGCCTGCAACATTTCTGGCTTTGCACCCAATCCTACTTTTAATTTTTTTTCTGCCTGCTCCACTCTTTCTACGTTGAGCGACATTTGCTCTTCAATGGCTATTAATTGTTGTTTTTGGCGTACCACGTTGTAGTATGTTCTGATCACTTCTGCCACTGTATTTACCAATTGATTTTTGATATTGAGTTCACCTAGTCTTACAAATTCATTTAGTTTATCTCTGGTCACAAACATTTTTAAGCCATCAAATACCGTCCAGTTTAAATTGATGGAAGCTTGAACATTATCTGAACGAATACCACTAGCGCCTCTTTCGGATCCATCTGATAATTTTTGTCGGGTATCATTATTATTTAACACCACGCCTGTGTTTGCATTTACCCTTGGGTAGAAAGCTGCCCTCGCATAACTTTTGTTCAACGCAGCCAGCGAAGAATCATTTTTCAATAGTTGAATATCGTAGTTGTTTTTAATAGCCGTGGCTACTGCTTCTTCCACAGTCAGCAGTTGCTGGCTCTGTGCGGGAAAGCTGGTGACCAATAAAATGAGCGCTATTAAAACGGGTGTTCCTTTTTTCATCCTTAATATTTTTGTTCTCCAGCCGCTGCTTCTGCCATCGTATCTAATTTACTTTTGGTTTTCTTCGTGCTGAGGAAAGAGTAAACTGCAGGTACAATAAACAACGTGAGCAATAACGAAAACATGATACCGCCTACAATTACGATGCCCAGTGGTATGCGGCTGGTAGATGCATCGCCCAACGACAAAGCCAGCGGCAGAGCGCCCAACGACATCGCAAGACTGGTCATGAGAATTGGACGCAAACGAGCCGTGGATGCTTCAATAACGGCCTGCACTTTATTCACGCCTTGCAATTGTATTTGATTCGCAAACTCTACAATTAAAATACCATTTTTCGTTACAAGTCCGATCAACATGATCATCCCAATTTGAGAAAAAATGTTGATAGTTTGATTAAATAACCACAACGATATTACCGCTCCTGCAATCGCCAACGGCACCGTAACCATGATGGTGAACGGATCGATGAAACTTTCAAACTGCGCCGCCAATACGAGGAAGATGAGCGCCAATGCCAGCAAAAACGCAAAGTAGGTATTTCCTGAACTGTCTGCATAATCTCTGGATGCCCCCGACAAGGAAGTGGTGAATGTATTGTCCAATACACTGTCTGCAATGGCTTGAATTTCTTTGATGCCGTCACCTACAGTTTTGCCATCGGCCAACCCACTGCTGATGGTAGCAGATCTGTAACGATTAAAGTGGTACAAAGTAGGAGGGGTAACATCTTCACTGATATTTAATAAATTGATCAAAGAAATGGATTCTCCTCTGATATTGGTCACAAAAATAGTTTTGAGATCGTTGGGATCGTCTCTATCGATTCTTTCTACTTGGCCCAAAACAGAATATTGTTTTCCTTCCTTGGTAAAATAACCCAAACGTTGGTTACTCAATGCCAGTTGCAATGTTTGGGAAATGTCCTGTACACTTACACCCAACTCACTTGCCTTCAAACGATCGATGCTGATCCTGATTTCAGGTTTGTTGAATTTCAAATCTGCGTCTATCCCTTGTAGTACGGTACTCTTCGAAGCTGCTTCCAGCATCCTCGGCAATGCTTCTTTTAATTTATTGTTATCGGTATTTTGTAAAACAAATTGTACGGGTTGCCCGCTTCTTCTGTTTACCTGTATGGTTTGTTCCTGAATGGCGAATGAGCGTCCGTCGTTGAACTTTGCTACACTTTTATTTACCCAGCTCACAATTTCTTGCTGGCTCCTCGTACGTTCTTTGGGTTCTACCAGCGCCACTCGTACAAAACCAGAATTAGCTGAGCCAGAGCCAGTGAACCCTGGAGCCGTCATGCTGGTCAAATATCTTTTCTCTTTGATAGAATCATTCAGGAAGTTGATTAGTTTGTCCATGTACTTATCCATCGCATCATAAGAAGTCCCTTCGGGTGCAGACACTTGCAGCCTGAACTGGCTCTTGTCTTCCATGGGTGCCAACTCTGATTGAAGATTACCACCAATAAAAAAGATGATCGCAAAACATGCCAGGATGATGGGAATCGCCACCCATCTTATTTTCATAAAACCTCGTAATAATTTTTGATAGCCATTTTCCATTCCAGTAAAAAATGGTTCGGTAGCTGTATAAAATTTGGAGTGTTTAAATGTCTTACGACTCAGATAAACGTTCAGGACTGGTGTTAAGGTAAGAGAAACAAACGCAGAAATCAAGACGGCACTGGCCACTACAATGCCAAACTCCCGAAACAACCGGCCTACAAATCCTTCTAAAAATATGATGGGTATAAACACTACGGCCAGCGTAATGGAAGTAGCGATAACAGCAAAGTAAATTTCTTTTGAACCTTCTCTGGCAGCCTTCCATTTATCCATGCCGGCTTCCATCTTCTTATAAATATTTTCTGTAACTACAATACCATCATCTACCACCAATCCTGTTGCCAAAACAATCGCTAAAAGCGTAAGAACATTGATGGTAAATCCGCTGATGTACATAATGAAAAAAGCTCCAATCAGCGAAATAGGAATATCGATCAGCGGACGAATCGCAATCAACCAATCGCGGAAGAAAAGGTAGATGATGATGACGACTAGTATAAATGAGATGATCAGCGTTTCTTTTACTTCACTGATACTTTTTCGGATGTTAATAGTTTGATCAGCGGAAACTTCTAACCTAATATCTTTGGGTAATTCTTTTTTGATTTCTTCCAATCTTTTTTGAACGTCATCACTGATGGCAATATAGTTGGTACCCGGTTGTGGAATTACAGCGAGGGCTATCATGGGTACCCCACTTTCTTTGAGTACGCTCTCTTCATTTTCAGGGCCCAGCACTGCTTCTCCGATATCTTTTAAACGAATATCAGCTCCGTTCACATTTTTGATGATCAGGTTGTTGAATTCTTCTTCGGTGTTTAGTTTTCCAAACGTGCGAATGCCCAACTCTGTAGCGTCACCGGTTACTTTACCCGATGGCAGCTCTACGTTTTCTCTCAGCAATGCCCCCTGCACATCTTGTGGTGTAAGTGAGTATGCACTCATGCGAGACGGATCGAACCAGATGCGCATGGCATATTTTTTTTCGCCCCAAACGCTTACACTGCTTACGCCTGATACAGTTTGTATTTTCTCAACTATGTTGTTGTTAGCGTATTCTGATATTTCCAGTGCATTTCTGATATTACTTTGTAGTAAAACAATGATCACAGGATCGTTGCTGGCATCCGCCTTGCTTACCACTGGAGGATCATCCAAATCCGAAGGTAAGGAGCGCTGTGCTTGCGATACTTTATCTCTTACATCATTGGCAGCTTCTTCTAAACTAATGCCTAAGTTAAATTCTACGCTGATATTGCTGCTGCCTTGCGAACTCTGAGAACTGATGTTTTTAATACCTGCAATACCATTCACCGCTTTCTCCAACGGCTCCGTTATTTGGGTTTCGATGATCTCCGCATTAGCACCGGGATAGGAGGTTCTTACACTGATGTTGGGAGGGTCAAGGGCAGGATAGTCCCGCACACCTAAAAATTTATAGCCTATCACACCGAATAATACGATCGCAACATTGAGTACCACTGCAAAAACTGGCCTTCGTAAACTAAACTCTGATAAACTCATGTTTAAAAATTTTTAAGATAGGATTTCGGTGGTTGTATTTATGGGTACTCAAATTTTGAAATATATATTTACAGTTTAGTACATACAAAATAAGGCATCAATATTTATAGTTTTATTACTTTATTCAGTTGAACTTTTCCACCAGGTTTCAGACTCATTAAGCCGGTTGTGATGATCGTATCGCCTACTTTTAATCCTGTTAACACTTGTACATTCGCACTGTCTCTGGCTCCAGTTTCCACATCTTCAAAATTGGCTACACCATTGCTGTATATCGCCACTTTTTTCCCTCTGGCTTGTGGAATAATGGCCTGTGAGGGTACCATTAACGCATCAGGTTCAGGGTCGAAATTTGTTTTTACTTTTACAAACTGGCCGGGTAAAATTCTACCGTCGTTATTGGTTACTATACTTCTTACAATTAAACTTCTGTTGTCTTCCGAAACACCCGACTCCGTTGCAATAATGGTAGCATGGTAGTTCTTAGAACTGCCTTCAGCAGTGAAGCTTACCAACTGTCCGGTTCTTACTTTGTTGCTATATCGCTCTGGTAAGGTAAAGTCGAGTTTTAATTGACTGTTCTGTCGAATTGTGGTGATGATAGTCATGGGCGTTACGTAGGCACCCGGACTGATATTTTTCAAACCAAGGGTCCCATTGAAAGGTGCCCTGATTTCAGTTCTCATGATATTGCTCCGCACAATATTCATATCTGCTTTTAGGTTATTGATGTTAAGCACTTCGAGATCATATTCTTGCTGGCTAATCCCGTTAATTTTTAGCAACTCTTCATATCTTTTAGCTGTTTGTTCCGCAACCTGCACCTGTACTTTTAGTTTGTTGAGCTGGGCTACCAGATCTCCATCATAAATTTTGGCAAGGAGCGTACCTTTTCCGACTGGTTTTCCTTCTGTAGCATTGAGGTACACCAGACGTCCCGAGATTTCCGGATTGATGGTGGTTGATTCATTAGAAATGATACTGCCCGGTAACTCCAGGTTATCGGTGAGGGAACTGGCCGTTACAACAAAGCCGTCAACTTTCATATTGGGTGCTCCCATAGGTTTTGCTGCGGCCGCTTCCTTTTTTTTATCATTTCTTCCGCATGAAGTGAAAAATAAAGAGGAAAGGAGTACGACTGAAATACCTGCCGTTTTAAAAATTGATGTTCTACTCACAGATGTAATTTTATTAATCGGAATTTTCGGTTTCAAATTAGACTTAAATTTTTAAAAATCAGTCGTAATTGTATGATCGGCAAGAACATATAATTGAAAATCTCATGCCGACTTTACAAACAATGTATGTTTGATTTGGTTGGCTTTGTGTAATAATTCCTGCCGCTCATTGCTTAGAATTGTAATATGCCCCATTTTCCTGCCGGGTTTTGTGTTGGTTTTGCCATACAAATGCACAAATACGTTGTCCATGGCCAAAATTTCTGCTAATCCTTCATAGTAAACCGGCCCCTCGTGACCATCTGCGCCTAAAAGATTTACGATCGCAGCTGGAAGAATATGATCGGTGTTTCCCAAAGGGTAATCTAGCAACACCCTCCAAAGCATGTCGAACTGGCTGCTGTAACAAGCTTCAATGGTATGGTGTCCGCTATTGTGAACCCTGGGTGCAGTTTCATTCACCCAAACATTGTCCTCAACATCGGCAAATAATTCCACGGCAAATATGCCCGGGCTCTTCAATTCTTTTACTACCCGAAGGGCAATGGCCTCTGCTTTCCATAAAACTTTTTCTGGTAATTGAGCTGGACTCAACTGATAGGATAATAAATTCAATCGCGGGTCAAATACCATATCCACCGGAGCATAGATCGTAATTTGTCCGCTGGTGCTCACGGCAATCATCACCGCAATTTCTTTTTTAATGTCCACCATTTTTTCCAGCACAGCTGGTGCATCAAAGCCCAATGTCATATCTGCTTTGGTTTTCATTACTTGTACACCTCTGCCATCGTATCCACCAGTAGCCAGTTTGTGTACCGCAGGCAAAAAATGTTCCTGTGCATTTAATTCTTCTATGTTCTGTGTGACCAAAAAAGGACTGCTGGGAATTCCATGCGTTTTGTAAAATTCTTTTTGCAGAATCTTGTTTTTGATGGTCCTCAATGCAGATGGTTTTGGAATAATGGTTACCCCTTCATCCTCGAGTTGTTGTAGCGCTGCTTCATTTACGCTTTCAATTTCAATGGTCAACACATCCAGGTTTTTTCCGAAGCGGTAAACGTCCTCAAAGTTGCTGATATCACCTTGTATAAAATGATGACAAAGATGGGCTGCCGGGCAATTGGGATCGTTTTCCATCACATAGGTTTCTACCGGATAATTGATGGCCGCTTGTAGTAACATTCTGCCTAATTGACCACCGCCAAGGATGCCTGCTTTTTTCATGTTGGCAAAGATAGAAAGTTGGAGGCTATCTGGGTTAGATTTTTATTACCTTTGAGCGGTGATTCCAGATTATCCACATAAAATTTTTGGCGATAAACGCATCTGCTATTCTTTGCTGATGATGTCGTTGGCTATGGATGAGGCTTACTGCAGCTAAGGTTGCACTGGAGAGGCCATCAACTTATTACTTTGTAGCATTTTTCCTATTCATATATCGAAGGCACCTGCCTTACAGACCATAAATACCATTTAATATGTCCACCATTACCATCGCCAACACGGCTACCGATACCAGCGCTGATTTTTTACCATTGCACGGAACAGATTATGTTGAATTTTATGTTGGCAATGCCAAACAGGCTGCTCATTTTTATAAAACAGCTTTTGGTTTTCAGTCCCTCGCTTATGCAGGCCCGGAAACCGGCATGAAAGACAAAGTGAGTTATGTGATCCGTCAAAACAAACTAACATTTGTGCTCACCACACCGCTGCGCAACAATACTGATATTGCAGATCAAATTAATAAACATGGAGATGGGGTAAAATACCTCGCGTTGAAGGTAGATGATGCCACAGATGCTTGGCAACAAACTACCGGCAGGGGCGGAAAAAGTTACCTGGAACCCACTACGTTGAAAGACGAACAGGGCGAAGTAGTGATGAGCGGCATTCACACGTATGGCGATACTGTACACCTGTTTATCGAAAGAAAAAATTACAAGGGCGTATTTATGCCGGGCTTTAAAAAGTGGGAGTCGCCTTACAATCCTACCGAAACAGGTTTGTTATATGTGGATCATTGCGTGGGCAATGTTGGTTGGAACCAAATGAATCCATGGGTGAAGTTTTACGAAGAGGTAATGGGCTTTAAAAATATCCTCAGTTTTGATGACAATGATATCTCTACGGAGTACAGCGCTCTGATGAGTAAAGTGATGAGTAACGGTAACGGTTACGTGAAGTTTCCGATCAATGAGCCTGCTGAAGGTAAAAAGAAAAGCCAGGTGGAAGAGTACCTCGATTTTTACAACGGAGAAGGCGTGCAACACGTAGCCATTGCCACCAATAATATTGTTGAAACTGTTAACGAACTGAAAAAACGGGGGATAGATTTTTTAAAAATTCCTGCTAGCTATTATGTGGATGTATTGGATAGAGTGGGAAAAATTGATGAAGACCTTCAACCACTTGCTGAACTCGGTATTTTGATCGACAGAGATGAAGAAGGTTATTTACTGCAAATATTTAGCAAGCCTTTGCAAGACAGGCCTACTTTATTTTTTGAAATTATTCAACGCAAAGGTGCCAGAAGTTTTGGTAAGGGTAATTTTAAGGCATTGTTTGAAGCATTGGAAAGAGAACAGGATGCCAGAGGAAATTTGTAGTAGAGCTGATAAAAACAAGGTTTGATGATTTTTTGTGGCACTTTTTGTATCTATCTACAGGCAGTATTTTCATTTTTTAACAGTTATGACGTCAATATTTTTAATATTTTCACGTTAAAACCAATGTAACCCCCAAATACTTATTGAATGAACCCATCTTTTTTGCGTACAAGACTATTGGTCAGCAGTTTATTAATAGCCAGTTTATCGATGGCGCAACCTTCTATCTCTGAAATTAAAAAATCGTCTCCCCGCGTTTCAGATGCATATACCAGATTGGAAGATTCTGTAAAACGTCAATTCAAAAAACAAGACCTTGTATGGCCGCCAGCAGAAATGTATGTCCGCTCTTTTAAATACGATCGTCAATTGGAAGTGTGGGTTAAAAACGAACCCGGACAAGCTTTTAAATTGTTTAAAACTTACAAGGTTTGTCAGCAAAGTGGAACGATGGGTCCCAAGCGGGTGGAAGGTGATTACCAGGTACCAGAAGGATTTTATTACATCAACGAATTCAACCCCAACAGCGCTTACCACCTATCATTGGGCTTAAATTATCCCAATGCATCTGATAAAATTTTAGCTGATGAGTACAGACCGGGTAGCAATATTTACATCCACGGTAATTGTGTTTCTACGGGCTGTATTCCTATTACCGACGTTCCCATGGAAGAGTTGTTCATCATCGCTGGCACCGTGAAGGAGCAGGGCTATCAGGAGTTTATTCCGGTTCATGTATTTCCTGTGCGTTACAATGTGGCCAAATCATTGGAATACCTCATGGGGATCGCTAAAGACAATCCAACTTTGCTGGCATTTAACAAAAACATCAAACTGGCATTTGATTATTTCGAGACCAATAAGAAGCTTCCGGTGATCATGGTGAACCAACTTGGGGAATATGTTTATAATTAACAATCGGCCCCTGATTGCTCTTCTGCATCTATCTCATTAAAACTTGAATGGTACTGAGGGTTTTTTGTTCTAATACTATAATTTTATTCGCTGTAAGTTGATCAATCGTAGCTTCATCATAATGGCGGATGGTAAGCAGACTGAGGTTTTTTTCAATTTCTACGTCAAATAAATCAGATGCTTCCGAAGCGAGTTGATCAATTTTTTCTACATGATCATCAAAGCAGCACAATAAGGAAATAGCTGTGTTTTGTGACAGGTTGGGTTTTATTTTTATCTCACGGAAAATATCGTGCAAAGCTTCTACTGGCTTATCTTCCACAAAAGAAAAATCTTTCGATTTAAAATACATCAGTACCTGCTTTTCTTTTTTTACAATAACGGGAGGTAAGTTTTTTACTGCTTTGTTGCTGATAACGGTACCGGGTAACGAAGGCTGTAAAAAACTTTTCACGTACAAGGGAATATTCTTGTTCTGCAGCGGCTTGATGGTTTTTGGATGTATCACCTGTGCGCCATAGTAAGCCATTTCGATCACTTCTGCATAGCTCAACTCTGGCATATTTACTGCATCAGAAAACTGGCGGGGATCAGCGCTCATTACGGCCTCTACGTCTTTCCAGATGGTGACATCTTTGGCTGGCAAAAGGTTGGCAAAAATAGCGGCCGAATAATCACTGCCTTCTCTTCCCAAAGTAGTGCTTTCATTTTCGTCGGTGGCTCCAATGTAACCCTGTGTTACCACGACGTTGTTGGATTGAAACAAGGGATCAATTTGTAGCCTTATACTTTTCCCTGTAAAGGTCCAGTCTACGGCAGCATCCCGAAAATTATTGTCTGTCCGCACTACATCCCTCACATCGATCCAGGCAGCTTTTATTTTTTCTTCTATTAAAAAATGAGTCAGCATACTACTGCTCATCAACTCTCCACAACATACAATTTGATCGTAATAGTAATCGTACGGTCTTACAGGTTTGTCGTGCAACAACCATTCCATCTCCGTAAAAAAATCTTTTAGTTGTGCTTCTGCTGCATTCCATTGGAGGGTGCACAAGTATTTAAGTGTTTGAAGGTGTTGTTCTTTGATTTGCTCAAATATGGCCAGTGCATCCTGTTGTCTGCCCTCAAAAAAGGCGTTCACCACCGTCTCCAATGCATTAGTGGTTTTACCCATGGCAGATACCACTATCAATAAGGGCTCGTCTGCGTGGTTTTGAACGATATCTGCTACCTGTTTAATTCTATCGATGTTACTGATGCTGGCACCGCCAAATTTGAATACTCGCATTTTTTTTAGTTTCAAGGTTTCTATGACAAAGTTCCCGCTCCAGGGTCATTGTTCGGAAAGGCTATCTGCTTGCCGATGACACAACCTTGTGCGAAATCCTTACTTTTGAGCTGCAAAACTAAATGCTATTACGTAAAAAACAGATTGTTTTATGGCTATCAATAGAAAAGTACAAACGCTGGATGAGTTTACCCTCCAACAGTTGAGGGATTTTCCGCACGCCACCGGTGAATTGTCTAACCTATTGCGCGACATTGGTTTAGCCGCCAAGCGCATCAATGTTGAAGTAAACAAAGCTGGGTTGGTAGATATTTTGGGCGATGCTGGTAGCACCAATGTGCAGGGAGAAGAAGTGAAAAAGTTGGATGTATTTGCTAATAATCAAATGGTGGGCGTGCTTCGTCATGGGATCAGTTGCGCCGGAATTGGGAGTGAAGAATTGGATGATATTGTGGTGTTTGACGATGAAAGCAGCAACAAATCAAAATACGTTTGTCTTTTCGATCCTTTGGATGGTAGTACCAATATAGATGTAAATGTGTCTATTGGAACCATCTTTAGTGTTTTTAGAAGAGTAAGTGAATTGGGAAAACCGGCCACTCAAGAAGATTTTTTGCAGCAGGGTAACAAACAAGTGGCAGCCGGATATGTTATCTATGGATCCTCTACCATGTTGGTATATGCTACCAGAAGAGGTGTGAATGGATTTACACTCGATCAATCTATTGGTGAGTTTACATTAAGTCATCCGGAAATCAAATGCCCACCAGTGGGAAAATTATATTCTGTTAACCATGGCAATTTTTTTCAGTATGCAGAAAATGTAAAACAGTATATTACTGCTTGTCAGAAAAAAGACAAAACCAACGGTGGCCCTTATACGCAGCGGTACATCGGGAGTATGGTGAGTGATGTTCATCGCAACCTGATTCGCGGGGGTATATTTATGTACCCTGGCACAAAAGACAAACCAAAAGGAAAACTACGTTTGATGTACGAATGCAATCCGTTTGCATTTATTGCAGAAGTAGCAGGAGGAAAGGCTACAGACGGCGTTGGAAGGATACTGGATGTGCAGCCTACCGAATTACACCAACGTACGCCGTTTTTTGTGGGCAGTATAACGATGATGGAAGAACTGGAAAGTTATCTCGAAAAAGAGTAATGCCATTTTTTGCAGGATGTAGTGACTTCTTCACTTAGCTGCAAGTAAAAATTTAAAGATGCAAAAAATAATTATCTCCGTCAAAAACCTCCGGAAAAATTACGGCGAATTTAAAGCCGTAAAAGATATTTCTTTTGAAGTATATGAAGGTGAAATATTTGGATTGTTGGGGCCCAACGGTGCTGGTAAATCTACCACTTTAGAAATCATGGAAACCCTTCGAACCAAAACCTCGGGAGAAGTAGTGATTGATGGTTTTAACTTAGACGAGCAGCCAGAGGAAATCAAAAAAGTAATTGGGGTGCAGTTGCAATCATCGGGGTTTTATCCCGGACTAAAACTTGTGGAATTGATCCGGCTTTTTGGTGGGTTGTACAACAAGCCCACAGATCCTATGGCTTTGTTGCAAAAAGTAAATCTGCAAGACAAGGCAAACAATAAAATAAAACAATTGAGCGGCGGACAACAACAACGCTTTTCGATCGCTACTACTTTGATCAATCAGCCACGCATTGTATTTTTAGACGAACCTACAACTGGTTTAGATCCTCAAGCCCGTCGCAACCTTTGGGAACTAATCAAAGAGATCAGACAGGCGGGAACCACTGTTATTCTCACTACACATTATATGGATGAAGCTGAGCAACTTTGTGATCGAATTGCCATTCTCGATCAGGGTAAAATTATCCGATTGGATTCTCCCGATATAATGATCGATGAGTTAGTGGCAGGCGGTTTCGAAAGGCCCAAACAAGTGAAAGCCGCTAATCTGGAAGATGTTTTTATACATTTAACAGGCAGGGAGATGAGAGATGAATAAAGTTTCTTTTATTTGCATACTTTTTAAAACCGAAGCATACATGAAAAAAATAACAATTGGATTACTGGTGCTATCTTTTGCAGGAATGACTGCTCAAGCACAAACCAAACCTGCACCAAAACCCGCTGCAAAACCGGCCGTAAAACCTGCTGCCAAGCCGGTAGTAGCCGCCCCTGTTCTGAAAAACGGACTTGATAGCTTTAGCTATGCAGTAGGCATGAACATTTCAGCCAGCATGAAACAACAAGGCGTTACCAGTGTAAGCGGTACGATCATGCAAAAAGCCATCGACGACGTTTTGAGAAACAAAACCACCTTATTAACCAACGAACAGGCCAACATGACTTTACAACAAAAGTTGCAGGAGTACGCGATGAAAAAGGCAAATGCAGAAAAAGAAAAAGCCAATATCTATCTAGCCAGCAATAAAAAGAAACCTGGTGTAACTGCATTATCCAATGGGCTGCAATACGAGGTAATCACCGCAGGAGATCCCAATGGAATGAAACCAACCCCGGAAGATACGGTGGTAGTACATTATTTGGGAACATTGACCAACGGAAAAAAATTTGACGCCTCTTACGACAGAGGGGAACCCGCTAGTTTCCCATTGAATGGGGTGATTCGTGGTTGGACAGAAATTTTGCAATTGATGACCATAGGTGCTAAGTGGAAAGTAACCATTCCAAGTGATTTGGGTTATGGCGACAGAGGTGCCGGCGCTGACATACCTCCGGGAGCTACGCTGGTGTTCGATATTGAATTACTCGACATTAAACCAGCAGTGAAACAATAATGGAATCACTGCAATATCCGATAGGTAAATACATCGAGCAACCGTTCTCCGAAAAACAATTGAAGGAATGGTTGCTCGATATTCAAACCTTACCATTGCATTTGGAGCATGCCATGCTCAATTTAGATGAAGCACAACTACACATCCCCTATCGCGAAGGGGGCTGGAGTATTCAGGAAATAGTGCACCATGTGGCAGACAGTCATATGAATGCGTACATCCGTTTTAAAAACGGCTTGTGCGAAGACAATCCCACCATTAAACCTTACGACCAGGCCGCTTGGGCTAACATGCCCGATACCCAACAGCTACCAGTTAATATTTCAATCACCTTGTTGTTTGCGCTACACCTTCGTTGGCATGAAATACTAAAGAATATGAAAAGGGAAGATTGGAATCGAACCCTGTTTCATCCAGAACAACAAAAAACCATGACGCTTTGGTACATGCTGGGCAATTACGCATGGCACGGAAAGCACCATGTGGCTCATATTCGGATCATCCATCCGCTTGTATAGATGTTTCACAACCGGACTATTTTTCACGCTCAATATTTCCTTCATGTCTGTTACCATCATTGAATCTGCATACATTCAGCAACACCCCTATTTTACTGCACGAAAGGATGGTTATGTTACCACAGAAGGTAAAACGGTGGATCCTTATTTTGTAGTAGAATTACCGGTGAGTGCTTGTGCGATGGCCCTCACAGAAAACAATGAAGTCATTATGGTGCAACAGTATCGACACCCAATCGGTATCGAATTGCTGGAGCTGCCGGGTGGTTTCATCGATCAACAGGAAAGTCCGGAAGAAGCCATTTCTAGAGAATTGCTGGAAGAAACAGGGTATGCGTTTACCAATATCGTACGATTGGGAAAAACAGCAGCCAATCCTGGAGTGCTCAATAATTACACCTATTTGTTTCTCGCCACCGGGGGTACGAAAGTAGCTGCCCAGCAACTGGATGCCAATGAAGAAATTGCTATTTACCTAAAACCTTTGGAAGAAATACGTAGCATGTTGTACAACAATGAAATTGTACAAAGTATGCATGCTCTTTGTATGTTTTATGCTTTTGCTTTTTTGGATCAACAAAACAAAACAGTGATTCATCCTTAGAAAGAAGCAATTCTACAGATGTTGCGAATCGCTATTCAATTTCTGCGATTATAAAAAAACTACCGCAAATCATTATTACATCACTTGGGGCAGTTGCTGCTTTGGCGGCTACAATGGCCTGGTTCACGTTATCATATCCTTCTCCCCGCAAACCTTTACCGGCAGCCAATTTCATCAATTCAAGACAGGGCAGTGCCCTGGGTATATGTGCATTAGTGAAATAGTATTGGGCATCTTTGGGAAACAAATCCAACACCTGTGTTACATCTTTATCATTTACAAATCCAATTATAAAATGACAGGTAGCAGAGGGATAGTTATTTTTTAATTGCCGCAATACCTGTTTTATGCCATCTGCATTGTGAGCAACATCTTGTATCATTACCGGACCGTGCGTTTGCACAATGTCCCAGCGCCCACGCATGCCCGTTAGTTTCTTCACGGAACGCAAGGCTTCTGTAATTACCTGGTCTGAAAGCTGGTATCCAATTTTTCTGAGCTCCTCCACTGCTGCCAACACTGTACAAAGATTTTGCTGCTGGTACCAACCGTTTAGATCGAGTTGCAGATCTAAGGTTTGCTGCGCTATTTTATTGTTTACACTGCAATGCAAAAATGCGGAGTCATTGTGAGCCGAAGTAATTTCAAATACTTCACTGGCGAATACCAACGGTGCCTCTGCAGATGTTGCCTCTTGCAGAAATATTGGTTTTGTTTCTGGTAAATATTCCCCCAATACGGCCGGGGTATTGCGTTTGATGATACCCGCTTTTTGATGCGCTATGGCTTCGAGTGTATTACCCAAAATATTCATGTGGTCGTAACCGATATTGGTGATCACTGAAAGTTCGGGTTGAATGATATTGGTGCTGTCTAATCGGCCACCTAAGCCAGTTTCGATCACAGCAATATCAACTTTTTCTCTGGCAAAATATTCAAATGCCATGCCTACGGTGAGTTCAAAAAAGGAAGGTTCAATACCGTCAACAATGCTTTTGGTTCTTTTTACAAAGTCGACCACAAATTGCTCCTCAATCATAGCTCCGTTGATACGGATCCGTTCCCCAAAAGCTTTAATATGAGGCGAAGTGTATAAACCTGTTTTATATCCCGCTTGCTGGAGGATGGCTGCCAGCATATGACTGCAGCTGCCTTTGCCATTAGTACCTGCTACATGAATGGTTTTAAAATGTTGTTGTGGGTTTTGCAGTGCATCGCACAAAGCAATGGTATTGTGAAGGTCTTTTTTGTAAGCAGCTGCGCCAATTCTGGTAAACATCGGCAAACGAACATACAAATACTCAATAGTTTCGGCGTAATTCATTGTTGTAAAATTACTGCAGAAATTACAAACGGACGAGATAGAAATATCCGGTAATACAGGTTTATTTATTGCACGGTAAAGTTGAACTGTACAGTGATGATGCTTTCGTCGGATGCCTTATCGAACGCCATACTTTTAAGATAGTTGGCAATTTGAACGCCATACCTGGCATCAAAACTTGTGCTTGGTTTCACTATCCTGGAAAACGTGCCTGCGCCCGCAGCAGATACTTTGATACTGGCATAAATAGTCGCTTTTGGAAGATCACTATTGAAGGAATAATAACGGATAATTTTTCTGTTACCACTGGTTACTTTTGGTCCACCTGTTTTACCGCCGGGTGTGTTGCCGTAAGAATCTTTATTGCCCGTAGGGTCGCCAGCATCGCCAGTACCTCCCGGTTTAGTACCCTGACTCCGATATCCATTGTCTTCAGTTGCATTATTGCCTCCACCCGAACCTGGTCCGTTGTAGGTTAACTTCGGTTTCTGTGGCTTGGGAGATGGCGTTGGAGTTGGTGCAGGTGCGGTTGGCTTAATGACCGTAGGCTTTGTTTTTAAAGGTTTGTTTACGGGTGCTGCATCAGCTTCTGCATTGTCGTCAGGATTTACGGCTTGCTCCTCTTCTTGCTGAGGACTGGCAGGTTGCTGTGGTAGTACCGCTGCCTCCTGGCTCGGCGCCATTTCTCCTTTGATCAATGGCTGTTCTTCGCCAAAGCCTTCTTCATTGTTTCCCAGGTTGATTTCAATGAGGTCTTGAACAACGGGTGGAGCCGTTGGAATGATTTTCCAACTGATCAGAAAAAAAAGAAGTAGCAATACCCCACAAATGATGGTGGTGTACATCAAAGCTTTTTTATTTTTTTCCGATTCAAATGCTGTGTTCATGTTCAATGACTTCATTGGGTTAAAGTTATCCAATTTTACGCTGCTACGATGTTCATATGCTGCTAAATGCACGAGTGAATAAAAAATTTAACAAAAAAATTATGCATTTAATGGGGTTTATTATCCTCTTCTACCAAACAAAAGACTTCCTACTCTGATCATATTGCTTCGTTTGTGGATAGCCATTTCATAATCTCCACTCATGCCCATACTCAATGTTTTGAAGGAAGGATTTGCTGAGGATGCTTGCACCTCATCGAAAAGTTGTTTCAAATAATCAAACTCTCCCGCTACTTTTTCAACATCATCGCTGAAGGAGGCCATGCCCATCAATCCTTCTACTGACACGTTAGGATATGTGTTCCCTTTTATTTTTTCTGCAACAGCTTTGAGTTCTGCCCCATCAAAACCAAATTTCGTTTCTTCCTGGGCAATATGTACTTGAAGCAAGCAAGAGATGTTTTTATTGTGTTTGGCTGCTTGCTTATTAACTTCTGCCAGCAATTTTTCACTGTCAATACCATGAATCAAGTGCACAAAAGAAGCGATGTATTTTACTTTATTGCTTTGCAGGTGTCCAATAAAATGCCATCGAATATCTTCGGGTAATTGTGCGGCTTTGTCCATCAGTTCCTGTACATAATTCTCACCAAAATCTCTGTGCCCCAACTCATATAATGTTTGGATGTCGGAAACAGGTTTTAGTTTTGATACCGCTACCAGCGTTGCATTTGCTGCCGCTGTTTTTTCTTTTAATGTATGGTAAACTTCTATGTTAATGCTCATGTTAAATGGTTATATCTCTCCAACGATAGTTTTGAATTTTTTTGATCATAAAGTAAGTGGCTACCATGGCGGGTAATATCAGCAACCATATCAGCCAGTTGATTTTTAAAGCGAAATAATGCATGGCTACGATGGCGGCCACAATGCCTACCTGAATTATAAACTTGACGAATTTACCTGCCTGCATTTTGATGTTGAGCTGTCTTGCAAATGGCATTGACTGTTCTCCAAAAATCGCCGTCAGCATAAACAGCATGGCATTGGCAAAAAATCCGAATACAAAATCGTTGATGATTTGGTTTCCCCAAATGAAATATGCCGCTATAAATAGAATGCTGTACACTGGTACAAAAAATTTTAAAAATAAGGATTTGATGGCCCCTGAAATAATTTGTCCCGGATATTTGATGGGTGTTGAATAATAGATCCAACCCGCCTGAAACTGTTCATAAAAAGCCACCAGTGTAATACTTCCGCTTACCGTAAGTACGGGTAAATAAATAAGCCAGAGATAGCCATTTGAATTTGGAAGATCTTCAATGATGCTGCTTAGGTTTTTTCCACTTTTGAAAACGAAGATGAATACAAAAACAACAATATAAGCGAAGCCGGGATAAAACTGCATTTTAAAGCCCTTGTCTCTTCCTGTTATTTTCCACACCATTTCAAATCCGGCTTTTTCAACTTCTTTTTTACAAACCAGCGGGGATAAACGCTCCGATAAAAAGCGGCTTTCTTTTTTGTCTGTAACTTTCTTTTTGCGTGCCCCATCGCTGTTTTGCATGGCCCCTAATTTTCTGGAAAAAGAGGGAGCGAGGTACTTGATCATGAACCAGAAAGTAATGATGGGTACGGTGATGGCCGCTGTAATCATTCCCAAATGAAGGGGATCGAATATCAATTCTTTGAATGCTTCCACCGTCAATGCCATCCAAACGGGCGGTAAAAAATAACTATACCAGCTTAAGGAAAAAGACTGATCAATTTGATCAAAGTCGATTAGCCTTGGTAACACCTGAAATCCGACGGTAAAAGTGATGGTCATCAATATCTGAAAATAACCAATGATATCTTTTACTTTTTGCTCGTTGCTAAACTTTAGGATCAAGATGTAGAGCAAGTAAGTTATAAATACAGAAATGGTTACTATGAGCAATGTAGTGAGGATGGCTACCAAGCCGGCAGCAATGCCATGCGTTACAAAAACGGCTATCAATGGAAGAATAGACAAAGCGATCGTAAATTGGAGCAGGTACACTAAAATGTGGATCATCCTTGCCACAAAAATGGTTCTGCTATTGACCGGGCGGGGTAAAATAATTTGATTGTCTGTGGTATCCAGCAGCACAGTACTAAAATCTGTAATCAATGTCATGGCCATCATCACCAACAGGTAAGCATGAAAAAAGATCATGCTTAATTGAATAGATTTTAATGTAAAGATCATGATTGCGAAAAAGAAGCCGAAGAGGCCGTAGACTATCAAAGTGATTAACAATGGATTTTTCGGGTCCTTGTTTTTTTGTTTGTTGTAATTTACGTGCACCCTTCTGCGGTCCATCAGAATCTTTGTTTCGGTGATGATTTTCAGTCGATCAAAGTCGATTCCGTTTCGTACAAACTTTTGAACAATAGCCAGTAAAAATTTTAATAAAAATTTATCCATGTTGGCCACTGTTTAAAATGTCCATGAATTCTTTGGCGGTTTCTTGGTGTTGATCAGAGCCGCCGGTGAGGGCTGTGAAAATGTTTTCGAGAGAACCCTGACTGGCATTTTGTTTTAATTCTTCAAAACTGCCGTCTGCGATCACCCGACCTTTATCAATGATAATGATGCGGTCACTTATTTTTTCTACCACATCCATAATATGAGAGGAATAAAAAATGGTTTTGCCTGCTTTTTTTAATTGAGATAAAATCTCTTTCACCAGTATAACTGCGTTGGCATCTAAACCACTCAAAGGCTCATCTAGAAAGATGATATCGGGGTTGTGGATCAGTCCGCTGATGAGCAATACTTTTTGTTTCATCCCCTTGCTGAAAGCATTCATCCTAAGGTCAGACTTGTCACTGAGTTCGAACAGTCTGAGAAGTTCCGTTGACTTGGTCAAAATATTTTCGTCGGAGAGTTGGTATAGTTTACCCACAAAACGGAGGTATTCAATGGGCGTGAGCACATCGTACAATGCTGCCTGTTCCGGGATGTATCCAATGCGTTGTTTAATCTCTATGGGGTTTTCTCTCACATTCATGCCTAGTACTGATACGTCTCCTTCAAAATCGCTGGTAATGCCAGCTAAAATTTTGATGGTGGTACTTTTCCCTGCTCCGTTCGGACCAATGTATCCTACGATTTGTCCGGTTTCAACGGTTAAATTGATGCCTTTGAGCACCTGATTATCACCGAAGTTTTTACGCAAATCATGGATTTGTATCATGTTCATAGTTGTGAAGGAATTTAAGCAAAGTTAGTGCTATTGTAATTTCAATGTGTGAGTTGAGGTTGTTTCGAGCCGTTTACACTGGTGCTTCAACCTCCTGTTCCTGTAGAGTAAACACTCAGTATGCAAATTGGTTGAGGTTCAAAAAAAAGTGTCAATGTTTTTACATTGACACTTCGAATTATTTCGTTGTTGACGTTTATTTAAGGATGGTTCTGCTAATCACAATGCGTTGTACCTCGCTGGTACCCTCGTATATCTGGGTAATTTTAGCATCTCTCATCATTCGTTCAACATGGTACTCTTTTACAAAACCATAGCCACCATGAATCTGCACTGCTTCTGTGGCCGTCCACATGGCTGTTTCACTGGCAAATACTTTAGCCATTGAGCTGCTCAGGGTGTAATCTTCGCGGTTATCTTTTTCAGAAGCTGATTTCAGACACAACAATCGGGAGCATTCGATTTTAGTAGCCATATCTGCCAGCTTGAACTGGATGATCTGGTGGTTCATGATCTCTGTTCCAAATGCCTTGCGTTGTTTGCTATATGCCAATGCCAATTCGTAAGCGCCACTGGCGATTCCCAAGGCTTGAGCTGCAATGCCAATTCTACCTCCGGCCAGTGTTTTCATGGCAAATTTAAAACCAAATCCATCTTCGCCGATCCTGTTTTCTTTTGGCACTTTTACATCATTGAATAGGATAGTGTGCGTATCACTTCCTCTGATGCCCAATTTATTTTCTTTAGCTCCTACTATTACCCCGGGCCAGTTTTTTTCAACAATAAAAGCATTAATACCTTTGCTACCCTTTGCTGGATCTGTTTGTGCAATTACCAGGTACACACTGGCACTACTACCATTGGTGATCCAGTTTTTGGTGCCATTTAATAAGTAATGATCGCCTTCGTCTTCTGCCGTTGTTTTCTGAGAAGTGGCATCACTGCCGGCTTCTGGCTCACTCAATAAAAATGCGCCGATATACAGCTCGCCATCTTTTTTACCCTGCGCCAAAGGCGTTAAGTATTTTATTTTTTGTTCTTCATTAGCATACTCTTGCAAACCATAACAAACCAAACTGTTGTTAACGCTCATGCACACACTTACGCTGGCATCTATTTTACTAATTTCTTCCATGGCTAAAACATAGCTGATGGTATCCATGCCGCTGCCGCCGTATTCGGGTTTTACCATCATTCCCATAAATCCCAGATCGGCTAATTTTTCGATTTGTTCTCTTGGAAACTTTTGTAGTTCGTCACGTTCGATGACTCCAGGCAGACATTCATTTTGGGCAAAATCTCTGGCCGCTTTTTGAATCATCACGTGTTCTTCTGAAAGCTGAAAGTTCATATAGCAATTTTGGTTGCAAAAATAAGGGAATTTGAAGTGGTTCCCCAGCTTCTGTTGAAGTTCCTGTTACTTTTTTCACCAGCTTCTAACAGCGCCTTACAGATAACATTGCCTAATATGTTGGTAAAGGTTTATGTGAAATGAACCGCAGAACTGTTGATAGGGAGGGATTCTAAAAGTAGGGGATGAAAAGTATATATTTGCGCCATCATGAATAGTGCTCGTCAAAACCTGCATGTGCAAAAACTGGTGGCCTTGGTTTCCATTGTTTTGTTTTTATTCAAAATAGTAGCGTGGTACCTCACCGGTTCGGTGGCCATTCTTACTGACGCATTAGAAAGTATCGTGAATGTGGTGGCTGGTTTAATAGGCCTGTACAGTTTGCATATTTCCGCTAAACCAAAAGATATCGATCATCCTTATGGCCATGGTAAAGCTGAATTTATTTCTGCCGCCATTGAGGGCACGCTGATTGCCGTGGCGGGTGTTTTTATTATTTATGAAGCCATCAACAATCTTTTGCAAGAACACACTGTAAAAAAACTAGACTGGGGTATTATTTTGATAGCCATCACTGCATTGATCAACTATATTGCTGGAACCCTTTGTGAACGAACTGGCAAAAAAAACAATTCACTGGCCCTTATCGCAAGTGGTAAACATTTAAAATCTGACACTTACACTACGCTTGGCATTGTGGCAGGGTTGATACTACTTTATTTTACCAGACTTAGCTGGATGGACAGTGCCTTAGCATTGTTGTTTGCTTTTATCATTATTTATACAGGCTATAAAATCATTCGAAGTTCAATTGCTGGTATCATGGACGAAGCCGATCAGCAATTGTTGCAAAGATTAATTGTTTCACTCAATGAAAACAGGAACGCTAATTGGATCGATTTGCACAACCTTCGTATCATCAAATATGGCGCTACGATTCACCTCGATTGTCACCTTACCGTTCCATGGTACTTTAATGTGCACGAGGCCCACAAAGAAATAGATGCATTGGGTGAACTGGTGCGTAAAAATTTTGGACATTCGGTTGAATTGTTTGTTCATTCAGACGGATGCCTTGATTTTAGTTGTGCCATCTGCAGTAAAGCTGATTGTACGGTTCGGCAATTTCCTTATTCAGAAAGGGTAGAGTGGACCATGGAAAATATTTTGAATGATCGTAAACATACAGCCCATATTTCATGAGTATTTTATTGAACAAAGATTATTGGAACGATCGCTATTTACATCACCAAACAGGATGGGATCTCGGGGTTATTTCTACTCCATTGAAAGAATACATCGATCAACTAAAGGATAAAAATACCGCGATCCTTATACCCGGATGTGGCAATGGTTATGAAGCGCAATACCTGTTACAGAAAGGCTTTCTCAACATTACACTGGTGGATATTGCTCCATTGGCTACCGATGCCATCAAAGAAAAATTAGCACAGTATATCAACAATGGACTGCAATTGATCACGGGTGATTTTTTTGCGTTAACCAGCAGCTACGATCTCATTTTGGAGCAAACATTTTTTTGTGCATTGGATCTTTCATTGCGAACGGCTTACGCGAATCAAATGCATGCACTCTTAAAACCCAACGGTAAATTGGTTGGACTATTGTTTAACCGGAATTTTGAGGGCGGTCCACCTTTTGGTGGCAAAGAAGCCGAATACCAAAGCTTATTTGAAAAAAAGTTTCATATTCAAGTGATGCATAAGGCATACAATTCCATTGAACCAAGGGCTGGTACGGAATTGTTTATCATCTTGCAGAAAAAATAAATCTTAGGGTAGCTCAAAGATCCGCGCAATTAGAAATCCTACAGTAGCTAGTGCTGACCCCAGCAATAGCTGACGGATGCCGCCCCACCAAATTGGTTCCCCGTTCACTTTACTTTTTAAAAAGCCCGCAATAAAAAGCATGGGTAAACAAAAGGCTAGTGAATACATTAAAGCAGTGGCTGTTTGCTGAGTGAATGCCCACGGAATTAAACCAATCACAGACCCTGTAACACTTGCCAAAGTGGCCGCCAGCATTGATTTGTACACTTGACCAGCTTCAGGTTGCTCTGTTGGTTGTTGCTGCTGTTCCAGGTAATTCTTCCATTCCTTTTCATCCGTAGCTATTACCTCTGCTGCCATTTCTTGCATGTCTTTACCCAGATCCAGTTGTTTAAACAATTGAACGGTTTTGCCGAGTTCGGCATCGCGGAGGGCTTTCTCTTCTTCTGGTGTTTTTTTGATAAGATCTTGTTGCCTGCTTTTTGCAGCAAAATAACTGCCGATACCTATCACGACACTGATCAATACAGCCGCGATACCGCCCGTGCTACTTACTAATTTGCTTTCCTCGTACAGCACGCTCAAAGCAACACAAAAAGCAAAGATCACAGCAATGCCATCACCAATACCAGCTATATATTGCTTTGTATAAAGATGGATTTCCGATATATTTTTGCCCTTCACGTTGGGCAATTGCTCTTGCATGTTCAACAATTAAATTGGTTTATGTTGATAAGATGGAAAGACTTTTTTCGATAATACCCACCGCATTTTTGATCTCCGCTTCCTTAATTATCAACGGTGGCGCAAACCTGATTTTATCGCCATGGGTAGGTTTTGCCAGCAACCCATTTTTCATTAACTCAATGCACAGATCCCAGGCTGCATCCGGGTTCGGGTGTTTTATTACGATGGCATTCAGTAACCCACGGCCACGGATCATCGAAATATAAGGCGATTGTAGGTTGGCCAATTCTTCTCTGAATAACATACCCATTGCTTCGGCATTCTCCGCCATGTTTTCATCTTTTAAAACCGCCAGTGCCTCCATGGCTACTTTGCAGGCCAATGGGTTACCACCGTAAGTACTACCATGTTCACCTGGCTGTATGGTGAGCATGATCTCATCGCTGGCCAACACCGCACTGATGGGTAAAGTGCCACCACTCAACGCTTTGCCTAAAATTAAAATATCCGGCTTCACCTTTTCATGATCACAGGCCAGCATTTTTCCTGTGCGTGCCAGGCCCGTTTGGATCTCGTCTGCAATCATCAGTACATTGTATTGGGTGCACAACGCCCGCACAGCAGCAATGTATCCTTCATCCGGCAACACCACTCCTGCTTCTCCCTGTATGGGCTCAAACATGTATGCGGCCACATCGTTGTTTTGCAAAGCGCTTTCTAATGCTGTTAAATCGTTGTAGGGCACTATTTCAAAACCCGGCATGAATGGTCCAAACTGGTTATAGCTGCTTGGGTCTGTACTGGAAGAAATAGCGGCCAGGGTTCTTCCCCAAAAATTTCCTTCTGCGAACAATACCACGGCTTTATTTTCTTCTATACCTTTTACTTTGTAACCCCATCTGCGAGCGAGTTTGATAGCAGTTTCGCCCCCTTCCACACCGGTATTCATCGGTAAAACCTTGTCGTATCCAAAATATTCGGTGATGTATTGTTCGTAAGTCCCCAGCAGGTTGTTGTGGAAAGCACGGGAAGTGAGCGTAAGTACTGCTGCCTGATCGATGAGCGCTTTTATAATTCTGGGGTGACAGTGACCTTGGTTAACTGCAGAATAACCACTTAAAAAATCAAGGTATTGTTTGTCTTCTACGTCCCAAACATGAATGCCTTTGCCTTTCTTTAAAACGACCGGCAGTGGATGATAATTGTGGGCGCCAAATTTTTCTTCCAACTCTATGTAATAGTTGGGCGTATATTGAATAGCTGTTGTCATAAAATGATAAATTGATGAATGTAGGTAAAGGAAGAACTTCCATTTACAAAAAATAAATACCTGATTACAAGAGGTAATGCTCCCTGGAGCAACGAAGTGCCAGGAGTTAATGATTCAGCAGGTCCAGGTTGCCGTACAAAAATGGTATGTTAGTAGAAAGATTGATGCAATAAAGGTAATCCATTAAACCCATTTGTAGAAGCATTCTTCGGGTAAATTCAGTTGTTGGTTGAATTGTTTATCAAAAATTCCGAATACGCTGCTGCCGCTGCCGCTCATGCTGGCATACAATGCACCTGCATGATATAAACTTTCTTTCAAATCTTGAATGGCTGGCTCTTGTTTAAAAACAGTTTTTTCAAAATCATTTACCAGCAAATTTTTCCAATGCGAGATCGGTTGTTGAATGATTTTCTTTAAATCGGTGGTATGTAAACCCGGCGTAATGCCATTAAAGGCCATGGTTGTATTGATATGAATACCTGGGTTAACAACGAGTATACGGTAATCGCTCAGATCCAGTTCAATTGGCTCTATTATTTCTCCTCTGCCTGTAGCCAGGCAAGGTTTATTGTAGATAAAAAACGGACAGTCGCTTCCCAATTGCAAAGCATATTCCCTCAATGAATCGGTAGAAAGCTGCAGTTCAAAAAGTTGATTAAGCAATAGCAATGCAAAAGCCGCATCGGCCGAGCCCCCGCCCAATCCGGCCCCTATGGGGATCGTTTTGTGGAGGTGTATCTGTACAGGCGCCAATGCCGGAAAATCTTTTTTTAATAAATGATAGGCTTTGATACAGAGGTTTTGGTTGCTATCGCCCGGAATGGCAATGCCTGAACTACTGAACACCACGGCTGTCGGCTGGTCGGGCACCACGATGATTTCCAGTGCATCCTTGATGCCAACCGGATAAAAGATGGTTTGCAAATGATGGTATCCATCCAAACGTTTGTTTAGAATATTAAGGCCCATATTGATTTTACATCCAGGAAATACCACCATGACAAATGCTTATTTTTTTTCTGGATAATAGTTGAATGGCAGCAGATTGGCTGCTTTTTCATACACCCAATAACCACTGTAAAATACAGACATTGGATCTTCCAGCAATCCGTATTTATCAATTTTGATAGAATTGGATACCAGGTGTAGATAAGCCCGAAAACCATGGTGGGAGGAGTTCGACAAAAACTGTTTAGAGCTTAGGTAGCTTTTGCCATGCGGCTCTTTCAAATACTGTACCATTAATTTATGTTTCCAACTTACTTCATGCATGGCCGAACTGCTGTCTTTTTTTACAATGTCACTGGCTTTTACCGCCCAGGCCACATCTACTTTTTTCGGAATGCGGTTTGGTTCATTTGGCCCAGGTTGAATGGTATCCGTACGCACAATGTTTAATGCAAACTTTTCCTTTTCAAGGCTATCCCCAATCAAAGATCTATAGAAATGTAAAGTGCTGCCATAATAGGCGTTTCGTCTGTTTTGTATCCACTTTTTTTTATTGCCCATCTCTTCATAACGGGTGTAACCATAGAAGGAGGTTTGACCCGTTTTTTGATTGAAGTAAAATTCTACCAATTCAAAACGAATTCGATATCCCAGCTTGTTATTGATGATGGTTAGTGGGCTATCAGCCATGGCCTTGAAAGCATTTTTTTCAGAACCTGCTACTACAAAATATACAGAGTTAAGATTACGGATACTGGACGCTGCTGCCTCTTCTGTTACCCCCAGAAAATTTTCTTGAAACAATTGTAAATATTTTCTTCTGGTGGCTTCCGGTAAAATCAGCACATCTTGCATTAAACTTACTTTGGGAGCAAGTTTGAAAGAAAATGATTTTCCTTTTAGGTCGGAAATAGTGATTTTGTATATTAATCTTTCAAAACCTACTGAAGAAATGATGAGTTCACCATCTACTGCGTCAGGTAGGTAAAACGCTCCAGCGTTGTTAGTGAGTGTACCCAGCGATGTATTGTTGAAATATACACTAGCCCCCTGTATAGGAGTATCATCTTCACCGTTCAGCACTTTTCCACTGATACTATATTGGGCTTGAGCAGCCATTTGAAACAAGCCACAAAAGACGATATTTACGATAAGAGACTTCAATTATTTTTCCCTGCTTTTGATCTCGTCCCTGATGGAGATGGCTCGAAGGTAGTCTTCTTGTTCCAACACTTCGGTGAGCAGGTTGTTGAGATCGGTTACACTCATCGATTTTAAATCGCTTCCGGGATTACCGCTGCCAGATTCTGTGGTGATGGATGCTGAAGAGGGCAATGCGTCTTTTTTACCGTCGTCTTCCATCATCACCCCTGCCTGGTCGAGAATGTTTTCGTAGGTAAAAATGGCGCATCCGAAACGCACCGCCAGTGCCAATGCATCCGATGTTCTAGAATCAATTTCAACAGTATCGTTGGCGGAACTGCAAACCAGTTTCGAATAAAAAATGCCTTCCTGCAAATCATTGATCACAATTTCGTGCAGCTCCACATTAAAAGCCAGCATAAAATTTTTCATCAGATCGTGCGTAAGAGGTCTGCTGGGGTTCATTTTTTCTAATGCTACGGCAATGGCTTGGGCTTCAAAACCACCAATCACAATAGGCAAGCGCCTGAGGCCATTCACTTCTCCCAGCACGACTGCGTAAGAGTGTGTTTGGGTGATGCTGTGTGACAATGCTACTATTTCCAGTTCAATTTTTTTCATAATAATCCAGGTGGCTCACAAACGCCAGTATTGTTTTCTCAAAAAACAAAGATAAAAAAATAAAGCCTTTCAAACTTACTTGAAAGGCTTTTAAATATATCGGTGTAAATTTAAGCCACACCTTTAAGTTTTTTAACTGCGTCAATTATTTTAGGCATCACTTCAAAAGCGTCGCCTACTATACCATAATCAGCCGCTTTAAAAAACGGTGCTTCCGGATCTTTGTTGATCACCACAATTACTTTACTCCTGTTTACCCCGGCCAAATGCTGAATGGCGCCAGAAATACCGATAGCAATGTACAAATTAGGGGCAATGGCCAAACCAGTTTGTCCAACGTGCTCATGGTGGGGGCGCCAATGAATATCTGCTACCGGGCGACTACAAGCCGTGGCGGCTCCCAGCAATGCTGCCAGATCAGTAACTAGTCCCCAGTTTTCGGGTCCTTTCAAACCGCGGCCACCGCTTACCACTACATCGGCTTCTCCCAATGGCACATCGCCACTCACTTTATTTACGGCAGTTACGGTAACTTTCGCTGCATCAATGCTGGCGGCAAACGGAACTATTTCCGCCGTTTGTTCACCCAATTCGATGTTAAAGGAATTTGGGTTCAATGAAATTATTTTTTTATCAGTATTCACTGCAATGTGTGCAAATGCTTTACCGCTGAATACGGTTTTCTTTACTGCGAAACCGTTGCTTAGGTCGGGCAAGGCCACGGCTCCTGAAACCAATCCTGCTTTTAGTTTTACACTCAAGCGGGGGGCGAGGGCTTTAGCCGTGGTGTTATTGGTGAATACAATGATGTTGGCGTTGCTGGCTTCCACCGCTTGTGCAAGGATGTTGGTGAAAACCTGCGCATCAAAATGATCGAGGGCTGCGTCTGCAACAGTATGCACTTTTGTAAGGCCATAATTGCCCAAAGTACTCAAGTCGTCTTTCACATTTCCCAATACGATTCCTTCAGCCGTGGTGCCTGTTAATGCTGCTGTTTTAGCGGCGTAATTGGCGGCTTCAAAAGCAGATTTTTTGATGTGACCATCCGCTTGGTCTAAAAATACTATTACACTCATATGAATAATTTTGTAGCTGTTAATGGATGATGTTAGATGGCTTTGGCTTCTTCATGCAACAACCTCACCAGTTCTTCCGGATGATCGGCGCTTACCAGTTTTACCCCTGCTTTTGCAGGTGGTAAATCAAACTGTACGACCGAGGTAAGCGATGCAGCTTCTACTGGCTCTATTACTTTTAGTGGTTTGGTTCTTGCGCCCATGATCCCTTTCATATTTGGTATGCGTTGTTCTGCCATTCCTTTCTGACAACTTACTACAAAAGGCAGCGCTACTTTGTTGGTTTCTTCCCCACCTTCAATTTCTCTTACCACCACTGCATTCCCTGCTTCCAAATCAAATTTGGTGGCGTGTGAAATGTAGGGGAGATCGAGTAGCTCGGCTACCATTCCTCCGATAGACGAACCATTGTAATCGATGGTTTCTTTACCGGTAAATACCAGGTCGTAATCACCTTCTTTGGCCACTGCTGCAATTTGTGAAGCAATGTTGAAACTATCAGTGTTTTCGCTGTTTACACGAATGGCTTCCTCACCACCCAGCGCCAGCGCTTTTCTGATGATGGGGTCACTGTCGGCACCACCTACATTAATGAGGTGTAATACGGTGGTAGGATCTGCTTCTTTCAATTCAATAGCACGAACCAATGAATACCATTCGTCGTATGGATTGATGATCCACTGCACGCCTTCTGCCGCAAATTTCGTATTGTTATCTGCGAAGGCTATTTTTGCAGTAGTATCAGGTGTTTTACTGATGCAAACTAATATCTTCATGATGATTTTTTTTACGCTTCGGAGCAACACCGAAGGCCGTGAAATAAAAAGTTGTTTATGCAACTATATGCAAATATAAGTCATGCAAAGGTAAGTTGAACGCCTACTAAAAAAAATATTGTTGAATGAACCGGATAGAAAAATTACTCGAATACCTGAAGACCAATGACAAGGATAGTTTTTTACAACACGCGCTGGCGTTGGAGTATATTAAAATAGGGGAGGATGAAGCAGCCCGACTTTTGTTTAACGAATTATTGCTGCGCGAACCTACTTATGTGGGTTCTTACTACCATTTGGGGAAACTGCTCGAAAGGCAGGGTAATTTCGACAAAGCCCTTCGGATTTATCAACGAGGAATGGAAGAGGCCAATAGAGCAGGCGATCGCCATGCTTTTAATGAATTGCAAATGGCCAAAGAAGATATTGAAGAATAAAGTGGAGCCTTTTCAGATAAACTTTATACTTTTTTATTAAATGTTTTCAGCTGCTCATATATACTTGTATGCAATTACGCCAATCGTTCGAAAAGTTCACCAGCACACAGGCTCTTTTTACCAAAAAAGATCGACTACTCATTGCCGTTAGCGGCGGAGTAGATTCTGTAGTGCTCTGCGAGTTGTGTGCTTTGGCTGGACTTGATTTTTCCATAGCGCACGTCAATTTTCAATTGAGGGGAGCAGACAGTGATGCGGATGAAACTTTTGTAGCAGCATTGGCTACAGCATACAAAGTGCCTTTTTACGTAAAGAAATTTGATACGAACGGGTATGCCCTGCAACACAAAAAAAGCATTCAGGTGGCAGCACGGGATCTTCGATACGAATGGTTCCAAACCTTGTTGCAGCAGGCAACACCGCCCTTGCAATACCTGCTAACGGCGCATCATGCAGATGACAATACAGAAACTATTGTCATGAATTTTTTCAAAGGAACGGGTATCAATGGATTGAAAGGGATTCTGCCAAAACAGCAACAGATTGTTCGGCCTTTGTTGTTTGCAACCAAAACAAATATATTGGCATTTGCGCACGAGAATAGTTTAGCGTTTAGAGAAGATGCTTCTAATGCTGAAGATAAATACACCCGTAATTATTTTCGCAATCAATTGATTCCCGACATTCAAAAAGTATTTCCACAAGTAATTCAAAACTTGCAGGAGAACGCCCATCGGTTTAAAGACATTTATGCTATTTACCAAGAGGCGGTAGCTTTGAAGAAAAAGAAGATATTACATAAAGAAGGTTCGCTATACAAGTTGCCAGTGCTCCGATTGCTGAACGAAACAGCTCCTTACAGTATTTTGTATGAGATCATAAAAGACTTTGGATTTAGAGCTGCTCAAACCGGAGAAGTTGAAAAATTACTGTGCGCTCCCACGGGGCGTTTTGTTGAGTCTGCTTCGCATCGTATTTTGCGCAATCGTAAATGGTTATTGATCACTGAACGCAACAGTAATAGCGCCGGGCAATACTTGCTGGAAAAAGAAGTGGCTACCCTTTCTTTTGAAGAAGGGAAGCTAACGCTTTCATTTGCAACATCGCCACTTGCCCTGGAATCTGATCCAAACATTGCATTATTAGATGAAGGGGATATCCAATTCCCATTGATACTCCGCAAATGGAAAACGGGTGATTATTTTTATCCTTTGGGGATGCCAAAAAAAAAGAAAATCAGTCGTTTTTTAATTGACCAAAAATTATCGTTGGCAGAAAAGGAACACATTTGGGTAGTAGAGAGCAACCAAAAAATTATTTGGGTGCTAGGGAGAAGAATCGATAACCGATTTAAAATTACTTCCCAAACACAAGGTATTGTAAAACTGCACCTATCTCCCTGCGTCCGGTAAGACTTGGATTTTGCAAGTCTTGTAGGATGTAAGGAAACAAATCGGAACGAAAAACGCCCACCAACAATAACGTAAATGCCAACCCAAATACAGATCCCCATAGATGGGCATCGTGGTTTACGTTGTCTTGATTTTGTTTGCCCATATAGATACAATAGACCACATAAATGACTGCAAAAATAAGAGCCGACATTTTGATAAAACCATATAAAGCTAATTGACTCCAGGGGTCAAATAATATACTGGCGAACACCACTGCAGACACCGCGCCGGAGGCCCCCAATGACCGGTAATTTTGATCGTTTTGGTGTTTAAAATAACTAGGTAAATCTGCAGCCATCAATCCAGCAAAATAGAGTAGTAAATAGAGGTATGCGCCACCAGTAAAACAAAGGTTAAAGATGATCTCCAGGTTCTGGCCAAAAAAGAAGAGGGTAAACATATTGAAGAACAAGTGCATCCAATCGGCATGTAAAAAACCTGAACTGATAAAACGGTAATATTCTTTGTTTCTTTTACTGTAGTAAGGCCATCCGATGGTTTTGGTCAAAAAACCTGCATTGTAAAATCCTGCTATCGAAAAAAGTACATTGGCTGCAATAAGTAGAAAAGTAATAGGAGCGTCGGTAAAATTCATGCGGTTCGTTTACACCAAAACTAATTAAAAATCAATTCACTGAAAGCACAATTGTTGGTTGTTAAGTTCGGATTCGTTTTCTGGTATGTTTTTGGCAACTATCTGGTTCTAAACCAACCAAACAATGAAATCAACTCACTTCTTATCGATCGTTTTTACTTTACTAATATTTAGTGGATGCGAAACCATCCAAAAGGCCACTAACAGCACAGGCTCAGCTTTTACTTTAACAGGTCAATGGGAACTGTTTTCTAATAGCCCGGAAAACGTTTTATTAGGTACAAAAGTAACTGTAGCTCCTCTCATTTCCGAAGCCCGGGTTACCACTTTGAATGGAACCGGAAATTGTTTGCGTCAGTCGGACGTTTTGTGGAAAAACATCTTAGCCGATGGAAACGGGGGCTTTACGATTACTAACCTAATCAGTGGTTGCAATGGTTTGAACTACCAGCCGGCATCTATTTATGTGGTCAATAGCAATGAGATCAGGTTAACGGGAAAAAATATTTCTCCACAAGACATGACACAGATATGGAAACGCGTTAATTAAGCGGCTTAATATTTTCGTACAACAGGGTAAAATTTTCTCAAAATGGGAACAGTGCTTCTTTAAGAGTGATGGTATTTTTCGTTCCTTAAAATAGTGCAGGCCCTGTATAGTTGCTCGGCAAGGATCAAACGCACCAACTGATGCGGAAAGACAAGGGGTGACAAGCTCCATATATAATTAGCCCGTTGCATCACTTGGTCGCCGACGCCGTACGCGCCTCCAATTAAAAACACGAGCGATTTTGCACTTTCGTTTGCCCGTTGTTGCAAAAAAGTTGCCAATGCTTCGCTGCTAATCATTTTGCCACGTTCATCGAGTAGTACCAAAAAATCCTCTTTTTTGAGCAATGATACAATGGTTTCCCCCTCTTTTTCTTTCAATTCTATTTCGTTGAGCGAGGCTGCATTTTTGGGCATTGGTACAATTTGCCATCGGGCGGGAAAATAATTAATCAGTCGTTTGGTGAACATCTCAATCCCTTCTTTCACGTGTGGCTCATGTGGCTTTCCAATTGTTAAAAAAAGAATTTTCATAATTTAATCGTTGAGTACGAAGGTAAATAAAAATTAAGTGGATTGATTTTGGTGCGCACGTAAGATCTCTGTTGCAACCATCTGCGGTATTTTCAGACTGATCCGTCGCTTCGCTTTCAGAGAGCAGCGATCTTAATGCTCAATAATACAAGCGGAATAAAACTGTCTGCTTTTTTACCAATACAGTTTACCGAAGAAGCTCTGGGTAGTAGTGGCACAGCTTTAAGCGTTTTTATTAAATTATTTTTGATGCTGTTGAGCATTGGTTGTGTCAGCTGGTAAACACAACAGGATTAGAGTATGAGCTTGTTTTATAACATTTCTCTATGTCAATCAAACGACGAATTATGATTAGCTTTGCAACTGTTAACTAAATCGTTCAATAAATAAAACAGAGGATGCTTATTCAAATCAATACGGATAAAAACATTGAAGGAACTACAGAATTGATTACCCATTTTACCAGCCTGTTACAGGATCGTTTGCAGCGCTTCGACGAATATCTCACTCGTGTGGAAGTATTTCTGAGTGACGAGAACGCATCCCGCGAAGCTGGCAACGATAAAAAATGTATATTAGAAGTAAGACCGAAAGGCCAGGACCCTATAGTAGTGACGGCTGTTACCGACAATCTATACCTCAGCGTGAAAACTGCCGCCGAAAAAATGTTTCTTACTCTTGAAAAGTCAGTATCTAAGAAAAGAGTGCAAGGGTAAACTCCTTGATAAAAAAAGTAGAAAATGCTTCCAAACTGGAAGCATTTTCTATTGAAATAAATCTTGCCCGTGGTAAACATGGAAAAGGGGGCAATATTTTATCAATATTCACAAGAGCGCTTCCCATTTCAGTTAAGCAAAGCTTAGTAGGATCAGTATTTGTTACAGAAAAAAAACTAACCGACTAAAAAAAGTGCCAAAAAAAAGTAGGTAGCCGAAACTACCTACCCTTGTTGTAATTTGAGTTTGCGAAAACAAAGCAACATGCGTAAAAATCCGGCGATAAAATTAGTCGGTCAGTCGATTTTAAGTCAGTTATTACAATTAGTAGATAAAAAATTTTCAGGGATTTTGCAAGTTCAAGTAATATGTGCAACATTTAGGAAGAAAATAAACGGATTTTTTTTGTCGGTTGCACCGCCTGGAACAAACATTACATTGACAACAGAAGAGAAGTATTTTTTTGATTTCTACAAAAGACAATTAGCGTATGTCGTTTTACCTGAAGGCAGTTGCTTGAATGAAATAATAATTAAAGAAGGCTATGCAAAAGC
>Ga0105049_10000249_pt1 | contig 56440 bp, 45 predicted proteins | sample MAT06_FD_78087 | JGI IMG/M metagenome (GOLD analysis project Ga0105049, IMG submission 78087) | Freshwater microbial communities from Lake Fryxell liftoff mats and glacier meltwater in Antarctica - MAT-06 | ecosystem: Environmental > Aquatic > Freshwater > Ice > Liftoff microbial mat | place...
TAGCCGTTGTGAATAGCTTTCAATTTTGTATTTTGTTCTTTGATTCCCAACACACTATTGATGAAGAAGGTTTGTGCAATGGTTGTGAATAGCTTTCAATTTTGTATTTTGTTCTTTGATTCCCAACATACCCCAATTTGGGAATGGGTTTATGGGGTTGATAGTATTACATAATAGAATTAAAAAAAGACCCTCCCAATTGGCATCTGCCAATCGGAGAGGGTCTTTTTTTTGTTTAAAAGGTGTTGTTAAAAAAAAGTGCGTTAAAACATTTCTAACTGAAGCGATGGTATATCGATTTTCACTGGTTTTTTTGAGTGAAAGACTTCCATCATTCCGAATTGTTTATCGGTTATCTGTAGAATACCTACTTTCCCCAATGGGGGAAGTGCCGTTTTGATTCTTTTTGTATGGATATCAGCATTTTCACGACTGGTGCTGAACCGGATATACACAGAGTATTGAAACATTATAAAGCCATCGTTGAGCAATTTTTTTCGAAAGCTTGCGGCATTTTTACGATCTTTTTTTGTTTCTGTTGGCAAATCAAAGAATACCATTACCCACAAAATTCTGTACTCGTTTAATCTGAAAAATCTGTTAGTTGTCATATAGAGGATATAAAATTTTTCTGTTGGTACCAGCAAAACATTCAAAAAGAGAATTTGAAGTGCGGCTCATTGCCAGAAGCAATGGGCTTTTGCGTTCGTTTACCACCACATCTATTGTGGGTATGCACAATAGTTGTTTTTTAATGTTTACGGTTAATTCTTCAATTGAAGGTTCTGAGGTTACTATGTCGTAAACTACCATATCAACAAAGGGCCGGTATGGTTCCATAATGTCGTCGGCGAGGCAATAGGGGTTGTATTTGTTTTTGTGGAAGATACCGAGAGTAGGGAGTAGCCCTGAACCAACTAAGGCACGAGCGGCTATGCCCCGGAGTATTGCATAGCCATAGTTTAACAAATTGTTTGGAGGTATGCCCTCTTGGTGGCGGGTAAAGCCTTTTATTTGGAAAAGGTGTTGCCAATAGAAAGCCGCAGCTTGTGCTTCGTTGTTTTTGGGGTCGCCAGAGGCAACGGATTGAGCAAGGTTCAATAGCCGCTCTGCAGGAATGTTTTTTTCTTGCAGAGCGTTTGCTTGGTTCAAAATCTTAGCAGAGACTGTTTGAGACCAAAGATTTTTTTTGAGCGGACCAGAGGCTTTAATTTGATGTTTGTAGCGTTCCGACTGCTCGGTGTGGCCCACCAAGGGCAACAACAACCCCACGGGGAGATGATGGGAATTGCAATGGATGAGTGCAACGTTGTTTTCGGCAAGGCGTTGCAATAGCCCATTGGTGATGGTAATTTGTTGGTGTTCCAACACAATTAAGCCAATATCTTCTATTGGTATTGTTTTTTTCTCTTCTGTATTTGGATAGGTAACCACTAATTGGTTGTGCTTGGTATTCAAATATGAAGGAGTTTCAAAAAATAGGGTTCGCTTTATCATATTATTCTATTGGTTTAATACTATTACCAAGCCTGTTTATTTCTACTTTTACAGCACATTGCTTTATCATTTCCGAATCTTCTTTGGTGCTATCAAATTCAATAACTCTTTCTGACATTAATCCTTGAGTATTATCAATTTCTTTATTTGTAATTCCTTTTGAAATTAAAATTGGAGCCCAATAAATCTGATATTTTGAAAACTTGACCACTTTGTAGAATCTTGGGAGTAAGTGTTTACGATTGTCCCATGGGATAGCTTGAAGAATGGGAATACCATCTGCAATTTTTTGACGTTCTTCAGGGTTTGGAGCGTAGACTATGTCACCAGCTTGGTACACGTGGAGCCGTTGCCCTTCGATTTGGTCAAACAAAGGAATACCTTCTTTTTTACGGCGAATCACTTCGAATGCTGAATGAGTAGCAAAGCCAGTTCGGACGCGAGTTTCCATATTTTCATAGAAATAGAAATAGGCGTTGGATTTGGATTCAAAAACTTTTGGACCTATGATTATTGGGTTCGTTTTGCTTTCGCAAATGGTAACTTTCCTAATTTTGGTGGTAGTTTTTTTGTCGAGAGCTTCTAATCCTTCGTTTGAAAATGCCTTTTTGGTATCATCAGCATAGTAGTCAAGATGATCGTGCAAAATTTCTGGTAAGGATTTGTCTTTACCATTGGAGGCTTTACGATCGCCGTATGGAATTTTATTGATTTTTTTATGATCGAAGGAATCGTTGAGCGTTACCCGTTTTGCTGTTTTTTGAACAAGTGTTGCAATAGGGTACATTGTAATGATATCCCCTTCTTCGTCTAAGATGGGGTTCTCTTCTAAGTACGCTAAGATTTTTTTGTTTTGTTCCTTTTTCAATTTGGGTTCTGGATTTTCAAGGGTTGGAAATAACTTGATAATTTCTTTGACAGAAGCCCGAATCGATTGATTGTAGATGTATGGTGTCGTTTTTTGATCTTTGGTATCCTGAGAAGCAATTCTTATACGTTGAAGATCAATCATAGAAAGCCAATCTTTGTCGGATTTAATGAATTTCTCATCAATTTCTTTCAACAGAATCATGCCTTCTGGTTCATTGAAAAGAGCGGTACGAACAGCAAACCATTTGGTAGAAGGTTTTTGATCAATTTCTTTTTTAATGATTTTACCGTTTTCGTTAACGTATTTCCAGTACTTGTTTTGAGGTTTAGAGAAAACATCTTTTTTTACCTTGAAGGTAACCATAGTTTCATCGAGAGCTTTTTTAGCATCGTGAACAAAAGTGGGCCAAGGTACACGGAATTCACGTTTTTTATCACCAGCCATAATGTGTTTACTGATGCGAATATGTTCTTGTTTTTTTTCATCGTCTAAGGCACTAAGTGTGTTTAGATATCGAATATGTTCGATAGTAGTACAAGCAATTATGAGTGCATCAAGAGCGTGGTGTCGGTGGTCGATACGTTTGATTTCGATATCTGGTTTTAAATTCCCATCTTTTTCATCAGCAAGTAATTCACGAATAGAAATATCGAAATCGTTATTGTTGTGTTGATTTTGGAAAACGAGTCTTTTACCTGTCATTTGTTCTACTCTTTTGAATCGATCGAGAAGAAGTTTTTTCCAAACAGAGTTTAACCCCCACATTCTTTTTAGATCTGTAGTAATAACACCACCAGAAAAAACAATTCCACCTTGTTCCTCAGGAGTTTGAGCGTCTTTACGCCCACGAGCCACTGGATAGAGTAGTTGGGAGATTTTTTTGGTAATGTGTCGAGTATCGTTGAGCTGGCGAGAGATAAAATCGTCTGAAATTTCGGTAGCTAAAAGATTTTTAAGTTTTGGTCCACGGAAATATTCTTTACAATTTACAACGTAATCATCGTATGAAAGCAGCTCTATACGGCGATTGTTATGCTCACAGTAGCCGTTAGCACCAGAAATGAACAAGGCAGCGAGTTCATTACTTTTCGCCGTGTTAACATCACGTTCTGAGATAATCAGGTTGTTCATACTGTCGTTTTTAATTTTCGCACGAGGGAGAATGTGTTCAACTTCGTATTCAGCCGAGAAAAGTTTGCTAAGCGGTATTAAACGTCCAGTATAAGGAGAACGGCATTTTTGAGACAGCCATAAGGCAAACTTTTTGTATTCAGATTCTTTAGGAATATTTTCAAACTTTGCACGTTTTTCAAGATCTTCAAAAGAAATTTTAGAATGACTTTGCCAAATAGAGAATTTTTTAATGTCAGTAGGATTATTAGGATTTGGACGAGTTACAAAGTTAGTATGAACAGTGTTACCATTTTCGTCGAATTGTTCAAATCCGTTTAATAATTCAAAGAGCATTGCTTTAATCTTAATACGGGCTTTTTCATTTTTGGTTATAGATTCTGTCCTTTTCTCACGTTCTTTAGCGTTTTGTTTCAAATCACGAGCAAGTTCTATATGGATTTCGTCAATGGGACCAAATTGTTTCCAAATATCTCGAACAACTAAGAGAGTTTCACGAACAATACCTTCCACAATAGGATTGTTTAAGGAATTGTTTGGAAGAACTTTAAGAATTTCCTTTTCAAATTCTTCAACGTTTTCATATTTTTTGAAGTCTGTTTTTTCAGAATGTCTACCGTAAGCGAGGTAACAAGCTTGGTAGGTAGCTAAACCTTCTGGTGAGGTGATACCTTTTAGCGATTTCAACATTTGCTTAGAAACTTCATCGTCGGTAACGGTAATTTTTTCATCAGAAGAAAGTTTAGCTTTTTCACGTTCTTTGATAGAATTAAAGTTTTCAACAACTCGTTTGTCTAGCATTGAATTATCCCAAAACTTACCAACACGCATAGCAGGAAGAATTTTTTTCAAAGCTTTTGAAGAAAAAGAAGCGTACTTTTTGTTCGCATCTTGTTCTGGAGCATTGGCTATAGCTTCAACTACAGATTCTGGTAGGTCGAAGTATATTTTCTTTAGTTTCCCTCTTTTGTTCGTTTTTTCAAGTAACGCTTTTCGAATAGCTTTTTTAGATTTTTCTTCATCTGAAAGAGAGATAGAATAAGAAATAAGCCAAAGAGCTTGTAGTCTTACAGGATCGTTTAAAAGTTTGTTACCTTCTTCTTTAAAATCGACTTTACTGAAAATGTTGCGGAAATAAGACTTGGTTTCGTTACCGGGAAGTTTTTTATCGGCAGTAAAGAACATATTGATGGCGTATTTATCTTCAGAAATACGCTCATTTTTATCTAAACAATTATTTATGACATCGAAAACATCTTTTTGAAAAACTTCTCGTTTAGAATCAAATTTTTCAAAAAGCTTTTCTTTGACTTCCGAAGAGATATAGCTTGAAGAAACATCCTTGTTGAATTTACTGAAAGTTCTAAGTTCTCCTTTTAGTTCTTTTTGTTCGGTGTATTCTTTGAGAAAAACTTTAATATTATGAATGTTCTGCCAAATCCGAAATTCTTGAAATAAAGGATTAGAACGAGGAGTAACCTTCAATCCATACATAGCACCATCGATACCTTTGTTGCGTTCGTACTGACATTCTTCAATAGAACTTTTTTGAGATTTTAATTCTCTTTGGTAATAAATGATGTCATCGGAAAGTATATACAGCAACCCTTTTGAAGCAAATTCTTTCTCTTTGTTAGCGGTCAATTTCGATTGAGTAGGGTAGAGACTGCTTGCAATTTTTTTCAGAAGTGCAGTATCTGAATTTAAAGCTTTCAGTTCAGGGTTTATTTCGCATTGTTTAGCCCAAATTGCTTCTAATTCAGCTTTGTACTTACTTCGATACACAGCGTATTGACGAATTTTATAATTCAACTTCAATTTAACTAAATTATCAAAGAAGTATTCTCCGGGGAATTGATTTCCCATTTGTTGGTCTAAAGCAGTTACACTCAAAGCCCAATCGTTTTCACCAGGAATTTGTGGTTTTAATTGGTTGATTTTTACAGAACCATCAGATAATTTTGTCTTTGTCCAAGTAAGTAAGAAAGTAAATTCTTTTTCTTCCCAATCAGGTTTTTTAGTTCTTTTTTCTTCCCAAGGTCTTAAAGTAATTCCATCTGGCAAATCATCAATCGGATACGGCACAATACTGAAGAAGTCTTTTTTATCTTCAATAGGAGTAATAGAATGAATTTTAACATTTTTAACCAGCTTTATTTCAGAAAGAGATTCATCTTTCAAATCTTTACGAGAACTTTTGAAGCCTCTTCGCTGATTTAAGACGTAGAGAATTCGACCTAATTCAGCAAAGGTAAGTTTTTCAGAAAGCCCTTTTTTTCGAAGGTAGTAGACAATCCAGTCTTCAGAAAATTTTCCGCCAAGTAAGTTTTCAGCTTCTTGAAGTGATTCATTTGAAACGGGTAAGTAAGTACTAATTTTGAAATTAGCAACAGCTTCTGTTTCCTTTTTGAAATCAGTTGGAAAATCTTCATCAATCCATCCTAATGCTTTTAAAACTGTTAAAAGGCGATTTCTTCGCAATTTGTAACGTTGTTTTAATCTGCGAGAACCACGGAAAACTCTTCGTTCTGCAGCTTTAGTATCGGTACTTTTTCCTGCTTCCCATTCACTGAGATACTTCGTATCCACTGGGACAATTCGAGATCCCATCCATTGGATAGAACCAACTTCACCATACTGTTCAATTGTATCAGGAGTTTCAACAACCGCAACTCCAATTGAATTCGTTCCGACATCAAGACCAACAATTCTTTTCATAGGACTAAATTAAATTATGAATAAAACCATAAAGTACATCTCATTGTGAGAAATCATCTCCGTTCAGAGGTTTAACACACTCTGTAGGAAGAGATAAAAACGAATATACTTCAGAACGTTTAAGAAAACAAATAATCGATTCAATTACAGTGAAAAAATTTCTTTATTTATTCATTATTACGTTTGGGGTTCTACTTCATAAGATGGTTGTTGCCAAAGTATGTCAATTTTGGTGTTTTTTAAAAATATTTTAAAAAATTAAAGTTTTCACTTGGAAATGAGAAAACAAATCCATAGGTTTGTAATGAAGCTATTCACAATAAGGATTATTCCGTAGTGAGGTATAACTTCAACTAGTTTTTGCCCTTGTACTTAACAGGGGCTTTTTTTATTTGTAGAAGAATGAAGAGCCTATGAAGTTTCAGCTATTTTTTTAAGCAGTTATTGGTTCGATAATGCAAAGGAGGGTGCCTTTTTCGACGGCTTCGTGGGAGGTGATGTTTAGGGAGGTAATAGTTCCAGAAATTGGGGATTTGATTATATTTTCCATTTTCATTGCTTCGAGGATGTAGAGAGAATCTCCTTTACGTACAGATTGACCTTGTTTAACAGATACTTCTTTTATAAGTCCGGGCATTGGTGCTGAAACTTTTACTATAGTTTGGTTTGCTGATGCACTTTCGCGCAACATTTGGGTATGTGCAAACTCATTAGTTTTCAATGTTGAAACATCGTACATATATCCATTCATTGAAACGGTGGCTTTTCCATTGTAATTGTATTTTACATTGAGAACAGTTGTTTTCCCATTTTCGGTAAGCAAATAACGTCCAGGGTTTGTAGAGTCTTCTTCAATATGATATTGACTTTCACCAATATTTATTATATTGTCTTTAACAGTTGTATTGACACTATCAATTTTTTCTTCGCTTAGTAGTTCTACTATATAGTTCATATTTCATTTAAAGTTGTAATGATAGTAATTTCTCGGTCTATACTTGTTTTTATTGTTTTTCTTGTTGCTTTTTCTACTTCAATTTCACAAACGAAGTTTCATTTGGTGAAGTTTCCAGTGAGTGCAACATTTACTGTTCAAGATGCAGCCTTGCTTGGTGTTGAATTGGACCACGGAGCAATTATAACTGATTCTTATATTCAGGCTATTGCAAATGACGTAATTTTAGATTCGCTTCATCTGTTGGGTATTCCTGTTTCGATAGTTACTAATGATTTAGCAACATATTACGAAACAAGACTTCGGAACGAAAAAAATGACTACACTCTGTATAGCACCAATGAATCGAAACAAATGTATGGTTCTATGGGTGGATTTTTTACTCTCAATGAGATATACTCCATTTTTTCAAAATATGAACTACTTTTTCCAGATTATATTAGAAAAGATACTATTGGAATAACTTTTGAAGGACGCCCCATATATGCTTATCATATAGGGAAAGACACAGTAAAAGATTCTAAATATTTACCTCGAACACTTATCACTTCTGTACATCATGCACGAGAAGCAATTACTCCAACAATTACTTGTTATTTTGTTCAAGATTTTTTTGAAAAAATAGCAAATAATGATCCATTTGCTTTGTATGTATTGAATAACTCTCCTATAACTATTGTCCCTTGCTTAAACCCAGATGGTTATGAATACAACTATAAGACCTATCCCAATGGTGGAGGAATGTGGAGAAAAAACAGAAAAATCAACACTACTTCAAATGTTGGAATTGGAGTTGACAATAATCGTAATTATGGACCAATTGAATTTTGGGACAGCCCGAATTTAGGTTCGTCCATCAATGGATTCTCGGATACATTTCGAGGAGATAGTGCATTTTCAGAGTCTGAAAACAAAGCTATGAAGTTACTTTTAGTTTCGTATGATATTAAAACTGCAATAAATTTTCATTCATTTTCTGATTTAATAGTAACCCCGATTGGGGCGTTGAATTCAAAACCTTTCGATTCAACTGAGTATCATTACTTTTGTGCCGATCAATCGAATGTAAACAAATATCCATTTGGTAGAGATGTACACATGGTACGGTATTTTACAAGGGGTGGTTCTGACGATTACTTTTATGCTGGAACTCAGAAAAAAGTCCTTTCCATTACTCCTGAAGTAGGTAATTCTGAAGATGGATTTTGGCCACTTCGGTCGAGAATTCCACACCTTGTTCAAATGAGTATTCCTTCAATATATTCAGCAATTCGATCTACAAATTCAATTCCTACTCTCTATTCGTATTCTCAAATAGATAAAATAAATTCGACTGATCGATTTTTACTTCAATTTTCTAATCCATCAATTTCCACTACAAAAAGATGTAAAATTCGTTACTACCTATTTGGCAACAAACAATCATTAAACATATTTCCAATTTTAGATTCTTTACTTCCTATTGAGCCTACAGAAGTTAAAACTATACAATTTTTAATTTCAAATACTTCTAGACCTCCTTTATTTGAAGATATTATTGGAATTTCAATAGAACAACAATATGAAGATTTTTCGTTCTATGATACACTCTATTACAACAGAAGTTACCCAAATGTTCTTCCTTTGTATAACGGTGAAGATGCTCAAGGTAGCTACCTTTTGGAAGGCTGGGAAACGGAATTCGATCTTAAAACAGGTCAATATTCATTAGCAGATAATCCAAATAATTTCAGCAACCCTTCTTCACGTGCTTTTTTAGAAACTTCTATTCCAATAAACTTAGAAGATTATTCAGATGCTTTTATAGAATTTGATTCTCGTTGGGAATTGATAGGATTAGATGATGTGATTGTTGTGTATTTTAGAGAAAGTGAATCAAACACAAAGTCTTTACTTTTTTCAAATCGAATGAAAGTGGAATCAAAAAAAAGTGGTTCTCAGTTACTCTATGGTGAAGCAGGATTATATGGTATATTTCAAGAAAGAATTGTTCAAAAAGCTTCATTGAATAAATTTTTAGGCAAAAAGGGGTATATTGGTTTTGAAGTTATGAAAAAAGGAAACTCCACAAGCAAAGGGTTTAATTTGTTTTCGGCAAATATTGTTAGTTACTTTATAAACGAACCTTACAGTAGAGAATCAATAAATCAATGGCTAACTATTGCAGAATCAAATAAGTCCATCACCTTTACTATTTCAAGAGAATACAAACCAAGAAACCCTAATATTAGTATAAAGATATATTCTTTGACGGGACAAGAAGTAATACAAACTAATTTTGAATGGTATTTTCAAAAAGTTGGTTCATTTAGTATTACAAGTGACCTTTTACCAAATGGTATGTACACTGCGGTAGTAACAATTGATGGTGTTACTTCGTCAAATGTGTTTACAGTTATTCAATAATTACGGTGTTGAACAGATAAAGTAGACTAATTTATATATTCCGTTGACTTCAGAAAACTGCATTGAAATTCCAAACCCATTTTTGTAATCGTAACTAACGATATAACTATTTTTAGAAACATCTTTATGGAGATTTGAATAATTGATAGACCATCGTAGAGTTTTTACAGTAGTTTTTTTCATACGTTTTATACGTTCTTTGGGGAAAAAGAAAGCATAATTTTCTAAAAACTCCTGAGTTGAAATTCCTTTATCTGTACCAATAGCACATTCTAAATCTAAAGGAAAAAGTATGTGGCTTAAAACTGCATCTTTATTATTTTTAGAAACATCATTTACAAATGTTTTCCAAAATTGTTCTAATTTAGTTATTTGATCTTGAGTTGGTTCATCTGTTTGAGCAGTTACGGTATGAACAAACATAAAAAATGTAATAATAAAAACTGATTTAATGTTCATAGTTATTTAAATGAAATAGATGTTGCAATTGCAGTTTTTAATAGCTCTAAGTAATCATTTTTAGGTATTTCAATGGCACCTAAACGTTCCATGTGTGGATTTATAAATTGTGAATCTAACAATAAGAAACCACGTTCACGAAGTCTATTTGTTAAATGAACAAAAGCTACTTTCGATGCGTCCGTTTTGCGAGAAAACATTGATTCACCAAAATACGCACCATTTATACAAACTCCGTACAATCCGCCTACTAATTCACCTTCAAACCAAGTTTCTACACAATGAGCATAGCCTTGGAGATGTAATTTGGTAAACGAATCAATAATTTCTGGAGATATCCAAGTTTCTTCTCCATTTCTAAATGCACACATTTTCATAACGGTTTCAAAATTGCTATCAATACGAATTTCAAATATTTCTTTTTCAACCACTTTTCGTAATGATTTCGAAACAATAACTCCATCTAAAGGAATTACTGCTCGAGGATTTGGAGAATACCACGATATTTCGCCTTGAGCAGTTTCTGCCATTGGGAAATAGCCAGTCGAATAGGCTTCTAATAATACTTCTGGAGTTAATTCTTTAGGGAACATTCTATACCTTTCAATTAAATTGGAGTGGCAATTCTACGAATGTATGGTATTGATTTTTTTTCACTAAATATCTGTTGATCTGTTTTAAAAGGAACATTCCATTCTGTATCATCTACCTCTTTTACAGAAAAATATGGGGTTGATTCCAATATTCCCATTTGATACTTATCAACTTCTGGAACATCTGTTGCTAAAGAAAGTGTCCCATTTGGTTTTAAAACCCTATGAAATTCTTTTAACAATTGTTCAGAAAATGCTCTTCGTTTGTAATGTCGTTTTTTAATCCAAGGATCGGGAAACAAATATACAATTTGAGAAATAGATGAGTCTTTAATAAATGGAAAACCATTTACTGCAGAATAATACTTTGCAAAACAATTTGTTATTGATTCACCTTTTGCGTAGTTGTTTATCCATTCAACGACAACATGTCTAACTTCAACACCCAAAAAGTTTCTTTCAGGTTGCAAATTAGCCCAGTTCAACAATAAACCTCCGCGTCCGCAACCGACATCTAAAACATCTGGAGCAATTGGGTTTTCGAATAGTTCACCCCAATGAATTGTTTCTTCTATTTCAGGATAAAACAGTGGAGTTACTAAATGTGATTCTAACGTCATATACAGCGAAGGGTTGGTATGATGTCGTAATCTAGCTAAGGGATATTTTTTAAAATCTATTTCTATTGCCACTATTCTTCTACTGGTGTTTCTATAATAATTTGTACTGTCCGAGAGTATGATCTTCCTTCTGCAAGATCGTTATTATACAATTGTTCGTCCGAACCAATTGCTTTAATAGTAACTTGCGAATCTTCTAATCCTAAGAAAGATTTTACGGCTTCACAACGACGTTTAGCTAAGTCTCTATTATATTCAGGCAATCCTTGTCTGTCGGCATACCCTGCAATGGTAACAGTCGACTTTGGTTTGATTGCATCGCGAATCATTAGACCAATTGCTCTGTTTTCGGCACTTAAATCTGCTTTGTTGAAATCAAACAAAATCAAAGAATAACGTTCAATTCTTTTGTCGTCTTTCATTTCAAAACGTTTTTTACGAATTGTTAACTGTTGAATTGTAAGTGTTTGTTTTGTTTGATTTTTTACTCCCTTAACATCGCCAACGGATAATGTAATAACAGCTTTTTCATCGAGAAGCGGAACTGGTTCTTCTAAAATATTCCATAATATTTTATCAGGAGTAGCATTTTTACCCTGAATATTTCTTATTGATTTATCTTGCTGAGCAACATCAACTTCCCATGATTGAATGCCTACTTCAGATTGTGCTGAAGGTAATATTTCAATTGTTGGTGGTGTAGCCGATTTTGTAACAGTACGAAGTTTTAATGGTTGCAAAATATCGAAATTATTTGAAACTAACTCAATTCTTCTATTTTCTTCTTGCCCATCTTGGGTAGTATTATTCGAAGGTTTTGATGGTAAATTTTGTGACTTCGTTTGAATTCTTGAAGGTTCTATTTGCCATACGGTTGTCAAATAATTTTTAACAGATTCAGCTCGTTCAGATGAAATTACTTTGTTTTTTCCTTCTTCTCCAATGGTATTATTATGTCCAGTTACGGTAATTGTAGAATTTGGTTTTGCTTTCATCCTAGAACCAACAATGTTTAATAACTGAGAATGGACATCCAAAGTTATCCGAGGTAGGGCATTTTCATCAAAAGTAGACGTTTCTTTATTTGAAATAGATTTTTGATTCGAAGAAGTTAACGAAGCAGAATTTTCTTGGAAAAATATTTGTGGAAGTAATGGAAACAACTCAATTTGTTCTGTTTCTTCAATCACTACTTGTGGGTTTTTTGTTTTACTTCCGTCTGGATTTATTCCATTGTAATCTAAAGACAAAGTAATTGAAGATTCTTTAGGAATAATTCTTTTATATTCTTCAAAGATTAGATATCGAGTTAATTCTAACTCTTCTGAATTAATATATTCTTTTTCAATTTTTTCATTTACTTTTATGACCACTTCAGATTTTGCACTAAAATCTTCAACAATGATAGTATCTCTATAAAATAGCGTATCGCTTTTAATTACTTTTTCAATTGGAGGTAAAATTCCAAACAAAGCAGTTGCCCCAAATTGTAAAGTTGAAGGCTTCCAATCTACTGCAGAAATGGAAGTAAATGCATACTGATACCGAATTTCGGGATTAATTGAATTAAATTTTCCTATTGGTAATTTATAAGACAAACCAACTAATCCTGTGATGAAAAGTGAAGTTGCATCGGGAATAGCTTGATTGACAAATTCATTTCTTATAGTTCGACCGTCTGAAAAGGTAGAAGAACTTGGGGTAATTAATTGTTCGCGTTGATCGAATTGAGCACCTATAGGAATACCTGCAGAAATTCCAACTTGACCAAATAGGTTTGGAATGAAAATTTCTTTTCTAATACTGGGTTCAATTGTTAACAACTGAATTCGAGAATCTATAGTATGTTCTACTATTGCAGTTTGAGTAATTGTATCAAATGGTGCAGTTGTACTTCGAACTAATGTATTTCCAATAGCTTCTGTTTGCTTTAATGCAGCTCCAACACTAGAAAGCCCAATTCTCGCTTCAAACAAAAAATCATCTTGAATTGGTAACTGAACAATCCCGCCATAGGCTAAACCAAAACCTGTCCCTGAAGAAAATTGTGGGCAACAATTTGGGAATGTCCCTAATTGAGTAAAGCTAGCAGAATGCATATTGTAATTCCCTAAAAGATATGCACCAACATACATAAATGGTTTGCGTTCTTTATCAGAAATTCTTTGACTAAATACTGAACTAAAGACAGTTACAAATAGGAAAAGAACGAGAAAACTAAGGCTTCTAAGTTGTTGCATTATCGTACAATATGTAATGGATAGCTAAATAGTTGTGTAGGAGTTTGAAGAACAATTCTATAAACACCATTTGAAAAGAGAGAAACATCGAAATTATGTTGAAGTGTAGGTATTCCGCTTGATACTAAATTACTTTCTAATAAAATAGATTCTCCAACTATTTTACCAGTTAAATCTAAAATTGAAATTCTATGTTCTCCTACTTCACGAGGTTGAAAGTCAATTACAACGGATGAATTTGAAGGATTTGGGTGTAATATTGCTGAAATTATTGTTGAATTTAACAATAATCGTTGTCCACCTGCTTGACAAATAGATAAATCTAATACTCCAGGTATAATTGAATCTAAATTTACACCTTTCCAAGAAACAGATTCAAACAATATTGGAGCAACTTCTGTTTGACCAAGTAATATATCCCCAACAATTTCTGTTAAAACTACATTACTTTGATTTTGAATAACAAAACCAGTTATTATAAAATCGACTATTCTTTTGTTTCCAACTCTCTGAATAGATCGGAGTGTACCATTGGTAATACCAGTTGGAAAAAACATAGTCGCTTCAAAACTTACTCTACAAGATAGAGTATCTGTTAGTGTTGCTACTGAAGATATATTTTTAACAGTTAAATTTAAAGGTACGCGATAATTTTTCAACGAAGGGTCTGCATCTTGAATTAGGGGCAATTTTAAAGAAGCTCGAACTGGGTTGACTCCTGTTCCACGAATAGGGATATTGACTGTTGTAGAACAATATGCATTCTTAACCACAAATCGAACTGTATCATTGTATACTATTGGATTAGGACCTTGAGGAGTAAAACGAGCATCGAATGTTTCTGTTTGTCCTTGGTTTAGAACTACAGGGAATGTTGTTGGTGCTATTGGAGTAACAACAAACGAATTAAAATTATGAGATAAACTTGTAATAGATATTTGACTATTTCCATTGTTCGTTATCGTTAATGTAGTCGCAGATTGTTGAGTAATTGTAATATTACCAAAATCATAAAAACCACTGTTACTTAAATCGAAGGATTCATCAACAACTTCATAAAACATTGCATATGATCCACCTGAATAATTTGGATCATTCGATACAATTCGTAAAGAATCTTGATCTAATGTTGGATTAAAAACTTTATTTGGTTGAAACACTCTAATTATTACTCTAATCGAATCACCAGGGGCTACAACAACAGAAGTCGGGCTGACAACACTAAAACGTGTAGAACCACTAAACTGCAAAGAAGATATAAGTAAATCTGCACCGCCTATATTTTTTATAAAAATAGTATCTAATTTTGAAACCGTATCACAAGGGGGAGCAAAGTGAATTAGTTTTGAAGAAATTGAAGATATAACTGGCGAAGGAAGTATTTGAATGATATTCCAAGATGTTTGGGTAAATGTTCTATTAGGAACTGCCAAAAACAAATCTTGAGAAGGAGATACATTTCCAACTGTGGTAGAAAAATAATATGTACTATCAGTGCCGGGTAATGTTACAGGTAATGCCCAATCACCGTTGGCATTAAATGATGACAATAAAGTAAATTCTGGTTGTGAAGGATGCGCAATATATACTTCTACTAATCCACTTGCATTTCCTCGAAGCGTAAAAGAACGAGATTGAACAAACCGAGTTGAATCTGTATATATTCCTGTTGTTGATGAAGCTGTAGTAAGTGTATTTACAGTTGATGCAATAGGACCATCTTTTCGATATCTACCTGATGAGCCTACAAATTCTCCATCTCCACCAATTATGCTTACATTGCTTGCTGAGATGGCAATTCGAGCTCCAAGTATAATATTTCCACCTGAACCTCCACCACCTCTACCACTTGAAGAAGCACCGCCATTACCACCATTTGCGTTTATATTTAAACCGTTTAATTCAAATGAATGAACAGAAATCGCTCCTCCACCTCCACCTCCACTACCAGAAGATGTCCAGTTCACAAAATTTCCTTGTGGGTTACCTGAAGCTCCACCAGAACCACCAGATAATGGGATAATCTGTGAATTTCCATGTGCTTTACCACCAGATACTCTGAAACCTATTCCATCGATAACATTTCCACCTGAACCACCACTTTGATTTTGTCTATTACCAGATCCACCACCAAAACCACCTATCATATCACAAGTTGAGCCATCGTTACAACCTTCTCCACTTGTTCCAAATGGATGCCCAGTTCCACCGCCTGAACTTTCGAATCCAGTCGTTATTCCGCCTAGAGTACCATTTATCGAAGAACCTCCGAATTGAGCAGTTGGATTTACTAATCCTGAACTTACACCACCATTTTGATATGTATTTAAGCCCGGTTCATTTTTACCACCACCACCACCACCTGTGAAACCACTTCCACCAACATCACCTAAACAAGGAGTTCCTATTAAACCACGGTCGCAAAAACGTCCACCACCACCACCACCACCGGGACCACCATTACTATTTTGACCACTTACATCAAGAATTGTTCCAACGGCATTTATTCTACCAGTACACAAAAGGGTAAAAGGTAAGAACCCTTGGTTACCAAGAAGGAAAGGATCGCAATCTATGGTAGAAACTGTATATGTATCTGGAGCAAAATTTGCATCTGCAATAATCATAGCACCCCTTGGTGAACGAAGACCTAATAAACCTTGTCCTAAAACGCGTTCAGGAATTGCATTAGCAGCGAAAAAATTTGTTGGTTGTAATATGTAAAAATTTTGAGGTGAAGAAGATACACCATTAACACTCAGAACTAAAGGTACTACAAATTGCTGTTGTAGATTCTGCCAAATGGGAGAATTTGGATTTACTGTTGGTTTTACAAAAATATGTGCCGATACTACTCTTCCATCCCATGAAACCATTGCAGGTCCAATAACAATTTTTGAAGTATCAGAATTATTTACTGGAAGTATTTTAACAATAGTATTTTGTAAATAAAATCCATCTATTCCGAATGAGTTTGTTGCACTTGCATTCGAAACAAACTCTACATACGTCGCAAAATTAGGTGCTCCTATATCTGGAATCATATACGAAACTTGTGGTTGAGAATGAAGTATGGAAGTAACCATAATCATTGACAATAGCAAAATAAAGGTGGAAATTTTCTTCATAAATCTATGTTGTTTAGTTTAGTAACTATTCTATTATTGCTATACATTTTAATTCTACAGCAATTGGAGTTGGAAGGGCATTTATTTCAATTGTGGTTCTACAAGCTTGTATTGTAGAAAAATATTCGGCGTATATTTTGTTAAATATAGGAAAATCTTTCTTCATATCAGTTAAAAACACTGTTACATCAACAATATTCTCCCATTTCGATCCTGCGTCTTCTAACACAAACCGAATATTTTCAAACACAGATAGAGTTTGTATTGTTATATCGTAATCTAATATTGTACCATTTTCATCAAGTGTCACACCGGGGATAGTTTTAGAACCTTTTTTTCTAGGTCCTACTCCTGAAAGGAACAATAGATTTCCAACTTGGCGGCAATGTGGGTACGCACCCACTGGATCAGGTGCTCGATCTGAATTAAACGGTTTATTTATTATAGAACTCATTGTTTTATTCCTCGTATTTGATCATATTTTTTCTCAATGGACATTTTCCCTTGAAAAAAGATTGAAAACTCTTTAAAATTTTGTGCCAAAACAGTTTCTTTTAATTTTTTACTTTCAATGGTCAAGCGATTTTCAAATTCCGTTGTTTCTTCTTTGAAGTTTGAATCAGTTTTCCATTCTTTCGAAAAGGCTTCCCCTATAGAAACAAAACATTCTGGCTGTTCTTCTTGTAAAAAATAATACTGAATTGCTATTGGAACAAATAGAAGTTTTTTTGACTTTTTTAAAAGGATTGATAAGCCAGGTTCTAATTCTAAGGGCAAAGATTCTTGATTTCGTAAAGTTCCTTGAGGGAACATCCATAAAGCTTTTGCCGAGCGATGCAACTCTTCCGATGCATATTGCAAAGAACGCAATGATTCCAAAGGTTTTTCTCTTACAACACTAAACATCCCAATTTTACGAAAAAAACCGTACTTTTTCAATTGTTTTTCTTCCATCATTCCTATTGCTTTTAGGGAAAATCGTTTCAACGATAGAACTATAGTTACTATTGCATCCCACCACGAAAAATGAGTACAATAAAACACTATTGGAATTTGTTCTTTCGATTGAATTGATAGTGCATTTTCAATATTTTCTTCTCCTCGGATATAGCCTCGAAAAAAAGCTTTTTTTAGCCTTCTATAAAAATACCAGCCAAGAACTTTTTTCCAAATTGTAGAATGTTGAGCAGTTATCATAGATTAGTTTTTTTGGAAAACCCATTTAAACAACTCTTTAAATGTTACTTTTTTACCGTACATTAAAATTCCAATTCTATATATTTTAGCTGCGGCAGTTACAAACAAAAAGAACGTTCCAATCATACCGACATACGACAATACTATTTGCCAAATTGGTACTTCCGAAACTGCTACTCTCACTACCATTAAGGTTGGCGAAAAAAATGGAATGAGCGATAATACTACCGATAAAGTCCCGTTTGGATCCATTACAACATTCATCATTAACAGAACTGGTATAATTATCGGTATCATAATTGGACCTTGTAGTTGTTGGGCATCAGATTCTTGGTCAACAGCAGCACCAACTCCAGCAAACAACGAAGAATACATAAAGTAACCAGCTATGAAATTTCCTAAAAAAACAAATACTAATAATGGAGATATTGTAGGGATTTGAAACCCACCTATTGATGGCGAAAGAATGTTTGAAGAATTGCCTATCATTCCTGACATACCATTTGATCTTGATTGAGCAATTGCTGTAAGCACTTCTGGATCTGGCGAAGAAAGTAAACCGGGAATAAAAGTTAAAACAATTGGAACAAGTATTCCTAAAACCAATACCAACGAAATCCAAAGAAGTATTTGGAATAACCCTACCGAACCAATTCCAATTATTTTTCCCATCATTAATTGAAATGGAGAAACCGAAGAAGCCATTACTTCCACAATTCTATTTGCTTTTTCTTCTATTACTCCTCTCAAGACATACATCCCGTACAACAGAATCATAACATATATTAGCATTCCTGCCACATACCCAATTGCAGCTAATTCTTTCGTTTGGTAATTTTCAATTCCCTTTGTAGACACTTTTTTTACATCTACATTTATTGATGCATTAATTCCCTTTAGGACTGAAGAATCAATTCCTGATTTTTTCATCCGAATAGAACGAACAGATTTTTCTAATGAATTTTCAATTTCTTCTACTTGTGTTAGAGAACCCCCTGAATGGGAATAATATTGAATTGTTTCCAAAGATTCTATTGTTGTTGGTATTACTATATACCCGTCTATTTTTGAAGTGCGTACTAATTCTTGTAGAGAGTCAATCGAAAGTTTCGACGAAAAATACGTTTGAGAATCTGTTTTGATTAACTGTGAGGATACTTCTGCATTGGGATCTACTATTGCTATTGATTTTGTAGAAGTATCTTTTGCAAACAACGTAACAATTATTGGAACTAAAACTACTAACACTATTCCAATTGGTGCTAAAAAAGTAGAAAGGATAAAACCTTTCGATTTTACTTTTGCAAGGAATTCGTGTCGGATAATTATAAATATTTTAGATTTCATTGCAATTCTCCTTGCGAACTGTTTTCATTTTCGTTCACTACTTTTATAAATATATCGTGCAAAGTAGGTTCAATTAATTCAAATCGTTTAACTTCAACTGCATCGATTGCTTTCACTAAAAACTCTTTTTGAATTACTGCTGATTCTAACCGAACGGTTACAGAAGATTCTTGCTTTTGTATTACTTCTATATTAGTGAATTGGTCTATAAATTCACCATTTCCTTCAAATTGTAGTCGGAATAAATTAGAAGTATATCGTTTTTTAATTTCTTGAACATTCCCTTGTAAAATACTCGATCCCTTGTTGATTAAACAAAACGATTCACATAGTTTTTCAACCTGCTCCATTTGGTGGGTAGACAAAATTATAGTTTTACCCGCTTCTTTAAGTTCCAAAATTATAGTTATAAATAATTCAACATTCAAAGGGTCTAAACCTGAAAATGGTTCATCTAATACTAACAAGATTGGGTTATGGACAATAGTTGTTATAAATTGAATTTTCTGTTGCATTCCTTTAGACAGTTCGTTTATTTTTTTCTGTTTCCACGATTCAGCTCCCATTCTTTCTAACCAAAAATCCATTGATTTGAAAGCTCCTTTTTTGGACATTCCTTTTAGTTCAGCAAAATACCGAATTTGGTCTTGAACGCTTTGTTTTCGGTACAACCCTCTTTCTTCAGGTAGATAACCAATGAGGTTTTTATCGTCTTCGTTTAAAAGTTGTTTGTTGATATGGATACTCCCACTGTCGGGAGTAATAATCTTTGTTATCATTCTAATCAAGGTCGTTTTCCCTGCACCATTTGGACCAAGGAGTCCAAATATTGTTCCCTTTTCTATGGATAGAGATATGTTCTTCGATGCAGTGTAGTCCCCAAATTTTTTTACGACATTATCAATTATAATGAGTGCTTCTTTTGACATTTATACTGTTTAATTCCGAATAAATTACTACATTGACTAAAATTTTTATCTATAGACGTCTTTAACGTTTTATAGTGAATAAAGTATTAACAGAATGAATATTGCTCCGACTAATTCAAGTATTCAAATCCTACCAGAAGTAATTGCAAACCAAATTGCTGCTGGTGAAGTTGTTCAACGCCCGGAATCCGTAGTGAAAGAATTAGTTGAAAATGCTATTGATGCAGGTGCAACTGAAATTACTGTTGTTGTAAAAAATGCCGGGAAAAGCCTCATTCATATCATCGACAATGGAAAGGGTATGAATAAAAACGATTTGTCCCTTGCGTGTAAGCGACACGCAACGAGCAAAATTTCTACTATTGATGATTTGTACAGCATTACTACTCTTGGGTTTAGAGGTGAGGCCTTAGCTTCTATTTGTTCTGTTGCTCAAGTTGAAATTAGAACTCGTAAAGAAGATGAGCAACACGGATGGAAACTAACAGTTGACGGCACTTCAGAACAAATTATTGAACCGTTTCCGTGTGAAAGAGGAACGCAAATATTCATTCGAAACATCTTTTTCAATATTCCAGCTCGAAAAAAATTCCTTCGTTCTGACCTTAGCGAATTTCGTTTTATATCTGAAACAATGATGAAGTTTGCATTAGCTCGTCCAGACATTCGCTTTGTTTTTTACGATGGTGATTCCAAAATTTTTGATGTAAAATCTGAATCAATGAAAGTAAGAGTTCTTTCAATTCTTGGTTCCGATGTTGAAAATGCTTTGATTCCCGTTGAATTTTCTAATTCTACAGTATCCATTGTAGGTTTTGTTGGTGAACCTCGTTTAGCACGTCAATCGCGTGGGTTACGACAACTTTTTTATCTGAATGGTCGGCACATTATCAGTAAAACATTGAATTATTCAGTGTTTTCAGTGTTCGAACATCTGTTAGAAAAAAACTCCTATCCGCTTTTTGTTTTGTTTTTAACAATTGATCCAGAAAAAGTAGATGTAAATGTTCACCCTCAAAAACACGAAGTAAAATTTGACGACGAACGGTCAATATTTTCATCTATTAATAGTGCAGTTTCTCAAGCTTTGTCCAAAGTTCATTTAATACCAACAATTCAATTACTAGAACAAACTGCACAATTACCTTTTTCTTCGTCAAAAGCTGATTCTTCTTTGTTTGTTAATAAAATTACAGGAGAAGTAATTGAACCAAATGATCGAAATAGACATTATTCCGATTTCAATTCTCCAGAACGATCTAAACTTCAAGCAACAATTTCTCCTCGAATATCTCAATACCATTTTCCTTCTGTAAGTGCATTCGATAGTTTGTTCCAGAATAAAATTCAAAATGAAAACGAGCCAATCAGAATTGAAGACCCAATTGATAGATCAAAAAAATCGTATTTTCAACTACATTCCAAATATATCGTAGTTCAAACCCAAGATGGAATGATGGTTGTAGATCAGCATGCAGCCCACGAACGGATATTATACGAAAAAGCCTTATTGATGATGAACAGGGAATTTTCTCAATCACAACGATTATTGTTTCCAGAAGAACGGTCAGTATCCGCTTCTGAGGCAAGTTTGATAAAAGAATTAGATTCTGAGTTAAAATCTTTAGGTTTTGAATTTTCATTTCTTTCCGATACTGCCGTTGAAGTAACCGGGATTCCTGCAGATATTCCAACAGGAGAAGAACATTTGGCATTGTTAGAAATAATTGATACCTACAGTGAATATTCTAAAATTGCACCGAGTGCAAGAAGAGAAAATCTTGCTGCATCGTTCGGTTGTAAAACTGCGTTAAAAACTGGGAAAGTCCTTTCAATTGACGAAATGGCACAATTGATTGACGATCTTTTTAAAACCTCGATGCCATACGTTTGTCAACACGGACGCCCAATAATACTCGATTTTCCACTCAAAGAGCTCGACAAACGCTTTGGCAGAACGTAAGTAGTTGACGCATTTCGACAATTCAAACTGTATATTCCTTTTATTTTCTTAGAACTAACAGCCTTTACATTACGGAAAAAGAATTTCGATACTTAGTAAACCTTGCAACCGAATATGAACGCTTAGCCTCTGAGGACAATGCGTTGTTCGAAACAATAAACAACCTTCCCAATGAAGATGTCAAGATTGTATATGAAAAGTATATAAATAGTGCCTTTCATTAGAATCAGTTCAACAATTAGATGAAGAAACCCAATGAGCCAAACTACTGAATTTGAAAAATTAATAGTATTACTGGAAAAAGCAAATACTCTGTTGTCAGAGTTTTCTGGTGGATACTCTGGTGAATTTATGTCAGCTGAAGAATTTCACGAAGGTTTAACCACTGCAATTGACAAACTTAAAGAAGGAAATTTTGAATCTCTATTAGATATTGTTATCTGGTTTTTACCTACTTCTTGTTGGGACGATTTTATTGGGAAACACGATACAGAATTTTTAGCAGACCAAATTTACCCTTTGGCAGATTCACTCAAAAAGAAGTTGAATAAATAGTTTCATTTTATTTGTATAAAGATTCATTTTGAAGGAATGAAAACTTTTACTACCTTTGTAATAAATTTTATACACACCTTCCTTTTTAAGTTATGACAATTCAATCCTAATACAACAGAGTATGCTTTTTACAAAGTATACTCATTTTTGGGAAATTTCAAACAGTATTGTAACAATTGTTCAACTCGTTTGTTATAACATTTGGTAGGTTCATTAAATTGAATTCTGAATAAGTCATCATTTTATTTTTTTCAGTACATCATCTCATTATCAATAGGCTAACTGTTCAATTTTAAATTTCTTTATAGTACATATCGCTCTAAGTGTGATACATATTACCTTTTATTAAATTAGCAAGGTATTTAAAAGTATGTTATTAGATATTTTATCAATTTGTTAAAGATTTTCAAATGAAAAACCCAACTAATTTTACTTTAGTCTTAGGACTATTGCTCTTGTTGTTCATTGCTCCAGTACAATCGCAAAATAATCAATGGATGATTGACAATGCTCATACTTCGGTTAATTTTTCTATAAAGCATTTCTTTTCAAATGTAATAGGTAACTTTACATCTTTTAGTGGAAAAATCAACTTTGATCCAGTAGATACAAAAGGAAGTTCAATAGAATTTACAATCCCAGTTAAAACTGTGAATACAAATGATGCAAAACGTGATCAACATCTTCAATCTGCAGATTTTTTTGATGCAACAACGTATCCAAATATGAAATTTGTTTCAACAAGTGTTGAAAAAAAGACAAAAGATAGTTATGTTGCTTATGGGAAACTAACAATTAAAAATGTATCCAAGGACATCTCATTACCCTTTATGGTAACAGGAATGGTAGAACACCCAATGATGAAAGGTACGATGGTACTTGGATTAAAATCTGATTTTAAAATCAACAGAAATGATTACGGAGTTGGTACAGGCGATTGGGCAGCAACAATGGTAGTCGGCGACGAAGTAAATATTTCTATTAATATGGAAGTAAACAAAACGAAGTAACTCGCAATAATACAATTTTCAATATATCAAAGGAATACCCTATGAAGAAATTATCATTTTTACTTTTTGTAACAGCATTACTCGTTGTAACGGTAACAATTCAATCGTGTAGCGAAACACCTGTAACACCTGTTGTAACAGAAGTAATTGCTACTAACGCATCATTTGCAAACTATACTACATTCACTTTGGAATCAACTTCGAATGGTCCAAGTCCTTCTTTGGGTGCCGCCCATTCTGGAAACGATACTTCAGTTGTACGTAAAGTTTACTTTAAAAATGGTCAGAACAAAGTAAATGGAACATATCCTTTGGGAACTGTGATTGTAAAAAGTGCAAAGAATTCTTCTGGAACTGTAAATGAAACTCTTGGAATGGTTAAAAGAGGAAATGCTTTCAATTCTGCAGCAGGTAATTGGGAATGGTTTATGTTAGCAGAAGATGGCAAAATTCTTAAAGATGCCAATGGAATGGAAATGCGTGGCGGAGCGACATTAATGAATGGTATGTGTAATGGTTGCCATGGTGCAGCACAAGCAAAAGATTTCGTTTTTAGCAAAATCTAATTTCAGAATCGAAGTGATTTTAAGCAGTACAATTTTACATTGTACTGCTTTTTTTAATATTCAAATTTAAAATCTTAAACCAAAACTTTGAATTAGTTGTCTACAAAAATATGTATCTAAATTGATATATTTGTGTTATTCTAGAATTACATCAGTTCCACAAAAATTTACAATCGAGGGAAACTATGAACAGAAGATCTTTTTTTACTACTTTTACTACAAAAAGTGACGAAAAGAAAGTCCCAAAACCGTTAGAAGTAACTACCGGTTTGGATCCCTATTCAACACCACTTACAATTCGAACTGCAGGACATTTTTTAAGAAGAACAACATTTGGTGTATCATACCAAGATTTAAAAAGTGTGGTAAGCAAAACAGCTACCCAGCTTTTTGATCAAGTTGCAGTTCCAATGCAAAATGATTCTCTACCGAATTGGTGGAATACAATGCCCGACAATCCGATGAATTTTGTATTATTTAACCAACAACAAGGTGAACTTCAGTTGTGGTTAGCAAATCAAATGAGAAAACCGATTTTATCGATGCAAGAAAAAATGGTATTCTTCCTTTCACATATCTATACGAATGATAAAACAAAGGTTCGTTATGCACAATTTATGTTGAATCAGAATCAAAAATTCCGTCAACAATGCTTTGGAAATTTGAAGGATTTAGCCACAGATATGTGCAAAGATTCAGCAATATTGTTATTTTTAGATGGGAATGCCAACCGAGTAGGTAGACCAAATGAGAATTTTGGAAGAGAGTTTTTTGAACTATTCACACTTGGTGTAGGCAATTATTCCGAAGAAGATATAAAAGAAGCCTCTCGTGCATTTACAGGATGGCAAACTTCTTTCACTTCTTTAGATTCTCGTTTTATTACGAATAGATTTGACAATCAACCCAAAACTATTTTTGGTCAGACAGGGAATTGGGGAGTTGAGGATGTTGTAAGTATTACCTTTGAACAACAAGCTTGCGCAGAATATTACGTACGAAAGTTGTATCGATTCTTTGTCTACGAAATTATTTCTAATTTTGCCGAAATAAACGTAATACAACCCTTAGCTACATTGTTACGAGATTCTAATTTTGAAATTAAACCAGTATTGAAAAAACTTTTCACCTCACAACACTTCTTTGATATAGAATTTCATGGATCTGAAATTAAAAGTCCTGCAAATTTTTTCATAGGATTTACCAATGAAACAAAAGCAACGAATTATCCTACAAATGTAGTAGTACTAGGAATGGCTATCCAATCACAAGAATTACTGAATCCTCCCACAGTACAAGGATGGGTAGGATACCGTTCTTGGATAAACACAGTAACTTTACCTCAAAGACAGCAAGTATGTAATTTGTTTTTAGTGAATAGAACTTATTTGAATACGCAGTTAACACCTGCATATGATTGGGTAAACTTTGCAAAACAGTTTCCAGATAATACAGATGCAAAGAAATTGGTAACTAATATAGTTGAGTATTTAGTTGCATTTGATGTAGCTGATTCGCAAATAAATGCCTTAGTGGACGAAATGCTAGCAGGTTTACCCGCAATATATTGGAAAATTGATGGTGTTTCAGCACCTGCGCAACTATTGCTTTTAATGAAAGCAATTTATAATTTACCAGAATATCAACTTAATTAATTGCAGAGGAAAACAATGAAACGTAGAAATTTTCTAAAAACTTCAGCAACAGCTGCAATTACAATCGGTGCTACTCAATCGATGTTTGGTTCAATATATCAAAATGCTTTAATTTCATCTCCTTCGATGCAGCAATTACAAGCTTTAACAGAAGAATCTGATAGAATAGTAGTTTTGATTCAACTTCAAGGTGGAAACGACGGATTAAATACCCTCGTTCCTATTGAAAACTCAATTTATTATACGTCCAGACCAACAATAAACATCCCAAAATCCGAAACACTATCGTTAAATTCAACAACCGGATGGCATCCTAAGATGCTAGGGATGAAACAATTGTATGATGAAGGAACACTAGCAATTGTGCAAGGTGTAAGTTACGAAAATTCAGATCGTTCGCATTTTCGTGGAACAGATATTTGGTTAACAGCCACAGATTCAGATGTAATCAAAAATACTGGGTGGATAGGAAGATATTTAGAAACCTTAGCACCTAATTTCCCTATTACACTTCCAGATGAGCCTTTGGCTGTTCAACTTGGGAGTACTTTGTCGATGACTCTAAATTGTAGTGGTGGTTCAATTGGGATTACTTTTAGAACTCCCCAAGAATTTTATAATCTGGTAAAAGGAACTGGATCCACTATCGAAGATGAATCGATTCCAGATACATCGGCTGGACACGAATTAGAATACATGAGAACTATTTCAAAAGCTGCACAATCCTACTCGGTAATCGTTAAAGATCGTGGAGAAGCAGGGAAGAACTATGCAACCTACCAAAATAACGATTTGTCGAACAAATTGAAAGTGGTAGCTCAGTTAATAGATGGTGGATTAAAAACAAAGGTTTACTTAGTAGCAATTGAAAAAAATTCTTTTGATACTCACATCAATCAAGGTGGTATCACCGGAGATCATGCAAATCTGTTAGAACAAGTTTCTACTTCAATAAAATCATTTATGGAAGACATAGCCGCTTCAGGGAATGCCGACAGAGTTGTTGGATTTACATTTTCCGAATTTGGTAGAAGAGTTCGTGAAAATGGTTCAACTGGTACTGATCATGGCTCTGCAGCTCCAATGTTTGTATTTGGCAAAAAGGTATTAGGTGGAAAAATTATTGGTTCAGACCCTAATTTAGTAAATCTAGATCAAGTTGGAGATATTAAAATGCAGTATGATTACCGACAAGTCTATGGTGCTGTTTTAGGGCAATGGTTTGGTTCAACTGATACCGAAATTCAATCTTTACTTTTCAACAAATCTTTTGAGCAATTACCTTTGTTCGAAAAAACAATTTCTTCAGTGAAAGATTCAGAATTCCAATTGGAAGCGAATGTGTTTCCAAACCCTACTTCTGAAAAAGTAACTGTTTCTATAACAATTCCACATGCTACAAGAGCTGAGTTTACCTTGTATTCTTTACAAGGTAAAGCCGTTTCTATTCCTTTTGCTACTGAATTGTTTGCAGGAAGTCAAAATGTTTCTATGAATATACCACGTTTACCAGTGGGAGCTTATTATTTAGAAGTAAAAGCTGGATCTTACAAAAAAGGAACAATTCTAGAAATCCAACAATAGTAGAATTCACTCTCAAACTGTATGTTAATTACAAAAAGCCATAGTAAATATGGCTTTTGTTTTTTTGTTTGAAAATGAATTTTTTAGAAATTTAGATTTAGTAAACAGTTAAAATTTGCGCTGCACTTCTTGCTATGGAGTTAAACCGGACATAGTATGTTCCTGTTGCTAATCCATTAGTATTTATAACAGTTGAATACTTTCCACTAGTCTTTTCGGTTTCTTCAATACGAATTATTATTCTTCCTAAATTGTCAATAAGATCTATGTGAACAAATGAATATCGGTCTAATTCATATTCTAAAATAGATCCAACAGTTTTATCTGTTGGATTTGGGTAGAGTAAGAAAACTACTGTCGAAGTACTCGGAACAACATATTCACCAGTTGTAACACCCTTGCTCTTTGCAAAATCTACTGCACTGTCTAAACTTTTTTCTAACTCAATTTCAGTAGCACCTGCAGCTAGAGAATATGCTACTTCAACAGAACCATTAGCAGGAATAGTTATAGGTCCTGCAGATATTACAAATGAAGCGTCCGTTGGATTTGAAACTGTACGTTCAATTCCACTAGAAATCATTCTCCATTTTTCAGAAGTGGAAAACCCATCATAAATACCAGGATTTTGGGGTGTAGACCCATTATTGTCAATGGCAAAATAATGGAGTTTATATGGCGAAAGTAATCGAACTCCGACTTTTGGCAATGAATCTATCTTGAAATGTTTTAGAATTCCAGTTCCTTTATTAGAATTAAAAGAAGCTATATTTGGAGTTCCACCAGGTCCAATATCCCAATCAAAAAACAACCCTGCATGAAAATTATCAATTCTAATAGGAGAATTATTTTTAAAAGTAAAAACAGATAAAATGAAATTAGAATCGTTGGTATTTGAAGACTGGTAAACTTTTTGAGAAACTTCCACTCCAACCTTTGTCAGATTCGATCGGTCAGAATATTCGGCGTGGGCAACTGTAACGTTTTGAAGTGTCGAATTTTCAGATTTATTTATAGAAATGATTTTGTCAATTTCAAATCCTTTGTCTGCAGATTCTTGTATAAATCCTCGAGCAACATTTGAAAGTTGATTAATTGATGTACCTATCATCAAAGAAGATTCGAATAATAAATTTGAAGAATTTTTGAATGTAAAACCATCACCTTGTACGTTGGAAGAATAATCGTTATAACCAAAGTTACCAATTGAGTTGACAGTAACGGCTATGTTGTTATCTGAAATTGTTCTATATGTAGGATTTAAAAATAAGGTTATTATAAAATCTTTTACTTTTGAATCATCATCTTTAATAGTGCATAACATAGAAAACTCTTCATCGTTTTGGGCATTAGAAGGAATTACAAATTGGAATTGAATACTCTCTTTTATTTCGTCTTGAATCATTGCACCCAAAAATACACTGTCTTTCAAAATAGTTGGTTTAAAGATTTTAGAATAAGACGAAAGATGGACACTTACTTTTGATAATGAATCTAATATGTTTTTTAAACTGAAATTTACTATTACAGTATCATTATTATAGAATAAGGATTCACCATTCATATTTGCAAATTTTACATTGAAAGGTATAACAGCTTTTACATTTTTTTCAGTTATTGCTCTAAATAAATTCACTCTTCCAGATCCTAAAAGGTAATCAAAGGAATTGTCGTTCGAGGCTTTGATATCATCGGAAGTTGATTTTATATGTTCAGTTATTTGTTCAGAGGAAAAGTTTGGATGTTGTAATACTGTTAATGCAACTACTCCTGCAATTACTGGTGAAGCCATTGAAGTACCACTTAAGGTTCTATAACTATTATTTGGCACAGTAGAAAAAATGTCGGAACCTGGTGCCGAAACATCGACTAATTTATAATAATTTGAAAAATCAGATTTTTTATCGTCTTGACGAGTGGAAGCAACCGAAATAACGTTGTCGTAAGAAGCTGGGTAGAATCCAGTATTTTCACTAGAATTTCCAGCTGCAGAAACAATTATAACATTGTAGTTGTCGGTTATATCGTTAATTAAATCCTGTTCCGATTGTGAAAAAGATCCACCGCCCCAAGAACAATTAATAACCCTTGCACCTACCATAGCTGCATAAGCAATGCCGTCAAACCCTTTTGTAACGGATGTACTGAATGGGCTGTCGTAACCTATTTTAACAGGTAACAATTTAACCCTATTTCCAACTCCTGCTACACCAATTGCATTATTGACTGTCGCACCAGCAATACCAGCAACGTGTGTACCGTGTTCATTACCTGGTTTTGGATTATTATCTCCTATTTCAGGTAAGGAATCTGAAACAAAATCCCAGCCTCTGAAATCATCTATATAACCATTATTATCATCGTCAATACCATTTACCTGCTTTGAGTTTCCAAGTGCATCAATACCCATTTCGCCATTATTAAACCAAATATTTTGTTTAATATCTTCATGTTCATAATCTAACCCCGTATCTACAATTCCGATAACGACCGAATCAGTTGAAGTTATTTGATCCCATGCATCAAAAGCGCGAATTGTCTCTAAATGATATTGAAATTGTGCTTGAGGGTCGTTTGGAGTAGAAGTAGTTTCTCGTTTATAAACGGGCTCAGCATATTCAACAAAAGGAAACGAGCGAAGTTTTGAAGAAACTACTTTAGGATCAATAGCGTTTTGATATTCTACCAAAAATATTCTATCTGAACCTGAGCGAAGATAACTTCGTATTGAGGTTTTAAATGAATTTGATTTTCGTTTTTTCATATCATGAATGAAAATCGGATTTAGGAATAGTTTTGCGGAATGAGTTCCAATCAATGCAGAAAAATCGTCAATAGTTGTAGAATTTCCGTCTATAATCTTTTGGTAAAGATTATTAGAATTCTCTTTGAATTTAACGATAACTTGAGAAGTATAGTAATCGCTTTGTGAAGCTACGGCGACCGATACACTTAGTAAAAATAAGGTGATATAACGAATCATAGTTGATTGAATTTGTTTAGACTACAGTATTCACAAAATGACGTCTTGAAATCGTCACTATTATTTACCACAGAAACAATTCTAACTCAAAAAAGTTACAGAATAAAGTCTACACTATCAACTTTTTACATTTTGAGAACAAACCAATCCAGAAAATGGTATTTATATTCAATTTATCATCTTTACTTTTCTTCAATTTTGTATATTTGAAGATTCTTTAATCAACTTTATACTTCTAATATGAAAATACTTGCACTGCTGACTGTATTGTTTTCTTGTAGTTTTACTTTCTCATTCTCGTCAACATTAGAAGTTGGACAAGGAAAACAATTTGCTACATTACAAGTAGCCTTAGATTCTGCTTTACCCGGTGATTCCATCGTTATGTTTGCAGGCGTTTATACCGGCGGTACATTTAAGGCAGATTTACACGGTTTACCGGATAAATGGACAGTAATTCGAGCAGCTGACAGCGAAGAAGTTATAATTCGAGGAGGTACTTCGGCAATGCAATTAAGCGACGCTCGGTATCTTGTTATTGAAGGTCTTACATTTGATGCACAAACTGGAAATGGTATTAATCTAGATGATGGTGGCACTATCGAAACCCCTGCTCATCATATAATTATACAATATTGTACATGGTTATCAATGAATGCAACTGGAAATAATGACGAGTTAAAAATGTCTGGTGTGGATACATTTTATGTACGTTTCTGCAATTTTTTGAATGGTTCTCAAGGAGGTTCTTGTATTGATATGGTGGGGTGTCACGTTGGAAATTTTAATAACAACTATTTTGATAATGCTGGCTCTAATTGTATACAAGCTAAAGGTGGAACTAGTAATATTTTCATTCAAAGAAATTTATTTCTTAGAGGAGGTGAAAGGGCGTTAAATATTGGTGGTTCAACAGGATTACAGTTTTTTAGACCCTTGGGTGCATTGTATGAAGCGAAAAGTATATATGTTTTTTCCAATGTCTTTAACGGTTCAACCGCTCCTATTGCATTTGTAGGAGCTATTGATTGTGAAGTAATAAACAATACCTTTATTAACCCCACACGCTGGGTAGTGAGGATTTTACAAGAAACTACTGAGCCTGGTTTTTTACCTTGTGGAAATAATAAGTTTATCAATAATGTTGTTGTAATGCCAACAACTGGCCAACCTGCCATAAATATAGGCGGGAATACAGCACCAGAAACGTTTGAATTTTCTCATAACATTTGGTATAATCCAGATAACCCACTATGGGTGCCGAATACACCGACTGTAGAGATTAATGCTAAATTAGTAAACCCACAACTTACGGATTCTTTAGGGAATATTACTTCTATTTCTCCAGCTAGTAGAGGTGGAGCAAACGTTAATAATCCTATGCATGATTTTAGTTTTACTCCTTTTAATAAACTTGATCATCCTATTGGAGCACATAATTGGACAATAGGGTTGACTGTTTCAGAAGTTTTACCTAGTCCAAGTATTTCTCCTAATCCTGCTGTAAGTTCTATAAATATTCATTCTAATTCATATATTGGTGAAATCACCATTAACAATGTAAATGGGCAAACTTTTTGGAATGGTACTGTTGAATATTCTAAAACTATTTCGATAGATAACCTTACAAATGGTTTCTACATAATTAGAAAAGCAAGTGGTGAATTTATTGGCACTTTTATAAAACTTAGATAAAACTATTCATCGATTTCTAAAATTTAAAAACGAAAAGCTTTTTGATACTTTTATCACAGAGTTTGTTGAGAGTTAAACGAATTCTAATTTGCTAAGTACCTTTTTTGGCTTTTAGTGGTGTAACCCCAAAATGATTTTTGAAAAGTCTGCTAAGTGAGGATTGATCTTCATATCCAACAGATATTGCCACCTCAAATATGGAAAGCGATGTTGTTTCTAATAACAACATTGCTTTTTTCATTTTTTTCTGCAAAACATCCTGATATGGACTTTTACCGTACATTTTTTTATACAAACGTATAAAATGAAATTCTGAAAGACTCGATTGTTTTGCTAAATCACTAACTTTTAAAGTTGAAGGATTAGAATACTGTATCAATTCGTTGGCAATTTCTAGTCTACGCACTAATTCTTCTTTAGTAGAATTCTTTTTCACATCATTTAAGGTTGAAAAATACCCTCCAAAGCGTGAGTTCTCTTGAAAATACCATTCTAGAATATCAGAAACTATTTCATCTTTTGCATCGGATTTGTTAACCCCTTTCAAAGAAATAACATTTTGAATTTTAGAACTTAGTTGTTCAGCTTTTTTTGAAAAATTCCAAATTGAACTTATTGGTGTAAAAAAGTCATTTGTAGCTTCAGGGTTATCTAATAATTTTTCAGAACTTTCAGTAAAAGCAGCAGAAGCACTTCGAAGCTTTGAGGGGTTTAAAGCAAATCCAACTTGTGAAGATAAGACATTTTGGATAGGTACTTTTAATAAATAATCAACAAACTCATTAAAAGTGTAACGCAAGGTGTAAAAATTTGATATTGACTCTTGTCAATAGTATAGGTCAAAAATCCACCTAAAACAAATCTTATACTAAACCTTGAAATATGATCACCAGAATCAAATCCATTTCCATTTATTGGAAAAATTCCACTTTCTAAGGCATCAAAACAGGTCATGTGTTGAGAACAATATACTTCTCCTTTAATTTCATCTAAACCGGCACTACAATAAGGGCAATGATTCATAACAAACCTACATCTAATTATTCAAATCAAATTATATAAAGGTTATAAGTATGCAATTGTAAAAATATACCTATTTTAAGGAACATTTTTCCATAAAAGAGTGTTTTAGCAATTTTAGTATAATTTTAGATATGAAAACATACGTAGTTATTGGCGGTTCAAGTGGCATTGGCGAGGCAACTATTGAACAACTTATCGAAAATGATGTAATAGTATATAATTTTAGCAGAAATGCTTCAATGAATGGTATTTTAGATCAAAGGGTTGTCAACATTGATTTTGATGTAAATTCTGAGAACACCCTTCCAGAAATTCCTTCTGAAATTGATGGTTTTGTGTATTGTCCAGGGTCTATTCAACTATTACCTTTTAAACGAATTTCGATTGATACTTTTTTGAATGATTATCAATTAAATGTAGGTGGATTTATTCGAACATTACAACAAGTATTGCCGTCGTTATTGAAAATAGCAGGGTCAAGTGTTGTAACTTTTAGTAGTGTAGCTGTGAAAAAAGGTATGAACTTTCATAGTGTTGTCGCATCTTCAAAAGGTGCTTTAGAATCTCTGAGTCGTTCACTTGCCGCTGAATATGCTCCAGCAATTCGATTTAATGTAATAGCTCCTTCGTTAACAGATACACCGTTGGCAACAAAACTTTTAAATACGGAACAAAAAAGGGAAAGCTCTATACAACGACACCCAATGAAATCAATTGGTAATGCAAGTGATATAGCTTCGATGGTTACGTTCTTACTATCGGAAAAAAGCAAATGGATTACCGGACAAACAATCCATATTGACGGTGGAATTTCAACACTTTAGTAACTGACTAAGTATAAACAACAAAAGGTAGAGATGCTACCTTTTGCTTTATCAATAAGTGATAAAATCTTAATTGGAATTTTTTTCATCGTCTGAAATAGTATTTATTGATTCTTCTTCTTTTAGAAGTTTTGCAGTAACCTCTCTTTTTTTCGCAATTATAGAAACGACAACAGAAAGTAGCAAAATTATTCCTACGACTACAAGAGCGATAGGTGTAGGAATTTTAAAAGCGGTATGTGCTATACACATTTTTATACCTACAAAAATTAGTATAAACGATAATCCAATTTTTAGATATTTAAACATTTCCCATAATCCGGCTAAAGCAAAGAACAAAGAACGTAAACCTAATATTGCAAATACATTCGTAGAATAGACAATAAATCTATCGCTTGAAACTGCTAAAATTGCTGGAATTGAATCCAAAGCAAAAATTAAATCTGTTACTTCTACGGCAATTAATGCTAAAAATAACGGAGTTGCTAAACGCTTACCACCTTCTTTTACAAAGAATTTTCCTTCATGATATTCATCGGTTGTAGGATAAAACCGCTTAAATATTCGTACAATTATATTTTTACTTGGGTCAATATCGTCTTCGCCTTCTTTTTCAAAGAATATTTTTAGCCCGGTGATAATAAGGAATCCACCAAAAATATAAATAATCCAAGTGTATCGTAGAATTAACTCTGTCCCTAAAAATATTAGAGAACCACGCAGAACTAAAGCTCCTATTATTCCCCAAAATAGGACTTTATGTTGGTATTTTGATGGAACTTTGAAATACGTAAAAATCAAAAGAATCACGAACAAGTTATCTACACTCAGCGATTTTTCAATGAGATATCCTGTCAGAAATTCCATTGCTATAACAGGACCACGCCAGTAATAGACAAGAGCATTAAAGGCTAACGATAGTAATATCCAAAAAGCACTCCAAAGCAATGCTTCACGAATTGATAGTGTATGAGACTTTCTATGAAAAACACCTAAATCTAGGGCAAGCATTCCAAGAATAAAGAGATTAAACCCTACCCAAATAGTAAAATTATATCCTAATGAGGTCCAAAGTTGTTCAAAAAACATTTATTCAACAATTAGTAAATCTTTGATAGAGATAGTAAAATACATTAGCAAAATTACCGTTAAGATTTGAAAGTATTTTCTGTTTAGTACAGCAAATATACAAATTCGTATTTTATTCTTCATTGTAAATGTTGCCCAAAAGTCATTCTATTCAAGATTATTTAAAAGCTATCTATAAATTAGGTTCAGACAAGCCTGTTTTGACTAACGATTTAGCACGAATTTTAGGTATAAAAGCACCTTCAGTTTCGAATATGCTTAAAAAACTTTCAACGCTTAATTTAGTAGAATACAATTCACATCATGGTGTATTTCTTTCCGAAAGTGGTAAAAAAATTGCTTTAGAAGTACTTCGTCACCACCGTCTACTTGAAACGTATTTGAAAGTTGCTTTAGGATACCCCTTAGAACGACTTCACGAAGAAGCCGAAAAGTTAGAACACGTAATTTCTGAAGAATTTGAAGATAGAATTGATGAGATTATGGGACGACCTCAATTTGATCCACATGGTGACCCAATTCCTTCTAAAGAAGGAATAATGCCTATTTTTACCGATACACCTTTGTCGGGAATTGAACAAAATAGTGATTTTCTCATTTCTCGAATTTCTGCCAAAGATAAAAACAATCTACGGTTCTTTGAAGAAAAGCAATTACTTCCAGGGAAAAGAATACATATTATAGCCTCAACTCCTCTACATATTGAATTATTGATTTCTACAACAATAATTCAATTAGAATTGCACCTCGCAGAACTACTCCACGGCAATCCAATACAATAGTCAAATCTGTTTTTAGTTACAACTAAATATTTCCCTGATTTATTCGTTGTTACACACGAAATATTTACGTATAATTTAATCTGGAGTTTTTCCATGGCTCGTATTCTATCAATAGGATCAGAATTTCCTTCGTACAACAAAACAGCGGTTGTTTCCTTAGAAAAAGGAAAAGAATTTGTTCAAATCACTAATGAAGACCACAAAAAATTAGGTAAGTGGATGGTTATGTTTTGGTGGCCAAAAGATTTTACTTTTGTCTGCCCTACTGAAATCGCTGAATTCAATAATGCTTATAATGATTTTGTGGACAGAGATACTGTTTTAATTGGTGCTTCAACTGATAGTGAATTTGTTCACGCTGCTTGGAGACGTGACCACGATGACTTACGTGGTTTGAAATTTCCCATGTTAGCTGACACATCTAAATCACTTGCTGAAGAATTGGGGATTTTAGAAGAAAATGAAAAAATCGCTTATCGTGTAACCTTTATCATTGACCCGCAAGGAATTATCCGTTGGGTTTGTGCAAACGACCTTAATGTTGGTAGAAGCACAAAAGAAGTTATACGTGTTCTAGATGGTTTGCAAACAGATGAGTTATGTCCTTGTAATTGGGAAAAAGGTCAAGACACGCTCCTAGCGTAATTTATGTTAGTTTTTAATAAGCGGATTACTTTTAATCCGCTTGTTTTTTTTAACCAATTATTTAGATTTAATTATGGATATACATCAAGATACGCTGGATGCATACAATGACCTCATTTCTTATATTGGAGTTTCCGAATTAGAAATTCGTTCTACTTCATTACAATCGTTAGTTTCAGGAACTTCGAAATATATTCGAGACACAAAATATAATCTCCGAACTTTATCGGAAAACGAAACTATTTCAAAAAAAGAAGCGGCACTTATTTCGCTTTCAATTGCGGTGAATGAAAAGAATTCTCTTTTAGTGAAATCATTTACTCAAAAAGCAATAGAAGAAGGTGCTAACGACATTGAAATTGGAGAAGTACATTCTTGTACTTCTTTAATGGGAATTAATAATGTATTGTATCGTTTTCGTCATTTTAGTACAAACAAAGAATACGAAACAATGCCTGCAAAACTAAAAATGAACATTATGATGTCGCCAGTTTTAGGAAAAGAATTTTTTGAGTTGCTATCTTTGTGTGTTTCCTCTGTAAATGGGTGTGAAGTATGTGTTGCTTCGCACGAACAATCTGTTCGTACACATGGTGGTTCAGCTGAAAGAATTTTTACTGCAGTTCGATTAAGCGCCGTTGTTAAAGGACTTTCTTCATTAGTGTACTAACTATATGAGAATTGTAACATTCATTTGTTCAATAACCTTCATTCTTCTTTTTTGGGGGTGTTCTGAAAAGAACTCACCTTTAGGAAAAGATGCTTCTAAACTTTCTGTATTAGCAACGACTTCTATTGTCGCAGATTTAGTAAAAGAAATTGGTGATACTGCAATTGTTTTGGAGTCTTTAATGGGTGCTGGTGTCGACCCACATTTGTATAAAGCTTCATCTGGTGATTTGGCGAAGCTTCGAAATGCTGACATTATATTTTATAATGGTCTTCATTTAGAAGGGAAAATGACAGATATTTTTGAAAAATTAGAACATTCAAAACCTACTATTCCCGTTGCGGTTTCTTCGTTCAAAGGAATTAGAATACTTTCTGAATCAATGTATGATCCACATATTTGGTTTTCAATTTCACTTTGGAAACAAGCAGCCGAAAGAGTAAAAAATCAATTAATCACTTCTGCACCAAAAAATAAACCTTATTTCGAAAAGAACTATTTGAATTACATTCAAACATTAGATTCATTTGATATGTGGGTAAAAAATGCAATTGACTCTATACCTAAAGAACGAAGAATTTTGGTTACAGCACACGATGCATTTGCTTATTTTGGAGCCGAATATGGAATCGAGATACATTCTCTTCAAGGTATTTCTACAATTGCTGAATTTGGGATAAATGATGTAATTTCAATTGTAAACATCATTGATTCCAAAAACATACCTGCTGTATTTGTTGAATCTAGTGTGCCTCCAAAATCTATCCAAGCAGTTATTTCGGCAGTAAAAACAAGAAACAAAACAGTGAAGCTTGGTGGAACATTGCATTCCGATGCCTTAGGTGAACGAAATTCACCAACTGGAATCTATATTGGAATGTTCAAATCGAATGTTCAAACCATAGTTGAGGCTCTACGATGAAAATTGCAATCGAAATACACGATATTAGCACAACCTATAACCATCGTCCTGTACTTTGGGGAATAGATACGAATATTCCAGCTAATTCTTTAACTGCAATCGTTGGTCCAAATGGAGCTGGAAAATCGACTTTACTGAAAACTATGATGGGTTTAATTTCATCTTCAAGTGGATTTACTCATTTTTTTGGAAAAAACATAGATGAGATGCGAAACTCTGTTTCATATATGCCTCAACGTGAAGCTGTGGATTGGGATTTCCCTATAACTGTATATGATGTAGTGCTTATGGGTACATACGGCAAGTTAGGACTATTTAAAAGACCTAGAGCTGCTGAAAAAGACCGAGCAAAACACGCTCTTGAAATGGTGGGTATGGAAGATTTTTCTAAAAGACAAATTTCTGAACTTTCAGGTGGACAACAACAACGTGTTTTCTTTGCACGTTCTTTAGCACAAGATGCTGATATCTATTTAATGGATGAACCATTCGCTGGCGTTGATGCTACTACAGAAGAAACTTTATTACAATTGTTGATTACAATGAAAAAAGAAGGGAAAACAATTGTTGTAGTCCATCACGATATTCAGTCAGTAATAAAATATTTTGACAACGTATTACTTTTAAATTTACGTCTAATTGCTTCTGGACACCCTAAAGAAATATTAACTGACGAATTACTTCACAGTGCTTATAGCGGTAGGCTAAGTTTGCTAAGCGAAGTAGCAGAATTAATAAAACAACAAGAAATCACTCATCGTTTAGACAAATTCTAAATAATAGCCGTTCTAATCATTACACTTCTGAAATCCCAACCTAATAATTTCTTCGGTTTTGTGGTACCCTTCTAATCCGTTTACAACAACACTTTTTGCTTTCTGGTGCAAAATATATCCATTCGATTCTATAAAATCACTATCTAATTGCACTTCTTTTATCTCACCTACAACAATTCTTGTTTGGTTAGCCCTAACTTCATAATGTTCTTTATATTCTACTAAACAACGTATTAGTGACTCAGCTACAAATGGAACCAATTGTTTATTCTCATACAAAGCAGTAAACCTACATTCATCAAATTCTGATATTTTTTCTGAAAAAGCTGTAGAAGTTTTATGGCTCTGTTCAATAATATTTTCATTGACTACATTTAATGTAAAATACCTATCCCGGATTATGTTTTCAAATGAATGTCCATTCGCTCGTTCTGGTCGAAAGCATAAACCAATAAAGGGTGGGTTTGCACCAATATGAAATACTGATGAAATCAACGCAAGATTTGGAATACCGTTTTTATTTGTTGTTCCTAACAGGTGAACACTTTTAAAACCTGTCAAAGAATTCATAAAAGTACGTCGGTACTCCCTATCGAATTGTTTAAAATCTATTGAAGAATATTTTTTTTGCATTTAAAAGAGGATACTAAATTTTAAGTTTATAACCGAACAAAACAGTTCAAAAGCGAAATAAGTTCAATAAAGTTACAATATGAAATCTTAACGAGGTGCAGAAATGTATACACTTGTTTTATCTTTAATAAAATCGACCCAAACGAATGCATTATCAAAAGAATATTCAATGGTCATATCGTAACCATTAGAAATTACATTAGCTTGTTCTTTATACAGATTATCGAGCTGTTGCAACAATCTCGTACGTTGATTTATATCGAAGGTATATCGAATGGTGTGAAGTTTGTTCAATTCAAACATTATCTCTGTTTGCAAAACAGGGATTTTTTGAAATGTACATTTCTTGTCTTTAGAAACCATTAATTTATTCAAATTTACTTTTACAGGGATTTTCGTAAACTTCAACCGAGACTTTGTAAGTTTTTTTTCAACTGATTCGATAGAATCACCAACCCATAGCCCGTAAACAGCACTTTTAGGGAATTCTTTCGTTTGTAGGTTTTGAAATGTTATAAAAAGAAAAAACCCCACCAATATTAACAAATATTGGTTAGGGTTTAAAGAATTTACAACTTGACTTTGTTTACTTAGAAGCTTGACCATATACCATTACATCTATTTTTTTCTTGTCAGGGAAGGTAGTAGTTAAAGTGATTGTAGAAGTAAAGTAACCTTCTTTAGAAGGAGTTGCTTTTGCTTGTAATTTAAATTTAGATCCGTTTTTAATAACAGTTTTTTTCGATACGTTCGAAACAATAGAATTATTAGTTATAGAAACGTCAGTAATCTTAATGTCTTTCCCAGAATTGTTTTCCATAATAATTTCACCAGAAGATTCTTTACCAACTTTTAAGTTCGATAAAAGAATATAAGATTGTGAAAGTTTAAATGGGTCTAAAACATTTGCATGAAGTTTCAAAATTTTAGAAGGTGTATTTTCATCGTTCGATGAAATTGTAATAGTTTTAGTTGTTTCACCATTGATACCTTGAATATTCAAAGAGACTTCTAATGTAGAAGTCTTCCCTGGTTCAATCGTTTTGTTATCGAGAATAGTACCAGTACATCCACATCCAACCTTAACATCCGTAACCTTCAAAGTTTGATTCCCAGTATTCTTAATCAACACTTTCGTTTTTAAAGGAACTGTCGTTGGTTTTACTTTTCCCCAAGAATAGGTGTCTCCACCAACAATTGTTAGTTTTGGTTGAGCAAATATAGATAAAACAGAACCTAATGAAATTGCTATAATAAGTGCGAAACGCATTCTATATCTCCTAAATGAATAAGTAACCTACACTTTTAATAACGAATAGGTACTTAAATAAATTGTAATTAAAAAATGATTTAAACAAAACCTTTCAATGTAAATGAAAGCAAGAGTTACTTGAATAAATCTGGGTCCATTCGTTGAATATAATCAATTTCAAACTGAGCATTTGCTGTATCTTTTACTGCCATATAATGCTGAAACAATGCATAACGAGCCATTACTTCATGAGGATTTAGCAATAACGCTTTCTTATTAGCATCAACTGCTTTTTCAGTTTGTTTTAGTTTTCCATAAATTTCAGCTTGAAGATGATAAATTCCCGCAAAGTCAGAAGGACCTCGTTTGATTACTTTATCAACATGTTCTAAAGCTCCCAATAATGTTGCTTCATCAGGTCCCCGAGATGCGTTGAAAGCATTATTGTAGTCGTGAACAAATGCTGGAGTATAGTTAGGATTTTTTGGTTTTGAAGGCATCATCATAGCTAATTCCATATCTGATTTTCGTTTATACAATGCATCACCAAAATTCAAACTCGATATTTGGAAGTAATATCCAAAATATCTTCTTCGGAATTCTTCTGAAGTAAACAATGCTCTTTCTGCATACGCACTTGGTTTTAAACCAGTAGAAAAATAGATAAAATCTGGTTTACGAGACATTACATATTCGACGTTATAATTACGTTCTTTCCAACCAGTTCTGCTGTATTGCGAAACTTCTGGTATGATTTTCGGATTATGTGCAATTTCTGCATCCGTTAATCCAATCATATCAACAACTACAACTTCAGAAAAATAGCTTAACGCTCCGATTGTTGTTGCCGCTAAAACTAAGGGTCTTCCTAATTCAACTTGTTTCGATTTTAACCAAAGACCTGTAAGTTTCATTTTTTCCACTAATCCCTTTTCTAAGGAAACTTTACGTTCGTATTCTGGTCTGGCTTCATGGTAGTTAGCATACGACATTGTGATAGTTGCAGCTAAACATAATGCCACTGCAGCAGGTATTGCTATAGAAATACTTTTTTCACGAAGTTTTTCACCTAATTCTAAAAATGAACCGATCAACAAAGTAAAGGAAATTGGTAAAATTGGCAAAAAGAATCTATACATTGCCAATACATCACCACCGATATATATAATATACAGTGAATACAAAACTACAAAAGCTACTAATAAAGCTGCAGTTCTAAAGGATTCATTATTTGCACTTTTGTTCATTCTTAACAATGGAATCAATCCTAAAATTGATGCAAAACCATAGTACATATAAGACATTTGGAAGCCACGGAAATAATCCCAACCCGCTATGAGATATTCCATAGAAAATCCTGTTTTAGCATAATAGGTGTTAGGAAAAGGATATCCATAGTAACTAAAACGAAAAGCTATATACATCAATAATGGAACAAGATAAACTGCAGTTCCAATAATGTTCTCTTTTTGAAAAATTGATTTTATAGTAGATGAAATATTCTTATCGTTTTCGAAAAACATCTCAATACTTTTGTAGGCAAATAGAATTGCAAATACATACATTCCTTCTGGTCTTGTAAGTGAAGTTAGCAATGCACTAATCTGCCAAGAATATGGAATTTTAGAATCTTTTTTAATAAACAACCAAAAAGTAGTAGTTACTAAAGTAACAAAAAGTGCTGTCTCCATTCCTGAGACAGCCCAGAAATGATAAGAATTATTCATTGATAGTATAATTGCTGGAAACGTTGAAACAACTCCTAAGATTAAAGGATTTTTCAACATTGAACTTCCAAATGCACTTGTTTGACGTTTAAAGAATTCTTTTGCCAAATGGAATGTTGCAAATAAAGAAGTGACTCCAAAAAACAATGATGTTGTTTGAACTCCAGTTTCTAAATTCATTCCAAATACTTTCGACAAAAAAGATAAAAGTATTACCCAAAGGAAACAAGTATAGCCTTCAACTTTTTCTCCAATGTTAAAGACAAGTCCATCTCCATTGAGAAAATTCTTTACATATCTCATAGTGATATACGTATCGTCTTGTAGAAAACTTTGTTCCTTACAAATTGAGATAAATGTAATAGAAATGATTATTAAAATTGCATACCCAATGATAATAGGAATCCAAGGATTCATTTCTTTTTGTTGATTCGGATTCGATTTTTTGGTTTGTTTCGTTGCCATAGAACATTCTATTATATGTAAAAGTTAGTCAAAATTACAGTTTCAAAATTGAAACTTCAAATTTATTTACAATTTCATTGAAAATTCTTTCTTAACAGAATTGATTCGAAGAACAATAGTTCTATAGTTTTGTCGTTAAAAAACTAAAATATTTTTCTGAAATTAGGAATTAAATGAAATTCATTATCTATATTTTCTTAGTTTGTATTGTTGTTTCACCAGTGTATTCACAGCTTACTCAATTAGAATCAATATTCCCATTATACAAAGTTACCGTCCCAACAAAAGAACCTCAAGCATTGCCACAAATACTTGCTTGTAAAGACCAAATGTATTCATTTGTAAATTTAACCGGAACTCTCGAGTATTACCAAGGACCACTATGGAAGAAATTACCAAAAAATCAATTTATTGTTCATTCATATCAATCAAATTTAGATAAGCGTATTCTTTCAAAACCATTTGGATTATTTCGTGGTGAAGTAGTTAATTCCATTGTAGATTCTAATGGTCTGTTGCTACTAACAACTACTGCTCAATTACACCATTCTACATTGCCAAAGAAAAAGAAATTCGAAAAAGCCTTAAACTCTGATTCTATCTATCTTACTTGTATTGATCCATCTACATCTGTTCGTTGGAGTAGAGCTTTTGGGATTACGAATAGTTCTTACATTCAATATCATTCTGTAGAGCATAAAAATGGATTTCATAAAGTCTTTTTTCAAGTAAAAGATACTTTGTATTTATATTCATTATTGCCCTCTGGTTTAACAGAATCAGTTAAAAGGTATGCAATTCCACAACACCACAAAGTATCATTTTCACATATTAGTTCCAACGAAGAACTTATAGTTGTAACAACGAGAATTTGGCCACAATATGAAATTTCACTTGAAGAACAACATTTTGTACTTTCTTACTCTATAATTCAAACATTAAAATGGAAAGAATATGTTAGTGGAACTCGATTTGAAGTGTTTATAAAATCATTTCTCGTTGATACGAAAGGTTCAGTTTATTTACTTGGTAATTTTCTCAATGAAATAACATCAGCATTTACTACTGTCAAATCCAAAGGTCAACAAGATATTTTTGTTATTAAGATTTCGAAACAAGGTTCAACATTAGGAGTTTTTGGAATTGGTGGAAAAGAAGGAGACAATTTTGGTGCAGCAACATTGACAAAAACTAACGATTTAATACTTTCTGGTCAAATGTATTCTACGGGTACAGTTTTAAATGAAGTGTTGGATTTCAACCAAAAACCATTTACATTTGTTTCAAAAATATCAAATGACAACAGATTAATTTTTGCAAAAGTTTTTGGTGGGTATAGTGTCGTTCACAACAAAATAACCGAAGATCACCATAAACGAATTTTGTTAGTTGGTATGTTTAAAGATACATTGACAACTCGGAATGGTGATGTATTAATATCAAAAGGCGGAAACGATTTTTACCTTGCCACCTACGATGAATATGGCAACTTTGAAGCAGTTCAACCTTTTGGATCTGAAGCAGATGAATCTTATTTGTTAAATGTTCTTTTAATACCCAATAATAGCGTTTCTGTTCTTGCATATACAACAGGAATTCTCAACGCTAAAAAAGAACGAGAATATTCCCAAGTGTTGTGGCGTTTTAAATACCAACGATAATCTATATCAAAATGGTACATAAATATAACTTGATTGAATTAGAACATTTAACTACAAGTAGTGCAGGTCCTTTTGCAGTTACGACAAACAAAGATGCTTTTTTATTTTGTGAACATTTATCGAAACGACACTACGAAAATTTTCCAGTTGGGTCGTTACTAGTTCCATCTGAACTTCGACCACACTTTTATAGCATTTACGCTTTTTCTCGAATTGCAGATGATTTAGGAGATGAAACAACATCACTTCCAATTTCGAAACGGTTAGAATTATTGCAGGATTTTGAAAATCTGTTAGACATTGATTGCCCTGAACACCCCATATTTAGAGCCTTAACAATTTCAAGGGTACAATATTCTATTCCAACGGAACCATTTAAAAGACTAATACAAGCATTTAGAGGGGATATTACTTTTGTTCAACCTAAAAAATTTACTGAATTATTATCTTATTGCCATAATTCTGCAAACCCAGTTGGACAACTATTACTCTCATTGTTTGGAGAATGGAATTCGACAACTGAGTTATATTCTAACCAAATTTGTACGGCATTGCAGTTGCTAAATTTTTGTCAAGATCTTTCTCGAGATTTACCTATGAATCGAAACTATATTCCTTTGGAATTTTTAACTGAACTCAACCTTCAAAACATAGATTTTAACATAATTCAATCTACAGAACAATTTGATTTAGCTTTAGAATTATTACTTTCGAAAACAAATGAACTTTTCCAAAGTTGTATTCGTCTAATACATTATATAGAATCAAATAGATTACGGATGGAACTTAGTCTAATTATTGGAAGTGGCTTGGTGTTGTATAAGAAAACGGTAACTCAACAAAAATCGTTGTGTTACTATCGACCAAAACTTACAGTAATAGATTCATTAAATGTGTTCCATCAGGCAATGAAATTGTATAATTCGTAAATTTCTTTTAGGTATGGGCGTAGAAGTTATTACCGATTTTTCGGAAGTATCGCAACTTACAAAACAAAGTAAAACTAGTTTTTATTATTCCTTTTCGTTTTTACCAAAACAAGAACGGAATGCTGTCAACGCGGTCTATGCTTTCTGTCGAGAAATAGATGATATCGTTGATTCACTCAGTTATCCTCTTTATGATTCTATATTGAAAAAAAGGGAACGTCTGTTAGTTTGGAGAAATGACCTTTCGAATATTTACGATAACACAAACAAAAAAAAGGCACTTTTCCCATTAGCGTCTGTCATAAAACAATTCGATCTCCCAAAACAGTATTTTTTAACTTTAATCGATGGTTGTGAACGGGATTTACTTCAACAACGATACGATACGTTTTCAGAATTAAAAGAGTATTGTTTTTCGGTTGCTTCAATAGTTGGTTTGTTATGTATTGAAATTTTTGGATATCGGCACGAAGACACTAAAGAATATGCTATAAATTTAGGGTACGCACTTCAATTAACCAATATCCTTCGAGATATTAAATCGGACAAAGATAGAGGGTATATTTATTTACCTAAAGAAGATATGGAACGGTTTAACTATTCTGAAGAAGATCTGTTTGCCGAACGATATACTCCTAACTTTGTTGATCTTATGGAATTTGAAGCTCGTAGAGCTAGAGTATATTACAGTAAAGCACGTTCGGCTCTCCGACCCGATGAACGCGTTTCAATGGTAACTGCTGAGATAATGGATCGAATTTATTTCCGTCTTTTAGAAAAAATAGAACTAAATAATTTTCATGTTTTTTCAAAAAGAATGTCTGTATCAACAGCTCACAAATTTCTCATAGCAATGAAACATTGGGTTTCCTCGAGAGTACTTTCGAGAAAAACGTAACGAAATTGCACGTTAGACAAGAAAAATTGTTATTTTTGCGTATATACCTGAATCTAAAAAACCTTACGAAAGTAAAAAATAATGTCAATACAGTTCTCCGAAGTAGAAATTAAAGAAGTTGAAAGACTTAAAAATCTGTATCCAGATTCAAAAGCGGCAATAATGCCAATTCTTTGGATGGCACAGAAAAAATTTGGTTGGCTTTCTGAAGATGTGATGAAATATGTAGGAACATTGTTATCGTTGCCATATTCTCATGTATTGGGTGTTGCAAGTTTTTATACAATGTACTTCAAAAAACCAATGGGGAAACATCATGTACAAGTTTGTACAAATGTTTCTTGTATGTTACGTGGTGGAGAAGATATTTACAATTTTGTTAAAACCACCTATGCTATAAACCATAACGAAACTACTGAAGACGGTAAGTTTTCTTTAGAAGAAGTTGAATGTATGGGAGCTTGTGGTGGTGCTCCGATGATTGTTATCAATGAAGATTTTTACGAGAATGTAACTGTTCGAGACGTCGAAAAGCTTCTCCAAACTTTATAAAATAGAACCGTGACTACGTTTCAGTTTTCGTCTTTTTCACAGAGATTTTTATTAGTAATCTCCTTAGGATTCTTAGCTCATATTATTACGAATGGGTTATCAGGATCGTTCGTACAATTTTTGCCTTCTACATTTCTAACTGAACCGTGGAGAATTTTATCATATCCATTAGGTGTGACGTCTGGTTTTGAAATGTTTTCATTTGGATTTACTTTTTATTTCCTAGCTACTTATTTAGAACGATTATTCGATACCAAAAAGTTATTAACCTTGTTTAGTACTTTGTTAATTGGTCAAATTGGAATACATTTCTTATTTTTCCATTCTGCGAATGTTCCATTACTAGGTGTAAATTCATTTACATGCTTTACATTGGCTGTTATATCGTTTTCCTTCCCTAGAATACCCGTTCCAATATTTGGTTTGTTTTCTTTACGAATTCTTCATTTGTCAGGAATTTTAATTTGTATTTCCTTTATACCTGAATTACTTGCTATGTCCGTAAATCCTAATTCATCAGGATTGTTTCAAATTCTTACACATCAAGGAATTGCGATACTATCAGGAATATTTGTAGGTTTCTACAATTCATACAAGCAATTGTCAGTAACAATGACACAAAATAAAACTTTTATTCAAGAACAACCCTTTAAACCTACAAAACAACAGATATTTCAAGAATCTAACCAAGAAGAGTCTGTTTTTGTTTCACGTTATCAATTAGCAAATGCTACAGAACGTTCAACTCAATCTGAAGATTTAGCCTTAGAATCAATTGACGAAGAAGGGCGACTCAACCAAATACTTGATAAAATTTCTATTGAAGGCAAGGATTCACTTTCTAGTTCTGAAGTTAAATTCTTAGAAGATTATTCGAAAAAGTTATAATTCCTCCCTATTCTGAATTTTAATCAATGTCATTTTTAACTTTTCAACTGCAAACAGAACTTGTAACAACAAATGTTCAATCCTTGCTATTAAATGAACGAAACTATATTGCAAACGCAGCTAATATATCGTCGTTAGTTTTCCATTCATTTGAAAGTGTAAATTGGGTAGGCTTTTATTTTTTTGATGGTAACGAACTAGTTTTAGGACCTTTTCAAGGGAAACCTGCTTGCATTAGAATAGCAATAGGAAGAGGAGTTTGTGGTACTGTAGCAAAAGTAGGGAAAACAATTGTAGTAGACGATGTAGATACGTTCAAAGGACATATTGCTTGCGATTCAGAAAGTAAATCTGAAGTTGTTATACCAATTTTCAAGAATAACCAGTTAATTGGTGTTTTCGATTTAGATTCTCCAAAAACAAAACGATTTTCTCAATCAGACGTATTACTTCTTGAGAAAATCGTTTCAATGTACATTCAATTTTCGGAATTTCCTACCATTTAAACAATAGGTTCAAGTCTAAATCAACTATTGTTTTTCAACCATTCTTTTGCAACATCGGAACCCAATTCTGATGCTTTTTTATAAAAACCTACTAGTTCAGTTTTTAAGCTTTTACGTAAATATTGATCATCAATTTTATACAGAATGTCTTCCAAAGAGTATGCGGCGTTTAAATAAAAATCTCGTTCATTAGGTTTAATAGCAATTGCAGATTTAAAATCTTCAACAGCTAATTTATTAGGTTCAACCAGATGATCAACATTTTTCAGGATTCTTGCCATTCCTCTATTATTAAATGCAAAATGGTTTTTCGAATTTGTTGAAATAGTTGCAGTATAACTATCTATAGCATTTTGAGCATACTCTAACCCTTTTGCCTTTGTATCTTCACTTTCCACTAAGCTTTTTGCTAAGGCATAAAAGGCATTTCCAGAAAGGAAATATGGCATTTCTGTTCGTTCATTTGTACTAATTGCAGAATCGAAATTTGCTATAGCCACTTCATATTTTTCATTTGAGAAATAAATTTGACCTCTATTTGTGTAAATATCAGTCAAGAGATTTTTATGATCAGAATCAGGCTTACTATTAATTTCTGCAATTGCTTTAGAATATTTTTCAATAGCACCTTGAGTATTATTAGTGCGAATTAAAGCTGATCCATAATTATACAAAAAACGAGGGTCATTTGTAATTTCAGTATACTTTAACTCTTCTACTTTGGAAAAATCACGAACAGCTTCTTCAAATTTAGATTGAGCTAAGTACGCTATACCTCTAGCAGAATAGCCAGGAGCATATTTGGGATTTGCTTGAACTGCTTTTGTGTATTCAACCAAAGCTCCAGCTGGATCATTTGATTTCATTTTCTTATCACCAGCTCTATGAGCAATATGTTCTTTTTTGTCATCTGGAGTCTGCGTTTGTTGTGAATAGAGATTTTCCAGTGTCAGGCAAAACATTAAAGCAAGGCTTACAAATAGTAGTTTAGGTATGTTCACGGTAGTCCTTTTATGAGAATGTCTTTTTACTATAGTTTCAAATGTACAATAATTATTCTTAATTAGAAAGTCTCTTTATTCTTTTGGGTATAAATACGGATAATATTTGTTCAATGTTACTTCAAATGGAATTGAAGTATTTAACTTTAATGCGTCAACTAAACCTATGGTATCTTTAAGTTTGTTTGAAAAATCTTCAGGATTAACTTTGACCAAATGTACTAAATTTTTATAAATTGAGGTATAAATATGTTGATGATTTGTTTGAATTTCTTTGGGTCTATCTCCATGTAGTACTATCATTTTTTTTGCTTTTTCAGTAATTGTTGAATAAAGAATATTCCGGGAAAGTACGTAATCCTGAATTTGTTCAGTTGTTGAAATTAATGAATATAAATCCTTACAACGTTTTGAAATTTCGAATGCTTTTTTATAGTCAGAAACTGCCGTATAATACTTAATTAAGGTTTTTTGGAGTTCTAATTCATCTACATAATTGTTATTATGCACTAACAACTTTTCTGCTGTTTTTAAATGATTTTTTGCACTAGAAAAATCTTCTAATAGAATTGAAATCTCTGCAGCATACAATTCGGTACTGATATTTTCTGAATCAATTTCTTGATATGATTCTATTACCATTGAAAAGGTTCGTACACTATTTTCCTTATCTCCAACTTCTAAGAAATAGCTTGTTAGAAATATCCAATAATAGTGTTTGTACAATGGGTTATTACAATATGAGGTCAAAAACTTAGTAGACAGTAAATCTAAATAATACTTCATCATTACAAATTTTTTTTCTAAGTAATACGACAAAGCAAAGATAAGTGGAATTACATCTACATTATTAGGTACAAGGCTTGAAGGAAGTTTATCTAATATTGCTGTGGTAAAATTGGCAAGTTGAAGTCTTCTTTCTAAAGTCAACAAATCATCCATTACAAGTATTTTTAAAATTCCTGTTAAAAATTGGGTGTATAACCCGTGGTGTAGTGATATCCCAATATCGTAATACCTATATTTAATACTAATACTTCTATTTTGAGTACCGATATACATTCGTGAAAGTACCGTTTGTTCAGATTGTTCAAAATCAGGATAATCGGAAAAATCGCCATACCTTTTAGATCGTTCTAACAATTCCATTACATAGGTATAATTACCAATAATTACTGCAGAATTTGCTGCATTTAAACATAATCGCATATAGAGTTCTTTTGAAACAAGTTTTTCAGACAAATCGATAACTTCTTCTAATAGATTTAAACCTTTAAGATGTTTATTTTGTATACTATAGGTATTCGAAATATTTAATAATGCGTTTACCCGCATTTCAATATTGTTTTGTTCTTTCGCATACGAAGAAGTTAGAGTAAAATATTCAATTGCTTCTTCATACAAACCCAAATCCAATTTTGAACATCCAGCCAATTGTGTTAATTGGGCAATGTAAATAGAGGTAATATCTTTTTGAACTACGATAAATAACTCATGCTCAATCACTTGTAAAGCTTGTGATGGCTTATTTTCATCCAGAAGGGAATTTATGTAATTAATTGCAAAAGTTGTGCGCTGTTGTTCGGTCATAACAATATGTAAGCGTAGTTTTAACTATTCTTTTACTAATAGTTCTGGAACAATTAAGAAAAATCTACCGATTTCAGCTTGAAAGACGGAACCTTCTTTTGTAATAAAAGAAAATGTTCCTTCCATTGTTCCCCAATCTGAATCAATTGGGCAATAACTTGTATATGAAAATGATGTTTCTGGCTCTAGTTCTGGGAAGTAACCAACAACTCCTTCACCAGTAACTTCTTGTTTGTCACCTGCTGAGTTAATTATAGTCCAATAACGGGATAATAGTTTTACCCATTCAACTCCCTCGTTCGAAATAACTACATGATAACTAAAATAGTTTTGATCCGATTCCTCATTTTGAGGCTTAGGAATATACGTTGGGAAAACTCTTATACGAATGTTATTGGTAACTATATCTGATGAAGTATTCATAATGGAAATTATTCCTTGTACTGTAAATAGCCTTTTACATAAGTAATATACAATTATTTTTAGAATTCAAAAAGTGAAACTGTTACACCAATAAAAAAAAGTCGAGAATAGTCGCCTCTCATATATTGTTCGGGTGCATGTTGTTGGGTATTTACAAGATATGTTGGTTCGTTAATTCTTGGAAGTTGAACAAACGAAGTCCCGCAGTATAAATACAATTTTTGATATAATTGAAATGTTCCTCCCACAAACCAATGGTCGAAGTAAGTTCCAAATCGGGTAAACCCCATAGAAGTTTGAAAACCAAATTTGGAGAAAAAATTAGAATAAAATCTTCGTTCCCAAGGTAGTTTCGATGGCTCTTGAGGGTCTCTGTTTGGAAACACTTGGAACGACAACATTCCATCGCCCTTGAATTGATATTCGTTCGTTCGATAAGCCGTAGTAGCGGTCGTTACTGGGTCATAGTTAAAAGCTGTTTCTGGTTGATGCGTCCAAACCCAGCTTACTCCTGCACCAAAATTGTTATAATGAAAAGAAGTTCCCGGTGTTGGTACCACTTCGATAGAAATAGTGTTTGGTACTGAAGTATATCGGTAATACTCTATGCTAAACACATAATAAGGAGTAGAACTAACTAATCTCGTTTGGAGTGGGAGAATTTTCGCAGGACTTCCATTCGTATGTACTTGAGTAACATTCGTAAGTCTCGATTCTACATTCCCAGTTTTTGATTCAGTTGTACCAAATACATTGATATTGTAATGTTCATTTGGGTTGTCTTCGAAAATGATTACCGCTATTAAGTTGCCCGTATCTAAATGAATAAATTCATTTTGAATCAATAAATCTGAAATAACAAATCTGTTCTTTTGAGCAGTTCCGTCAAAAAACAATATATAATCGGGTAATACACTTTCACTTAAAACGGAACCTTCTTTCAATAGATACGTAATTATTCCTAATAGAGAACATTGTCGTAACAATTGAAAGGGTGAAACATTATCATTTTGTGCTAATTGATGAATTGCTTGTATATCTAATTCTGTTAATTCTTCAATTCGGCGTTCTCTCTGGGATAAAGATTCTGAAAATGAAAACAACAAAATCACTAGAACAACAATAGTTCTTATGAACAATTGTAAACAGGAGATTTTTACTGTATATTTGAACATTGAATTTAAGCATTGACGATTACTTTTTGTCATATTGCGACTTTAAGAAGGTTATATTACTGTTGAAATTGTAATTTCCAACCCTTTAGTTTTACATAATGAAAATACTCCATACCTCCGATTGGCATTTAGGGCAGTCGTTATTATTTCAACAAAGAGATGAAGAGCACGCTTGTTTTTTAAATTGGTTAATTGATATTATCAACAAAGAAAGCATAGAATGCCTAATTCACACAGGTGATGTTTTCGATGTCGGTAACCCTGCAAATAGTTCGCGAGAATTGTATTTTTCCTTTTTAGCGAAGTTGCAAACAACTCTATGTAAAACAACAATCATTATTTCTGGGAACCACGATTCCCCTGCAATGTTGAATCATTCCTCTTCACTATTAGCAAAGTTACAAATTTTTATCATTTCTTCTGCTCAAAATTCTATTCCGTACATAGAAATTAAAAATTCTGAAAAAGTAACCGAAGCAATATGTTGCCCAATTCCATATTTGCGGGATCAAGAATTACAATTGTATCAACAAGATGAAAGCATAGAAGATACAAAGGAACGATTACGTGTTTCAATTGAAAAATTTTATATAGATTCCTTTCAGAAATGCAAACATTTTTCTGAAAATGGTATACCTATAATCACAACCGGACATTTAGTTGCACACTCTGGGGAATTTTCAGATTCCCAATCGGAACGACCAATACACTTACAAAATTATGGAGTTTTGCATACTTCTAATTTACCAATTGGGTTTTCGTACTTGGCTTTGGGACACCTTCATAAACCTCAACAAATTAATGGTGGAGTTCTTACTCGTTATGCTGGTTCACCTATTCCTTTGTCATTTCAAGAAGTTACCTATAAACATTCTGTAACTATTTTAAATATCGAAGGACCAAAACTTACAACAAGTTTGATTCATATTCCTCGATTTAGATCAATGTTTCGTATTTCCTTAGAAAACACTAATCATTTTGAAACAAAGCTATCAGAAGTATTGAATGCAACGGAAAACAATTTGTCCCCTTCTTGGATTGAATTAGAAATTGTTGATCAGTTTATAACGGATAATTTCAGGATTGAAGCACAAATTATTGCTAATAGACACGATTGTTTAATTCTTAAATTTGTGAATAAAAGTTCTTCTGTAAAAAGCAAAGGAACATTCATAAATGTTTCTGAAAATATTGACCAATTTACTGAAGAAGAAATCTTTCATAAAGCTTTAGCAATTACTACGCAGACATTTACAGAAAACCAACGAAACGAATTACTAAATATATTCAACGAAGCATTTGAACAGTTTCGCAATATGGAAACAGAAAAGGAACTATGAAAATTTTACGCCTACGATTCAATAACATTGCTTCTTTGCGATCTAAAACTCCCTTTGAAATAGATTTCACAAAAGCACCTTTGTACCAAAAAAGTCTTTTTCTCATTACAGGGAAAACCGGTGCTGGTAAATCGACTATTCTCGATGCAATTACCATTGCTTTGTATAATAAAACTTCAAGAACTTCTGATCCTAAAAATCTTTTTTCACTATTAGCCGTTGACGCTTTTATTGAAATTGAATATGAAGTTGGAGGAACTAAATATAGGAATAATTGGAAACTCTATAGAGCAATGAGACGAATTGATGGAGCTATTCAACCTATAGATTTAAGTATTTCTTATGTTGATTCTAATGTAATTATTGCTTCAAGTTTAAAAGATGTTCTTTCTAAAACTACAGAGATAATAGGATTAGATTTTGAACAATTTACTAAAACTATTATCTTACCGCAAGGAGAGTTTGCAAAATTTTTGCACTCAAATGAAAAAGAAAAAATAGACCTATTTGAAAAAATTACAGACACAAAGAAATATAGAAACTTTTCAAAATTTGTATTCGAACGTTCAAAAGATGAAATTTCACAACTAAATAAAATTACTGATAATATTGGGAAATATACTCCATTAGCAAACGAAGAAGAAACTGCATTACAAGATTACATAAATGAACTTCAAGAGAAAATCAATAGCAAACAAACATTAATTCTACAATGTCAATCTAAAATTCAAGTTTTAGAAAATATTGAAATCTTAGAAAAAAACATTTCTGTTTTAAAAATTCAAAATAATGAGATTCTTTCTCAAGGAGGGGAAATTCTAAATTTAAAACGAAAACTTGATCTTTCTAAAAAAGCTAATCAAATACTAATTCTCATCCATCAATTAGAATCTAAAAAAGTACTTTTACAAAATTCTTTAGACGAGAAGAAATGTTTTGAAGAAAAAAAGACGCTTGAAGAAGAAACTAGAAAAGAACTTGAAAAAAAAGAATTTACAACTTCAACAGCGTTAAAAGAGTTACTTCTAACTCAAGAGCAACTCTCAATAGAATTGCATCCTTTTAACGCATTTGTAGAATTAATTTCTAATTTGGAAAAGGAAATTGGCAGAAACAATAGTGAAGTGAACACATTACAGAATCAGTTAAACGAAAAAAAGAATTTACAATCGGATTTACAAGTAAAGATACTTTCAAACAGAACTAAAGAATCAGAACTTTTATTGTTTTTACAAAACAATTCATATTTAGAAGGTGCTGATTACGATGCAAAAACCCTTTCTGATAAATATTCTTTACTCTTAAAACAAGAAAAAACTATTCAGGAATATACTACTAAAATTTCTACGTATTTAAATGACATTTCTTCTTTAGATAAAGAGATTGAATCTCTTCAAGGAAATTTAGATTTGAATGTTCAGTCATTAACAAAGGATTCAGCTTTTTCTAATAACGATCAATACCCTACGGAACAGTTATTGGAATTGTCGCAAAATCTTACTAATTCATTGGAGCTACAAAAGAAACTATCTATAGATGATACACTTTTAAACGAAAATAATTCAAACTATAAAGTTTCTAAAGAAAATTTTGAGAAACATTCTTCCGAACGTATAACAGTAAAAGATCAACTTTCAAAAGTAACTATCGAGATACAAAGAATAGAATTTCAACTCCAGATGGAATTTTTCAGAATCCAAGTTCAGGATGGAGAACCGTGTCCTTTGTGTGGTTCTGAACATCATTCATTAGAACATTTTAATGAAACAATTTCTACTTCATCTTTAGAACAAACATTATCGAATTTACAAATTGACAAGGACAACAAAATTTCTTTTCAAAGCACAATTGAACAAAATTATTATTATGAACAACAAAAACAAATTGACTTACAACATATAATTAAAACTTCTGAACAAGACCGTAGAGAACTAACTTCAAAAATTGAGAAGTTGTATATAAATGCATCAAAATTTGTAGAAGACATTTCTCTAAAGAATATCGAATCAATTTTATTTTCTATAGACGCTGAGATTTCAAACAGGAATGATAGGAAAATTATTGATGTAAAAATAGCGTCTTTACATTTGAGTTTAAAGGACAAGTCAGATAGAAAGCTTGAACGACAAAATCAACTTTTAGATTTCAAAGAACAAAAAAAATCACTTTCTACGGATTTAGAAAACACTCGTGAATCAATTGTAACAATAGTAGCTAAGTATAAACAAGAAACCGTCAATGTAGAATCAACAATTATAGAAAATCTAAAAAAGTTTTATTTAGAATACTCTCAAACGAAAACGAAAATTCAAGATATTAAAAATTTGCTACATTTAGATTCCGAAAGAGTATCCAACCTAACAAATGAACTCTTGAAGTTATCCGATGATTCCGAAAAAAGAACTGTTGTACTTTCTACAAATTCTGAAGAATTGAAGAAAAAACAAGAGGATAAATTTTCGCTTTTTGCAGAAAGAGATGTACAAAAAGATTTATCTATTTGCACTGAAAGAGTACAATCGACAAGAGATTCTTTAGAAAATATTCAGAAAGATTGTTCAACACAA
>Ga0105049_10000250_pt1 | contig 56368 bp, 51 predicted proteins | sample MAT06_FD_78087 | JGI IMG/M metagenome (GOLD analysis project Ga0105049, IMG submission 78087) | Freshwater microbial communities from Lake Fryxell liftoff mats and glacier meltwater in Antarctica - MAT-06 | ecosystem: Environmental > Aquatic > Freshwater > Ice > Liftoff microbial mat | place...
CGTGATCTTCAGCGAAGCGGACATTGAGAAGAGCATCGCCTCTTCGTTGCCGAAGGCCTTCATTGTTGCCAAGACCTCGTACACGCACATGTGATACCGCGGTTCGTGGTCGTGCGTGGCGATGCTTCGGCTCACGTGCTCAAACTCGCGGAACACCTTGCAGACCTAGGTGCAGAAGTCTACATTGGCGCCGCCAAAGATGTAGACTACATCACCGATGCCGTATCTCCTCAAGACATCCTTGCCGCCTTCCCATACCTGCATGATCGTGCGTTAGGCGACAAAGTGATCATGCTCGACGCCGTGGCCGACCCCGGTAATGTTGGAACGATCATTCGCACGGCGGCCTGGTTCGGATGGACCGATGTGGTGCTTGGCCATGGTTCAGCCGACGTCTACAACGCAAAGGTTATCCGCTCAACAGCTGGTGCATTGGCTCGCATCAACGTGCATCGCAAGGCAGATCTTCACACCGTGATCAAGCAAGTGAGTGATGGTCCAATCATTGCCGCTGTTGCCCATGGTGGTATCGCGCCGGAACAATGCAGAGGCCTCCTTCGATTTGCAGCGATCATCGGATCGGAAGCACATGGTGTGGATGATGAACTCTTGCACTTGTGTACGCATCGTATTACCATTCCTGGTGGAAATGGAATTGAGTCGTTAAATGCCGCCATCGCAACGGCGCTGCTTTGTTACGAGCTCACGAGGCCTTGATGCACGTGCTGCCGCAACGATTGTTCACACCGGGTCCGGTACCCGTTCCCGACAACGTCGCACGTGCGTGTGCCGCCCAACCATTGTATCATCGTTCAGCCGACTTCAAAGAGTGCTCCGTTCGCACATGGGAGTCTCTTGCTCGCGTGTATCGCACACAACATCCGGTACTCGTGTTGGCAGGAAGTGCCATGACGGGAATCGAAGCAGCCGTTGCATCGTTGCATCAACCTGGTGAGCGTGTGCTTGTCCTCAACAATGGAAGATTTGCCGAGCGCTGCTCCACCATTCTATCTCGATACGGATGTGTGGTGGACGAAATCATCGTTGACTGGGGCGAGTCCATTTCCGCAGAACTCGTTGCAACAATGCTTGACGCAATGTCTGCGCCTGCCTCCGTGTGGATCACCCATAGCGAAACATCAACAGGCGTAACAGTTGATCTTCAAGCGATTGCATCTGTCATACGAGAGCGTGCGCCCGACGCGTTGATCTGCGTAGATGCGGTGACGAGCATGGCCGTACATCCAGTGGAGACCGATGCATGGGAGCTTGACGTTGTTGTTACGGGCATCCAGAAGGGACTATGCTGTCCACCAGGTCTCGCATGTGTTTCGCTGAGCGGGCGTGCACAACACAGACTTCGCACGTCAACACCGCGCGCCTATACGCTCGATCTCTCCATTGTATTGCACCACTTTCACAAACACCTGTTCGCATGGACGCCACCAGTAACGCTCGTGGCCGGACTCGACGTTGCACTCAGTTCCATCCTCTCCGTTGGCATGGATGCAACGTGGCAGAAGCATCAACTAGTTGCAGATCATCTCCGCATGCGTCTTCGAACAATGGGCCTGTCGCTCTTTGGTGAAAGCACGTCGAATGCGGTAACTGCCGCCGAACATCCTTACGCTGATCGCATACGTGAGTTACTCGTAGAACGTCATCGGATCGTCATCGCGGGCGGACAAGACAGGCTGCATGGTCGTGTTGTTCGTATTGGAACATGCGGACCGTATACTATTCACGACGTCGACAATCTGTGCACAGCCATCGAAGATGTACTTGCAACACTCTCATCATCATGATCCCATCTACCATCATCCTTGCAACGGCCAATCAGCACAAAGTGGACGAATTGCGCTCCATTCTCGCCTCGCATGGCCTCGACGTTACCATCATTCCCGTGACGGACGTGTGGCCCGACTACCACGTAGATGAAACAGGTAGCACGTTCGAAGAAAACGCGATGCTCAAGGCGCTTGCTGTGTTCGAATACACAGGGTTGGCTGTGCTTGCCGACGACAGTGGGCTAGAGGTTGACGCATTGCAGGGCGCACCAGGAGTAATCAGCGCCAGATATTCCGGTGAACATGCCACTGATGCAACGAATCGCACCAAACTCCTTGCAACAATGGCTGATGTTCCCGCAACCGAACGATCTGCACAGTTCAGATGCGTACTCTGTTATATGGATGGGACGCGCACTCTTTTTGACGAAGGCATCGTACGTGGTGTGATCGCATCCGGTGAACGCGGAGATCGCGGATTTGGATATGATCCCATTTTTGTGCCAGATGGACATCAGCGTTCTTTTGCAGAGCTCAATGCCCAAGAAAAAAATTCCATGAGTCATCGTGGTAGAGCAACGGCTTCGCTCATTCATCAACTGCATGCACTTGCTCACGATACGGGTCATGCCGCCCTTGCCGACCCACTACCGAGAACCGATGCACTCATCATGGCCTCTGTTGCTGCGGCAACGCAAAACACAACGCAACTCCGATCTGCGATCTCTTTATTCGTTCGTACGAGCGACGATGCAATGCTGATGTATGAGGCGCTGCTGCAGACATACCTGTTTGCGGGCTTCCCTGCGGCACTCGACGCACTTGTGATACTCGATGAAGAATGCACGACGATCCTTGGATCTATTACATGGCCTTCGGCAGAAGTTTTCAACTTGCCGTTTTTCCAAGAACGAGGCACACGATTGTGCGAACGCATTTACGACGGCGTGTATGAACGCATGATGCAACGACTAGGAGCGATTTCGCCAGACCTGGCACAATGGATGATCATCGAAGGGTATGGGGGAACGCTTGCACGTCCTCAACTCGATATCGTTTCTCGAGAACTCTGCAATGTAGCGGTTCTTGCCACTCTCGGCCGAGAACAACAGCTCTATTCGCATGTGCGAGGCGCCTTGCTTGTTGGCGCGTCTGCCGAAGAACTCTCCGCCTGCGCAAACATTGTTGTGGAACAATGCGGCAAGGCGGCAGGGACACGAATAGAAAACATCTTCGAGCGACTGATACGAGATCGAGCATGAACAAATGTTGGTTGACTGTTGCATTCACGTTCTTGTGCGCCGGCACCACGCTCGCACAAGGTCCGACGAAGATCACGCCCGGTGCCGATACGACGCGCACGGAAAAGCGCATTGTTCGGCCGAGTCCCTTGCGGGAACTTCGGGCAGATCTAGAGACGCTTGCTACCTCTCCCGAATGGAACGGTGCGCATGTTGGCGTGGCCGTCGTATCACTCGAAACCGGCGAAATGTTGTATCGCAAAAACGAAGACAAATACTTCATCCCCGCCTCCCTTCAAAAGCTCTTTACCACTGCAACGGCGCTCTCGACGCTTGGTGTAGACTACCGCTATAGCACGTCTCTCTTTATCGACGGAGATCTCCAATCGAATGGCGAATTCAATGGCAACATTATCATTCGTGGAAGTGGAGATCCATCGATGAGCAACGCCTATGGCATCGATCCATCTGTCGTCATGGACCGATGGGCTTTCGTTCTGGACTCAATAGGGATTCGTAGTATCAAGGGCTCGATCATTGGAGACGATGATGTCTTTGACGACGTCGAGTACGCAGCTGGCTGGTCTTGGGATGATCTTGTCTATAGTTATGCGCCACAAGTGTCTGGACTTAACGTAGCAGACAATGCTGTTCGCCTGAGCGTTCTCTCTCCACTCACGACAACCGATGTTCCCAACATCCGAATGACTCCCGAGAACGAGTATGTACGCGTGGTGAATGGGCTACGTGTGGTGGACTCCACAGGGTCTACTTTTATCACCCCACAGCGCGATTTTCGTTCGAACGTGGTTGATCTTGTAGGTACGGTGGTCGCATCTACGCAAGACACGACGCGGGTGTCTGTGAGCGTCGATAATCCAACGCTCTACACACTTAACCTCCTTCGTGCGGCCATTCAACGACGTGGCATTAGATTTCGCGGAGCAGTACTGGACGTCGATGATTGGACAGACACGGTGGCCTACGAGCATTGCACGAAGATCGCTACGCATCGATCAGCACCGATGTCGGAAATCGTGAATGTGATCAATAGGTATTCCAACAATCTCGGTGCAGAGGCACTCTTGAAAACTATTGGTGCAGAAGTAGGTGGAGAGGGTTCGTTTGTTCGTGGCATCGAAGAGATAAAGCTGCGGTTACAACGTTATGGTATTTCGTCACAAGACATTACGATCGTGGACGGATCAGGTTTGTCGCGTTTTGACTTGTGTACTCCGCGTCAGCTATCGACACTTCTTTCCGCAATGTTCCGCAGCCCAGTTGCCGCGGCGTTCCGAGCGTCCCTGGCCGAACCAGGAGAACCCGGAACACTTCAACGTCGTATGCGCGACACACGTGCCGAACACGTCGTTCGAGCAAAAACGGGAACGATGAACGGTGTATCAACACTGGCCGGCTACGTTATCACACGAGACGGAGAGCCGCTCGCCTTTGCTATCATGATCAACAACTTCTTGGCTCCTCTCGCGATGGCGCAAAACATGCAAGACCTTGTCTGCATGCGCCTCGCATCCTTCAGTAGGAAGTAATCCTACTTCTTGACCTCTTTGAACAGGAACGATTGTGATGTGATTCGATAGGCGGATCCGAACACTCCAATACCGCCATTGATGCTTCCCAACAACGGATTGTAGCTTGCACCGCTCAACCGTGTGGCCTTGAACCAATTGAACAGATTAGCGTCCGGTGCATATATCTCGATCCTATGTTTGCCGTACCACTTGAATGCCTGCCATGCCGTGGGCGATTGATTGAATTGGATAAAGAACATCCGGGTGGTTTCGAACTCAAATGCGGTTCCGTCGTCTCGTTCTTCATCACGAATTCTCAAATTCGTATCAGCAGAGGGCGGAGATAAATACGTACCATATCCTGAGGTGTCTTCGCATGTTACAGAGATAAGCCACTGCTTCACTCCTGCATCGAGTGACCATCGAATGATGAGGGAATCCTGAAAGATCGTCTCATTTGCAAATCCGGGATACGTGAACTGTGGCTTCGGTGGAGTAATCCAAGCGAACCGATTCGGAGTAATGGTTGAACTTGTAAGCGTCTTACCAGATGCTTTGACAAGCAATTCGTACTTCGTTGTGGGCTGGATACGCACAGTGGTATCAATAGCATCGAATCGACCGCCCGCGCTATCGTCCACAAATTGCAGTAGGATCACGCCGTCCGAACTCGTGATGGTGACCTCTGCGGACTTGATCATGGCTCTGCTAAACTGGAACGAATCTGCGAGAGATTGCGATGCGTACACTCGAACGCCTCGAACAGGCTGGTCGACGTAGAGGTACGCCTCAATCACGATCTCCGGTGTGTAGTCTTGCGGCACTGGGTCTCCACAGCTAACAAGAATCAGACCCAACAAGGAGGCAAGTACGATAATGGAGTGTTTCATGATCAAAACCTCACTTCACACGAAACGGTTGGCAAAATCGGTAGTAGTCGAACATCTGTTACCTCTGGCACGGGTTTGTTCGTGTCGTAAAACCGGAACCAAATGTCGCGTCGAGAATAGACGTTATACACGTCGATCATGATCTTAAACGGCAGATCGAACAGCGTTGTGTTGTAATTGACATTCAAGTTCAATTGGTGCGATGGAGGAAGCCGCAAGCCCCATCGTTGCGAAGGGACGATCATTCCGCGACCGTTCTCCAAGCCCGGTAACGAGCCTCGGAATTGCGATGTGGCGCCCGTGTAAGATTGACCGGACTGGAAGAAGAAGGAGGCTCCGATTTCCCACCGATCATTCAGTTTATAGATTCCCGTGAATTTCAGGTCGTGGCGTCGATCGTACTTCGGACGGAACTCCGCTCCACGATTCACACTATCGAACTGTGCTTGCACGTATCCAAGTGCATAACCCGCCCATCCGGTGAATCGCCCGATCTTTTTCTGGAGAAATATCTCTACTCCATACGCCGTTCCATTCCCGATGTAGAACACTTGGCCAACATTCTTTGACTGCGTTTGGGTGGTATTTAATTCGTTGATGTTATAGAGGTTCTTGTAGTACACATCTACATTCAGATCAAACGTTTCCGAAGGACGAGTCTGCACAGACAAGATATAGTGATCTGCACGACCTGCCGGAACCGTATTGTCTGTTGGCAACCATGTATCGAAGAAGGAAAAGTCTGGTAGGGAGGCAAGGCGCAAATACTGATGATAGATTCCCCACGCAGCCTTGACGGTGACGTTGTCGTTCACCACGTAACTCAATGCTAGTCGTGGATCAACAGTTGCAATGCCGCTCTTCGACCAGTAGTTACCACGTATACCCATCTGAGCAGAGAGCGCATCGGTGAACTGGTAATTCATTTGGCCGAATGCCGAATGAATATTGTCCCATATATCGAGTAGTTGAACGGCGTTGTTACTAGTGTCGACTACGTTGCTTGTTTGCTGCCCGCTAAAGTTCTGGTTGTACGTGAAGTTATAGATCGTCCCTTCGTACCCCGTCTTCACCGTAAGCTTCTCGTCTACATACCACTCAAGAGCCAGTTTGGCACTGTAATCCTTGATGGAGTTCGTGATGCCAAAAATGAAGCCGCCGTTGTTACCATCGAATCCGTTGTTGTAGCGGCTTGCACTGAGCGTGGCAACGCTAAAGAGATTGTCACCAAAGATGTGCGACCATCGTGCGGAACCCGCAAGATTGCCAATACCAACGGAGAAGTCGAGGCCCGGTTGAGCAAGGCTCAGCTTGTCTTTTGTTAGGAATCCGCTCAACGACACTTTGTCGTCGGGACCGAAATTCTGTGTGATCTTTGCGTTCACGTCGTAGAAATTGTAATCGGGGATCGGGTTGAGCGGATCTTTTGGAAGCAGACCTGTAATCAGATCAAAATAGCTGGTGCGAGCACCAACGAACCACGAGCCATTTCCGACGGGTCCTTGTAGCGATGCCTTGGCAGAAATAACACCGATGCCCGCCATCCCTTCCACCTTATCCCGATTGCCGTCCTTTTGCGTGACGTTCAAGACGGCCGACATTCTGCCACCGAATTCAGCCGGGAACCCGCCTTTGATAAGCTCGACGTCTTTGATTGCCTCGGAGTTGAAGGCTCCAATGAATCCGAACAAGTGCGTTGGATTGTAGACGGTCATGCCATCGAGCAGAACAAGATTTTGGTCAGGAGAACCACCCCGAATGTAGAGGCCGCTAGAGATCTGTGATGATGTTAGCACGCCCGGAAGCATTTGCAATGCACGAAAGATATCCGACTCACCGCCGATGCGCATTTGTGAGATTTGCTGCATGGGGATGTTCACAGAACTGATGTTGATCTGGCGTCGGTCGTCTTCACGACGCGCCGTGATTTCCACTTCTTGAGCGTCGATGGATGCAGACACCATTGGAATCTTTGTCTTCTGCGCTTCACCTTCTTTGAATACAAGCTTGATCTCTCTGCGCTTGTATCCGATCACACTGATCGTCAAGGTCTGCTCACCAATCGGAATGTTCGATATCGAGAAATACCCACTCTTGTTGCTATACGCACCGAGCTTTGTGCCCTTGATAATGAGCGTTGCTCCAATGATGGTCTCCCTCGTTGCCGAGTCTTCGACAAATCCAGAGATGCTCCCCAATGTTCGGTCGGGAGTTGCGGGTATGTTTTTCGGGGCTGCTGATAACGTCGCTGTGAAAACGACGAACAGGAAGAATAGTATGGGCATAGGGCGGCATGGTACGAATAGATCACGACATTGTTGCATTCCGTAGTATTTTTGCTCTTCTAGAGAACAAGGAACCCAATGGCAATCTACATTACGTCTGACTGTATCAACTGCGGAGCTTGCGAACCGGAATGCCCGAATACTGCTATCTACGAAGCAGGAGCGGAATGGAGTTTGGCGGGAGAAACGCATCATGACAGTACATCGCCAGGCGGGTTTAAGGGAAATTTCTTTTCAACAGAATTCTATTACATCTCACCAGACAAGTGTACGGAGTGCGAGACGTTCCATGATGAGCCACAATGCGCAGCCGTATGTCCGGTTGACTGTTGCTTGCCCGATCCCAACAACGTGGAAACAAAAGAGCAGCTTGTTGCAAAAGTCAACTATTTGAACGAGATCGACTCTACTCGTCTCCGTCCGTAAGCCATCATGAGTGTTGAACTACACGTAGAGCGAGGTCGCATCCGCCGGGTCCTCCCATTGGCGGACGGCGTGGTGGTGAGAACAGAAACAACCACGCATACGTTCCCAGGATGCTTCGCCTTTCCCGGATTTGTTGACAATCATTGTCATTTGTACGGTCTTGGGAAACGACTCACCACCGTGTCTCTGCATACTGCCGCAAGTGCCGATGAATGCATTCGCCGACTCTCTGCACCATCAACAACTTTTAGCGGATGGGTGCTTGGAATGGGTTGGAATGAAGAGCTATGGTCCGATCGGTCCCCCGCCGCCTTTGCCCTCCTTCACGCCGCATTTGCTGGGACGCCAGTTGTAGCAATGCGCATCGATGGCCATGCTGCATGGTTGAATTCCGAAGCACGCCGTGCGTGCGGTCTTGATGTTGATGATCTCTCTGTGCTTCTCGATGCAGACATGGACGTGATCTTCAAGACCATGCCCACGCCAACGCGTGAGGAAATAAAGTCTATGCTGCTTGCAGCTGCACGAGAGTGCAGTTCAAAAGGCATTACTGAAGTGCACGACATGGATGTAGATCCGTTGTGGCTCGAGGCTCTGCGCGAATTAGCGGAAGCCGGCACTCTTCCCATTCGAATACAATCATTCTTGCGAGCGCAACACGACGAATGGGACGAGGCAGGACTCCTTCCGGCTGGTGGTGAGTTTCTGCGAGTGTGTGGCATTAAGCTCTTTGCAGATGGCGCCCTTGGATCTCGTGGCGCACTCCTGCTGGAACCGTACGCCGATAAACCGGACACCCTTGGAATTCAACTCTTGAGCGTCGAGGAAATGGTGGAACGGATCACACGAGCCATCGATGCCGGTTGGTGGAGCGTTGCCATTCACGCCATTGGAGATGCCGCCAATCGGAATACATTAGACGCAATCGAACGAGCTAGGGCATGGGAAGGCGGCAAGGACATGTTGTTTCGTATAGAGCATGCACAGCATCTTCACACGTCGGATGTGGCGCGATTCGCAGAGCTTGATGTCTTTGCATGCGTGCAACCAACCATGCAAGTGAGTGATGCTTCAATGGCCGTGGCGCGGCTTGGTAGCAGCAGACAAGCAGATGCCTATCGGTGGCGCACGTTGCTTGATGCCGGGGCTCGTTTAGGCGCGGGATCAGATTTTCCGATCGAAGAACCAGGTCCGCTGGCGGGTATCATTGCATTCACTGAGCGTAAGGGTACAGAACGTATTACGCGAGAAGAGGCGCTACGTGCCTATACGCTTGGAGCACACGAGACGGCAGACATGGCGTATCGCCGAGGCCGCATCGTGGAAGGGAATGATGCTGATATTGTCATTCTAGATCGAGACATTGCAACATGTAGCGCAGAGGAACTGCGTTCTACTACGGTGATCGCCACCATTACCGCCGGCGTTGTTCGGTATCAACACCATGCGTCCTGATCTCCAAATGGCCTTTATCGATAAGGTCACCGATGAGCGATACGAAGCATTTAGATCCGCACTGAACCGCGAGCTGGGTCTAGAGATTCGTTTTAGAGTGTGCGAGATGCCAGTTTTCGTAAGTGCTTCCTTTCGCCGACAACTTGAAGACGCCGCGGTTGAGATTATTCGTCAGTGCACGACGCCGGAATATCTTGCCCAAACGTCTCCCACACTCGACGCCAAGCATACGGTTCCCAACGAGACACCACGTCCGCTCTTTAGTGTTGTAGACTTTGCCGTGTGTGAAGATGGCATGGGCGGGTTCCAACCGCGATTGATCGAATTGCAGGGATTTCCGTCATTGCTTGGCTATCAGTATCTCTATGCGTCTCGCATTCGAGACGCCTATGACCTAGAGAATGCAACCCCATTCTTTAGTTCGCTCACCGATGACCGATACCTAGAGATCCTTCGAACGGCGATTTTTGCTGGTTATGATCCGTCTGTATGTGCCCTTGTGGAATGGGATCCGTTACATCAGAAAACGCGACCCGACTTTGTGGCGATGGAACAGCTGATCGGACTGCAGACCGTGGATATCAGACACCTTCGAAAACGAGGTCGCGAAGTATGGGTGGAGAATGGCGTCACGCCACCTTTCCGCCTTCGTCGCATTTTCAATCGAGCCATTATCGACGAACTGAAGGACGTTGGTGCTGAGTTGCAGTTTGAGTGGACCGACGATCTTGACATTGAGTGGGCGGGCCATCCGAATTGGTATTTCCGCATTAGCAAATACTCCATGCCTTTTCTCACGCATGAGACTGTTCCCTCTACTCGTTTTTTGAATACCATCTCCGTTCTTCCGGTTGATCTTGAACGCTTTGTTCTGAAGCCCCTCTACTCATTTGCAGGGAAAGGCGTGATTATCTCTCCCACGCTCGCGGATATCGAGGCAGTACCCTCAGATCAGCACCACCTCTGGATCTTACAGGAGAAAGTTTCTTATGCCGAATGCATCGCAACACCATATGGCATGAATAAAGTTGAGATTCGCGTCATGCTGATTTGGCCAGAACGCAATCATCTCCCGATACCAGTGATGTCGCTTGCACGTACTGGACGCGGCCTCTTGATGGGTGCTCGGTATAACGTAGAACCATGGACTGGTTCTACCGGTTGTTTATTTACCGATTGAACGGTAGTACTGTAACCCCACCGTTTGTAACTGCGTAGAGCATGCCTCAATTCATTTTACGATAGAGGTTCCGATGTCTCAACGCGTCTTCCGTTCGGCCACAGATAACATGCTCGGTGGAGTATGTTCAGGTTTAGCTCGCTCTCTTGGGGTAGATCCCGTGATCGTTCGTGCAGCATTTGTCCTTGCAGCATTTGCTGATGGTCTTGGCATACTTGCCTACATCCTTCTGCTAATCCTCATGCCACGTCAGCCATGGCATCTGACGATGCAAAATCACGCAGATGTCGCAGCCGACGTGTTGGCCACGAACCGACACACCCCTGCATTTTGGTTCGGTATTGCTCTTGTCGTCGTTGGGGTGTTTGCCTTCGCCAATGAATTCCTTCCCTGGTTTGGCTTCGACACACTTTGGCCGGTCATCCTCGTTGCACTAGGCGGCAGCTTAATCTATAGATCCTTGCATCGCACCGAGCAGGTGCCATTGTGAAGACTTCTTCTGTGTACTTCGGTACTGCGCTGATAACGGCCGGTTGTGTTTTTTTACTCGACACTCTGAACGTTCCTATACCAGCAATGCCTTGGCTATTCAGCTGGTGGCCGATACTCCTCATCTTACTTGGCATATCCCTCTTGGTAAAGAACCCGACGATGAGCCGCGTAAACGCTGCCATTGCCGGGCTCGTACTGGGATTGATCATCTCTGTGGCTGCTGTGCACCCTTGTGATGACGAAGGTGAGGAGTGCACGATTCGCATCGGTACTCATCAGACTCGGTAATCGACGTTATGGATAGAACCGAATACCGACGCCTGCATCCAAAGCAACACCAAAGCCTGGTGAGATGCCGATGTTTGGACCTAATTCGAGAAATATTTCGATAGGTGTGTTGCGGGGGATGATGTTGATCCCTGTAATAACGCGCACGCCAATACCGAGCCCAGCATCAGCCCGATAGAACCACTTGTCGTTCTTGCCCGTCCCTTTGTACCAAATACCAGAGCCTTCATGACCGAAACCGACACCGACGCCTGGTCCGGCAATAAGCTTCACGATCGAGGAATTGAACGCATTGATGTGCCACAGGTAGTCTACCTGCAAACGCGGAGCTCCAAAATAGGAAGCGCCAAGACTGGCCTGCAATGCGTTTTCATTCGATGTCCAATACTTGACTGTTACACCAAGTGGATCACCTACAACAATCCCAAATCCGAAGTCTTTTCCCTTTGGACCTTGTGCAAAGGAGGAAATAGTAATGCCGCACAAAAGTAGAAGTGCAACAGCGGAGATACGAAGCAGAGATGTCATGATGAACCAGAGCGGTGATGGAAGGTTGCCCAACGAGGCAGGCCTTCTACACCACGGCTACTCGTATTGTTCCTCACGCGGACTCAAGCCAACATCATTGCGCCAGCAGCATTTCGATCTTCATCGACACATCTTCTAGGAACTGTTCCTCAGACGTGTAGCCAACTTCCTTGAACTGGATCCTGCCGGAGAGATCCAAGATGAACTTTGTTGGAATTCCCGTAACACCGTACTTGCCAACGACGGCATCGGTAAGATCGAAATACACTGGGAACTGCAGAGATGGATTGGACTCTAAGAATTTCTTGACATGCTGAATACGATCCTTTTCGCGTTCCCACACGTTCACGGCCATGATCGCAACACGAGGGTTGGACTTGTACTTTTCATACAGTTTCTGCAACCCCGGGAACGACATTTTACAGGGTCCGCACCACGTGGCCCAGTAGTCGATAAAGACCACTTTCCCTTTCAGATCCGAAAGCTTGACGTTCTTTCCGTCGATCGACGTGAGCTCTCCATCTACACCAGAACGTTGAAGCATCTCTTTGCTCAGTCGCTCAGCCGCAACGGATGAGCTCTTTTTCTTAAGCTCCGAGAGATTCTTCTCGATCGTTATCGAATCTCGTCCGACTGCGCGTTGAAGCTCTCGATAGGTAGCAACAGCATTCTGAGTTGCAGCACCTTCGGAAATAGCGCGCTCTGTAGCACGAAGAGTAGCCGTAGTGTCTCCGTTCGATTTGATGATCACTACATATAGGTCGTATGCATTCTTTTCGGAATCTGCTCCACCAATCTCCAATGAGCTTTCTAGTGCCTGCACTGCTTCAACTTTCTTTCCCTGTGCGTTCAAGATCGCCCCACGTACGAAGAGTAGTTTGCTATGCTGAATCCGCTGACTTTCGTTCCATTCGGACGGTCCAACGAAAATGGGTTTCCGAGAGTCCTTTTCGGTAGTGGCGGCAACAATCCCCAAATCAATGAACTCAAGAGCCTTAGGGCGCAATGAGTCTACAGCGCCCATGTAGTTCACGGATTCGAAATAGGCATTCGCAGGCAGTCCGTTTACGCGTGTAAGGAACGGCACAAGAATGTGCAACTGGTTTGCTTTTTGAGCAGAGTTGACAACGGCGTTCACAATGTTATCACGCATCACTGTTTTCGGGAATCTCTCGAGATGCTCAGTGCAGCTCTTCACGAAATCTTCAGAATTCCCCGCGGTTTGCAGTGCCTCCAGCGATACCTGCTCAGCTATCATGCTCGTTGGGAAACGCTGTGCGGCATCGCGAGCGATGAGTACTGCCCGTGCTTGATCTCCGATCATCGTTAGCACCTGTGTAACGGCAACGGCTTCGAGTCCAGATGAAGCTTGTCTGTAATTCGCCGTCAGCTCACGAAATTCACTCATCGCCTCTTCTTGCGTCATCGTTCCCAAGCTCACTCGAACTAACGCAAGATTGATGCGCGCAGTAAGATTACGTGGATGGGCCTTGACCTCGTTCTCAAAGAACTCGGTCGCCTCCGGCATATCCTCTTTACGTCGACAATTCTCCGGGAGCTTACCAAAGGCCGCCATTCCCGCTCGAAAATTCGCTCCTCTCACCGGTACTCCATTCGCACCATGAACAAGTACTGTTGTGAACATGTCCTTGTTTGTATCGTAACGTTTCCCGGTTCCCACCTTTGCCATTACGAAGACGGAACGCTCCGGAAGTGTATACGAAGCCTCCCACCGGTCACCTTGCTTCGTCATTGGCAATTCAACAGCCCACGGTGCCTCGTCTTCTTCACGGAACACGTACACCACTGTATGCAGGGCAGAAGATCCGATCCAATTATCGGACTGGTCGGGCTTGAACTCGATCGTGATGCTCCCCTTTTCCGTGGGCTGCAACGGTAGAATGTTCGTTGTGCCGGCAAATGCTTGCTGTACAACTACGAGAAGAACGAAAAGACAGATAAATGTTCTCATGCAATTTCCTTAGTGATCGAGGCAAGCAGATCTGGTAGCGAATCACGCTTGATCACGTGCGTTATGCCTTGCAGGCGTTTGTGTTGTACAATGTCTGGATACGGATGATCTACGAGTGCTATGAATACTGCATTCGGAGTTTTCGAACGAATGGTCTCTTGCAACGCAACCACGTCTTCGCTCTCTTCATCAAGGATAACGCACAGCTCATCAACAGCGTTTTCCGAAAGGTAGGCGATCAGTGCGTTCTGTGTTGGCACGCAACGCACATGCGACGTTGCTCCTTGGGAATGTGAACCAACGGTCGACATTACATTCAAATCCGACGTCAGTACAAGTATGAATCGTGACTTCACTGTTCTGTTCCTCCCGAGATCTCCCGAAGAAACGTCCCTAGCGCCTGTGCTTCCCATAGATCAAGTACGGAGTCGTGCGCATAGGCTAGATTTCGAACCATCCGCTCAATAATCGTGCAATTGTCAATCGGTTCGATCATTGTGGGGTTGAAGGTGATTCCGGATCGTTGGACAAATGCCTTGCATTCATTTCTCGTGAGGAACACCCCTCCATGAAACGGATCTGGATACACGTCCAACACCGGACTGTAGACAAGAAAATGCATCGGCATTCCAATACCTCGCATTTCAAGACCAATACGATCGGCCAGTAGCAAGTAGATCACGCTCAAAGCAATGGGGATTCCTATATGCGATCTGATCACTGATGTGAGATAACTACTGTTGGGATCGTAATACCTGTGCTCTGCGCCATGGAAGCCCTCTTCCTCGAAGAGGATTTGCTGCAAACTCATTACTTGGGTGAGATCGTTCGCCGGACTGTGTTGAATAAATGCCGCATGGCATCGTATGGCAAGCTCATCAAGGTACGAGCGGACGTCGTCCACGGAGTCTCGTGGTTGTCCGAATTGATTCAGTAACAACACACCTCTCTCGAGGTCGATGTCCGTTCGGCTCATACGTGCATCTCGGATCATGTCGATCAGGTCCATCAGAGGCTCGATCCGGAACCGTCGGAGTACCGTTGTGCAGTGCTCACGGGCAATCGGACTCTCGGCCGTACGGATGAACTCATCAATGCGAGGAATGATGCTGAGTCCTGCAGAAAACAACCTATCGATGATTGCCTCAGAAACGGTTTCATCGGGGTCGTCTGCCAAACGCAGACAGATCACAATATCCTGATCAGTTAAGGTCATGTATATCGATCAAACGTTTCTTCAACACACGAAAAGCCTCGGCCGGTGAATTCACAAAATGCAGGACACTTAAGTCCTCTTTAGAGATCATACCTGTCCGCACAAGATGGTCGAAGTTGATGACCTTCTTCCAGAATTTTTCACCGTAGACGATAATGGGCATCTCCTTCTTGATCTTCTCTGTTTGCACAAGCGTGAGGAGTTCCATCAATTCGTCGAGTGTTCCAAATCCACCAGGGAAAATCACCAATGCTTTTGCAAAATACGCGAACCAATACTTCCGCATGAAGAAGTAGTGAAATTCGAAATTCAATGCATCAGAGATGAACTGATTCGGGTATTGTTCAAATGGCAACGAAATGTTTAAAGCGATCGACAGGCCCCCTGCCTCCATCGCGCCTTTATTCGCCGCTTCCATGATTCCAGGTCCGCCGCCACTACAGATTACAAAGCGTTGGGAAGGAGGGAGGGTCATAGCCCATTCGGTGACGCGACGTGACAAGTCTTCGGCTGCATGGTAGTATTGCGCCATCACGCGTTGCTTGCGCACGTTGGCTAACGTCAATCGAATGCGCTCTCGCTGTTCGCGTGAAGATCGACTACGACTTTCCAACAGATCGCCGATGATCTTATCGTATTGCTCCCTGCTCTTGATGCGTGCCGAACCAAAGAAGATCACAGTGTGATGTACGGAGTGCTTCCTGAATTGATGATCTGGATGCATGTACTCCGCCATGATGCGAAGCAGACGTGCATCCTTGCTCAACAAGAATTCTTTGTTGCTATACGCCTTCGGTGCACGCTTTCCGTGGGGAGTCGCGTCGTCTTCCGTCTTCTTTTTGGGGGCTCGTGGTGCCATCGTAATCGTGCCTGCAATTAACGAACAAGTCCATACCCACCGTCTACACTCAAGATCTGACCGGTGATATAGGTTGATGTTGTGGAGAAGAACCAAACAGCATCGAACACATCGTTTGCCGTACCGTACCGTTTCATCGGTATTCGCTCTCGTGCCGTCAATCCTTTGTCCGCATCGGTCTGCTCTGCCGGTTGTTCAATTGCTCCCGGCGCAACAGCATTGACGGTTACCGTGGGGGCCATAGAACGTGCGAGTGATCGGACTACTGTGTTCAGCGCAGACTTTGAAACATTGTATGCGAGTCGGTCCTTCCAGATCTCAAGTCCCCCGAGTGAACTCAACGCAACAAGTCGTGTTCCCTGCGAGGCAGGGTGACGTTCAATGCATCGCGCAATTGTCACCAGCGGCAGAGTATTCACATCGAACGCTGCACGCACGTCGGCTGTTTGTACATGGGCATTCGCTTCCGGAAACACACCTGCGTTCGAAACAACAACGTCGGGCGCACCCAATGCAAGCACGAGTGCATCAAAAGCCACTGCAAGAGCGTCTTCATTTGCAACGTTCACTGCAACCGCGTGGGCACGTCTGCCAAAAGCGAGGATCATATCTGTTGTCGAGCTGGCCTCGTCCACAGAATCATGATACGTGATCCCTACATCAAAACCACGCTCGGCAAAACCAAGCGCTATGGCGCGTCCAAGACGTATGCCACCACCGGTAACGAAGACAACGCTCATAATTAGTCCTGCATCGGTAAAAGGTGAATCGTTGCATCGAACACGACGCCATCCTTACGCACCTGAACGGTTGCCTCGGGATGCGCCTGTTCCCCACGGATATAGCCAAGGCCTATCGTACCGGATCGCATGGACGGGACCACGGTGGTGATAGATCCAACCACTGCGCCGTCTACGAGGACTTCCTGCCCTTCCTCCATGCTTCCCTCCGACACAAATCCCATGACCCGCTGCTTTACTTTGTTGTAACTGTCAAGGCGCGCAATAACCTCTTGCCCGATGTAGCATCCCTTCGTGAAACTCGTGAGATGCAGCATTCCTGCCTCGAGAGGGTTATAGGCTTCGGTCCACTCATGCCCTTGCTCACCCATGCCATTGCGAACGCGCATATACGCCATTTCCGACTCCATGATCATGGGAATCGCTTCCGAGGAATCTTCAAGCGTTGCTCGAACAGTTTCTGTTACGGGGCGCGGACCAATGATCCAATACGATGTTTCCATGACCGATGGCATGCGCACAATGCGCACATCATTGGTTCCGATCTGAGCGTCTACCGTATGGGAAAGTGGCAAGGAGGCAGGGTTCGTTCCGGTGAGCTCGGCAACGACGTCCGAGGCACGCGGACCCATAATCTCGATGAGTCCGGTGGCATCCGACACGTCCTTCGTTCGAACATCATCCATGATGGTGTATGTTCGTAACCATTGCTGGATGCGTGGCGCCATTTCAGGAGATGCGATGAGCAGCGCCCGGTCCTGTACCGAACACACCGTTACAACGTCGATGATTCGCGCTTTGACTGTGAGAATGACGGTCTGCTTCCCGCTACCCACCGGCATCGACGAAAGATCGTTCGTGGTGAGTCGGTTCAACAGATCGAATCGGTCGTTCCCATGCACCTCAATCACCGACCATGATGAGCGATCGAACCAGGCACTTTCTCCCGATACATTCATATGCTTTTGACCCGAATGTTGAGTACGAAACATCAAAACTACGAAAAGCCACTTGCCTTCGTTGCCTTCCTTCTTCTTTGTGCCGGAGGACTTTGGGCGCAAGTGGGCACGTATCGCATTACATTCGTCGACAAAGGACCTCTGCCAAGTACGCCAGGTACCACACTGTACCTGCGAACTCTCCAACAGTTCTCTCCGAAAGCCATTGCACGTCGAACACTACACGGTGTGATCCCCGTCGTTGGCTATGATGATGTAGAGATCTACGCGTCGTATCTCGACTCGCTCGTGCTGCGCGGAATTGTCGGCACAACACCAAGCCGCTGGCGGAATTGCGTCCTAGCCGACCTCGACTCCAGCATGGCAGTCTCTCTTCGATCTGCACCATTTGTTCGCGCTGTTCAACGCACAGCCGAAGTGTCGTATGTCTTGCCTGCAGAGCCAGATCGGTCCGTAGAAAGACTCGGTGCGCACTTCGATGATTGCTCCCCCATGCGATACGGACTCTCGATGCAACAGAACCTGCTGTTACAAACACCAGTCCTTCACGAAGCCGGTGTCTTTGGTCAAGGCGTGGTGATCGGAATCATCGACAATGGTTTCCGATGGCGTGCGAACAATACATTCCGCAATACGCTTGTCCTTGGTGAATACGATGTGGTGTATGGTGATACAGTTACGTCGAATGATTCAAACGATGTTCAGAGTCAAGACGGACATGGTACGCTAGTGATGTCGCTGATCGCCGGTCTCACACCAGACACGCTCATCGGCATTGCACCAGGTGCAGCATTTCTCCTGGCCAAATCAGAAGACATGCGCGGTGAGTTTCGCAGAGAAGAAGACAACTATTCCGTGGCCGTAGAATGGCTTGAACGACAAGGTGCCGACGTGATCACTTCATCTGTTGGATACCGATACTTCGACTCTGCACAGGCAGAGACGCCGTATTCTCTCTTCGACGGAAAGACCACCTTCGAGGCACAGGCCGTGAATATGGCCGTTAAGAACGGCGTGGTCTGTGTGACGGCAGCAGGAAACGAAGGGCAACGACCACGGTCACTCATCTCCCCCGCTGATGCAGACAGCGTGATCTCTGTTGGAAACGTGCGTCAGGATGGTGATACAGTCGCTCGATCGTCATCGGTAGGTCCAACAGCCGACGGCCGCATCAAACCCGACGTCATGGCCCTGGGTGTTGGTGTGATTTGTGGGACGTCAAGCGGGACGTACATCTTTTCCGGCGGCACATCGATGGCCGCCCCTCAAATCGCAGGATGTTGCGCCTTGCTCAAGTGTCTTCATCCCGCCGCTCGGAGCTACGAGATCCGAGACGCATTGTATCGGAGCGGTAGGCTGTATCCGATTAAAGATTCGGTGATGGGATATGGCCGACCAGACGTTGCGCGCGCAGCTGCACTCATCGGACCATGCCTCGCACCTCCGTTCATCACGCAAGAGGGAACGACACTTCGATTGACGTCGAAGCTGTTCACAAACGAATCGGTAACCGTCACTCTGCGCATTACCAATGGTACATGGTTCACCGCACAGGCATCATCAACATCACCGATTTCATTCGTAGTTCCATCCACCGTCTTCTATGCGTCGGATACGGTAGAGGCTCGTTACGTGATTACGATTGCCAACACGGAAGTTGTTGGGAGGTATCCAGCCGACACAACTTTTTTGCTGACACGCAACGGCACGTGGGCACCCTGTGGTGCTACGCTACGTCAAGGAATTACAGGCGTTGCGTTGCATGATGTATCATCAGACAACGTTGTTATTTCTCCCATGCCCGTTGATGGCGCAACGAGGTATGTTCAGATTTCGGGCATTCCTGCAGAGCCCATCGCCATCGGCCTTACGTCACTCACTGGTAACCACGTAGATGGTGCTTCTCTGCTAGAATATTCCAAAGGCCAGACCGTCGTTGGGCTGCCTGCGCTAGCACCCGGATGGTATCTCATCTCCATCACGTCAGCCGCGGCCATCACAGCTCGACCACTTCTTGTTCGGTAAATCAATATGCCAACTGTCCTTCTTTCGGGCGCCAATGGCGACCTAGGCACAATTGTTCACGTTGCTATGGAGCAGGCCGGATGGACTGTTCTTGCACTTCAATATCCAGCCGTAGACCTCACGAGCGACGAGAGTACAGCAGCTGCATGTGCGCACCTCCCGGCCAACCTTGCAGCCATCGTTCATCTTGCGGGAGGCATCGTGGCGGGCAAGAACATCGCGCAAACAAGCCCCGATGATGTAGACCGAATGTTTTCGTTAAACGCGATCTCCGCCTTTCATCTTCTACGTCACGCACTTCCCGTACTCGAGCGAAATGGTGGAGGGTCTGTTGTCGTGATTGGCGCTCAAAGCGTTGTACATCCCGTTGTGCAACGAAGCGCATACTCTGCTTCAAAGGCAGCATTGGTCTCTCTTGCCCAGAGCGTGGCAGAGGAAGGGCGTTCAACAAACGTTCGTGCAAATGCTATCCTCCCAAGTATCATTCGAACTGTATCGAATCTGGCATGGGCGCAAGGCGGCGAGGAGCAAACGTGGGTATCTCCTGAGGCCATTGCTGCCTCGATACTGCACTTGTGTGACGAACACTGTGAAATCAGTGGTGCGGTGATCCCCATGTTTGGAGGGAAGGCATTTTAGTGGCAACGGACACAAAGATCAGCTCTGAAACGGCACGTACGCAGTTAGGATTCTTGCTCTCGTACTACAAACCTTTTGCCGTGCGCACCTCCATCGCATTACTCTTTATGCTCCCCGCGAGTGCGATCAGTTTGGTGTTTCCGCGGCTTACAGGCGACTTGATTGATACCGTCACCAAAAGTGGAAGCACAGACCAACTCTACTCCGTTGGGATGGTATTCCTCGGTCTTCTTGTCGTACAGGCAATTGTTGGATACTTCGTATCCGTGACGATGGCACGTACCACCGAACGAGTGATCGGATCGCTACGCACCGATCTGTTCGACCACATCGTTCGTCTGCCGCTCACCGTTCTGACGGAACGTCGAGTAGGCGAACTTTCGTCGCGTCTTTCAAGCGATCTCACACAGATCCAAGAAACATTTTCGTTTTCGGTGATGCAGATCATCCGCCAGATCATATTTCTGGTTGGCAGCATTGTGATCATCTTCAGTACGAGCGTGCAACTCACGATACCTATTCTCATTGCGCTTCCGGTGATCGTGGTTGTCGCACTCGTGATGGGTCGCAAAATCCGCGCCCTGTCTACACGAACGCAAGATGCGCTTGCTCGGTCTTCCACAATTGTTGAGGAGACGTTGCAGTCGATATCTGCCGTGAAAACATATGTTCAAGAGGCCTATGAAACGAAACGGTATCAATCGACCATAGCCGATAACGTACAGTTGGCCATCTCCGGTGCGCGCCTTCGAGCAATATTCGTGACGTTCATCATCTTCACCATTTTTGGTGGCATTGCTGGTGTGATCTTGTATGGTGCAGGTCTGGTGATGAGTGGAGCTGTGACGATGGGACAGCTTCTCTCCTTCCTCATGTATGCGATGTTCGTTGGAGGTGCACTTGGGAGTGTAGCCGAACAATTCGGGCAGATACAAAAATCTCTTGGGGCATCGGTGCGTATGCGCGAGTTGATGCTAGCTCCTATCGAGAATCTTGGTGAGGACATCCCGCAAGAGCGCCTCACGTCTGTGCGCATGCATCACGTGTCGTTCGCCTATCCAGAGCGTGTAGACACTGCGGTGATCGACAATGTCACCTTAGAAATTGCTCAAGGAGAGCGTGTTGCCTTTGTGGGTTCAAGCGGTGCCGGAAAGAGCACGACGGCGGCACTCATTCAACGTCTCTACGATCCTTCGGAAGGAACTATTCAGTACGATGGCAAGGATGCTGATACGCTCTCGCTTGCGCATGTGCGAAAGAACATTGGCATTGTTCCGCAAGACATTGTGCTGTTTGGCGGGACTATCGAAGAGAACATTCGGTATGGAAAGATCGATGCACCAGCCGAAGAAGTCACGGCCGCCGCTCGGGCAGCGAATGCACTGGAGTTCATCGAGAGATTTCCCGAAGGAATGCAGGCTCTTGTTGGAGAACGTGGTATCAAGCTCAGCGGAGGTCAACGTCAGCGCATTGCGATTGCGCGTGCGCTCCTGAAGAACCCGCCGATACTCATTCTTGACGAGGCAACAAGTTCACTGGATGCGGATTCCGAGCGACTGATCTCTGAAGCGCTCGAACGTTTAATGGAACATCGCACAACGATCATTATCGCCCATCGCCTGAGTACCGTCCGACGATGCGACCGTATCTATGTGTTCGATAGAGGTCGCATCGTCGAAGCAGGATCTCATGATGAACTGTTTGCAAACGCAGCCGGCACGTATCGCCGGTGGTGCGATCTTCAGTTCATCCACTAACACTTATCGCACGATCGTAAACGGCATGGTCAGTGTTTGACCGGTGCTTGTTACGAGTCGCACTCGGTACAATCCTTGTTGCAATGCGCCGATGGGGACATTGAGCGCGTATTGCCCTTCCGCCATCTCGCCTTGCGAGATCACTTCTACAACTCGCCCAGTAACATCAACGATCGTGAGATCTATGTGCGTGGGCATTTGTAAGACGAATGGAATGGTAATAGCGGAGCCGTTTGCCGGATCGGGATATGCCGGATACATTTCTGCCGGATATCGAAGCGCCTGTTCAACGTGCTCTTCTTGAACATCAGTTGGTTGGCCACCAAGAGGTCTTGGCGTGATCGACAGATCGTTGTTCACCACCACAGAGCGGAGAACAGAGTTCGTGCGAGCTGTGCCAATCTGAATACCATTTGCATACGTCTGGACGTTTGCCGGCACATTGTCGAGCTCTTGTGTGGTAACGTAGAGATAACCTTTGGGTCCGAACGATGCGTCGATATGCCACACTTGATTACTCGTGTCGCACAAGGATGCAAGGTTTTTGTGCACCTTCCATGAGCCACCCGAACCTGGTTGATTCTTCACGAAGGCCAACAGACCGTGCTTCGTATGCCCGTCTGGTGCGACATCCGATTCGGTTTCTGCGAGGACGACCACATGACCGTTTTCTGCGATCGCCGAGGCAAGACGTCGGATCACATGATCTTCCTTGGTCTCGTCCATCGTCGATGGTGCGCTCCATTGACCGTTGCTGTACCACAGTTCATGAAGCTTGTAGCTTGGTGTGGACTGTCCGCGACGATCATACGTCGAAAGTGCAAGCACTGCCCCGCCGGCATAGGCAGACACGGTGATCTCGTTGAATTGCCGATTCGTAGCAGGCGCGAGGATCACTCTTGGAGTGGACCACGCGGTGCCATTCCAACGAGCAAACATCAGGCTGGACTGTCCTACGTCCATCGACCGTTCGTTGATCCACACAGCAAGGATATCGTCGTCTGCAACTCGCACGAGCTGAAGATTCCGCTCGAAGCCAGTTGTAGTACTGATGGCTTGCACTGGTTGCATCGACCATGTGGCATCACTCTTACGTAGGAACATACCGTAGATATCGCTTTCACCTGATGTAGGAGTTTGCGCTGGCCACACCACCAATGCTGATGTGCCGTTGGCCAAGGAAACAACCTTTGTTTCTCCATCGATACGTCCCGAAAGAGCAGAGCTCATATCGTCGGCAACAACCATGTCTTGTGTTAGCGACGCTGTTGATGCGTTATAGATGCCCACATGAACATCCTCTGCGTGAAGCATCTCGAGAACAGAGAGTGATGAAGGAGAATTCGATGCGTTGAAGCGACTTTGATTCCACGTGACAACGGCATCTCCGACATCGTTGAGAATAGTCATGGAAGGATCGTGCATACCGTTGCGATTCGTGAGCAACGGATGTGATGCGCCAAAGGAGTTCGTAAGCGTATCGAGAGATCCGATCATCAGCGTTCCCTTTTGGCCGGCGCGCGAATGTTCTATCCATGCCATGCTGAGTCGATTGGAAGTTGCCACAACATCTGGTCGTGCATAGTAATACGGCGTCTCCGGTGGCAGAGGTCTATACGTCATTTGTGTTTCTTCTACATGCTCGCCCTGTTTTTCGCGCCCCATGTTCGAGATGAAGATCGAAGCCTTGATCTCTGGGAACGTGTAGAACGATGGCATGAGATCCGGATCGTAGGAGGCGTTGATCAGACCATGATAGAGATCGATATGAATCAAACCAAACATCAGATCCAAGTCCACCGTGAAGTAGGTTCGTTGAGCAGACGCTGATGGCCAGTTGCGTTCGACAATAGAGGTAACGCCACCAGAGTACGTCTTGCCCCATCCGATAACTGTTTGATCGTCGATTGAGATACCGGCTCCGAAGAACCCTGCAATACTTACTTCCATACCTCGCGAGAGTGTAGAAGAGAAGCTGTTGGCAAGACCAGTTTGATACTTGTTCTTGAACTCTTCGGCGTCCGCTTCGGAATCTGGTAGTTCGCCTGAATACTTCAACACACCGGTACCGTCTGTTCCAAGATTCAACGTGTAGTACTGCTCGCTTCCAACCCACAGCGAAATAGTGGGCGCCGCACTCACAATGGCAAGCCCAGACTCGATGATCTCCATTGCTTCCTTGATGATCGTATACGGAGCTAGAAGGTTGCCAGAGAGATTGGCCGTAATGAGCTGTCTGATGGCCATTTCTCGGTTCGGGCCAACGGTGTCGCTTACAAAGTCTTGCTCTGCCGTGAATCCATCGTGTTCATCGCCCTGATTCACATAGGCAGCACGGCCACCTTTGATGATCGACGTGCTGATGTTCGAACTCCAGGTAAATCCTTTGTTGTTATACGAGGAGTTTGGATTAAACGAGAATTGTCCGTTCGACGGCGTATACAGAGCATTGACCTTAAAGTCTAGCGGTCCGCTTCCACCATCTGCTCGAGACGTGCTCATCGGAAGCGGGCCAAGGAGTGGCAATGTTTTCTCGAAGCCAGGCGTTGGCAATGGTATGAGTGACGTAAGGTAGATCGTGCCATTCACGTTTGAGTCAGCCGTGATCTGCGTACCATTGACCCAGTCGGCTCGTGGTGTAATCGACACTACCTGCGTCTGATGCGCCGATGGTTTTGCGAGTCCATTAAACGTGTAGTCAATCACCATATCGAGCGATCGTGCATCGCGGGAAATACTCGGCCAGCCCACTTGAGCAGGATCGTATGCAGCAGCCTTCCACGTATCAATCGTATCGAGCACCGTGGGGTCCTTGGGATCGGTAATGATGCGACGGTCGGCGATATTCATCGTGAAGGCAGAGGTACCAACTTGACCTCCCGACAGATCGATCCAACGCGTTGCAACCGTTTTCATAATGGTTGACTGCACCGAATCTTGAACATTGATCACAGACGGCATGACGGTGACGCCTTGATATCCGCCAGCGGCAACGCTTTGTTCAAACGGACCCCAGCCTTTATCACTATACAACGGCTGTGGCGGGAATGGAAGCATGGTGACAGGGAAGTTGTAATTGCGCTGTGATTGGCTCACCACGCCTGCCTGTGTACGTTTATTCCACGTAACCAACACATTCACGAATGATCCGAGTGGAAGTCCACCAAGCTGTTTGTACAATGATCTAAACTGCGTCGTATCTGGAAGCGGCGCGGCGGTATAGTTCTTCGTGAACGTCACGGGTGCAGAATCGAGCTGAACATTATTCGAGTCATGCAACGAAAGCACCATTACGATCTGGTCCATGGAGTCGTGTTGATTCGTTGGAATGTACTGAGAGGGCTGGAAGGTAACAAGGAAGCGCGTCTGCGCGCTCTTGCCTTGTTGGAACGGACCCCATCCAAGTGAAGACCAAATGAAGTTCTTCTGCGGAGGCATAGCGAACTGGGTGGTGATGACGGCCGTATCAAGAAGAATATCACGCTTCGAAACATCGGAGCACCGATGATAGACGAACGTGCCGATCAATCGAATCGTTGCGGCTGTGTTACCGAAGGAATTCATGTCGTACGGCAGGCGTACGGAGTCGTTTTTCGGTGCCTGAGATGCAATCGTACCTATCGTAGCACCCGCAGAATTCAACCAGCGAATGTTCGTAACGCTATCAACATTGTGTAAATGCGTGAGCGTGAAGGTCTGCATCATCTTACCCGTTGTTGTGTCTGTGGCACGGAATGATGGGTACAACCGACCATACAACGTGTCGACAACAGGATTGGGAACAATCTTGATGGAATCAGTGAATGTGAATCCGCGTTTGGGGAAATGCAACACATCGGAAAACACTTCTACTTCTACGGTACGCGCCGTAATCGGCAGCGGTGTGACGGTGTAGATCTCGTCGTTGATCACACTTGTCTGCGCACCGGAACCTGCTGTGGCACCCTTCAAACTATCGTCTACCGTGCCATTGCAATCTCGGAATCGATACCACACCGAATCCATGTGATGAGGCGCAAGCATTGTTAGTACGGGTGTTGCTCCGGGGCTCAAGCCAAGATTCATCTGAAGGTAGAGGAGATTGTTACTACCCTGCAGCAGAGCGGATGTATCGCGTGCCGGACCATTCTTGTTGGCAATCTTGTAGGCATCGAACTCGAGATGCGGATTCAACACGTTGATGTTCAACGGATACGTAATGCCAAGCCCCGGCCCACCATCTGTGTACAAGATGAAGGTAAGAGTCGAGGTGTTGAATTGTCGGAATGAGAATGGGATCGACAGCGTTTGATCTTTATTGAAGCGCAATTGATAGGGCGCGAGCGGAATCAACACAGAGTCGATGAGAGCGCCGGTATCATCTTTCGTCAACACGGCAATTCGTAACGTCTGCGCAGGCATACGTTTTATCGTGAACGTTGTTGGAATCGGTGCCACACTGTCAATATCATACAGCGATGTGGATGTTCGTTGTGAGAACGACCACGAAAAGTCCAACGGACCGAAACCGGCCGTTGACGTTGCCGCCAAGGTGTCTGGTATGGTGTAGATGAATCTATCGAGCTGCACGCCATTGTCAGGTCCACCATCATAGCGGACATTCACATGCAAGCGTGCATTCACTGGCAACCAACCCATGTTCGTTGTGAACACTGCAGAGTCAAGCGTACCGGAGCCTGTCGGACGAACCAGCATAGAATCTACGGCAGCTGGATTGTGCGTACCTGTTACTCGGAACTCAACTTCGCGTGTGCCGGGCGGAAGATTCGTCATTCGGAATGTGTTCATCGAATCCCGACCCGCCGTGAACGGACCATATCCCTGCGAGGCCGTGAGCGTTCCCGGCTGCGGAATCATTGATAAGGGATGTCGAGTGAATGCCAACATCACCGTATCCGTGCCGCGTATGGCATAGCGCGTAAAGCGCGCTTCCGTTTTGAGAGGGAACCCACCGGTAATGATCAGAGGTCGCGTTCCATTCGTATCAAGCCAGAACACCGTGCTGTCGTAGGTAACACCCTTGAGAGGCACAAATACGCTTCTGGCCATCACGGTGTCGGCAACGGAGTCTCGAATTGAAAACTGACCGATGATGGTATCCGTTGCAGTGCCTATCGGACGCATCCATTTCGCTCCAAGAACGATGTAGGCCGAATCTGTTTGTACGAACGGACCCCACGTGTTTGCGAACAAGTATGGCAGAGACGTGTCGCGGACATCAAAGAAGTAGTCGTACTCGATTGGCAGCACCTCATAGTCTCGATACACTTCGCAACGAACGGTTGTAGTGTAGAGCGGCAAGACGCTCTGGTCGAATACGATGCGAGCCGTATCGACATACGTGTCGAGCGTCGGATAGGCGTTGCGTTGATTGTACAACGCGCCATACTGGTCGATCAACGTCAGTCGTACATGTGCGGAGCGAACCGGAAGACTGTCTACACTCACAGTATCAATTCCCGCTTGACCTAGTCCAATAGGCGCCGTGAACGACGTAAAGAAGTGTGGACCATACATCTGCGGATTGATCTGTATCGGATAGTCCGTGCGTGCAGAGTCGGACGTTGGTGAACCATAGTACGCCACCACATGCAATACGGCATTCTGCAGTGCAACCCCCATGTCCGACGTGAACAAGACGCTATCAACAACAGGGCTATAGGTAGCGTTACCTGAATCCAATCCATAGATCATCCCATACCGCCCTACTGCATCAATCCACCATCTTACGGTTTTACACGACGTACCCAATCCTTTAACAACGAATTGGTTCAAAGCACCAATGCCCTGATCGAAAGGTCCCCAACCAAGCGAAGCTCGAACGAGTGGCAACGGAACAGAGTCCGCCAACACCATCGTGGTTCGAAAGCCACCAACGGGCGATGTGGTTGTGGAGTACGAAACAGAGAGCGTTGTTTTTTTCTTGTGTGACGGCGTTGTGTATACGATCGACGCTGTGTCGATCGGCGTGCCCGTGCGAATCACCGAATCGATCACCGTTCCATTGTCACGGATCAGATGCAAGGCAACGCGAGTGGTGGAAGGCGGAAGGGCCGAAACCAGATAGCGATGTTGCGCCGATCTGCCTACAACGATGCCTAGCATTCCCGTTGTGCTCGAGACCGTTGGTGCCTGAACAAGCATGACGATGCTGTTGTGCAACGTGTATTGCTGTTGGCTACCATTTGCTGATTTCGTCGTGACATCTACGTTCAACGTCGAATGAAATGGAAGTATTCCCATGTTCATGGTAAACGATAGAGATGTTCCGGTTTGTGATGCGACCTGCACGACTGGCGAGACCAATCCATTGCTGCCATACACAACGAAACTCGCAGACTGTACGACTTCTCCCGAAGGAATATTCGTAACAGTGAAGGAATTTGGTTGTGTGACGCCGGGTCTGAATGGCCCCCATCCAGCACTTGCCTGAAGTGCGGCCGTTTGTGCGGACGAGATGTTCTGCATCAACAGAAACAAGAAAAGAAGTGTCAAGACCCTCATGCAGACCCCTTCGAGAACAAGTGAATTCGTGGTATGTACCGAAATATACGGCGGTGAAAGGAACACTCTTTCGGAAAATCCATTTGGCAAAGAGCGCCACTTCCCCTATTTTTGACATCCGTTTGAAATCAAGCGGGCCCATAGCTCAGCTGGGAGAGCGCTTGGATGGCATTCAAGAGGTCAGCGGTTCGATCCCGCTTGGGTCCACAACATTTGAATATCAACGGAATCGTAGCTCAGCTGGTTAGAGCGCTGCCCTGTCAAGGCAGAGGTCGCGGGTTCGAGCCCCGTCGGTTCCGCATCAATAAAAAAAGCCCGATCGCATGATCGGGCTTTTTTTGTTTCAGAGCTGAACTTGGTTAACGAGCAGTCAACGAGGAAGGGCTACTCTCCTGCTCCATTGAACAGATCTTCCTCAAAGGCAAACATGAAGTTGAACGACGTCATCGAGCCGTAGATACGTGTGATGTACGATTGCAGTTTGACTTTCTCTGCGTCTGACAGCTTTGAGTTCGCATTGATCTGCTGTTCCAGCACTCGAAGATTGTCTCGCATCATCACTACTTTATGCATGAATTTGTCCATCGAGATTTCGTGCTGCTTCATATTCGGTACATGCGGCACGAACACCACTACACCGTGCTCCCACTTAGGCGCTAGGTCTGCAGAATGACGCTTCTCCACCTCGTCTGCAACCAGGCGTGCAAGGATTTTCATGTCGGCAAATTCCATGGCTCATTTCCTCCGAATGGTCGTTAGGATCGACGTGATGGCCAGGGTCTTGATCACGTCTACGACGAGGAATGGAGCAACACCCATCGACCAAACATTGTTGATGCCAACGAATGCTGTCAACACCATTGCGCCGCAAAGATGGATGATGGCGATTGCCGTCATGCAAGTGAACGCATAGCGTACGGCTCTCAAGACAGCAGAGCGAGAGTTGATCTTTTCTGCGAATGCGCCAGCAACGAAAGCCGCGGGCAAAAATCCCAGCAAGTAACCACTCGTAGGACCCCACAATGCTGTGATAGAGGCGAACCCTGAAAAGATCGGAGCACCCAGTGCACCAGCAAAGAGATAGGCGGCAACCGATGCTGCTCCGATCTTCCGCCCCGCCACCATTGCCCACAGAATCACGGCAAAGGTCTGACCGGTGATCGGAACTGGTGTGAACGGCAACGGGATTCGAACTTGCGTCATAGCCGCAATCAGAACTGCTCCAATGGAGATGAGCACGAAGGTGGTTGACGTGCGGCTGGCAATGCGGTGCGGAAGGACCGCGGAGAGTACAGTATTCATTTGGCAAAAGTAAGGATGTTATTCTTTCAATGCTCCAGCAGTGAGGCCTTCAATGATGCGCTTTTGGAAAACAGCGAAGAGGATCAAAATGGGTACGGCAGAAATGCTCGCTCCTGCCATCAAATGCCCCCAATCGATGCTCTGCTTCCCAAGGTAAAATGCGAGTCCGACTGGAAGCGTTCGATGCGCTTCGTCGTTGGTAAAGAGAAACGGAAAGAGGAATGAATTCCAGTTACTCAAAAACACATAGATGGCGAGGACTGTGAGAACCGGTCGCGCAAGGGGCATGACGATTCGGACAACAATGTACCACTCCCCTGCCCCATCAAGTCGTGCAGCATCTTCGATGCCCGTTGGAAGATTCTCGATGTACTGACGAACCAGGAACACACCAAATGGTGTGACGAGCCAAGGAATGATGAGCGCCCAATAGGTATTGATCCACCCTAGCTCTGCCATCAATCGATACAATGGTATCATGATCACTTGAGGTGGAATGATCAGCACACCAAGGATCGTCGCAAAGAGCACTGCCTTGCCTCGAAATTTCTTGCGAGCAAATGCATATCCTACGAAGAGGCAAAACAAGACATTGCCAGCGGTTACGCACATCGCTACAAAGAAAGAGTTCGCGAAGTACAACAGGAAGTTATCGGAGCGCCATGTGTCTACGAAGTTTGAGATGATCGTTGGCGCGGCAAGTATTTCGCCAAAGGTCGAGTACTGCTCCGGAAACTCTCGCGTTGATAGCACCAGCATATAGAAGAGTGGGAACATCATCCCAATGGCTACCACAATCAAGATGATATTCACAACCCATCGCATCATAGGGAGGGTCCTCGATACAAGTCGTGCTCCTCGATGTAGTCTCGTACTGCTTTGACCGTCAGGTAGTTGATCGTTCGATGATCGCGTACGCGTTTTCGAATCTCGGTTGACGAGATCTCAAGAAGAGGCGCATTCACCCAAATGGGTATTCGACCGTCAACCGTGAGATTCTCGGTGAGGCGCCATTCTTGCTCGGGGGTAAGGAGGAAGGGACGTCGAACGATGCACAATGTGCTCGACCGAAGTATGTTCTGCCATTCCTTCCACCGGACAAACTCGATCGCTTGATCACTGCCGATCAGCAAGAACAATTCTGCTCCGCTGTGATGAGTTCGGAAGTGGTCGATTGTGTCGATGGTGTACGAAACTCCACCACGTGCAATCTCGGCGTCGGAGACACGAAACGACGTGTTTTGGACAGCGGCGGCGTCTACCATGGCCATACGTTGTTCAGGTGTGGCACTTGGAGTTGGGTCGCCACTCTTGAACGGAGACTGAAACGCCGGCACGAAATAACACGCGTCGAGTGATTGTTGCTCTACGAACCTATCCGCAATGATCAGGTGAGCAATGTGAATAGGATTGAAGCTTCCTCCGATGATTCCGATGCGCTGTACCACACTATTCCCAATCCAGAGTACATTCGATCGCCATTGTGCCATCGGCATTCGATAGTCGGATGGATGAAGGGCGAGAACCCGGAGCTACATAGTCCGACATACGGAAGGGGCCGATCACACCGAGAATGATCGATGCGACTTTGCGCTGTGAATCTTCTAAGTACAGTTCGAAAATCATCCGCTTCCCGAGATCAAGGATGGTCAAATCATCAAGACGAGTCCACTTTCGAGGAATGCTCGCAATATCATTTGATGGTGAATATCCTTGTTCTGGCGTCACGGTATAGATGATCTTCGAATTGGAGTCTACAAGGCGCCATACGCCAAACCATCGCACATCTAACGTTGTGATCCGAGGATCGTCCAACTGTGCTGGCCTTGCCACCTTTAGAAGACTTACAGCCGTGATATCAACTTTGTTCGGGCCCACCTTTCGTGTGTCGCGCGCAACCGTATCGGCGAGCATGGCCGAGGCTACCATGGGCAGCACTACAAGAACCATGGTCGCAAGAATCTTCTTCATGCGTTAGTGCGAGCGAGTGAGCGTATCCGCAGTTGCACGTTTGCCGTGCACCACGTTCAACGAAATGTAATTTCGTTGTGGTTTGCATCGCGCTTCGAACTCTTCACGGAACTTGAGGATGAAGCCCCGTACCGGCCATGCTGCAGCGTCTCCGAGGGCACAGATCGTATTCCCCTCGATGTTCGATGCAACGTTTAAGAGCAAGTCGATATCAGATGATGTAGCGTCGCCATGTTCAATACGATGCAGAACTTTCTCCATCCAACCACACCCTTCGCGGCACGGTGTACATTGGCCGCAAGACTCGTGATGATAGAAGCGCGCAATCCGAAGTGTTACTTTCACAATGTCGGTGTCTTCGTCCATCACCATGATTCCAGCTGTGCCGATATGCGTACCAAGAATCTTTAGCGATTCCTCATCCATCCGAACGCCTTCGATCTCATCGCCACGAAGTGGTGGCATTGAAGAGCCACCGGGAATAACGGCCTTGACCTTCTTGTTGCCGGGAACACCACCGCAAACGTTATGGATGAGGTCCGTTAACAACGCACCGGTTGGAAGTTCAAAAATGCCGGGTGTTTTAACGTGACCCGACACACCGTAGAGGATCGTTCCGGCATGACCGGGTGCACCGATCTTACTATAGACGTCGGCACCCATCGTCAGAATTGCAGGGACGGTGGCAATAGTCTCGACATTATTGACGGTTGTTGGCATTCCCCATAATCCCTTGTTGGCAGGGAATGGCGGCTTGAATCGTGGGTACGCTCGGTCGCCTTCGAGCGAGCTCATGAGCGATGTTTCTTCGCCGCAGATATAGGCTCCGGCTCCCTTGTGCACAACGATTTCTATGGTATAGTCACCACCGAACGTTTGCTTCATGCGTTCTCCAACATAGCCGTTGCTATAGGCTTCTTGCAGAGCATCTTCCATCATGCGCACCCACTTGTGGTATTCGCCGCGGATGTAGATGAACGCCTGCTTCACACCCATCGCATATCCTGCAATCAGAATACCCTCGATGAGTTGGTGTGGATTGGATTCAAAGATCTGTCGGTCCTTGAAAGATCCCGGCTCTGATTCATCGCCATTAATGGCCAGGTACTTTGGCTTGTCGTTGCCCTTCGGCATGAAGCTCCATTTCAGACCTGTAGGGAAGCATGCGCCACCTCTGCCTCGAAGGCCGGAACGCTTTACTTCGTCGATGACTTGGTCTGGCGTCATCGTCAAGGCCTTCTTATAGGCTGCATAGCCTCCGTTGGCAAGGTAGGTGTCGATCCGATGAAGATTCTGGATCTGAGGAAGAACGATGTAAGGAGTAGTGTACATGGCGATGTGGTACCAGTGAACGTAGTGAGGCAAATATAAGAATCTAGACCCTGCTCCGTGCCTCCTTATGAAGACTCTTCGCTATCGTGGGTGCTTTCGACCATTTCTCGAATGGCAAGGTCGAGTTCTTCGATGGTTTGCGCGAGTTTGGTGTGCACTTCATCCAGTATCTCTGCGCTCGCTCTCATCTATGCGGCTCGCCGAACTTCAATGAGCTTTTGCAACCTGCAGGATATCCGAGATCATTTCTGCCGTAAGCGGTTTCTCTATAAAATCCACAACATGCTTGTATGTTCTTGAGCGCTGCAAATCGCGATCGTCCACCGATGAACTGACCATATAAATGGCAATGTCCTTGGTGAGCAGTCGTTGAAGTCGTTCAAACTCTTCAAGAAATTGCCACCCGTTCATCAACGGCATATTAATATCGAGAAACACAAGATCGGGCAGCATCGAAGGAGTTGATGCATGCTCGAGAAAGTAGATCATAGCGTCACGACCATTGGCGAAGGTTACGACTTTGGCATCTATACCACTTACGCGAATGGTCTTTGCCATAACGAAACGATTGATCTCGTCGTCGTCGATTAAACAGATGGTTGCAGATGCGGGAACGGTGGGTGTACGCGACATACTACAAAACTCAGGGTTGGGAGTGAAATCATTATTCCGTACAACTACCCGTTTTCATTGAGAGTTACGAAAGCCGTGCGTCATCACACCCGTTCGACGACCACTGCCAGTCCCTGACCCACGCCGATACACAGCGCAGCGGCACCGTAGCGAGAACCTCGACGGACCATTTCCCGACTCAAGTGACCGAGAATTCGAGCCCCACTCATGCCCAAGGGGTGTCCTATGGCGATTGATCCACCGTTGACGTTGACGCGCTCTGCATCTAGACCAAGCTCGCGAACACAGGCCAAACTCTGGGCCGCAAATGCCTCGTTGATCTCCACCAGATCTAGGTCTCCAACGGATATACCAGCCTTTGCACAGGCCTTCCTAATTGCGCCTACAGGTCCTATCCCCATAATGCGGGGATCAACTCCAACGGCACCTGTTCCGATTACACGGACAAGCGGCGTGCAACCGTACTTCTGCACGGCGGCTTCGCTCATCACCATCATGGCCGCCGCACCGTCGTTCAACGACGAGGAATTCCCCGCCGTCACAGTACCTCCCTTTCGAAATGCGGGCTTTAAGGCGGCAAGGCGCTCGAGCGATGTGTCCCTGCGCGGACCTTCATCCATACGCACGATCAGCGGATCGCCTTTCTTCGATGGAATCGATACAGGAATGATCTCGCCAACGTAGAGTCCGGCCTCTTGCGCCGCAACGGCTCTGAGATGCGATCGCATTCCGAACTGATCTTGGTCTTCGCGTGAGATGTTGAATTGTTCGGCGACATTCTCTCCGGTCTCTCCCATTACTTCCAACGGGAAGAGCGCCTCCATTTTCGCATTTGGGAACCGCCAGCCAAGTGCAGTGTCGTAGGCAGTTAGATTTCCGAACATCGCGCCACCGCCGACGTTCTTTGGCAATGCGTACGGTGCGCGACTCATGCTTTCCACGCCCCCTGCCACCATCACATCTGCATCTCCACTCCACACAGCCCGACTTGCTTGGATCACAGCTTCGAGTGACGACGCGCAGAGCCGATTGACCGTAACGCCTGGAACGGTGTTCGGATATCCTGCCAGTAGCAGCGCCATGCGGGCAACATCTCGGTTGTCTTCGCCTGCCTGATTGGCACAGCCCAAGATCACATCGTCGATGGCGGCGGCTGGGATTCCTGTACGCTCGACGAGAGCGGCCAGGACAATGGCGGCCATGTCGTCCGGACGGACGCTACTGAGTACACCACCGTACTTGCCTACGGGTGTTCGAATCGGGTCGACGATATAGGCGTTGTTCATTGCAGTGACGTTAGGTTGTTTTCAATCTTCGTGATAGTAGCTCTGTAGTCTACCAGTTTCTGCCGTTCGCTCTCGATCACCTCTGGCTTTGCACCGCGCACAAAACCTTCATTGCCAAGCTTCTTCTCAATGCCCACTACTTGCGAGCGAAGACGTGTGAGTTCTTTCTCCAAGCGAGAACGTTCCTTTGCGAAATCAATCTTGCCTTCCATGAGCAAGAACATTTCTACACCTCGAACCACATCGGCCACTGAACCGGATGGCTTTGCGAGACCGGTGCCAATCATCAGTTCCTGGACTCGACAGAGCGTGGTGATGATGTTCCGCTGCTCCTCGAAGAACGAGACCAATTCCGGTTGCGACGAGATATGCAACGGCAATCGTTCGCTTGGCGGAATAAGCATTTCGTTTCGCTGACGTCGAACACTTTCTACGATGTTCTGCAAGAGATCAAACGTCGATTCCGTCGTAGCGTCGATATGCAACTGCTGTGCAACTGGCGGTGCACTTCTATCGATCGTTTCCGTATCGGCTTTTCCGTAGATGCCATGCCATAGTTCTTCGGTAAGAAATGGCATCACCGGATGAAGCATCTTCAACGTGCCTTCAAAAATCAAGAAGGCATAGTTCATGAGTCTGGTTCTGTAGGCGGGATCTTCATTATTCGCATACTGAACCTTCACCACCTCTACATACCAATCGCAGAAGTCACGCCAGACAAAGTCGTACAGCAACTTTCCGTAGTCGGTGATCTTGTAGTTGTCGAGTGCTTGCGCAACCGTGCCCAACGTTGTGTTGTATCGCGAACGGATCCATCTGTCGGCAGTAGACAACTCGGCCTCGTCCAGCACAGCCATTGCGTCAACGCTTGCATCAACAACAATGTCTGCCCTTTTCATCTGCAAAAACCGAGCTGCATTCCAGATCTTGTTTGCAAAATTCCGACCGATCTCCATCGTGGCAATGTCCTGCGTCTTCTCATCTACCTCCATGCGCACATCTTGGCCAAGGGGCGAGAGGTAGATCATGGTGAAGCGAACGGCATCCGCTCCATACTTGTGGATGATGTTGATTGGGTCTGGCGAATTTCCAAGCGACTTCGAAAGCTTCCTGCCCTTGATGTCGCGAATGATCGACGTGAAATACACAGTCTTAAACGGAATCGTCTGCTTGAATTTCAACGTCGCCATAATCATGCGAGCCACCCAGAAAAAGATGATCTCAGGGGCCGTCACAAGGAGGTTCGTGGGCAGGTAGAATTCCATGAGGGCATTCGATGCCTTGTTGGATTTAGCATCGTCGCTCAGCGGTCCTCTCCATCCCATTGTTGTCATTGGCCAAAGCCATGACGAAAACCATGTGTCGAGCACATCGGGATCATGCTGTAATGCAACTCCGTCATCAACGACCAACTTTGTACGAGCCTCCGATTCAGACCTTGCCGCCGTGAACCTTCCATCCTCTGTGTAGTAGACAGGGATGCGGTGCCCCCACCACAATTGCCGACTAATACACCAATCGCGAATGTTCGTCATCCAGTGCTCATACACGCGCACCCAATGGTCTGGGAAGAACGTGATCTCGCCATTAAGCACCACTTTCAACGCCGGAGCTGCTAATGGTTTCATATTCACAAACCATTGGTCGCTCAAATACGGCTCTACCACCTCACCGCCACGCTCCGAAAAGCCTACGTTGTGAGTATAGTCCTCTACGAGCTCCATGAGCTCCTTTGACTCGAGCGCGGCAACCACCTTGCGCCTGCCCACAAATCGGTCGAGTCCCGCAAACTCTCCTGCGAGTTCGTTCAATGTTGCGTCTGCGTTGATACATGATGGCATAGCAAGGCCATGCCGGATACCGATCTCGAAGTCGTTCGGATCGTGAGCAGGGGTCACTTTCACACACCCGGTTCCAAAAGTTGGGTCGGCGTAGTCGTCGGCAATGATTGGAACAACCTGCCCACCAATAGGAACAACAACATTCTTTCCTATCAAGTGCTTATAGCGTTCATCTAAAGGGTTTACCGCTACAGCAACGTCGGCGAATATCGTTTCCGGGCGGACCGTTGCAACGAGGAGGGCCCCGCTACCATCTTCCAGCAGATATCGAAGCGTATAGAGGTGTTCTTTCACCTCGCGCATGAGCACTTCTTCGTCGCTCAGGGCGCTTTGAGCCACTGGAGACCAGTTAATGATGCGCTTTCCACGATAGATCAGACCTTCGTCAAACATGGAAATGAAGACATCGCGGACAGCTTCAGAGGCGCTCTCATCCATGGTGAACAGGGTTCGGTCCCAGTCGGGCGACACTCCGATGGTGCGCATTTGCTTGAAAATGATGTCGCCGTATTTCTCTTTCCAACTCCAAACGCGCTGCACAAACTCGTCCCTACCCAAGTCATACCGGGTCTTTCCTTCCTTTCGGAGCTCCTGCTCCACCTTGGTCTGCGTGGCGATTCCGGCGTGATCCAAGCCAGGGAACCAACACGCTTCACAACCTTGGAGTCGGTTCCAGCGGGTATAGATATCTTGCAGGGTATTATTCAGCACATGCCCGAAATGCAGTATACCTGTCACGTTTGGGGGTGGCATAAGCACTGAATAGGGCTGGCGGGAGGGGGCAGGGTGGGATGAGAAGTCCTGCACCGCCTCCCACTGAGCATACCAATGGTTCTCGGATTCGGTGGGTGTGTAGGCCTTCGGCAGCAAGTCAATCATGGGCGGTTCTGTTCATGTATCCATTTACAAACATGGTTCTTGTGCAAACTTACCAAGCCCGACCGAAGGGCCGCGAATGTTATATTGGGAACTGTATGCACGATCTGGTGGTAAAACGCCTCGTTCATACTTGATGGAAGAACGAATATGACTGTTGAATCACAAGGAGGGTCTATGCGGTTTCCTAGAGTACGCGTTGGGGCAGTAACCACGCTAGCGCTTGGCGCAATGTTGGTTTTGTCTTCATGCACGTGTAAGATCAAGGACGAACAATTGTCCATGATCAAGACGTTACGCGCCGGTGATAAGCAGCTCAGCGCTGACATCACAAAGGCTGAGGGGGACAAGAGTCGTATTGCAAACGAATTGAGCTCCCGCGAAAGCGAAGTTCGTCGTTGCAACGAGAATAAGGCATTCGTTCAGGATAAGCTTAGTGCGTGGCCAAACGCGTGGGGCGATTGGGATCCCAATGCCGTTCCACCTGCACCGGTAGCGCCGACTAAGAAGAAGATGAGATAACACGATTGCCAACAACTCGAGAAACAAACAATGAAAAATTTCCTCCTGATCCTTATGCTCCTGGGAGTCCTTGCGCCGGCAATGGCACAGGACAAGAATCCCCCACCACCTGCTACCAAGGCAGATGAAGAGCTCACCTGCGATGAAGCAGATGCACGTATTCTTCAGTGGAAGAACGCGAACGCCGCACTTCAAATGAAGTTGGACGGCGTCAAAGCAGACATCTCAAAAACAGAGAACGACCTTGGATCTGCTGTGCAAACGCTCAAGCGTTGCAACGACGACATCTATTCCATGATTGGTGCTACGGAAGCAGATGTTGCAAACTTCCGTCAGCGTCTTGGACAACTCGAAGGGCGCGTACGCGAAATGCAACGCCTTAACGACGATCAGCTTGCAGACCGTCAAGAAGAAGTTCGTGCGCTTGAGCAGCAGCTTAATGAGCTAGCCAAGGAGCGTATTTCTGTGTTGCCTGAATTTTACGACCGTATGGTATCGCTGCATCGCGATATCAAGGGTCTGTATCGCGAAAAGAAGATCAAGGGCTATACGGTAGGTACATGGGCAGAGAACAAAGACTGTCTGTGGAACATTGCCGGTCGCGCAGAGATCTATGCGGATCCATTCCAATGGCCAAAAATCTGGCAAGCCAACACAGATCAGATCAAAAATCCTGACGTGATCCAGCCGGGTTGGGTTCTGACTGTTCCTCCTGCCGGTCCAAAGACCACTGAAGAAATGAAGTCAGAACGCTCCTACTGGCGCAAGAAGCACGCGGCCGCTGCTGCTGCCGCCGCAGAGACAATGACCCCTGCAACAACTCCCGGACAGCCAACCGAAAAGAAGGCTAGCGAAACAGGAAAGTAAGATCAACTGCACAACAATGCACGATGATGAAATGAAGGGCGCACATTGTGCGCCCTTTTTTTTATAGTTTCCCTCCTTCCACTCCACCATCCCCCTACAGCATGCAGATCGTCGAAAAGAAGATCAAACTCCCGGACGTAGACCCTGCCGAACTCCTCGGCGTGTTAGAAGGCAACCTTCAATTGATCGAAAACAAGTTCGACACGGCCATTACGGTTCGTGGCGATACGATTGTATTGCGAGGAGAACCTGCAGAAGTAAAGAAGATCGAAATGATCTTCAACGAAATGATCTACACTCTTCAGCGGAATGGGAAGCTTGTATTCACCGACGTCTCAATGATCGTAGATCTTGTGGATGGCGGTCGGGCAGGTGCCCAGAATCAAGTGCCAACGGAAGATCTCGACAGCGTGATTTTGTGGGCGAAGAAGGAAGTGATCCGAGCCCGCACTCCAAAACAAATGGAGTACTACAAAAAAGTCCAGACCAACGACCTCGTGTTCTGTCTGGGTCCGGCCGGTACAGGAAAAACCTATCTCGCCGTGGCGATGGCCCTTGGTGCGTTACGTGCAAATGAGATATCACGAATCATACTCTCGCGTCCCGCCGTAGAGGCCGGAGAGTCTCTTGGATTTCTTCCTGGCGACCTTTCAGAAAAAGTCGATCCATACCTACGTCCACTTCTCGACGCCCTCGGCGAAATGGTGAGTCCCGACAAACTCAAGAACATGATCGAAAAACGGGTCATCGAGATCATTCCACTTGCCTATATGCGTGGACGAACATTGAATAATTCCTTCATCATTCTGGATGAAGCTCAGAACTCCACGAAAATCCAGATGAAGATGTTCTTGACTCGCATGGGGAAGAATTCAAAAGTGGTCGTCACGGGCGATACGTCGCAGGTTGACCTTCCACGTAAAACGGAATCGGGTCTTTCCAGCGTTCACCTACTGTTCGACGGCATCAAAGGGATCGAGTTCGTGCAGTTCGATAAATCCGACGTCATGCGCCACCGTTTGGTGATGGAGATCATCAACGCCTACGAGTTGGACGATGTTCGCAGACGAGGTGAGAACCCTCCGTCATGACGGAACTCTTTCGCATTGGATTTGTGTCCGTGTCGTGGGTCGACATGCTCGACATCACGGTTATCGCCATCCTGTTCTTTTTGGTCTATCGTTCACTGCGAGACACTGCTGCCATTCAAGTTCTGGTGGCCCTGGTCTTGCTGCTCGGGCTTTCGTTTATCACAGAGAGTGCGGGCTTAAAGACGTTGAACTGGATGCTGCGGCGGCTCACAGACATTGGGCTGATCGCCTTCATTATTCTATTCCAACCTGAACTTCGACGCGTGCTCCTCTTACTCACGCAAACCCGGATATTTCGATTCTTCGTGCGCACACGCAATGCGCGTATGGTGGACGATGTGATCTCGTCGATGCTGGATATGTCTGCGAAACACACCGGCGCCCTCATCATTTTCTCTCGCGCAGAACACATCAAGATCGTGGTGGAAACTGGTATACAATTGCAGGCTACGGTCTCGTCGGAACTTCTTGAATCGATTTTCAACCCTCGGTCGCCGCTTCATGATGGCGCCGTGGTGATCGACGACCGAACGATCATCGCCGCGCGATGTGTACTACCGCTCAGCTCGCAGCAGAAAATCGGACATCGAAATCTTGGCACTCGGCATCGTGCAGGGCTGGGACTGTCGGAACAAGCCGACGTTGTAGCTGTGATCGTCTCTGAGGAAACGGGAGGCATTAGCATTGCCTATCAAGGCGAACTGCAGCTCGACGTTCCCGAAGCGATCCTTCAAGACGTGCTTCTCGAAAAACTCACGGCATTGGCCTCTTCATGATCTCTCCATACGAACAACAACGACAGTCTCTCATTCACAGCTTTCGGTCCAGAGGTATTACCGACGAGGCCGTGCTTCAGGCTATGGCCTCGGTCAATCGAGAGCTGTTCGTCTCGCCTGCTATGAAGCAGCGCGCATATGAAGATTCCGCCTTGCCTATCGACGCGCGACAGACGATCTCGCAACCCTATACCGTAGCATTCATGACGCAGGCGCTGAACCTACGGCGTGGCAGTAAGGTACTCGAGATTGGCACCGGGAGCGGTTATCAAGCAGCCGTGCTTGCGGCGCTCGGATGCGACGTGTATACGATCGAACGTCACGACGTGCTTTCACGTCGCGCTCGAGTCACTCTTGAACAAGTTGGCTACATCGTGCAATGCAGGGTTGGAGACGGAACCATTGGTTGGAGCGAGCACGCTCCCTACGATGGTATTATCGTGACCGCCGGCGCACCTGATGTACCCGAGGCACTTGCGAAACAACTGGCCATTGGCGGACATCTTGTTGTTCCTGTTGGAGAACGAGACGAACAGGCACTCTACCGCGTTACCAGAAATGGCCCGGAAGACTGGTCGGCAGAAGACCTCGGACCGTTTCGATTCGTGCCCTTGATAGGGCGGCAAGGATGGCAAGGAGAATGATGTCACGTCGTCGAGTTATTGCCATTGTTGGTCCTACAGCCGTCGGCAAAACGTCGCTCGCTGTGCGCCTTGCCTCCCTACTCTCCATGGAAGTTGTAAGCGCCGATGCGCGACAAGTTTATCGCATGCTCGACATTGGCACGGCCAAACCCACGAGCCACGAACGCGCCGCTTGCATTCATCATTGCATCGACCTTCTCGATCCGAACGAATCGTACAGTGCTGCCGAGTATGCCCGTGATGCGCGCATGGCGATAAACTCTATGCCACAGACAAGTACAGCCGTTGTCGTAGGTGGATCGGGGCTCTACATCCGTGCGGCGCTCGACGGCTTTTCTCACGATGTTGTCCCGCCCGAGCAATCGGTGCGAGAGGCCCTGCAGGAGCGCCTGTTGGTCGAAGGCAAAGACCGAATGTTTGAGGAGCTCATTCGCGTGGATCCTCGTGCTGCTCAACGATATGCAGATAGGAATCCCGTAAGAGTGATCCGAGCGCTGGAGTTCTATCAAAGTACCGGCCGGCAGTTTTCGTCAACGTGGGACACGGTAATCACGCCACCACCATACGATGTAACCTTTGTGGGCGTCACACAAGAACGTGCGGCTCTCTACAGCACGATCGATAGCCGGTGCGAGCAAATGTGGAACGAAGGCCTTGTTGACGAAACGCGTGCCGTTCTCGACACAGGAGTGTCGCCATCCTCGCAGTCGTTGCAGACCGTTGGATACACAGAGGCAATTGCATTCCTTCGTGGTGCAATGTCGGCTTCAGATGCACTCACGCACATGCAGCAAGCCACGAGAAACTATGCAAAACGACAACTCACGTGGTTCAAACGCGACGTGCGCATTACGTGGTTCGACGGCAACGCAGAACAATTGACAGAAACAGTGGGACGTCATCTTGGCATCTCGTAGTTTTGCCTCTAGCAGCAACAGAGGACGCCCGTTGACATTCCATCGGACGATAGCATTCGTCATCCCATTCGTGATCTCCGCTATGGCAACGTACTCCGTTGCTCTTGCAGGAGATTCAACGCGTTCAACACAACGCACCACATCACTCCCCTTCCTTTCTCAGTACGACAGTACGCGAGCGGTTGATCAATTGCGGCAACGATTGGATGCGATCTTTTCGCGTTCACGTGGCGCGAGCGTCTCGGTGGTGGTTGCTTCGCTCAAGCGGAATGTGATTCTTTACGATCGGAACGGCTCATTGCCGCTCACACCTGCCTCTACAACGAAGTTGTTTTCTACGTCGTCCGTGTTTCGCTTGCTTGGAGAAAATGGTGCCCTGGCAACGGAAGTGAAGACCGATGGGAGCGTCGACGCGACTGGGACACTGAACGGCGACCTGTATCTGGTTGGTCACGGAGATGCGATGCTGAGCGTGAACGACCTTGAAGAGCTTGCCGACAAAGTGCGTCAACTGGGCATCCATCGCATCACCGGCAACGTCTACGGTGACGGTTCGTTCTTCGACAACGTCACACAGCGAGCTGTGTATAGTGGTGATCTCGAGACAGTTCAGGGCATGCCCCCTGTTACTGCTCTTGGAGTTAATAACAATACGGTGACCGTGCTCGTGCAGGGCGCATCGAATGGAAAAACGTTTGTCCAAACAATTCCTGCAAGTGATGCCTTTGTGATTGCGCGCGCGGCTGCACTTCCACCACCTGTTGTGAAGAAGCCAGCGCTAAAGAGAGGAACAAAAAAACCTGTCGTCAAGACAAAGAAGCCTATCATTCCAAAGAAGACATCGTCCCGACGAAAACATGCCAATCTCTTGTGGAGTCTCGACGAACAACGGTATGGCGATGCTCCACCAGAACCACTCGCGCGGAACCGTCGTGCACGAAGAGGTCGAGGTGGTAGTCGTGTGTCTGTCTCTTCAACATCAATGGCCAACGGCGCGCAACAGTTCATCGTGCGAGGCACACCCGGCACGCATCGCTCTTTTGCGAAATACTATGTGATGACAGATCCGATTACGGCGGCGGCAGGAACATTCACCGTACGGTTGCGTGCCGGTGGTGTAAACATTGATGGGACGTATGGAAAGAAGGCCGCATCGACGCGTTGCTCGACAATCACGGCGTTCCAACGTCCGTTCGTTGATTTTGCCAGCGTCGTGAACAAACGATCCGACAACTATTACGCAGAACATTGTTTTAAGATCGTTGGTGGGCTCAGCAACGACAACGCGAATACCGCTGCGCGCGCAAAGCGCGCAGTGTTAGAAGTTCTCGACTCGCTTCATGTTCCGCGCGACGGATGTGTGCTCAATGATGGGAGTGGACTCTCTCGTCGCAATAAAGTAAGCGCACTTACCGAAATGCGCTTGCTTCAGGCAATCTCTAAACAGCGATGGGCAGACGCATTTACACAAACGCTCTCTATTGCTTCTGTAGACGGGACATTGCGACGTCGTATGGGTGGTACACCTGCAGCCGGAAACGTACGAGCGAAGACTGGTACACTGCGCAACACCAGTGCTCTTGCGGGATATGTGACAACGCTCGATGGCGAACAGTTGGTGTTTAGTTTTATTTCTAACGGTCCGAATGTTGGATTGTATAAGGCAACGGAAAACCTTGCCGCCATAACACTCGCATCGTTTTCATTTAAGGGCGGAGCACCGAGCGTAGAGAATCATGGGGCGGAGAAGGACACTACGGACGATGTTCGGGACGATTATCAGATAGACGGCGAAGAGACAGTGCCCAAATGATCAATGCCACGGTGGCAAGTCCTAGAACGTCGGCGGCAAAGTCTGCTACCTCTGCAAACCGTCCTGGAATAAAGGACTGATGCCATTCATCGCTCGCGGCGAAGAGCGCCCCTGCTCCAACGATCCACATTGTGCGACGCAGCCCCGACGTAGACGTCGCCCACGCAATCGTTCCCCCGTAACACGCATAGGCAAGCGCGTGATAGAGTTTGTCTTGCCATTCTATGCCAAGCTCAGGTGGCTTCAGATTCGGCTGATGCGAGAGGACGAACAAGCCAATACTCGCTACCACCACTGGTGCATACCGTAGAACCTGGTTCACGCAGGAAACACATATCGAAGCGAAGCGATAAGATCCGACGCTGTGAGTGTTTCCATGGAAGCCACCGTTGCATAATGATCACCAGCACTTGCATGCAAGTATGCACCGAGCGCGGCTGCCTTGAACGGCTTCACTCCTTGCGCGCAGAGGGCGGCAATAATGCCCGTGAGCACATCGCCACTACCTGCGGTGGCCATTCCAGGATTACCATTCACAGTGTAGTAGCACTGCGCGCCATTCGTCGTGATCGATGGGACATCTTTCAGATGAAGGATACAGCCATGTTCTTTGGCAAAGCCTTTGGAATATTCCACAGTGCGTCGTGCGATCGATTCTTTGCTCTTTCCAAGTAATCGAGCGAACTCGCCAAGATGTGGCGTGAGGATCACGTTGTGCAGAGCACGATTCAAATATGGGACGATCAAGAGTCCGTCTGCATCGATCACCACAGGGATCGATGGATCGAGTTCTTCGATCAGCGACGTCAAGAGCTCACGCGTTTCCGGATCGGTACCCACGCCGGGTCCGATCGCAACTACCGTAGCTCGCGCGAGTTTGTCTTGGATCATGGCCCTTGCCTCCTTCGCCATCGTCCCTGCTGGCGTTGCAGGAACAACAAGTGTCATCACTTCTCGGGCCGTTAGCGGATGCAGAACCGGCGTGACAAGGTCTACAACCCCTGCCCCTGCAGAGATCGCCGCATGGGACGCTAGTGCGCCTGCGCCACGCATCGGGCGTGAGCCAGCGATTACCACAACCCGACCGTAGTCGTGCTTCGACGTGTTGCGTTTTCGCGTTGGCAGCATGGTGCGCACGTCATCACGCGTGAGCATCCACGACGACGCGTTTTTGCGAAGAAGTTCACTCGGTGCGCCAATAGATGCAACGTGGATGGTGCCACGAACCATGGGGCCATCATTGCGGTAGAGTCCGGGTTTTGGTCCGGCCATCGTTATGGTATGATGCGCCCTGAAGCACGATGCGTGCGCGTCTCCGGTGAGTGCGTCGAGTCCGCTCGGAACATCGATCGCCACCTTCAACGCATCCGCCCGATGTAGGCGATCGAGCAGGTCGATCACTGGTCCACGCAGATCTGCCCCACCTCCAACGCCAATCAACGCGTCGATCACCACATCCCACTTTTTTTTGCCAATCAGATCCAGTGCGCCGGCTTCACCGATATGCACTACCGAAACAAGTCGCTGCGCCGCGTGAAGATTGGCGCGCGTGGCATCAGACATTTTGTTCTCTTCTCCCATCCACACTACCTGCACCGTATTGTCGAATGACAACATGCGAGCAAGAGCAAAACCATCACCGCCATTATTTCCAGCACCGCATACAACCAAGATCGTTGAAGGTGGAACGGCGGGAAGGAGGCTGGAGAGAATATCTGCAGCCGACCGAGCAGCGTTCTCCATCAGCACTATAGGCGGGATGGAGAGGTCTGTTTCACACGATCGATCGATCGTGCGAACATCATCAGGTGTGAGCAGTCCGATCATTCCGTTAAATTACGGCACTATGAAGCTCTTCCTTCTTTTGATCGTCCCTATTGTGCTCTCTGCACAAGATGTTCGACGCGCGTGGTATGAATCTGCCGACTCACGACGGCAAGAAGTAACGGTGATAGAGCCAGCCTTGCGGCCGTTCTATCATGGCGTTGCAAGCGGCGACCCGCTCGTGGATCGCGCCATCATATGGACGCGCGCAACACCAGAGCCAGCCGACACACTTGTGACGGTGGAATGGATCGTAGCCACCGACACCTCCCTGCGCACAGTGATTCGCCGTGGCACTACCTTGGCAACAGCAGCGCGAGACTTTACCGTGAAGGTAGATGTAGACGGCTTGCAACCGGGCACCACGTACTTTTATGGCTTCGCGGCCTACGGAAAGCGCTCACTCACGGGTCGGTTTCGTACCCTGTTTCCAACCGAGGGACGAGATCTGCGACTAGCCGTCGCCTCGTGCGCCAACTATCCTGCCGGCTACTTCAATGCCTATGCTGCACTGGCGTTGCGAAACGACCTGGACGCTCTACTGCACCTTGGTGACTACATCTACGAATACAGTGCAGACTCTTCTTCGTATGCCGGCGCTACCGGTATACGACTTGGCAGGCCGCATGAACCATCAAAAGAGGCTGTGACGCTCACGGACTACCGGACGCGATACTCGCAGTACCGACTCGATCCCGACCTCCGTCGCCTCCACCAACAACTCGCCATCATGCACGTGTGGGACGATCATGAAAGTGCAAATGATGCATGGGAGGGCGGTGCCGAGAACCACACGCCTGCTACCGAAGGAGACTGGGAACTACGGAAGGCCATCTCCAAACGCGTGTGCATGGAATGGCTTCCAACGCGGGAACAACCGAACTCGATGATATACCGTCGATTTACGTGGGGTGCAAACGTAGACCTCTTCATGCTGGACACACGTCAGGACGGACGAAGCAAGCAGTCGCAAGATCAAGACTCGATGAACATGATAGACCACGTAATCATGAGCACCACGCAATTCTCGTGGTTAGAGGATGGACTTCGGACAAGCACGTCTCGATGGAAGCTGATTGGAAATCAAGTACTGTTCTCTCCCATTCAACCGCTTCCAATCGATACCACTACGCTGTGGTCGCAGATACCAGCAGCATTTAAGCCATTGTTCAAGACACAACTCCCTGCGCTCGAAAACGCCATGCGTCTTGGCTTTGTGAATGACAATTGGAACAACTACCCACGCCAGCGAAATGTGTTGATCGATCATATCACAACCAATGCCATCAAGAACGTAGTGTTTGCCACCGGCGATTTCCACACGCAGTTTTGTTTGAACAACACGTGGGCAAATGAATTCGTTTGTTCGTCGATCTCAGCTCCAAATTTTGATGAGAACTTCGAGAGTGCACCGCTCACAAGGCCCTTTACGAAAGCGCTCGTTGTTACGCTTGATAGCACACTCTCGAAGAATAATCCGTCGCTTCGAGCCATGAACATCACCGGACATGGGTACTATGTTCTCACGTTCGGAACAACGGCTGCTCAGGCAGACTACTACTTCGTAGACACATTGCTGCTTCGCACGTCGGCACATCGTTTTGATCATAGCTATGGCATACAACGAGATTCAACTCGCATGTGGATCTCAACTGTTGAAACACCACGCGGACCAACCGACGATCCAGCACCTGCACGTCCACCCACCGATCCCGTTTCCGTGCACGACGTTGTCCACGTTCTGCCCCTCACTATTCTTTCCGTCTATCCTCAACCCGCGGCGAGTGAACAAAGTGTATCCTATGTGGTGCTTGACGGCGAGCGTGTAAGTATTGCGCTCATAGATGCACGAGGAACAACAATTCAGCAGCTATGCACCAACGAAGTACAAGGCGGCTTGCACAGTCTCGTACTGGATGTTCGTGCACTTGTGAATGGTCGGTACACCCTACTTCTCTCCACGCAAACGTCGGTACAACGCGTCCCGATTATCGTTCTCCACTAACGCATGAGTACGTCCTTGTTTCTTCGTTCCGGCGCACTTGCAACACTGGTCGTGTGTGTGGCATCATTCGTTCTTGGATGCGGTGGGCTCGACCCCACCGCCATTCCTCCCTTCACGGGCATTACAGGAACAGTAACGGTGGAAGGTGGCGAGGCGGCATGGCCGCAAGATTCTGTTCTAGAGATGCGTGCAGCCGCGTTTCTCACGAAGCCACTCAAGTCCACAGAGGTGATCAGTGCAGTTCTGCAACAACAGGCGAGCATTAGCGATTCACTGCCGCGATTCAAGGGATCGGTGCCCTATAGTATTACTGTAAACGGCGCCCCTAAGACCTTCACGTACGTTGTGGTTGCGATGCGTGTGGGCCCGGACTTCTTCAAAGATTGGAAGATGATCGCCGTGCATTCCATTGTCAACGACCCATTGCAACCTACTCCCATCACTGTAGGGAACGAGCAAACTATTGTGGTTCCATTCGTTGTCGATTTCTCCAACCTCCCACCGCAGCCGTTCGAATGAAGTACGCAACAATGTTATTGATGTTGATGGTTGCCGCAACGGTTGCCAATGCAGGAACTGGTGTGCTGAGCGGGCTGATCAGCGACCGTTCGACTGGTGCTATGCTGGGAAGTGTTTCGGTGAGGATCGACGGCACACAATCCGGCGCGATATCGGATAAGAAAGGGAAGTTCCAGATCAAGAGCACTCCAACCGGCAAGATAATTGTTGTTGCATCGATGGTTGGTTATGAGCTGTATCGGGGTACGTTTTACATGCGTGAGAATGAGAACAAGGACATCGTCTTCACGATGTTACCGTCTGCCATCCTCACGCAAGACGTTGTGATCTCTGCAAGCAAGCGAGTACAAGCAGTGCAAGATGTTCCTGTGAGTGTTTCGATTGTCAACGCCGAAGACCTGCAACAGCGCAACATCACACGCATAGACGAGGCTTTGAAATACGTCAGCGGAGTAACTGTTGCGCGCGATCAGATTAACATTCGCGGCTCGTCGGGCTTTGCATTTGGCGTTGGTTCACGCACGATGGTTCTACTCGACGGATTCCCTCTTCTCTCTGGTGATAACGGGGACGTGAAGTTCGACGTGATGCCCGTTGCTGATGTGGAGCGTATGGAAGTGATCAAGGGCGCGGGCAGTGCTCTTTACGGAACTGGAGCACTCGGAGGCGTAGTGAGTTTGATCACCAAGGAGCCAACATCCGCAGGTGAGTTCACGCTACGTTCGTATGGTGGGATGTACACCAAACCTCGGTACGACGCATGGCAATACCGCCAGACATTGCCATCGCAATGGGGCGCCGACCTTCGATATGCACGGAAATTCCAGGACCTTTCCGTGAACGTGAGCGGTGGTATACGAAGTGACGAATCGTATCGATCGTTCGATCAAGGGGCGCGAGGATTTCTGTACGCAAAGCTTGGCTATCAGATTTCGGAACATTCCTCCATCAAGCTCTTCGGACTATATGCGAACGAGGAAAAAGAGAACTTCATCTACTGGGAGTCGTTGCCCCGTGCCACCTTCCCGCCTTCAACCCAGAATCCATCGGAGAAGCTTCGATCGACAAAACTTGCAGCAGGTGCAGAGTGGTTTCAAGTTCTTTCGCCAACAACGTCGCTCATCGTTAGACCTGTTGTCTATCGTACTCGGTACGAGAACTTCATCGATAATGCAGTCAACGATTCCAATTCCTCTACGGCATGGAGTGGGAACGTCGAGGCGCAGCTTACGTCACGTTTGTCGGAGCCGCTCGTCGTAACAACCGGTCTTGTTGCACGCGCAAACGTTGTGAACAGCACGGTCTATGGGTCGCAGATCCAATACATTGGCTCGGCCTATGGCCAGGCGGAATACACGCCCATCGATCGTGTGATCTTCACGGCGGGACTGCGAGCAGACGTCGAGCAAACGAAGACGCTCTCGTCTAACGTTGAACTCAGTCCAAAGCTTGGTGTTACATGGAAGACCACGGATGCAGTTACCACACGTGCATCGGCCGGACGTGGATTCCGAGCACCAACAATTGCCGAACGATATGCGAATATTCGATACGGACCGTTTCTTGTAGAGCAGAATCTCAATCTCCAGCCAGAATCGTCGCTGTCGTTTGAAGTGGGTGCGCACTATTCAAGTCCAGGCACGAAGCTTCCCTTCGAGATCGACCTTGCTGTATTCGACAACGAACTCTATAACCTCATTGAACCCTTGCTTCCGTGCGGCTCTCTTACAGCACAGATACAGTTTCAGAACATCACGCGTGCACGCATTTTGGGTGCTGAACTCACGTGCAGAGTGATGCTCGCAAAGGGAGTTGGGCTAGAGACCGGCATCACGGCGATGCTTCCGCGAGATCTGATCGAGAATGCAACGCTGAAGTATCGGAACAACATTATCTGGTATAGCCGAGCATCGTGGTCGATCTCGAAACTTTTTGATGTTCACGTAGACTATCGGTTCCTGAACCGTGTAGAACGGATCGATCAGTGCATCATCGATCTCAACGTTATTCCAAACGTCGATGCGCGCGTGCCGGCACACATCGTCGATGCGCGATTGATTCACAACATGCGGTCATGGACGTCGCTACCAATCAAGCTCACACTCAATGCAAAGAATGTGTTCGACTACTATTACACAGAGATCATTGCCAACCTTGCACCAACACGATCGATCGTGCTCCAGGCGGAAATCACATTTCAGTAACGAGCAAGCGTGAACGTTTCACCGAGGTAGCGCTTTCGCACTTCGGGATTCGCTGCTATCTCTTCGGCCGTACCGTTCACGAACATCTGACCATCGATGAGAATATAGGCGCGATCGGTGATGGACAGCGTTTCGTGCACATTGTGATCCGTGATCAGTACGCCTATCCCCCGCTTAGTGAGTCGCATCACGATATGCATGATCTCTTCTACCGCAAGTGGATCGATCCCTGCAAATGGTTCGTCGAGTAGGACGAACTTTGGGTCGGAGGCAAGGGCGCGTGCGATCTCACAACGTCGGCGCTCTCCACCGGAAAGCATAAAACCCTTACTCTTTCGGATATGCGTTATCCCAAACTCTTCAAGCAACGATTCAAGTTTGAGTTTACGATCACTGTTCTTCATACGACGCAACTGCAGAACCGCCATGATGTTCTGCTCTACTGTCATCCGCCGAAAAATGCTTGCTTCTTGAGGAAGGTAGGCAATGCCCTTGCGGGCACGTTTATACATTGCCGTGGAGGTAATCTCTTCGTCATCCAAAAACACCCGTCCTTTGTTTGGCTTAACCATTCCAACAATCATGTAAAACGTGGTGGTCTTACCTGCACCGTTAGGTCCGAGCAATCCAACGCATTCACCTTGATGCACCGAAAGCGTCGAGCCGCGCACAACAGTGCGGCCCTTATACGTCTTCACCAGGTCTTGCGCTCGTAGAACGCTTCGTTGTTCAGTTTCTGGCACCGCCACTCCGGGGTCGTTGTTTCAAGGTCATCGTTACACTCTTCTCCGCATCTCCTCGACGTACTTTCATGGCAATGCTCTTACCTACTTCGCCATCCAGAATCGCCACGTTCACATCTTCATCACGGTGAATCCGAAGTCCATCTACTTCCACAATCACATCACCGGGTTCGATTCCTGCGACATCTGCGGGCGAATCATTGATCACACGTTCGACGATCACACCGGTCTTGACCGACAGACCGTAATACTTGGAAACGCGCTCATCGATCGAACGAACCACCATACCCGTCCAGAAGTCTCGGTTGATGACCCCATCGGACTTGAACCGATCGATGATACGCTTCACACGATTGATCGGAATGGCAAAACCAATTCCGATCGATCCGGCTCCACGCGAACTTTGAGCTGTTGAGTAGATCACGGTGTTCATGCCGATCGCTTCACCATTGCTATTCACGAGCGGACCTCCAGAATTCCCCGACGAGATCGCCGCATCGGTCTGCAACATACCTCGATACACGCGTTCTTCACCACGTTCATCTGGCTGCGTGAAATTCACGCCCATATTGCTCACCACGCCTACCGTCACCGTTGGCTTTGCATTGATGTCGAACAAACCGAATGGATTGCCGAATGCAATGGCCCACTCCCCAACAACCACGTCATCACTGTTGGCAAGGCGCAAGGAGGGAAGGCCCGAGGCATCGATCTTGAGAAGCGCCACATCGGCCGTTGGATCTGTACCAATGACTTTGGCAGAATACTCTTTCCCATCGGTCATCGTCACCACGATTTTCGTTGCATTTCCGGCCACATGGTCGTTGGTTACGATGTATCCATCACTCGAGATCAGGAAGCCCGATCCAAGGCCTTTCACGGTGTATTGCTCCCTGTAGGGCTGCCGCTTACCGAAGAACTGCGAAAAGAAAGGATCGGCCCCAAACGGATCCTGATACTCCACTTGTCGCGTTTCGGTCACATTGATGCCCACTACCGCCGGGGAGCACGTGCGAACTGATTTTGTGATGGCATTCTGTCGGGACGACGAGATATCGTCCCCCTGCGGTGCAAGAGCAGCCAGCGGATGAGCCGAAAAGGCCATCATCATGGCCGCAAACACCTGTTGAATCGATTTTTGCATAGAATTCCCTCCCAAAGATAGCGGCCTGACGAATCACTCGTCCTCTTCTTGTCTCGTAATCTTGCCACTCTTCACTTCTCACTTCTCACTTCTCACTTCTCACTTCTCACTTCTCACTTCTCACTTCTCACTTCTCACTTCTCACTTCTCACTTAACGCAACTTTAGCACACCCGCGCTCTTCAATCTCGATAGCCGGGCCTCCAGACGTGTGAACGCTTCGCTGTTGCGGGCAGTAGAAAGATCGAAGCCCGCGTTGGCGAGCTTTTGCAAGAGTCGTGAGAAGACGTTCAGAGCCCCATCATTTCGAGCCAGCTTGCTGCACAGAACCGTACGGCGAAGAGAGTTGATAATGGTATCGAGGGATGGCGTGTTTATCCTCTAGCTCATTGTGGAGTCGTAGCGACGGTAGGCGTTTGGTGCGTGCTGTCAAATGCTGCATGTACGCATGGCGAAGATCCATGTATGTACGCTCTGCACGTGCGTGTACGGTATACGCCGTTGAACGTCGCAACGCATGCAGCGAATCATACGCATCGTCGAAGCGACCTAGCTTCATCAACGACTTGGCGTAGCTGTCGGTGACTTGATTCCCATCGATCGTACGGTGAGAGAATTCAGATACAAGCGCGCTTGATGCGATACTCTCTCCCTTGTCGTACGTCTTGATGCGGCAATTCCGTGAAGGGCACTGATCTGTATTTGAAATTCTTCGCACCTTGCTATGAGGGTTGCTTCGCCAACGGCGCGTCTTGCACGTGCGAGTGCATACAGTGCCTGTGGTACTACCCACGTTGTTTCGGGAAGCACTGCTAGCTCATCCACATCATAGAATTGTTTAATACCCAACGATGGTGCCGACGTGCGCATGAAGACATTGGCGATGCAGACACTGATTCAGACCTCCCATAGAGTACTTGGGCTGCAACTGCATCTGAGGTGATTTGTTTTAGAATACACGTTTTAAGGAAAAACCGATCACGATCACGTAGAACCAATTTGACGACGCCGTCTTCAAGCCAGTGCGCAGAATCCAGTATTGCCAGCACGTTACAGTATGTCCGTATATCTTGAATCATAGGAAAGTTTTCTTGCAGCGAGTAGTTAGCAGAGAGTTCTAGTGCAATAATACGATGTCATAAGGAACACACTTCAGGTAACATTTGAAGCAGCCTCTCCTGCGAAGTTGGCATGTGAAACTGGATCGTGTTTATTCACTAGTGAGGTGCTTATGGAATTCATACTTGCTGTGCTCCTTTGGATTGGCTGTATCCAATCGCCTAGCACATACACAACGTCGGAAATTGACGACTACCGAACGACGCATCATCAGTTGATAGAACAGGTGCGATCCGATTCACTGCTTGCTGCCGCGACTTGGCAGCAATACGGCGCTGCAACGGAAGAGGTCAAGATCATTTATCCGTGGAACTAACTCCAGCTAATAGGAGCGGTTCAGTATTGCGTTTTCACTTTCATGTTGGAGGCACTGATGATCAATGTATTGAGTAGATCACTGCTCGTGGCAATTCTACTGTCGATAGGCTATCTGCCCGCGTTCACCCAAGGTGGGTGCGTCGACAATTCAGACTGTGCCGGGCCGGTTGTTGTTACGCAGGATGTGGTTATTAACATACCATGGGGAGTGGGCGGCCCCGGATGTTTTCTTTGGGTGAACATGACAACGAGGGTGTGTCCAGCTCGTTGCGAGGTGTTCTTCAACTCCATCAAGCGATCTGATTGTTGCGCTTCTCAATTCAACACAACAACTGCCGCAGCACTTGTCGCTTTCGTACGTGACTGGCTGTACGCCAATCCACAGATTGCGCCTTGCGCTGTCATGCGCATTGTCTATCCGTCCTGCTGGACCAAAGACAATGTTGCTGGGACGATGACTGCATGTGTTGATCCGCCGTGCTGCTACATACAGGGAGCTGTTGGAGCACCACCTGGTCCTGTAACAGTACTCGGTGCTGGCGCCTGTGTTCTTCCGTGCATTTCTGTTTGTCCATAACCCACCGGAATTCAAACCATGAAAAATCTACTTCGAATACTGGCTGTCCTGTTTCCGCTAGTCGTAGCAGCAGGCACAATCCAAGCGCAGACAATCGAGATACAGCGAGCCGGCGACACCTTCTACAAGTTCTTGCCTGATGGAGCAATTCACCGTTCAGACGACATGCAAAGAACGTGGAAGCAGATTCTTGCACCCGTGAATCAGGCCTCGACGACAATGGAAGTAGTGAGTACATCAGACGAGTTGTCTGTTGTCCCTAATCCTTCGACGGGCTCTGTGACGATCAAGGGAAGAGTACTTCAATCCTTCCCGGATCGCATCAACGTCGTGCATCTCGATGGCCGCATTGAGGAGTTGCCTATGTCGCGCATGGCGTGGTCGAACGGCAGCATCTTTCTCGATCTCTCCAGCTATTCCGGAGGCGTCTACACAGTCGTGATGACCGTTGGAGAGCACTCCTATTCCACCAAGGTTTTAAGAAAGTAAGGTTTAACAACTATGACAAAACTCATGTCGTATATGATGACAGCCGTCATCTTCCTTGCAATGGGTGCTTCATCCGTGTTACACGCCCAGATTCCGCCGTATGATGGGTGTCCGGTGACTGACCGACCGTGCGTCCCCCCCGCACCATGGGTAGCCACCACACAGTATGTGGTGCTGAGCACAGGCTGCATTGTACAAGTGTCGTATGCGGTTAGAGAATGTGAGGGAATCTGTGAAGTCCGACTGGATAACATCACGGCGCTGTACACTGCTGACGGATGCCAACCGTGCGATCCTTTCTTGGCAGGCACATCCATTCAGCAGATAACTGATGAGATCCTACGGTACATCTACAGTCGCAATAGGGGCACTGTACCTTGTGGCCCATTCACCTCTCCGCAAGACATTCGAATCTATAGGGCAAAATGCTGGCATCATGCATTGGTTGCGGGCCGGCGGGTGTTTACGCCTTGTAGTGGATGTTGTGTAATCATTGCTACTGTAGAAACAGTAGGTGGTGTAAGCATCGTAAAACCGCCCACAGCGGTTTACACCAACGATTGCAACCCGCTGCACATGTGCGCGCTCGAGCTTGACTGTCATACAGGTCCGTGGTTGTATGGCATTCCAACTCCATAGGAGGCGAAACGCGCATTAAGTACAAATCCGCTCCGAGCTTTATCGGAGCGGATTGTGTACTTTACAATTAGTCCCTCTGCCACCTGCAGGAGTGAGTATGTTTCATCGTGCCATCATCTTATTGTTGTTATCGTTCCATGCA
>Ga0105049_10000253_pt1 | contig 56043 bp, 41 predicted proteins | sample MAT06_FD_78087 | JGI IMG/M metagenome (GOLD analysis project Ga0105049, IMG submission 78087) | Freshwater microbial communities from Lake Fryxell liftoff mats and glacier meltwater in Antarctica - MAT-06 | ecosystem: Environmental > Aquatic > Freshwater > Ice > Liftoff microbial mat | place...
GAGAGTTTGCCGATGAGGAAATAGTGGCGCACATTATAAACAACGACACGAAGCAAATCACCGTCCCTTCTTCCTACATCATCGGAACGCAACATGTGCCGAATTTGCTCAGCGGAGGAGTCGGCGTCATCAAGGAAAGCAAGCTCGGAATGATCAATTGCGAAACGGGTGAAATAATGATTCCGTTGGAGTATGATCCCGTTTACCTGAAGGATATTTTACCTGGGTCACGTTACCTCCACAATGCATTTCGTCTGAATTGGTTTGCACGCGATCGCAAGGACATCACAGATGATCCGATTCTCCTCATTCTCAAGAAGAATTTAAAATTTGGAATCTCTGACGTTAGGGGAAATGTGCAGGTGCTTTTATCTATGCAGAGATATCGATCAATCCGGATTGTTCACGGCGTGATTTGATCAAGGTGAAGAAAGACGGACTCTACGGACTACTCGATAAGAATACATTTGCCGAAAAGGTACCTTGCGAATATGAGCATATTCTCGATAGCCGGTGGGCGAAAAAATTTATGTCAGACAAGGACTCTATTGAATTGAACGTGGGCGAATAGCGAGTTGGGATTTTACGAAATCCACACGACTGAAAGAGCAAATTATAAAAGGAACTGAAAGGGATGATACGCTCCTGAAACAAGCTGTAGGTTCGAATTGCCTGAAAGAAAGAGAAGTCCATTTTGGGACAAACAAAAACGCCGGAGCATCGTCCGGCGTTTTTGTTTCATAGAGCTTGTTGCTCCTTATTTTTTCACACGATCATGATACTGTCCATTGGTAGTATCTACTCGAATGGTGTCGCCTTCATTGATGAAAAGAGGCACACGCACTTCCACGCCGATGTCCAACTTAGCAGGCTTGAAAGTGTTGGTGGCGGTATCACCGCGCACACCCGGCTCGGTGTACTCAATGGTATATTCCACGAAGTTGGGAAGTTCACAACTCATCGGAGAATCATCTTCGGTGTTGAACATGACGATGCATTTCATCCCCTCCTTCAAAAATTGAGGAGCATTGATCATTGGCTCCGGAATAGCGATTTGCTCAAAGTCCTCCAAGTTCATGAAGTTGTAGGCTTCATCTTTATAAAGGAATTGATACTCGCGTGTCTCGATGCGGACTACTTCGATCTTCACACCTGAGTTGAACGTATGATCTACGATCTTTCCGTTGGTGAGATTCTTCAGTTTGGTGCGCACAAAGGCTGGACCTTTTCCTGGCTTCACGTGAAGGAATTCAATCACCTTCCAGATGTGAGTGTCCATTTTAAAACAAAGTCCGTTCGAAATGTCGGCAGTAGTTGTAGCCATGGGTAAGGGGTAATGGGCGGCAAATATAGGAAGTATGATAGTATGCAAGTATCTAAGTATGCAAGTGGTGCTAGGACCGAGGGGAATGCTCTAGCGAATTTTTATCAATGAGAGGTCATCCACCTTCTGCTTTACTAAAGACGTCCAAACCGTGAGGCCTTAAGTCGCCGCATTAGCGATGGATCCGAAATTACTTTTCTTCTTTTAAGGGTTAGCTCCAATCGGATTATTGACATTATTTAATGGGCATACTCCAGATTGGAATCATCTTCGGGATTCCAATCCCAATGCCCAGTCGATCCACTTGTTTACTTACACCCTTGCACACTTTCTATCGTAATTTCCGAATCAAGGCGAGCTCCCTAAACTTCGCTCTGGCTTCATCCGCAGGGGAGCCGAAGTAGGTTTTGCCGGGCTCGAGGTCGTTCATGACGCCGCTTTGTCCGAGCACAATAGCCCCTTTCCCAAGGTGGCGGTCGCTGGGCACGCCCACCTGCCCCCAGAGGATCACATCATCTTCTATGACGACACATCCTGCGATGCCTACTTGCGCGGCGAATAGGCAGTTTTTACCAACAATGGTATCGTGGCCGATGTGCACGTGATTGTCTATTTTAGTGCCTTCACCGATGCGAGTGTCGCTGGTGAGTCCGCGGTCGATAGTACATGAGGCGCCGATCTCTACGCGGTCGCCTATTTCGACACTTCCGCAGGGATGCATTTTTTCGCGCCCAGTGGGCCGCCCCTTGTAATAGAAGGCGTCGCTGCCAAGGACAGTGTTCGCGTGAATGATGCAATCCTCACCGATGTGCACATCATCATACATCACTACGCCGGGATGGATGATGCTGCGCGCGCCGATGGTGACGCGATTACCGATAACTGCAGTAGGATGCACCTGCGCATCATCGGCGATGTGAACGGATTCACCGCGCATACTGTGAACCATTTTCCACGGAGAAAAACGGGAGTTCAGTGCATTGAAATCACGGCACGGATCATCGGAGAAAATGAGGCACTTCCCTTCAGGACAAGGCACACGCTGGTTGATGAGCACTACGGTAGCAGCACTTTTCAAGGCCTTCTCATAGTATTTGGGATGATCCACAAACACGAGATCACCAGGTACAACTTTATGAATTTCATTGATGCCCGTAATCAGGTAATTCGGATCGCCTTCAAATTCACATCCGATTAGTGCGGCCAGGTCTGCGAGTCGGAGTGGAGGTTGCAGTTTCATGCGACGAAGATAATGGCGCACAATGGGGCGTTGAAAGATGAAATGGGATATCAGACGCTATTTTTAGAATCTTTGCGGTCATGGCGCATCACGAACGACTCGAAGCTAAAATCAGGCAACGCGATTTCAAATTGAATGCGCTGCTCGATGTAACCCGTGCCATCAACTCCAACGCGCCGGTAGAAGAGTTGCTCGCGCAATACGAGCGGGTGCTGCGTGATCAGTTGTCGATCGAGAAGCTCGCTTTGTATACTCACGATGAAAAGTGGAGGTGTTTGCTTCAATATGGCTTGGCCGATGAACCTCTTCAGGAGATTACCGACGCATCTTTCTTCTCAGGAAAAGGAGAGACGCGTTTGCAAACAGCCACCTCGCAAGAGTCATTTGACCTTACCATACCGGTTACCCAAGATGGTGTAGCCATCGCCTATGTGCTGGTAGGGGATATCGGTGAGCAGGAGATCCGAATCAGTCCGGTGATCAAGCACATGCGGTTCATTCAGACTCTTACCAACGTGTTGGTTGTAGCCATTGAGAATAAGAAATTGCAGAGCGAGCGACTGCGTCAGGCACAGGTCAAGCGGGAACTCGAACTCGCTGCGGAAATGCAGGCGATCTTGTTGCCCGGACAACTGCCCAAAAATGAGTTCTATGATGTGAGTGCGATTTATAAAGCGCATCAGCAGGTAGGCGGCGACTATTATGATTTTATCGAACTCAACGATCACGAGGTTTTGTTTTGCATGGCCGATGTATCAGGAAAAGGAGTAAGTGCGGCTTTTCTTATGGCCAATTTTCAGGCGTATCTCCGGGCCTTGTTCACCTATTCTGCATTTGAACTAGAGCAGGCCGTGCGCGAATTAAATGACCAAGTGATGCACACTGCGATGGGAGAGAAGTACATCACTCTTTTTATTGCAAAATACCACCGCACTTCACGCAGGTTGGAGTACATCAACTGCGGGCACAACCCGCCCGTGATGGCTGATATCAATGGCTATACGCAACTGCTCAAACTCGGCACTATTGGATTGGGCATGTTCGAAGAACTCACTAAATTGTCGAAGGGAGAAGTCATTGTGCCTCCGGGAAGTTGGATTGTATGCTACACCGATGGTTTGGTGGAAATGGAAGACGAGCGTTGTGAGCAGTTTGGCGTGGAGCGATTGGAACAGCTTATGCTGGCATTTCCGGATTCAACAGCCTCTCATTTGAACGAAATTATTCTTCAGAGCATTCATGAATTCAAAGGTGATATGCCTTTTGTAGATGATCTGGCGATACTGACGTGTCGATTTTTTTAGGGGAGTTCGTTTGTCTTCGCCTAAAGAACTTTACCGCACCGAAAGTTCTTGAACCTCAGCCCAACCCCTCTCCGGAGCAGATTGACCGGGGTTGAGGTCTGGTGAGTAAGGAAAGGGCGCCGAATGACATCAATGGAGTTTTGTGAAAGTGGGGAGCGAGGTTCGGAGAGCTTTAACGAGCCTCCTCTCGGTGAAACAAGTCCATCGCTGTTAGCACCGCAATAAATCCCCAAAATGGAATGGACGCTTTGTCGGTGTCGAGGTAATTATTCAATACCCCGTGGATGAAGTAGGTGATGAGTCCAAGGTAGACAGAGGCTACTATGATTTTTTTCTCCCGATCATGAATAGTGTAAAAGAGTCTGAATGCTACTGTGCTAACTACTCCCAGAAGCACGATGACCAGCGCCATTCCGGGCACCCCTTGTTCAGCGAGCGGGCCCAGGTATTCGCTGTGCGCATTGCCACCGTCTCCTCGATTGGTACTGATGATGGTGCGGTCTTTTGAACGTTGGAAAGGGGCGTATACAAATTGATAGGTACCCGGTCCCCAGCCCACGAGTGGACGCTCTTTGAAAAGTTCCGTGGCGCAGTGCCATCGGTTGAGTCGCTCCAGATTACTCGCATCGGACGATACGTTGGAAATGGAACCTATGTGCTCTTCCAGTTTGTCGGAGCTCTCTTGTTTGTTTTTCGAAAGTGAAATTTGAATTTCATCCCAGCCCGCGAACAGAATTCCACTCACTACCAGAAGAGAAACTACTAAGGTGCTGAGTTTGAAACGGAGCATCATAGCCACAAGCAACACTGCAGCGCCGACTACAGAAATCCACGCAGCGCGGGTATAAGAAAGAATCAATCCGACGGAAAGTATTACAAAGCCAATAAGAAGAAATGTGCGCAGAAGTGTGCTGCCTTTTTTCGACACGAGTAGACCCACTAACACAGGGAAGTACATCGCTAGTACCGCTCCGTAGCTCGTATGATCTTTGAACAAAGGCTCCATCACCCAATGACTTGAGTCTTTATCAAATCCATATGTCGAATGCCTGGCAACGGTGTAGATGATCACCGCAAAAAGGGGAAAGAGGTAGAGTATGAAGAAAAGCCGGATGCGTTCTGGATTTTTGAAAATATGTGCGGCGAGAAAATAAAAGGCTGTGATGAACCAGAGTCGGGCAGTGAGAAATTTGAGTGACACCAAAGGCATTTCGCTGGTGATACAGGTGAGCGCCATCCATACCAGATAGGCGAAAATCACATAGGTGATTGGATGCCTATAGATTTTGGAATCAATGCTTTTTCCCGAAATCACTTTGAAGAAAAAGATGATGAGAATACCGGCGAGTATTGGTTCGGTAGGCAAATACATTCCCACCTGCATGATTTCACTTTCTTCAAAATTGAGCGAAAGAGGAGTGAAAAAAGTAACCGTGAATACCAAAAATTCTAACTTGTAGAAGGCGGCCCATAGCGCTGTAAGTGCGGCCGGAACAAGCAGCGGAAAGTAATTTTCGAAATACAGCGCAGTGAGCGCCGCGGTCAGAAATAGTCCGGAGGAGATGTAAAGCCAGCGCTGTGTGAAAGAGGTATCCACCCGAGCGCGATCAGATTTTTCCTTCAGAGCGCAGGCGCTTGTAGGTATCCATGATAAGGAGGAAAATTACGGTGAACACGAAGGCAGATGCCGTGCTCATCACCACAATTAGCCAGCGTACCGGAAACGATTTTTTATCGGCCGCGGTGGCTTCATCCACGATGAATTTTGCGGGAAGGTTCGACTGGATGTCAATGTTCATCAGATCGTAGCGTTTGCGCAATACCGCTAGTTTATCATAAGCCCCTTCGATCTCTGATTCGAGTTTGTGAAAGAGTGTTCCGTATTTGGAAAGAAAGTCGAGGGTCTCTTTAATCTTCAAAGCGCGATCCGGATGCCCTGTGGCAATGGATGTACCGTATTGTTCGGTAAGCGCTGCAATTTGATCTTCGTAGTTGTACACTCCCAATCTATGCAACACGGTCATGGAGTCTTCCAGCAGGGTGAGTTCGCTTTCAAGTTGCGTAAGTGAGGTTTGTGCATATTGAAACGCTTCTTGGGCGCGCACACTTCTGATTTTGTTGCTCACGCTATCCGCATAGGCCGCTACACCATTTGCAATGTCACGTGCACGATCCGGATTTTCATCGAGGGCTGTTACTTCGATCGATCCGAATTTGGTTATTCGGGCGGTCACATTTTCAGTGTATTCACGGGCGATTTTGGCGCGCGCTCCTTTCGCGTCGCGCGGAATGTCGTAGACAGTCCACAGGTCAAATTCTTCGATAATACGATTGCGGATCTGATCGGAAGTTAGCACCTGCATTAGGCGCTCCGCATCCGCCTCCTCTCCGTAGGCGAGTACGTCTTCCTTCTTTACAGTTTCCAGAAGTTGCTCACCGAACGAGTGCTGCTGGGTGGCAAACATGGTGACCGAGCTCTTGAAGCGCTCCTTCATCATCAGGCTCACACCGGAAGACAGCAAAGCAGCGGCGAACGATACGATCAGGATGGGTTTGCGCCAGCGGAAAAGGAGGATCAGCAGGTTGGTCGAGTTGAGGTTTTCGACATCAACCAATGGCGTAGATTCTTTGGACATACTCCGGTTAAAGATTTAGGCAAAAGTAGGTCTCTGCAGTTAATCGCGTTGAGAGAGAAGCCGGATAAAGGCGCGGGCATCTAAAACACGGGTTAGCACAGCGAGAATGACAGCAAGAGAAAGGTATAAGGCAGCATCATACGCAAAAGTGGATCGCGATATTGTGTCAGTTGAAAAATGAACCACACCAAAGAGGATGGCGATTGATCCTGCCGCAAATACAATCAAGCGCACATAATCTTCGCGCAAGCTTACTTCCGTGTGGCGATGCACCACGATCATTTGTAGCGCGAGCATAGCGGATTGAGCCGCCACATGCGCCATTCCTGCTCCTACCGCACCATATCTCGGAATCAGGATCAGGTTCAGAATGAGGTTAACTGCCAGTCCTGCCAAGGCGATCGTTACCATGGCTTTCAGCTTGCCAATGGCGGTGAGCAAAGTCCCGAAGATGTATTGCAGCGAAAAGGCTGCGAAGCCGATCATGAGATACGCAAAAGACTCTATTGCCTCCGGTTGCGGGTTGTCATAGAAGAGATGTAGAATCTCGCTTCTCCAACATATTGCAGCAGTGAGCGTCATCCATGCTCCTGCAGCCATGAGTCGAAGCGATAATCCGAGCAAGGAGGAGAGCGGTTCTTTATTCGACCACATCCTGCTGAACATGGGGAGTAGCAGTCCGGCGAAGAGAAACGAGATCATAGTAAGTGCATCAAAAAAGCGAAACCCCATTGCGTAGTTTCCGGCGCTGGCTGCGCCGTTTAAACGTTCGAGGATGACCGTATCGGCGCGCAGCACGATTTGAGAAACCAGAATGAGAAGCGCGAAAGGAAAGCTCTCTTTTAAGGCTGTTCGGATAAATGAAGGGTTCCAGTCCAGTCGAAGTCCTCCTGTTCGCCGCATCACCAGCACGAATGCGACGATCAATGTAATTCCATAGGATAATGTTTGGCCCCACACGAGCCATTCAATGTGGAAGGGGCGATTTGCGAAGCGCGGCATCCATAATGCGAGTGCCATGATCAGCACCAAAATGGTGCGGTCAAGCACCGAAATCAAGCTATCCTGACGGAAAAGATGCAGCCCAGCGAGGTTGGAACGCAGGTATTGAATAATTGAAACTAACACCTGATTGAAGGCGAGAAGCATCAGTATACCAATCTGTGCTTTGGTATATCCAAAGGATACGCTGCATACCGCAATAATAAGGAGATAGGCCATGCTCAGCAAGGCTCTCAGTGAAAGCAGCATGGGGAAATGAGTAGCGAGCAATGTGGGTTTGCTGGCAATATTTCGGGTGTTCCAGTTGGTGATCCCCATGTCGGGGATAATGTTCAGGAGAAATGAAAAATTGATCAGGGCGAAATAGCTCCCGAAGACCTCTTGACCGGTCCGGTTTTGAATTTCCGTCTCAATTCCGAGGATATAGAACGGTTTGACCAGCAGGTTTACCGCCACCAGAAGAAGGAGGTTCGAAACGAATGTCTTCCGCATTGGCGGCCAAGTTAGAAGATATGACGGGGTGGATTGGACAGGCTCGCGGAATAAAGTTCATATCTCATTTTTTTAAGTGACAACCGGGATGTACTTTCGCGCCCGGAAAAACAAACCCAGAATCATGTCTCAAACAATTGGAAAAGTCGCCCAGATCATTGGTCCAGTGGTTGACGTAACCTTCCCGGCCGGTCAGAAGCTCCCCAACATCCTTGATGCACTTGTGGCTACGCGGACTGACGGACATAAAATCATACTTGAGTGCCAACAGCACGTGGGACAAGATACAGTGCGCACCATCTCCATGGATGCCACTGAAGGTCTGCAGCGCGGTGCCGAAGTGGTAACCACCGGTCAGAGCATCACTATGCCTACAGGAGATCAGATTAAGGGTCGTCTTTTCAACGTAGTAGGAACAGCGATTGACGGTATCGGAGAAGTGAGCAACGAAGGCGGATATCCTATCCACCGTCCCGCTCCCCGCTACGAAGACCTCACCACTTCTGCGGAAGTTCTTTTGACCGGTATTAAAGTAATCGACTTGATCGAGCCTTACTCCAAAGGAGGAAAAATCGGATTGTTCGGTGGTGCCGGTGTGGGTAAGACCGTATTGATCATGGAATTGATCAACAACATTGCAAAAGCATATACAGGTTTGTCAGTGTTTGCTGGTGTTGGAGAGCGTACCCGAGAAGGAAATGACCTTCTACGTGAAATGATCGAGTCAGGCGTTATCAAGTATGGTGATGCGTTCGTTCATGGAATGGAGAAAGGCGACTGGGACGTGTCCAAAGTAGATATGAAGGCATTGGCTGAAAGCCAGGCTACACTTGTGTTTGGACAGATGAATGAACCTCCCGGAGCACGCGCTCGTGTAGCACTCTCTGGGTTGACAGTAGCAGAATATTTTCGCGACGGAGATGAGAAATCAGGTGGTCGTGATATCCTGTTTTTCATCGACAATATCTTCCGTTTCACACAGGCAGGTTCAGAGGTGTCCGCACTTCTTGGCCGTATGCCATCTGCAGTAGGTTACCAGCCTACACTGGCCTCAGAGATGGGTGCCATGCAGGAGCGTATCACTTCCACCAAGCGTGGATCGATCACTTCCGTTCAGGCCGTTTACGTTCCTGCGGATGACTTGACTGACCCAGCGCCAGCGACCACATTCGCTCACTTGGATGCTACTACCGTATTGAGTCGTAAAATCTCCGAGTTGGGTATCTATCCTGCGGTAGATCCATTGGATTCTACTTCACGTATTCTCACGCCACAAATTGTGGGTGAAGAGCACTACCGTTGCGCGCAGCGTGTGAAGAGTATTCTCCAGCGTTATAAGGAGCTTCAGGATATCATCGCCATTCTTGGTATGGATGAATTGTCGGAAGAGGATAAGCAGGCCGTTTACCGCGCACGTAAAGTGCAGCGCTTCCTGTCGCAGCCATTCCACGTGGCAGAGCAGTTTACCGGTATCCCCGGAGTTCTCGTTCCGATTGAAGAAACGATCAAGGGCTTTAACATGATCCTCGATGGAGGATGTGATGAGTACCCAGAGTCGGCTTTCAACCTGAAGGGAACCATCGAGGAAGCCATCGAAGCAGGTAAGAAGATGCTTGCACAGGTGAACAATTAAGCCAAAAAACGAAGAACGATAAGCCATGCAGGTCGAAATCATCACTCCCGAATCCACGCTCTATCAGGGCAAGGCTACCTACGTGTACCTTCCTGGCAGCGACGGCGGTTTGGGTGTATTGAACAATCACGCCCCGCTCATTTCGAGTCTCCGCAAAGGAGTTGTCCGGGTCAAGGATGAGACCGGAAAGGAGCACCGATTTGACGTTAAAGGCGGGACTGCAGAGGTTTTTCAGAATAAAGTCATCATTTTGGCCGAGTAATCAAAAGCCAGTCTATCGAAACAAAAGCCGCCTTAGGATCGTATTTAAGGCGGTTTTTTATTGAGATTCGTCGGGATTCAAAGCAACTTTGTAGTTGGTTGCAAGGTCTTTATTGAACGGCTCACCACCCTATTATGTTAAAATCACTACTTTTTTCCCTGCGTTTCTGCCCTTTGATGGTCTTTCTGTTGAGCTTATCTGCAGGCGCATTTGCGCAAGGCGTAACGCCCACCAAGGGCAAGGATTTCTGGCTGGGGTTCATGAAAAATTATGAAACCGAAGTCGGCGAATCTCTTGATCTGTTCATTGTATCGGACGTAGCAACCACTGGGACGGTGACCGTTCCCGGTCAAGCTTGGACACAAGCCTTTAATGTGGTACCAAATACCACTACAACCGTGACCATTCCAAATAGCGTGGCGGAGATGTACACCAATCAATTGGTGGAAGGCCGCGGAGTGCATGTGGAAACACAAGATACCGTAGCCGTTTTTGCCATCAGTTTCAATCCCTACACTGCGGATGGAACGAAGATTTTGCCTACACCGACCTTAAGTACAAATTACATGGTGGCTTCTTACCCCGGACTTACGCCATGGGACTCAGAGTTGCTCGTAGTAGCTACCGAAGACGGTACCGAAATTGAAATCATTCCATCTGTTGCGACTGCTGGAGGCAATGCCGCTGGTGTGCCTTTCACTGTTGCATTGGATCAAGGCCAATCGTATCAAGTCTTTTCCGGTCCCGGATTGGATCTTACGGGGACCATCGTGCGGGGCACAGCAGCCAGTGGTGCATGTCGGCCATTCGCCGTATTCAGCGGCGCCGGATGCACGAATATTCCCAGTGGATGTATCGCATGTGACCATATTTACGAGCAAAATTTTCCGGTAGAATTGTGGGGCACCGAGTATTTCATTACTCCATTTGTGTTCGTATTGAATCCCGGATATGCTGTCGCCGAGGCCAATTACACGTATCGCATTGTAGCTAGTCAGAACGGAACTTCCATCAGTATTGATGGGGGCGCGCCATTTATTCTGAATGCGGGTCAGTTCAATGAGTACCAGTATGAGACTGATCCACATTGCATCAATGCGAACCTTCCTGTCGCCGTGATTCAATACATGGAAGGAATTTCATGCGGTGGAAATGGAGACCCTGCCATGCTAGTTGTTGACGATGTGGCCAAGAAAATTGACAACATTACATTCAGTACGGTAGAATCAACCGTGATCACGAGCCATTACCTCAATCTGGTGATCGATGCAGCCGATCTTGGCAACGTGACACTGGATGGTGTTACCATAGATCCTGCGTTATTTCAGGATTTTCCGGGTTGTGCGGCTCAGTTGTGGGTTGGATTTGAAATCACAGCAGGTAGCCACTTGCTTGACGCTCCCGGGGGCGGTGTTACGGGATATGTGTATGGAAATGGCGATGCGGAGAGTTATGCCTATTCAGTAGGATCGTTTAGTCCCGTTCCTCCCATTATCATCGACGAGGCGATTTGCTCCAATGATGCCGTTATTTTGGAAATTGCAGGTAATTTCTCCAATCCCTATTGGTACAATTATACCGATCCCGAAACAATCCTTTTAGAAGGCTATCAATACGAAGTTCCATTTCCAATTGAGAATGGAATATATGTTGGAGTGGGAAGTGAATTCGTATCCGGCTGTGAAGAGTCTTTTTACTTCTCAGTAGAAGTTCCTGAGCCACCAGCGATTAATGTTTTTCCGGGAAATACCTCGATCTGCCAGTACGAAAGCGTGCAACTCGGAGTGAATGCGCTTCCTTCTTCGGCGGTTTACACTTATCAGTGGACGCCATCAAGCGGTCTCGATAACCCATCGAGCGCTAATCCGGTGGCTACGCCCTTGCAATCGACTACATACTCGGTGCTCGTCTCGACTCCCACTGGTTGTGCATTCAATACCGGAAGCTTGGCTATTACAGTGGTAGATGGAGATGTCACACAGTTTAGCGCGATACCGGAAGAAGCTTTGTTTTGCGTGGGTGATGCGGTGGAAATCAGCGTTATGACCGAGGCAGAAGTGTGGTCAGATGATTTCGATCCCGGTGTATCCTGGGGCGATTGGGCGGACGTCAACAATGGCTCGGAAAGCAATGTATGTGGAGTAGTTTCCGGAAACGCACTGTACTTCAACGGCACCGGAGATCGCAGCGCTACCACTTTACCTATTGATTGCATAGATGGAGGAACGATATATTTCTCTTTGAAAATAGCTAACGGAATTGCACCATGTGATAACGCCGAACCCGGTGATAATGTGGTGCTCGAATACTCCACTAATGGAGTCAACTTCACACTGATTCAAACGTATTTTGAATCGTCATACCCTGATTTTGTTTCAATAGCAGAAACTATTCCAGCTGCTGCGCAGTCGGCAACAACTCGTTTCCGCTGGAGACAGCTAGGTGCTTTTGTAAATGGTCAGGATAATTGGGTGTTGGATAATACCTACATCGGCGTGGTTCGCACAGAGGATTTCGCCTACACCTGGACACCCTCTTCCGGATTAAATCTAGATGATGCCGCGCAAGTATTGGCATCTCCGTCGCTTACCACCATGTATTACGTGGAAATGACCGATCCTCAGAATGGATGTTCGTACATCGATTCTGTCAATGTAATCGTGGGACAACCTTTCGAACTTGAACTCAGTGAAGACGTAGCTCTGTGCGATATTCAGGGAGTGCAATTGGAAGCCATACCTGACTCAGGAGTTCTGTCGTCATATACGTTTGCCTGGACACCTAATGTGGCGATTACTGGTGCACTCACCCCTACACCTACGGTTACTCCGATTGTCACTACAACCTATACAGTAGTGGTGACCTCAGAGGAGGGATGTGTGCAGGAAGCAGAAGTGGAAGTGACGGTAAACACGTTGCTTGATCTTGACGCTGCCATCAGCGATGATGCTATTTGTGCAGGAGATGAAATTACGTTGAGTGCGTTGGTAGCAGGCAACGGTGCAGACATTACCTACGCATGGTCGCCATCGGCCGAAATAGCCAATCCAAATGCAGCAAGCACGACAGCTACTCCAACTTCTTCAACCACGTTTACAGTTGTGGCCATTCACGAGCCTTCTGGTTGCGAGTTAACAGAGACTGTTTCAGTTACAGTGCAGCCGTCTTTTATAGTGGATGCCCAGCCAGATGAAATTGTAAATTGCACCACACTTGGGCTTCCGATCACTACAAGTACAAATTACCTCGGTGTGCTGACGTGGTCATGGTCGCCCGCTCTAATGGTAAGCGCGCCCAACCAGCAGAACGTGACACTGACGCAGAATGCATCCACTACTCTGACTGTTACAGCTACTACCACTGCGGGCTGCACAGTAACAGACACCGTGGAAGTGACGCATGTGGTCGAAACCACTGACCTTGGTCCGGATATCGACATGTGTGATGATGAGTCAGCCATTTTAAATACTGGATGGCCCGCAGACTACACGTTCGTATGGAGCAATTCAGATTCAGGTCCTGCTATTACGGTCAATCAATCAGGAATTTATAGCGTAGTGGTGACAAGTCCTCTCGGATGTGTTTCCTCTGATGAGGTAGAAATTAATGTCTTTAGCTACCCGGAAGTAGAATTAGGTCCTGCGCGAGCTTTTTGTGAGGGCGAAACTCACACCATCGTTCCGGTGGACGTGTTACCAGGCTTCACTTATGTATGGTCCAACGGAGAAGCCACTTCAGAGATCGAGGTCACTGAATCCGACTTTTATGAAGTTACTATTAGCAATGGTTTTTGCGAAACCACTGATGGAGTGAACATTATTTTCAATCCAGAACCTGTGCGGCCATTTGCTGAAGAGACTGAGTTTTGCTTTGGATTTCCACCTTACATTTTGGAGTTGGATGCATCAAATCCAGGATACACATACCTCTGGTCTACGGGTTCTACAGGTCAAGTGATTCAAGCTCCAGGCCCTGGTTTCGTTAATGTATTGATCAGTTCTGATTTCGGCTGTCAGGCCGTTTATGGAATTTTAATAGAGGAGCAATGTCCGGGCAGCATCTACATTCCAAATGCCTTCTCACCGGATGGTGATGGCATCAATGAAGTGTGGTTTGTGAAAGGAGAAAACATTATCGCGTACGAAGTACAGATATGGAACCGTTGGGGCGAGTTGTTTTTCGAAAGCACCGACATCAATCGCCCATGGCTCGGACAGCGTCGGAACGGCACGCATTTCGCCGAGCCTGGCGTTTACGCCTATCGCGTGGCTGTTCGTTTCCTGGACGAGAATGGTGCGCTTTCAGAACAAGTGGAGTTTGACGGACACGTCACGCTCGTGCGTTAATTGTACATCCTTCGCAAGCTCTCTTCGTTTTGAAAAACTCTCGAAGAGTTTTCGATTATTCGTTGATTTCAATAAATCGCTTCACGTCGCGGAGCGTTCCAAATACAACGAGTGTATCGCTTTCGTAGATCACTGTTTCTGATTTAGGGACACCGATAATGTGTTCTTCGGTGTTCATTTCACCCTCTTCGTTTTCGCCGGTTTCGTATCGGCGTTTTAAAGTCACCAGCGTGAGTCCGTATTTATCGCGAAGGTTGATGTCCTCCAGAGTGCGGTTTACGATGCCTTTCGGACATTTGATTTCTGCAATTTCGTAGCCATCAGGGAGACGCAGAAATCCGGTGATGCTTGGATTGATTAGCTTTTCTGCGATGATTCCAGCCACCTCGCTTTCAGGAGAAAGAACCTCTTCTACACCAATTTTTTCGAGAATGCGTCGCTGTGTTTCGCCACTGGCACGCGCAATCACACGCTTTACTTCTAGGTCGATGAGGTTGATTGCCGTAAGTACCGTCGCTTCAAAGTTTTCACCAATGGCGATAATTACCGCATCCATGTCTTCGATCTTGTTCGCACGCAATGCCCGCTTATCGGTAGAGTCAAGTGAAACGGCCAGCGACACAACATCTTTCACCTCTTCAATCTTTTCATCGCTCACATCGAATGCAAATACTTCTGCACCTTGGGCAGCAAGACGAGCACAGATTTCTCTTCCATAACGTCCGGCGCCTATCACAGCGAATTTTTTTAGTGGCATAATAACTCAGAGAATGGTTTGGAAGATTTTGCCAAAGCTAATGATGTCTGTGTATGAATTGTACAAAGGCACAGGCGCCATGCGAATCACGTTAGGCTCACGCCAGTCGACAATAATGCCATTTTTCGCTAGTTTCCGGACGATGGACCGATCGTATCCGGGTACGACGATGCTGAGCTGACAGCCACGCGCCGAGGGATCTGTCGGTGTGATGATTTCCATTTGCACATCCGATAATTTACTCACCTCGTGAATCACGAATTCAAGGAAGGAAGTGAGCTTTTCCGACTTTTCCCGAAGCGCCTCTATGCCAGCGCCTTTGAAAAGATCGAGCGCAACTTTGTGGGCCGCCATGCTGAGAATCGGGGCATTGCTTAGTTGCCAGGCCTCGGCAGATGGAATCGGATCGAAACCCGGTGCCATTTGAAAACGGGTTTCTTTATTATGTCCCCACCAACCCGCTAGTCGCACAAGTTCGCGGTTGTGATGATGGCGCTCATGCACAAATGCACCCGCTACTCCGCCGGGCCCGCTGTTGAGGTATTTATAACTGCACCAACATGCAAAGTCTACTCCCCAGTCGTGCAATTTCACAGGCACGTTGCCGGCGGCATGTGCCAGATCAAATCCACAGGTCGCTCCAACTTGGTGCGAGGCCTGAGTGATTGCAGAGAGATCAAAATATTGTCCGGTGAAATAATTCACTCCGCCAAAGCAGACGCACGCCAATTCATCGCCCAGTTCGTGGATTTTTGCTACGATGTCTTCTGTTCTCAGATTCCACTCACTATCGCGCGGCTGCATTTCTACGAGCACTTCATTGGGTAGAAAGTTGTGCAGGCGTGCCTGTGACTCGAAGGCGTAGTGGTCCGAGGGAAAAGGTTTGTATTCGAAGAGTATTTTTTTGCGCTTGCCCTCTGGCCGGTAAAACGAGATCAGCAACAAGTGAAGATTAACAGTAAGCTGATTCATCACAACCACCTCAGAAGGCTTGGCACCTACAATTGCTGCAGACGTCTCGGTGAGTATTTCATGGTATGAATACCAAGGACGACGTGCGTGAAAATGGCCTTCAACGCCCCATTTGGCCCAATCCTCTAATTCGGAGAGTACCGATTCGCGCGTGCCTTTAGGTTGAAGCCCTAGGCTATTCCCGGTAAAATAGAGCACGTCTTTTCCTTCGTGAGCAGGAAAGAAAAATTCATTTCTGAACGAGCGAAGCGGATCAGCATCATCCAGTTGTTGCGCAAAGGCGTGAGAGTATTCAAAAGTCATGATTAGCGCAATATTCGGTGTTTTTTGCCAATCGGGAACGATGAACCTATGAGAAGTTGGAACTGTTGTGATGTGTTCTACACAACTACTTTTGCCGAATGAATAGATCCAAGTCAGAAGCACTTTTTGCCAAAGCACTTACACTTTTCCCTGGTGGGGTGAATTCACCTGTCCGCGCTTTCAAGGCAGTGGGTGGCACTCCGCTCTTTATTGCGCGTGGCGAAGGTCCGTGGATATGGGATGAAGATGGCAATAAGTTCTTGGACTTTTGTACGTCGTGGGGTCCGCTTATTCATGGTCACGCAAATCCGCATGTGGTCAAGGCTGTTCAGGAAACGGTGGCCAAAGGCAGCAGTTTTGGTGCACCTACAAAGTTGGAAAATGAACTGGGTGAGCTCATATTGAGCAATCACAAATACGTTGAAATGATTCGTTTTGTGAGCAGTGGAACCGAAGCAGCGATGAGCGCCATTCGTCTGGCGCGCGGATACACCGGAAGAGATAAGATCATCAAATTCGAAGGCTGCTATCACGGTCATGTGGACAGTTTGCTTGTGAAAGCGGGTAGCGGGCTTGCCACTCTTGGCATATCAAGTTCTGCGGGTGTGCCTGAATCGTACGCCAGGGAAACGATTGTGCTGCCGCTCAACGATATGGAGGCGATGGAAAGAGCAGTGAGAGAGTACAAGGGTCAAATTGCAGTGGTTGCGATCGAACCGATTCCTGCGAACAATGGACTGCTTTTGCAGGACGGACATTTTCTTCGTTTTCTCCGTGAAATATGCACGCGAGAAGGAATTGTGCTGCTCTTCGACGAAGTAATCTCAGGCTTTCGTGTGGGCTTTCAGGGTGCGGCAGGATATTATGGAATTCAACCGGATGTAATTGCATTTGGAAAAATAATAGGCGGCGGCTTGCCGGTTGGAGCCTATGCTGCGAGTCGTGAGATCATGGCCATGGTAGCGCCTGTTGGCCCTGTGTATCAAGCTGGTACCTTATCGGGAAATCCAGTGGCCATGGCGGCTGGAATAGCTCAATTGATGGAATGCCTTCGTCCGGGTTTCTATGAAGAATTGCAAGAGAAAACTGATTTCTTCGTCAATTCAATTGTGCAGCACACGCGAGCGAAAGGTTATCCCTTTCGGATGTTTAGCATTGGGTCGATCTTTTGGTTGTCTTTTTCTGCAGCCGAGCATATGCGCAGCGCTAGTGCAATCGATCCATCCGGAATGAACTTGTTTGCACCTTTGCATGCAGCCTTGCTCGAGCGTGGTATTTATCTCGGACCAAGTGGCTACGAGGTTGGTTTTATTTCTTCTGCCCATCGAATGGAAGATTTGGAATGGGCTGCCGACAATTTTATATCGGCTCTCGATGAAGTCTACGAGAAGGCAATGAGCAAAGCGGAGTGAGCCACTATGGTGAGGTCGATGAACCATTCGTTGCGCCACTTTTTTTCACGATTTATAAGAAAAGTGAGAAGAAGGACAGGGAAGAAGTGAATACCAAAAACACCATTTTGCAATCCGAAGAGTACTTCGGATGTTGCCGCCAACACGAGAATAATCGCATAGTGTAGTTTGTTTCCAACCAGATTCACTATGGTGTGAATGCTTCCGCGATCGTCATCAGAATCTGCGATGTCGCTGAGCATTGAAAGGGCAAATACAAAAAGGAATCGCGCAGCGAAAATGAACGGCAGTCCCTGGTCGTTGGCCGCATCGATGAGCGCCCAAGGAACGCAGGTGAAAGTGGTCCAACAAAATGCAATGGCAGTATTTTTTAGTACGAGGATCGCACGAAGTTGAAAGGGCATTTTTCTTCGACTAAAAATTTCCGGGTGATAGCCCACAAAGAGAACCATAGCCAAGGGAATGGCTAGATAGATCAAGCCTTTGTCATGAAATGATACCATCACAGGCTGATAGCCGGAAAGCAGCGAGGCGAGATAACCCAAAAGCGCAGCCAGAATAAAAATGGAGATGCCACGAATGGCTCGGACAGGAGGGCGCAAAACACTGTAGGCTGCAATTGCGGCGATCGTAGCCGGAATAACCATCACCCACCAGAGGGGTAGTTTGGCAAGAAAAAAGGTAGAAGTAAAAAGCGCTCCAGCGGCGATTCCATTCGTGAGGTTAGCGGTGGCTTGTGCTCTGGCTGAGGCCATTCTAATTTATTTCACGATGTAATAAAGAATCAACGCGGCAGCCGATCCCGCATAGCCTCCGCTTAAAGCTGCCAACATCTTTCTGGAGCGAGCCGGCGGCTCAAAACCCGCTGCGTATAGCTCGTTGTACTTGTAGTTTTTATTGGTCATGTACTTCTCCCGAATGTGAATTTTCGGGGCAAGCTGAAAAATCGTGTAGATCATGGGCGGTCCGATGGCCGTGAGCAATCCATCGCCTCCCAGCGCTGCTGCGGCGCCACAGATCACAAATCCGACAACTGCAGTTGGCAGAGCTTTGAAATTGTTTCTCCCGTCATACTGACCCGCCATGTACATAAGCATCTGATCCTCGGTGTAGATATCACCGAATAGACTATCCTGCACGTAGAGGATTAGCTCCGCGTTGTTTTCAAGTGTGTAGCTGAAAACATCACTTTTGTGCACTTCGCGTTTCTTGACCTTTCCGTTCTTTTTGGTAGTCTCGAAGATGATCACCGTGCTGGCTTCGTCGGTAATGTTGCACAACACTTCGGCTCCATTCATAAGCAACAATTTGTCCTGACTGAATACAGGGGAGCGGATTAGCAGCAGAGCAATGAGGAGGGAGAATGACTTCATAGGCAGTGCTCAAAGATAGTGCGTGAAATCGGCATCAGTGAACGGGCAGCGCAAGTGCAGCAACTGAAATGCCAATTCCCCGGATGGAGGATAGCGCATGGCAGCACGCTTCAATCGTTGCGCCGGTAGTGATCACGTCATCGATGAGTAGGATGTGCTGGTGCTCTAGCTCTTCAGAATGGTTTATCGCAAAAATCGAATCCATGTTCGTCCAGCGCTCAAATCGTGACTTGCGGGTTTGGGATTCACTGAAACTATCACGCACCAAGTGGCTGCGACTCCAAGGCACTCCCAATGATTCTTCCAACCCCTCGCATATCGCGTGGCATTGGTTGTACCCTCGTTGATGTTCTTTTTTGGGATGAAGTGGAATCGGGAGGATTCGGTCGAATGTCGACATGCGCTGGGAGCGCTGCAGATCTTGGCCGAATAATTTACCCAATACCACGCCCACTTGACGGTTGCCGTGATACTTGAGTTCATGGATCATATGATGGGTGATGCCAGACCGGGGCATGTGCAGAAAGGCGGTAGCAAATTGGATGTCAGCGCGCCCCCAGAAGAGACGTTCGATGCGATTATCTGGATAATCGTGAAGTCTGGTCTTCGGAAGCCGGATCAAGCAACGCGTGCAAATGGACTCCTCACCCCGCTGGAGAGGTGCGGTGCACCCACTGCAATACGAGGGGAAGAAGAGTGATCCGAAATCGTGGAAATAGTTGAGCACGGCCATAGTAGATTGGGTTTTAAGTTCCGAAGAAGCGACAGACCGTTGGATTGGGCAAGAAGGGGTTATGCGATATGCCACTAAAACAAACTACTTTTGCCGCCCATGCTGATCGAAGTACTCAAGTCTAAAATTCACCGGCTTTCTGTAACTGAAGCCGATCTGAATTACATCGGAAGTATTACACTTGATGTCGCTCTTATTGAGGCGGCCAACCTTATAGAAGGAGAGAAAGTGCAGGTACTCAATTGCAACAACGGAGAGCGATTCGAAACATACGTGATTACCGGAGAAAGAGATTCCGGAGTGGCTTGCCTCAACGGCCCCGCTGCCCGCAGGGTGCTGGTAGGTGATATAGTGATCGTATGCTCATATGCACATATCGAATTCAACGAGGCGAAGTCATTCAAGCCAACCATCATTTTCCCGGATACCGCCACCAACAGATTGAAAACCTAAATTCATTCGGTGAACGCTAACCTTCGAAAAACACTCGTGTACCTCTTCTTTCTGTCGCTTGCGGCGGTGATGATGTATTTCCTCTACCGCAAAGTGAGTTGGAAGGAGGATATTCTTCCCGGTTTGCAGACTGCCAACTGGTGGCTTGTGCTGCTGAGTTTTGCATTTGGCTACCTCGCAACAATTATCCGCGGATTGAGGTGGAATGTGATGTTGGAACCGATGGGGTATCACGCTAATAATTGGACGAACATCCATTCGGTTGCCTTCGGATACTGCATGAATAATCTCGTGCCCCGCTCAGGCGAATTAGCGCGTTGCACCTTGCTCAACAGGGCTGAAAAGATTCCTGTAGATAAGCTTATCGGAACAGTGATTCTCGAGCGCATCGTGGATGTTATCATGCTAGCCCTTATACTTTTTCTCGCTTTCATTTTGAATGCGGATGCGTTGAATAATTTGCTTACCAGTGGAAATGATCCGAATGCACCTGAGTCAGAAAAAAGTGCCATGGTGTGGTACATTCTGGGAGCGGGTTTGCTTGGTTTGTTCTTCGCAATCTGGATACTCCGCAAGTTTCGGCATGTGCCTTTTATTGTCAAGGTGAATTCCTTTCTCACCGGCATCTCGATCGGCTTGCGTTCGGTAGTGAAGCTTCAGCGCAAGCTCTTGTTTTTAGTGTACAGTGTTGGAATCTGGACCTGCTGGGTGCTAATGACCTTTTGTATCATGAAGGCCTTGGTAGCTACTCAGGCAATGGATTTTTCGGACACCATTTTCTTTATCGGAGCCGGGAGTTTGGGTATGATAGTGCCTACTCCGGGCGGAGCAGGAGCCTTTCACGGAATGTCTGAACTCGCCTTTGTGGCACTGGGATACGAGCGCAAGGCGGGTAAAGTTTTCGCATTGATTTCATGGTCCGGAAAGACCACTTTTGATATTCTTGTGGGAGCTTTTGGCTTTTTTATAGTAACGTCGCGTAAGATTATAATCAAATGATCTGCTCGAGTCTCGAACACCTAGAAGTAGCGGTTGCTGAATGGAAATCAGTGGGTGATCGAATTGTCTTCACCAATGGTGTTTTCGATATTCTTCATATTGGCCATGTGACGTATCTTGAAGAAGCGCGCCGCCGTGGCGATCGGCTGGTGGTGGGTGTCAACGATGATGAATCCGTGCGACGACTCAACAAAGCACCCGGTCGTCCGATCAATCCTGAGCATGCGCGCGCCGCAATAATCGGCGCACTGAGGTGCGTGGATGCCGCAATTTTGTTTGGCGAAGACACACCACTCTGGCTCATTGAGGCCATACAGCCGGATGTGCTGATCAAAGGCGGGGACTATGATCCGGAGGACAAAAATCCGAAATCCAAGACATTTATTGTCGGGTCAGATTTGGTGAAAAAGGCTGGTGGGCGCGTGGAAATAATCCAGCTTGTACCAGGCTTTTCTACCACTTCAATTGTAGGAAAAATAAAAGAAGACTGATTCGCTTAGTGAGGGGTGTCCATCAAGGTGATCTTCTTCTGCATATCTTCAATCTCACGCTCCGCATTTTTAATCTTTTTCTCAATTTCCTTGCGAAGTGATTCCGCACCTTTTCCAGTGAAAATACCCATGTTGTTTTCGTACTGGCGAATTTCGTTGCGAAGGCGTTCAATTTTTTCCCGAAGAAAATTGCGCTCTCTGCTGATTCCATTGGAGCCGCCATCGTTTCGTACATGCTGGATGCGTGAGCGGAACGCGCTCATCTCCTGTTCTTCACGACGCGCATTGAGTTGGCCGTATTTTTCATCCAGAAGCTTGTTGTAGCGATCCATTACTTCCTTGATCTGTTCTTTTGGAACAAATCCGATAGCATGCCAGCGCTCCGAAATTTGCTTTAGCAATGCGAGGTCTTCTGAGCGATTTCCCGTAAGAGGGGTCTGTTCGACCTCGTTGAGCAGTTCCAATTTCAACCGAAGGTTTTCTTCCTGTTGACCGGAGATTTCTCCGAAGTGTTCTTTTTTACGCTTGAAAAACACGTCGCAGGCAGATCGGAAGCGCTGCCAAAGTTTTTGTTCTTCGCGGGGATCTGAAGTGCCAGCAGTTTTCCACTGCTCCTGCAGTTTCTTAAACGACTCGGTGGCCGACTTCCAATCAGAACTTTCCTGCAGCACTTTGGCCTGTTCGATCAAGGCCTCTTTTTTATCCTTATTTTCTTTATAAGCAGAGCGGCGGGTTTCATTGAATTCTTTCCGCTTGGAAAAGAACAAATCACAGAGTCCGCGGAACTCTTGCCACACTTCTTCATTCTCTTTCTTACGCGCCCATCCTGTTGTTTTCCAGTCTTCCTGAAGTTTTAGAACCTCATCGGTCCAACGATTCCAAGTAGAAATCTGCATGAATTCCAACGCGAGGATCTCTTTCATTTTGTCCACCAATGCCTTCTTCTTGTTCAGGCTTTCCTCACTGTGTGAATGAAGCTCGTCGTAGTGGGCTTGAATGCGGGTCTGCGCATCGCGGATGATGCCAAAGAATGAATCTCCGAGCTCTTTGAATGTTTCGCGGGGCGATGGTCCCACATTCAGCCATTCACGTTGGAGCTTTCGCGCCATCACTTCAAGGTCGTTAATCTGCTCAATCTCAGAAAGTTTTTTAGCCTCTTCAATGAGCTCGTCTTTCATCTTCAAGTTGATCTTGAGATCATGCTCCTGAAGTTCTTTATAGATTTTTATTTGATAGAAAAAATCCTGATTCAGTTTGTGCCATTTCTCCTGAATCTCATGGTATTTGTCACCGGGCATATCGCCAATGGTGTCCCAACGCTCCTTTAAGTCCTTGTGTATGGCAAAGGCTTTACCGATGTTTTCCTCGGTTTTAAGCGCTTCAAATTCCGACAGAATAATCATTCGGAGCTGGAGGTTATGCTGGCGTTCGGCGGCCAGTTTTTTTCCATGCTCTTCAATGCGATCCTCATATTTCTTGAGGAGTTCCTGGAATTTCTCTTCCAATTCATGAGGGATGTAAGAAAATTCCTCACCCTCTTCCTTGTTTTCGCGCGCTTTGAATTCTTCCAGTTGAACCTGGCGTTCCTTCGCGGTTTCGGCTTTCCAGTCGTTACGGATGTCGCGAACAGCTTCGCGCACAGACATCACATCTTCTGAGTCCAGAAGTGTAGTTAGTTTTTCAATCAGTTGATGCTTCATTCAGAAATGGTCCGGTTTCCCGGCGTTAGATAGCAAAGATAAATACATCGACCTGTTCGCAAAGTATGTCGGCGAAAAGGAAAATCAGTTGGGTGGTTACTTTTTGTCAGTGCCCATTGTTCTGATTCCATATTTCCACATGATAATCAACGCAATAGCTATGAAAACCGCGCTTCCGAGGTAAGCCCGGGTCACGTTTTCACCCTCAGAAAAGTAGGGCAAGCCGAAAAGGAGCAGACAAAAGAAGCGAAGCAAGATATTGGCTGCATTAAATAGGCTTTCGGATCGCCCGATCACGTCATTGTCCACATTCGACAACAGGTAGGTCAATCGGAGCACACGAATTCCCGCGTTGGAAAGGCCTACTAAAAACTGGAACAGAAATATAAATCCATACCAGTGCGTGGCAGAGATCATAATAAAGATGGCAATGGCAAGCAGCATGATCACCAAAACCGCACGCTCTGACATGACTTTCCGGAATATTCGTCGAACGGCAAGACCTGAAATCAGCGCACCGACGGAGTATAGAATTTCAGCTATGGCATAAACTTCTGCTCCTTCCTTCAGGTAATTGTCGATGTATAAATTGACCAGATAAAATCCATGAATAATGGTAACGACAAACACGGCATGGCTGGTGATGCCAAATACCAGCAACTTCGGATGTCCGCGCAGGTAGAGCCATCCAGAAGACAATCGCTTCATCACAGTTCCTTTTTCGATCACGCGGATTACATCCGGGGTGTAATAGATATGCGAAATGATCAAGAAAGCCAAAGCGTATGTGATCGCATCAAGCAGAAAAATTTCATGAAGTGTCCATGGTTCAATATGAAGCCCGAGGCTTTCGCGAAGTCCTAGTCCGCCGAGACCTGAATCTGGAAGCAATACAATCGACACCACCCCGGAAAGAATGATGGTAGCCTGATTCTGTACCTCGATCAGCGAGCTGAAACGCCCATAACTTTCTTTTCCGATGACCTCCTGTCCGAGCGCATAGAGATTTGGGAAATGTACCTGAAAGGAAAAAATGGCAAAGGCAAGCACGAGTACGATAATCAGCGGAGAGAGTTCGCCCTGCACAAATCCCCATGCGGATGCACTGCCGAGCACAACAAATCCGATCAGGTTGAGGGCCAGAAAGAGGGTTTTCCTGTTGTAACGGTCGATCAGGGTGCCGCTGAATAAACTGAGAAATAGAGTGAAAAAAGTAATCCATTGAAAGGCCTGCACAAAGTAGGACTCCATGTTCAGGACTGATGCGAAATACCAGGGAATGGCAATAAGTGAAATACCTTGAGCGAAGCCGCTGATCGCATTGGCTGCAAGCAAGCTGTAAACGGCATGTTGGTTTTTCACGCGGCGAAGTTAGATCAGTCGATGCCGTAGAAAGAGATTCCTGCCCCGTGAACTTATTCTAATTTCGCCTCACTGATTGGTCAGTATCAGATTTGTTCCAATGTCTATTTATCCTAGAAAATTTTCGGTAGAGCTCACCCGCGACAGCATCCGACGATGGTGCAACCGGGGCGAGCGCGCTCATCAGGACGTGCGGCACAAGTTGCTGCGTTGGAATGTACCCACAGCGGAGCAGAATGAGTTGATTGTAGAGTTGATACAGGATAATCTTCTGAATGAAGAAAGATATGCATCTGCATTTGCATCCGATCACTTTCGGCTCAAACGCTGGGGACCCCGAAAAATTCAACATTCGCTAAAGGCTAAAGGCGTGTCAGAGCACAATATTCGCAAGGCATTGGAAAAATTGCCTCGGGAAGATTCGGGTCAACTGATTCTGGAAATTCTTCAGAAAATTACTCCGAGGTATTCAGGAATTCAACTCTGGCAGAAGAAACAGAAAGCCGGGAAATACCTGATGTCGCGCGGTTTCTCGGGTGATGAAATTTGGCCTGCAGTTGAACAGTATTTTCAGAAGAACAAATAGATACTTGGACGAATTGTCTGCCTAATTACTTGCCTGTTCCTACGATATCTTCATACGCGGCATACATGCTCAAATAATAAATGGGCAGTGTCAGAAACACTCCGATGAAGCATAGAATTACCCCCAATCCGGAAAGAAATCCTGCCACGAGCACCAGAGCAAGAAAAGGGAACCAGTTTTTTGTGATCACCTTTCTGCTGAGTTCCATGGCCTGCCAAAAATCACCGGTGTAAAACAGAATGAAGGGTATTGTAAAGGCATACGCTACCGCGAGGTAAATCCCGGGAAGGATGCAGAGAAACATTCCGCACATGATGAGCAATACTGAGACGATAGATCCTAAAATCAGCGGGCCTATTTTTTCTCTGAAGCCACCGAAAAAATCGTCGAAAGTGTATGATTCACCTTTTTTGATTTTATCGGCGACAAGGAAAAATCCGGCGTAGGCCGGAAATGCCAGAAAGGGAATGCTAGCGATAACTGACGCAATAAATCCGTACCCAAAGAATTTCAGTGGATCCTTTTGCAACACCTGAAAGGCAAAGTTGATGTAATCTCCAAGGCGAAATTCATAACCAGTGGCAGCTAGCTCTCCTGGATCTTTTTTGTGGCCAGTGTAGCCGGGGCTGTCGATTATTTCCATTTTAATTCGGGTAAATTGGGTGCTTGCCTTTCATGATCTGGTCAAATGCCGAAAAAATCCCAATCATGGCGATCGGATAGGTAACTAGGATTCCAACGCATAGGGCGATAATACCCAAGGTGGAACAAATGCTCAACAACCAGGTGAAGACCAAAAACCAGAACCAGTGGCCTTTTACAATGCGAAAGCTACTCTTGAGCGCTTCTGTTGCACTTGTAGAGTGTAGTGTGGCGAATGTCATAGCCAAGCATAGATTTACCCCCAAGTAGATTACACCTACAAATACCAGAATCAGCAGCCAAAGCAAATCAGGATTGCTGAACAAACCTGAAAGCGAATCCATGTCGAACTTACTTCCCGAGGAAAGGTCTAACGCGAGTTGCTCCAGCACTTGAACATTTGGTCCGGCTGCCAAAATAATGGGCACGGCAACGAAAAGCACAAGAGCTATCATGATGACCACAGTGAGCAAATAGGTGCCGAGAACACGTCCGTATGCTCCTCCGCGAAATCCATTGAAGAGATCGCCCACTTCGGGCTTTTCTCCGAGGCTCGCTTTATGCGACATAAGAACAAAGCCTGCGTAAAAGCCAGGGGTTAAGAATAGGCCGACAAAGGTCCCGATGAACGGAAGAATACCGCCCACAATTTGAATGGCAAACATGACTAAGGTAGCAAGCGCAAAGGCTCCTACATTGCCTTTGAGAATCTCTATGGCCTGATTAAAATAATCCCCAAATTCGAAGCGGTACCCGCGACGCGTTACTTCATCTACAGAGAGATAAGCATTTTCATTGAGTGCAGGCTGATCGATAATGTCCATACAAATTCTGGTTTAGGACGCCAAAGTAGAAAGATTTCGCGAAAGGTCAGTACCGTTCGTACTTTCGCTGCCACACAAAATTTCAGCAAATGGCCATCACATTGGATGCAATCGGAGAGCTGAATGAGCGCGTAGTCGCGCTCGGGAGGTACCTTTGACGTCGACTCTAAGATTTTACAGATCCGAGAGGACGAAAAATTAACACAGGATCCCGGATTTTGGGACAATCCTAAAAAAGCGGAAGCTACAATGCGCTCTATCCGGAGTCGCAAGGTGTGGACCGACTCATTCACTTACTGCAAAACTGCTGCGGAAGATCTTCAAGTGCTCTACGATTTCTATAAGGAAGGAGCAGCTTCTGAACAGGAAGTCGAGGATCAATATGATCTCGCGGCTCAGAAAATTAGCGATCTCGAATTCAAGAACATGCTTTCTGCGGAAGAAGACGGACTCAGTGCTGTGCTTCAAATTACGGCTGGTGCAGGCGGAACAGAGAGCTGCGATTGGGCGGGAATGCTGATGCGCATGTACATCATGTGGGGTCAGAAAAATGGATACACGGTCAAGGAACTCGACATGCAGGAAGGCGATGTGGCTGGGGTAAAACAGTGCACGCTGGAGTTCAATGGAGATTTTGCATTTGGAATGCTGAAGGGTGAAAATGGAGTGCATCGTCTGGTGCGCATTTCACCGTTCGATTCCAACGCACGTCGTCACACCTCGTTTGTAAGTGTCTACGTGTATCCACTCGTAGATGATACCATCGATATTCAAGTGAATCCCGCAGATATCACCTGGGATACCTTCCGCTCGGGGGGTGCAGGTGGACAGAACGTGAACAAGGTAGAAACGGGGGTTCGACTCCGCCACAAGCCTACTGGGATCATTATTGACAATACCGAAACGCGCTCGCAACTTCAGAATAAAGAGAAGGCGATGCAGTTGCTCAAATCACAGCTCTATGAAATGGAGTTGGACAAGCGAAATGCAGCACGCGAAGAAATTGAAGCCGAGAAAAAGAAAATTGAATGGGGCTCACAGATCCGAAACTACGTGATGCAACCGTATAAATTGGTCAAGGATGTGCGCACCGGCCATGAAACGAGCGATGTGGATGCCGTGATGAATGGCGATATCGGTGGGTTTTTAAAAGCTTTCCTGATGGCTCAGGGAAAAGCAGTAGTGGAATAAGATAATGATGTACCATCGGCGTGAGGCTGATGGGTGAGAATTTCTCAATGAAATTTGCGCTCAGTCAACCTCCAGCCTGAAAATTAGATACCATGAATTACCGTATTGAAAAGGACACTATGGGTGACGTGAAAGTACCCGCGGACAAGTATTGGGGAGCTCAAACCGAACGCTCAAGGAACAATTTTCGTATCGGACCGGAGGCATCGATGCCAAAGGAAATTATCCGTGCCTTTGCCGTTTTGAAGAAGGCTGCTGCGCACACCAATTGCGAATTGGGTGTTCTTCCAACTGAAAAGCGCGACGCCATTTCACAGGTGTGTGATGAGATTCTCGAGGGAAAATTAGATGACCAGTTTCCACTCGTAATCTGGCAAACAGGCTCGGGTACGCAGAGTAATATGAATGTGAACGAAGTAATTTCTAATCGCTCACACGTGCTGGCGGGAGGAAAATTGGGAGAAGGAGTGCCTGCCATCAATCCCAACGATGATGCGAACAAGAGTCAAAGTTCTAACGATACTTATCCCACCGCCATGCACATTGCGTGCTATGAAGCGGTAGTGAAAAAGACCATTCCTGGAGTAGAACAATTACGCAATACCCTTCGGAAGAAAAGTTCAGAGTTCATGGATGTGGTCAAGATCGGGCGAACTCACTTGATGGACGCCACACCGATTACGCTAGGCCAGGAATTGAGCGGTTACGTAGCTCAACTGGACCATGGTTTGCGCGCATTGAGAAATACACTGTCACATCTTTCAGAGCTAGCATTGGGTGGCACTGCGGTAGGCACCGGAATCAATACCCCTGCGGGATATTCGCCATTGGTGGCTCAAAAAATTGCAGAGTTCAGCGGTCTGCCATTCGTCACTGCGCCAAATAAATTCGAAGCGCTTGCGGCCCATGATGGTCTCGTAGAAGCGCATGGTGCTTTGAAGCAGTTGGCTGTTTCATTAAATAAAATAGCCAACGATATCCGCATGATGGCGAGCGGTCCACGCAGTGGAATCGGTGAAATAGTCATTCCTGAGAACGAACCCGGCTCGAGCATCATGCCCGGCAAGGTCAACCCGACTCAGTGCGAGGCCCTCACAATGGTTTGCGCGCAAGTGATGGGAAATGATGTGGCCATTACTGTTGGTGGTACACAAGGTCACTACGAGTTGAATGTATTCAAGCCAATGATGGCTTATAATTTCTTGCAAAGTGCAGAGCTCCTCGGTGATGCATGCGTTTCATTTGAAGAGCATTGCGCTGCAGGTATTGAGCCCAACCGGAGCCGCATCAAGGAATTGGTAGAGGCCTCTTTAATGCTAGTCACTGCGCTGAACACAAAAATTGGTTACTACAGGGCTGCGGAGATCGCGAAGGCGGCACACAAGAATGGAACCACGCTGAAAGAAGAAGCTGTGCGTTTGGGATATGTGACCCCCGAACAGTACGATGAATGGGTAGATCCGCGAAAGATGGTAGGCAATCTGGCTTGATCTGAGAATCACTCAGCTCTCCGTGGATAGCACTCGAAATTATCTTGAAATTGAAAGCGCGCGTCGTTGAAACGCGCGCTTTTTCGTAAATTCGAAATTCATTATTCCGTCATGAAAACACTCCTTTCTTTGACATTGGCTCTTCTATTGTCAGCAACGACGTTTGCACAAGGTGGCCTAAAATACGAGTTTCAATCAGCCTTTTTAAATAGCATCAAGGGTTTGGAAAATAGTGCTGCAAACCTGCACGGTTTCGATCGTTCCTTAATTGCCAAAATCGAGAGCCTCGGCGTTTTTGCACTTACTGCGGAAAAGGAATACCCATCGCTCGCGGATGCAGAAACGGCTCTTGCCAAGCTGACCGATGAGATTGCAACATTTCTTCCTGTCGGGGAGTTCAATTCTCGTCGGACCTATAGCGCAAATTATGCGGGTTCAATGAAGACGTTGTTTGAATTCAACTCTTCCAAAATGGCGGATCAGCAAAAGCGTCCAACAATCGAAATGGGTATTGTGGAGACTGGGTCCAATTTTACCTTGACACTCACCCTCTTCGAGCCCTATTTCAAGAATCAGTACAAGCCAGTAATGCCGTAGCTCTGCTGATGTGAATTACCCCTTTACAAATCTCTTCACTTGATCGGCCCAGCGATAGTGTAAGTCCCACTGCTCCAGTTCGCGCAATCCACTTGAAGAAAGGCTTGTGATGCAGGACGCTTAGAGTGCACAAGTTGGCTGGCTGAATTATAGATTTCTAAGCCAGAAGCAGCCTCATTGATTCCTTTGAGTTGAAGCTGAATGAGATCTTGCGCAGGGTTGGGATAAAGCGACAGTTCTTCTTGCGCTTCATTTTCCTGCACGGAAACGGAAGGCCCTATTCCAAGCCAAAATAAGGTATTACTTTCACCTCAGTACGCAGCCACGTTAAAGAGTGGATCGAGGGTGTAAAAGTGATAGGCTGTGCTGGATTCGTAATCGCCCTTTAACCGAGCCACATTGGTGTAAGTAACCCCTCCAAGCATAACAAGCGTTCCATATCCGTCCTAGGTCCAAGTGAGGTCGTTCAGAGAAGATTGTGATATATAGTGATCACTGAATGAAGCTCTAAAATTCATTGCTCACTCGAGCAATTTCTTCGTGTTTGCTGAGTAGTCATTGTCACCACCGGTAGAGGTAATTAGTGATGACCATTGGAGCACTTCCGTAGAGGTGCACTTAAACCCAATTCTCTCCTTTTTTCATTTTGATATCCTTGACAAACTGCTTGATTTTCTGCTCATCTTCCTTTTTGCAAACGAGCAATATATCTCCGGAATCCACCACAATAAATCCACTTAACCCGTGTAAAACAGCTAGCTTGTCGCCAGGCATCTTGACGACGTTATTGGCGCAGTTGTAGAGCATTACATTTTTTCCGACTACTCCATTCCGATGTTCATCATGGGCCAGATGAGAATGCAGTGATCCCCATGTGCCGAGGTCGCTCCAGCCAAAATCGCCGAGTACGACGTTTACGTTTTTGGCTTTTTCCATGATACCATAGTCAATGGAAATGTTTTCAGATATACCGTAAGTATGATTGATGAATTCTTTCTCTTCAGGCGTAGCATAAAGTCCGGCCCCTTCCGAGAAGGCCTTGAACATATCCGGAAGATGAGTGCTGAAAGCGTGAAGAATCGACGAAAGCGACCAAATGAAAATGCCGGAATTCCAATAAAAGTCGCCGCTTTCGATAAAATCTTTGGCAAGCTCAATATCCGGTTTTTCGGTAAACGTTTTTACCCGCTTTATGCGCGGATCTTTCGGAGTTGTCTTGGTATCTGTCCATTGGATATAACCGTACCCTGTGTCCGGGCGTGTGGGTTTAATTCCCAAGGTTACCAAATTTCCGCTGTCTTTAGCCTGTGTCAGGCTGACTTCAATGACACTTCGAAACTCATCATTGTTCAGAATAAGGTGATCGCTCGGTGCAACAATTATTTGAGCATCTGTTTCCCGTTCCGCAATCCAGAACGACGCGAAGGCCACGCAGGGAGAGGTATTTCGCATGAAGGGTTCACACAGAATCTGAGTTGGATCTATCCCCGGAAGTTGTTCTTGCACCAGCGCACGATAGCGTTCATTGGTTACGATCAGAATATTTTCCTTCGGACAAACAGGAAGAAAGCGATCATAGGTCATTTGGAGCAGAGTCCGCCCAACGCCCAGAATATCATGGAACTGTTTTGGAAAGGAGGATCGACTCATTGGCCAGAATCGCGATCCGATTCCGCCAGCCATTATTACACAATAGTTTTTGCTATCCATTGAAGGTTTTTCGGTTGCCACGCGAAAATACAACCGATGCGTCCAACCAACCCGACTTAGAGGATAAGCGGCCTAGTGAAGGCGATCAAGAGCAGCCTTGAGGGCATCAATGGTCCCGCTCACATCATCCATAGAGGCAGTTCCTACCGACAGTCGGTACCATTTGCTATCGCGTGAAGAACCGAACGCATAGAAGGGAACAAGAGCTAGGTGAGCTTCCCCCAGTATGTAAGCCGTCGTATCTTCAGTTGTCTGAAGCAGTGTGCCATCCTCCGCCGTTTTTCCTGAAAGATCAATTCGTACTGTCAAATAGATGGCAGCCTGCGGAGCAATGGCTTCGACCGGATAACCGGCTTGTTTCAGTGAATTGATGCCCTCATAAAAGCCAGTAAGACGAGCATTGATTTCATTTCTGATCCAATTCAAATACCGATCTGTTGCCGCCTCATCTTTAAGGAATCGAGCTGTTGCAATTTGTTCCGGACGTGGAGCCCAAGCGCCCACGTGACCCAAAATGGATTTCATTTTATCTACCAAAAACGATGGTCCAAAGCACCAACCTACGCGCACTCCGGTAGCGGCCATGCTCTTCGAAATACCATCAATGTAAATGGTATATGGCCTCAGCTCAGGACGAAGCGAAACGGGATCCACGTGAGTGGTTTCGCCAAAAGTGAGCAAGTTGTAAATCTGATCGTACATGAGGTACAGCGGCTTCTCATCGGGCGAGCGCCGCTCATTCTCCTCAACAATTAGGTCACATATTTCAGCAAGCTGTTCTCTGCCAAATGTGGTTCCTGTCGGATTGAGAGGTGAGCACAGCGCGAGAAGCTGAGCTTCTTTAAGATAGGGAGCCAATGAGGCAGCAGTCGGCATGAAGTTATTCTCCGGAAAAGTTTCTACAAGAATCGCTTCAGCACCTGCAAGATGCGTGTAGTGATTGTTGTTCCATGAGGGCACTGGAAACAGCACCTTGTCGCCAGGATCAAGCACCGCAGTGTATAGCGCGTAGATCACAGGTCGAGCACCGCCGGCGATAAGGACTTCTTCAGGCGAATATTCCAGTCCTTGCGTCCGTTTAATAAGTTTGGATACTTGTACACGCAACTCGGGATAACCGTTTGCGACGGGATAGTTCGTAAATCCTTCTTCGTAGCAGTTGATGATTTCCTGCTTTAATTCAGTAGGTATTGGAAAAATAGCTGGGTCAAAATCACCAATTGTAAAATTGTAGACGTGCTCGCCACGATTGATGCGCTCGCGGATCTCATTTCCCAATTTGATGATTTCAGAACCAATAAGGTTTTCAGCCATGCGCGACACGCGCTGACCAGGTTTTGTGATGGTAGATGTGATGTTGGTCATTGTCGCGCTCCATCGTGAATTAGAATGGTAGTGGGCAAAAGTAGCATTTTTCGCCACTCTACAACGCTGATGCCGGTCATTCTGCGGAGGGCGGGTCTGAGTGGTTCTGAACTAAATTGGCGCCATGGAACCAGCGGACTTCAATTTGGACGAATTTATTCTAGCCTACCTAAGAGAGGATGTGGGCGACGGTGATCACACCTCACTGGCCACCATTCCCGCTGATGACATAGGGAAGGCCCGGCTGTTGGTGAAGGATCATGGCATTATTGCAGGAGCTGAAATCGCCCGCAGAGTTTTTGAGTTGGTGGATGCCAGACTTCACTTGACTCCGTTAATGAATGACGGCAGTCGGATTCAACCCGGCGATGTGGTATTCACGGTGCAAGGCCCATCTCAAAGCATCACCACGGCGGAACGATTGGTGCTAAACATCCTCCAGCGAATGAGCGGGATTGCCACCAAGACAAATTACATGGTGGGATTGCTTAAAGGAACCAACTGTCAGTTGCTCGATACCCGCAAAACCACCCCGGGATTCAGGTACTTTGAAAAACGTGCGGTCAAGATAGGCGGTGGCGTAAACCACCGCTTTGGATTGTATGACATGATTATGGTCAAGGATAATCATGTGGACTTCGCGGGGGGAGTTGCGTCCGCTCTTCAAATGGTGCGCAAGTATCTCGAGCACACAGGAAAATCGCTCAGAGTAGAAGTGGAAGCACGCAACCTTGAGGAGGTAAAGGAGATACTTGATGATGGTCTGGCATTCCGAATACTGCTGGATAATTTTTCTCCTCCCGCATTGGTCGAGGCAGTAGCCCTAATTGGTGAACGAATGGAAACCGAAGCGTCTGGAGGGATTACCGAAATGAATATTCGGGAATATGCTGAAACAGGTGTCGACTACATTTCAGTGGGCGCTCTTACGCATCAGATAAAAAGTCTGGATCTCAGTTTGAAGGCAATTAAATAAATTTGCAAAGTTCATCCGGGATGAGAAGTAGGTGGGTCTATAAAATTGGCAGGTGGCGAATCGTTCGAGAAATCGTTCGTTTTTTGCGTAATATTAAGCCTCAAGGATTTCAAGGCCTTTCTCTGTGGTTCGTATCCCGATTTTTTATGGAGGCTATTTGGAAAGGGGCTATTCCCACCCGCGCAGCAGCCATTTCCTTTCGCTTGTTTTTGGCTTTTTTCCCGGGCATCATCATGCTGCTTACCTTGATTCCGTATATCCCTGTTCCGAATTTTCAAGAAGAACTCCTGCTGACTATCAGCGAGTTTTTCCCCGGTGAAACGTTCACCCTTTTTGAAGCTACGCTGGATGACTTGATCAACAAACGCCATAGTACGTTGCTTTCTGTAGGTTTTATTTTGACACTGTATTATGCCTCCAGTAGCATTAATGCCATCCTACTCGGCTTCAGCGAGAGTCTGCATATGGAGGATAAGGATAGCCCGCTGCTCCTGAGAATCGCTAGTCTTGTTTTGATTTTCGTCTTAGGCTTGATTATGATTCTTGCTGTGTCGCTATTGGTCTTCAGTGGAGCGGCGTTCGACTATTTACTGCACAAAGGAATTCTGGCAGACAGAAGCGCCATTCCATTTTTGAATTTTGCGAAATGGTTTATCTCAGTATTTTTGGTATACACAGTGATCACAACATTATATAATGTGGGGGCAAGTGCGCGTCGTCGAAAGAAATGGAAGTTTTTAAATGCAGGAGCAACATTCGGAACAATTTTCTTCATCATAGCCTCCCTCGGCTTTGCTTACTTCGTCAATCACTTTGCAACCTACAACAAGCTCTATGGATCACTTGGAACACTTCTGCTGCTTCTGATTTGGCTCAATTTCAACTGCATGATTCTGCTCGTTGGGTTTGAGCTAAATGCGAGTATCAGCAAGGCTAAGAAAAGCGTGAATGAACGAAATGAATCACGGCGCCGTCGAGTAGCAAATAGACCAGCCTCAGTTATTCCCTTGGAGTAGTTGATTGAACTGATCTGCCAGATTTCGAGTGAGTTCCTTTCGGGAATACTTCATCGCCCGAGAATGGGCATTCGATTCAAGCTTAAACTTTTTTTCATAAACATCCAGCAGATATTTCTTCATTGCTGTGGCGTCATCAAACGCAATCATTCGACCTACGCCTGTATCGTTGATTACTCGCGCACAATCACTGGTCACGGAGCCAATGCCCAACACAGGTATTTCACAGGCGACATATTCAAATATTTTTCCGGTGACCCGCCCCTCCTCATTTGCATTTTGATTGAGAATGACCGTGAGTACGGAAGCACTTTTCATTCTTTGAAGCGCTTCGTCGTGCTTCATGTATGGTACATATTCAATTGAGTCGCGGAAGGCCGTTTTCTGAGCAGCCTCTAGGACTGAAATATCGGTAGGGCCAATCAATTCAAGTTTCAGATCCCGGGCGAATGAAGCATTCTCGCGCACCATTTCATCGAGAACATTCCACAAAGTGCGCGGATTGCGATCTTCTCCGAATGTGCCATAGTGGCCAATAACAAATGAAGAGGATGCAGTCGCAGTCAATTGGGTAAAATCGGTATGATCAAAACCATTCGTTATTACTCCAACTGTTCGGCCGCGAATCTTCTCGTATTCGGCGGAGAGGTGCCAACTTACGGTGACCACTGCATTGGCATCGCACAACACCTTTCGCTCCAATCGGGCATGAAGAGATCGCGCCGTTGGAGTCATTTTAAATTTCTCCACATTGTCCATGTTCACCCAAGGATCTCTAAAGTCGGCGAGCCAAGGAATTCCGGTGAGTTTGCAAAGTTTACGTGCAATAAGGTGCATGCTGTGCGGAGGTCCAGTCGATACAATTACATCAACTGGATTCGCTTCAAGCCATCGCTGGAGAAAGTCCACGGAAGGGCTCACCCAAAACCTCCTGGCATCTGGTATGATCATATTTCCACGAACCCACTGAGCAATTTTTGTGGTCAGACCTTCCTTTTTTTTATGTCGGATGAATCCGGCAGAAACGCCTTTGTCACCTCCCGATGCCAGTGATCGAAACGCTCGATACGGTTCCCAGATGGGGTGTCGCACTACCATTGCTTCTTCAGGCACTTCGGAGAGTAGCGATTCATCGAGCACAGGATAGTCCGCATTCTCGGGTGTGAAAATGATTGGCGTATAACCGAATTGCGGCAGGTACTTGGCAAACTTCAGCCAGCGCTGCACACCACCGCCGCCTGCAGGTGGCCAGTAGTAAGTGATGATGAGTACTCGTTTGTTCATACCGGACCGCAAAATTCGCAATACCTGGAGTTTGAATTGTGCTCAAACTGATCGGAATCATAAATGCTTTTCAAAAAGAGAACGAGTTGCTCTTCGAAAAGATTTTTCCAATCGGGAAATGCACTCTTCAATGCCTCCATGGAATGATAACCTTCTGATACCGCTCTCAAACTCAAAAGCGCTGCGTCCGTTCGCGCTGGATCATGTCCGGCCGAACAATACATATACGCATAGGAAAGAATTTGAATCAGTTTTTCCTTGTTTTCAGTGAACCATTCGTCAGGTGACTTTCCCGCGGATACATTGGATGATTTCACGCTTCCTGTTTTGTAATCGATGATTCTTACATGATCATCAATTTCATCCACGCGATCTGCCTTTCCCCGCATTCGAATTTCTACAGGCCAATTGTAGCTCGAGGCTGGGAGCTCGGCGGAAAGTACTTCTTCAACGCTGTGAATTCTGTGGATAGCCCCGCGGTCAATGAGGTTCTTGTGCTCTTCAATTTCAAAATCGATCAAGCGAAGAATCATATCCCGCATGATCTCGAGTTGAATCCGATTGAATCCAAATTCGTGTTGGTGTCCGGGATGTTTTTCAGTCAATACATTCCCGATTCGGGTGTCCACCGATTCACGAAATTGTTGCCAATCGGTCGTTTCAGGGAATCCACCGACGAATTCGGACAAAAAGCGCTCCATGACCTGATGCACGGTATCTCCAAAAGTGGCTTCGCTCATTTGTTCTTCGAGCTCCTCAAGCTCACGAATGCCAAGGATATACTTGTAGTAGAAATCAAGAGGACATCGCAGGTAGGCGCCTATTGCAGAAGGCGATATGCCTGACTTCATCCATTCGAGCAATCGGGTTCTGCTGAATTCAGTTTGAGGAAATGCGTTGTGATGAGCCGCCTTTTGTGGAGACGGCGACACAATCCTGTCGCGAGTGATGTGCGCTCTGGGAGCGAGCTTCGGAAGCTCAAGTTCGAGTTGGGTGATATATCTGCTTTGTTCTGATCCTTTCAAATCAGCGATGATAGATGCAAAGTAGAGATCCACCTGCGAGGCTCGTTGGATAAGCCGATAGAAGGTATACGAATAGGTAGAATCCCGATCAGACGGGAGCGGCAATCCATGAAACTGCCGTAGATCAAATGGAATCAAACTTTGATAATGACCACCTCCTGGGAGTTGATCTTCGTTTGCTCCGATTACGATCACATGATCAAAGTCTATAGCACGTGTTTCCACCATGCTAAGCACCTGCATCCCCGCCAGCGGCTCACCGCCGTAAGCGATGGTTTCGCTGCCGATAAGCTGCTGAAATACGGCATTCAGAGAGGCGATATCCCGAAGAAAGGAATGTGTCTGCACATAAGCCTGAACATCCTGAAGAATTTTATGCAGCTTGTGAGCGACTTCCCGCTGCAGCGGATTTTTTGCACTTTGGTCAAAAATAAAGTTGATCAGAGTGATAGCTTCACCTACAAATTGAGAGGCTGAAAGTGGCGCAGTGAGCCAGGATATACTAAACGAAGAGGCACCGGGAAATGCAACGTTGAATTCAGTGATGTCCGTAGGCCGAAGGTATATTTTGATCCCCTTCGTGATCCAGTCTCGACATTTTTGAGAACTTTCTCCGGTGAGAATTTCCCACAGTGGACTGGAAAGCAGCCGCATGAAATGGATATGATATACTCCGTGGGAGCTTTCTCTTGAAAGTTGTCTGTGATACAACAGCAAATCGTGTATCAATCGAAACAATGGATCATTCCTGAGAGGCATTCCCATCGCTACATTCACCGTACAAGGAAGTTCGGGGAGTCCGCGAAGAAGCGTGTGCACAAGGCTGTCATCTGTCACCACCACCACGCTGCGCTCAAGCTGCTCTTTCGTCATCGCGGCTAAACGATTATGTGCTGCCCAAACCTGCCCAAAGGATGTAGTGCATTGATGAATCCGAAGCTGAAGGTTTCCTTCGGCGAGATGATTAGGGATTTTGAAGTCTTCTTTCTCTAGGCGTTTTCTGAAAAATGCACCTGCTTCATGCATCTCATTTTCAATGTACCAACTGTCCGAATCCCAAAGACAAACAGCTTTTTTCGACTCACGAAGCGCATCCACAATTCGCTCTTCCGCCGGGGTGAGGGAGGACAATCCCACAAACCAGGTGAACGTTGAATTGAGCCTCACGTCGAGTGAAACTTCACCTAATGCAAGACTCCTTGCCAATGAGGCGTAGCTTCTTTCACCGCCAATAAAGCGATCATGAAAGGCATGATACAATGGACCGAGCGAGTCCCAGAATACGCTGTAGCTCTGTTGAGAAGGGCTGAGTGGTTCGATCGAAAAACTCCAATGCTCGATATCGCGGATGTTCTTTAATTCTCGAAAAAAGGCAACAGGATCAGTTAGGGTGTGATCCAAATCCTGAAAGTCATCAAGAATTGTAGTGCCCCATTTTAAGAATGAATGAAAAGACTCTGGCTGAGGTGTTACGCTTTCATAAGCAGCGTACAATTGAAAGAGAAGGGCTGTTTTTGAGTTTAAAATTTCACCTGAGCCCCATTCAAGAAAAGCAGGCAATGTGAAAATTCGGGGCGCTATAAATGGGGTGGCCAGAATGCGCGCCAATTCTTTTCGGAGGTACACTCCAGCTCTTTTGCCAGGCACCACAATACACACATCTTCAAGATGCTTGCCGTGGCGTTCGACGATCAATTCTGCGGATTCTTGTAAAAATGTGCGTCCCATATTCTGAAGGTTCAAAGGTGGCAGGTCTGAACGATCTTTGCGCCACATCATGGAAAATTTCCCGCAATACCGACGACTAACCAATGAACGAAACTACTATCGCATTGAAAGTCCGTCAAGTATGATGGAAATTCAGGTAGTTGGAAAATACTGGATCGAGCATGAACTGAACGCTCGGATTCTGCCTGAACGACTGCTTATTCAGGATCTTCTCAAGGGCACATTTCCCGGCTCGGTGCCGATTTCTGAAGAGCAGTATCAGCACTTTTTGATCTCCTGTACCGCTCGGCTTACCCAGCGTTCCCTTTGAACAGGTCGCTGTTGGTCTTCACGGGCTTTCCGCTGCGGACATTGAGCCGTCCTGAATCATTTTTGCGCATGCACCCACTCATTCAGGACAATGTGTCTCTTCGTCCATTCAACACTTTTCAGGTTGATGTCAAGGCCCGTCATTTTGCACGATTTTCCTCACTCGACGAACTGCGAACCCTTCTCGCTGATCAGGTAGTAGTGGCAGGAAAAAAAATGATCCTCGGTGGAGGAAGTAACGTCTTGTTTCGATCTGATTTCGATGGTGTTATTCTGCGCAATGAATTGCGGGGCATCCGTCTGATCAGTGAAACCGATACCCATTTAATCGTGGAATCTGCCGCAGGTGAGTCATGGCATCAATTCGTTCTGTATTGCATCGAAAAGGGCTGGGCAGGTGTGGAGAATTTATCGCTCATCCCAGGCAGTGTGGGCGCAGGACCCATGCAGAACATTGGAGCTTATGGCGTTGAAATTCAGGAGGTGATTGAATCCGTTCAGGCCTTTCACATCCACGATCATGTCATCCACACATTCAGTAATTCCGAATGTTCGTTCAGTTATCGGGAAAGCATCTTCAAGCGAGCCGAAAAGGACAATTGGGTGATTCTGGCGGTGCAGTTTAAATTGAATAAGCGCCCAGTGTTTCGTGTGGACTATGGCGCGATTCAGGATGAATTGGATCTGGCTTCACCCGACCGGCTAACCATAAGAGAAGTGAGTAATGCAGTGATTCGCATCCGTCAATCGAAGTTGCCTGACCCAGCAGTGTTGGGCAATGCGGGAAGTTTTTTTAAGAATCCAGTGATTTCAAGGGCCCATTTCGAACGACTGAAAAAAGGCTATCCCTCTCTTCCGGCCTATCCCATTGATGAAAATTCAATCAAAGTAGCCGCGGGCTGGTTGATTGAACAAACAGGTTGGAAGGGCAAGCGCATCGGCGAATGTGGAGTGCACGAGCGACAGGCCCTTGTCATTGTAAACTATGGCCATGCCACTGGAAACGAAATTTTTGAACTCTCCGGTCAGATACTTTCCAGCGTAAAAGAGCGATTTGGAATCGACCTTGAACGCGAAGTGAATTTCATCTAGAATTTCGCACAAGGCATGATGCGTTTTTTCATGGATCGCACATGCTTTTTCTGTGACCAGAGATAGGAAAGTGTAATCTCATGAGATCCTGCACTGCTGCCTATTCCAAGCATTGATACAGTGATGTCGTAACTATAACCGATCTTGTACTTGCTGGCTTGTACGCCTAGCAGTACCGCTATTGCATCATGATTGGGAACCCCGCGTTGATTCGATTTTGCGGGCAATCCACGATACCACAAACCGAGTACAATTGGACTAAACTCATAATAGCAACCGAAGTCGAGTTGATCAAATTCTTGTTGACTTTGATAGTGCGCTGCCACCACCAAGTGATGGTCGAGTTTTACCAATGAGTTGCCTTTTATTCGAAGTCGCAATCCGCCATGGGCAGATATGCGTCTGAAGAGAGGCGCATTTCCGTCGGAATACAAGGATTCGTTCGGTTGATTGGCGTGAAATGCGGAAACACCAAGCCAGAATTTTGGTCCATAAGTCAGCACACCCGCGCCAAAATCAAAGAATGAAATTGGTTGAAAAAGTGGCTGTTCAAGCGACGAAGGGGCATCGCTGCGAATCATTTGATCATAAAAGAGAAGCCGGTCGAAATCAACATTTCGTGTCACATAACCAAACTGTAATGCAGGACGGAAAAACCAGTTGCGCTTGATGCGTGCTTCATAAGCATATTGGAACTGCATACTTGAATTTCGCAATGCTCCGCTTCCGGCTCGGTCATGGCTCACCAATACCCCGATTCCACTTTTAAGACTGGGTAAGTACTGATCATAAGCTATGTTACCCGCATTGAATCCACCAGGTATTCCCGCCCATTGATTCCTATACTGCATTGCAAATCGGCCTTGGATGGATGCGCCCGCAAAGGCTGGACTCATGTGCGTGGGGACAGCGTAAAATTGAGTGAACTGCTGATCCTGAGCCAACAAATAATGGTGACTCAGTAGTGTGATCAGGGTCAGGTATAAATGTCTCATGGGATTGCTTTTAGGGTAGTTCATTTTCCAGATTACCTGACCAACAGCGTGACATCTCCGGCCTGTTCAAACTTCTGTCCGTCCACAAATCGCGCACGAACTTTCCACACATATACGTCTTGCTTGCAAAGCGAGCCTCGATAGTATCCGTCCCATCCTTTATTCACGTCTTTGCTTTCGTAAAGCAGCTCGCCCCATTTGTTGAATAGCAGAAGTTGGTACTCAGTTACTCCCTCATGCAGAGGGAAGAACACGTCATTTTCATATCCAAGTGGATCATAAGCTCCACCTGAACCACCGGAAGTTCGCGGTGTAAAGGCATTCGGAAATTCTATAAGGCCACCGATGTGAGTGTATACAGCATTCAATACTTGCATGGTGTCTGGACAGTTGAAGGCGTTATTCGCAATCAGTGTGACATCGAAAATCCCTTCTTGTTGATAGTAGTAAATTGGATTGGTTTGATTGGAAGATGACCCATCGCCAAACTGCCAATCGTAGATCGTTGCATTCTGCGAGAGATTCAAACAATATACAGGCTGGCTCGGAACAGAAACTTCATTCGGCGTTATGGTGAACGCGGCAATGGCCCGCGGATGCACTTGAATAATATACTCTTGAACCATCACCTCGGTCGAGCCATCAAAACCTGTTATCGTAAGTGTCACAGTATATGTTCCAGGTTGATAATACGTGTAAACCGGATTGGTTGCATTGGCTGCGCCACCGTCGCCAAACTGCCAATAGGAAATGGCGGCATACTCTGATAAATTTGTGAAGTTCACCGTCAGAGGCGCACAACCTTCGGCTGGACCCAAGAAATTCACAAGTGGGGAGGGTGGCAAAATAATTACTTCTTGTACTTCAAGATCCGAGCATGAGCCGTTGCCTGCTTGAAGCTGGATAGAATAGGTGCCCCATGTGCTGTAAGTATGACTGCCAGGTTCTTCCGCAGTGTATGCCGTGCCATCACCCATGGACCATACATAAGTCAGAGCGCCACCGATTGTGGTATTGTCAATATTCACAGTGGATTCAGGCCATTCCTGAATGATCGGATCAGCTTGGAACCCAGCGACCGGCACTGGAGATACCTGTACAAAAGCGTCCGCAGAATCAATACATCCAAATTCATTTTGAATGGTGAGCGTTACAGTAAAAAGTGTATCCGTCGTTCCCCAGTTGAAGTAGGTGTGCACGGGCTCTTGCTCATTGGAAATGTCGCCGTCTCCAAAATTCCATAAATAGGAGAAGGCACCTGTGCTATTGTTATCGAAATACACCGTCAGTGGCGTACATCCTTGAGTGTTCAGAGCAAAGGAGGCCTCAATCTGCTGCGGTGTCACCACCTCAAGTTGAGCAGAGCTCGCACATCCATTCGCAGTGATCGCCTGCAAGGTGATCGGATAAGTAACAGGTGACGGTGAAAAATTGGTGTAGATGATGGTGTGCGATAATGCAGCAGTGTTCGAAGTTTGTCCATTGCCGTAATTCCAATTGTACGAATCAGCACCAATAGAACCATTGATCAAATTGACTTCAAGTGGATTGCAACCCGAAATGGATTCCACTTGAGCGATAGCAACTGGAGTGTGATACACATTAATTGGGACGCTGGTAGTATCCGAGCAACCGTATTGATTGGAGGCAATTAGCTCTGCAGTCAACGAAAGATCGTTCAGATTGTCCGTTACATAAACGTGTGTCGGATTGGTATTGGAGGAGAATGCCCCATCTCCGAATGACCATTGAAAGGAAGTTGCTCCTATCGATTGATTTACAAACACTCCTGTGAATGGCGAACAGCCCTCTCCACTCGCAGTGAATTGTGAACTCACTGTAGGAAAAAGACTGAATAAGTCGGTGGCAGTGGAGACACATCCCGCACCGCTCACCGCGGCTAGGGTAAGGGTATAAGTAAACGCTTCATTCCCGGTGCTTGTATATACATGCACATGCTCAGGATCTGTATTGTTGGAGAATGTTCCATCGCCATAGTTCCAAGTGTACGACGTGGCATTTTCGCTGAGATTCGTAATTATAATGGGGGCAGGCGAACAAGCCTGACTTTCATTCGTAGTAAAATTCGCGAGTGGAAGCGGATTAATGGTAATAGGTGAAGTGACGATCGAACTGCATCCAAAGACACTTGATGCCATAAGTACGACATCAAAAATGATCGGATTTGAGGTCGTATTTATATAGGATACCGTTCCATTGGGCTGAACGCTCGCAAGACCATTTCCGAAATTCCATTCATAGAACGAGGCATTCGTGCTCGTGTTAGCGAAGTACACATCGGCTGGCGCACACTGTGGTCCGGGATTGAGAAATGCAGCAACCACTTCTGGATACACTTGGACGCTCAATTCGAAAGACGCGGGACATCCCGATGCGCTGAAGGCAACCATCGTGATCACATAGGTCTGCACCTGATTCGTTGAATTAATGAATACATGTGAATGCTGAAGATCGCTATTCAACGAAGTTTGTCCGTCACCATAATTCCATTCATAACTCGCTCCATTGACCGTGAGGTTATTGAAAACAACCGTCAGCGGACTACAACCTGATAGCGCGCTGGCAGTGAATTGAGCAATCGGCGAAGGGAATACTTCCACCGTCGTTGTCGCAGACGAAGTGCATCCAAACGGAGACGTACCTGTAAGCAATACATTGTAGCTCACTGGATCTAATCCTGTGTTCATGAATTGATGGACTGGAGCAGGCATGCCTGAAATAGTACCATCTCCGAAATCCCAGAAATAGGCTTGGAGCCCAATCACAAAGGGCATTTGAATATTCAATGGCCCACAACCTGAAGATCCAGTTAGATCAATCTCCAAGTTCATTAGCGGGAATACAATCACCGGATCCGAAATGGTATCGTGACATCCATTGGCCGCATAAGCGAAAAGAGTTACTGGATAGAGTTGAACCATTCCTGTATTATTGACATACAGGTGCGATGGATCAGATGCAATAGATGAGGCTCCATCACCGAAATTCCATTCATACGAAGCGGCGTTCTGAGATTGATTCAAGAAATCTACTAGCAGGGGCTCACAGGTGGGTATGTTCGCATTGTCTATGAACGACGCAATCGCATTAGCAAGCACCTGAACGTAAAGTGTATCATTCGATGAGCACCCGAATGCGTTGATCGCGTTGAGCACAGCCATGTAAGTAGTGTCAGTGCCGGTCTGATTGACATAAGTGTGGGAAGGTATTTCTTCTGCGGAAAATCCTCCATCACCGAAAAACCATTGATAGGATATAGCAGATGTGCTGTTATTCCCAAATTGAACCAGTAGCGGGGAACATCCAGAAATTGGATCGGCCGAAGCAATAGCCACAGGACGGGGCTCCACATTCACAGGCGTAGTGGTGGTGTTCTGACAGTATCCATTCGACACTTGAAGCGTTATGTCGAAAAGTCCTGTGGTGGTATAAACGTGATTTGGGTTTTGTTCTACGGAAGTTTGCCCATCGCCAAAATCCCATGACCATGAAACAATGGGAGAAGAGGGTAAGGAAATAGTATTATCCCAGAAATGAGCAGTATCTTCTTCACACAGGTTCTGCACATTGAATGCCGCTACTGGTGTGGGATGAATCGTAATCTGAATATTGTCTGATGCACTGCAACCATTGGCGGCAGTAACCGCAAGTGTTGCAGTGTAGACACCAGGTGAATTGTAGCTAATAACTGGTGGAATTTCTCCGCTAAACATGCCAGGAGCAGTTCCAAATGTCCAGTTCCATTCCACAGCCGACGCGCTCACCGAAGTAAACGTCACGTCTGCCTGATCACAGGCTAAAGTAGGCGTAGCCAGAAGGTCAACTGTGGGCGGAGGTAACACCGTGACCTGCACCGAGGCCACGTCGTCACAAGCGCTGGAGGCACCACTTATAGCTACTCTGCTTAGTACTGTATAAGTGCCTGGTGTGCTGAACGAATACGTAATATTCCCCGGTCCGGTAGGTATCCAGCCTGTACCAAAATTCCATTCGTAAACGTTGGGTGTTCCTGTGGCTAGCTGAAAGAAAGTGATGGGTTGCCCAACACATACCGAGTCAGTTGAAATACTTACACCCGCTGTGGGCGGTGGAACAATTTGAATCGTAATAGAAGCCGGAGCAATTCCACAATAATTACTGTCGAGCAATTGAACTGTATACGAGCCCACTCCGGGATAGTGCATGGTGTGCGGAAAAGTGGGCGGCCATGGAGTCCAATCTATGATGCTGTCATAACCAAGACCCCAGTAATCACCAAAGTTCCAGTACTCATAGCGCTGGTAAATATTTCCTTGAAACAAACAGTTTCTGTAGGTAGTATTTGTAAAAGTGACTGTAGTATCCGGATAGCAGAGCAATGTCGCTGACGCCGTAATTCCCGGATCATCTAGATCCCAGATGCGAATTGGATCAAACGTAGCCGTGGAGTTTCCCCCCTGAACGGTGTTGCAATAGTTCTCCGCAGTCAATGTAACCACGGTTTCGCAGGTCACTGTGCCCACATCATAGAGGTGGCTGATGGTCTGCAGCCAGTTGGTATGATCGAAGGTGAGTATAGGGGTTCCATCGCCAAAATCCCAAGTGAACATGGTAGTTTCAGAAACGTTCGTGGAAGAGTTGATAAATTCCATTACCTGCGGCGCGCAGGACTGGGTGAGACCCCCAACAGGAATTTGAATGGAGGCGCTGCTGGACTGTTCCATTACAACGACTCCTTGAATGCTGCAACCTGTAGCTGTCTGGGAAATCACCACCACAAATGTGTCAACCGCCGCGGTGTATAAGTGATTGATAGCAGCCGGTGTATTCCATGAAGCGCCTGAACTGTTTGGCGTGCCATCACCCCAATCAACTGTGTAGGCACCCCAGTTTTCTGGGGATTGAAGATTGAAGCTGAAATTTGAACCGCTGCACGAGTACCAATACGGATTCGTACTTGGCATTCCATAAAAGTCGTACACAGTTGGACATTGCGCACGAACTACCAAAGCTAGCAGCCCGAGAATCACTATGGACAGGAAGCGCTTGAATGTCAGGTTAATGTCGCACATAGCCACTTCTACGGGACTTGTTCCAATAGGTGACGGTTTCCGGGACTTTTTTTTAAGGCTGTGCGAATATCAGGGTTTCAGAGCCTCCCTGATTTGCTCCACCATCATCCCTACTGCCGGACACACAAGAGTGTTTCGGAAAGTGAGGTCCATTATTTGAACCATGTTTTTTCGGTCAGTATGAGGATATTCGCGACATGCTTTAGGCCGCACCTCGTACACCCGGCAGGTGTTGTCGGCATTCAGAAATACACATGGAGATTGATTCAACACCCAATCACCGTCTTCGTCGATGTGCAAATACTTACTGGTAAGTTCAGAAGGGCGGATACCCAGATGACTCGCAATTCGATCGATGTCTACGTTCCTGAAAATCGGACTTGTCGTCTTGCAGCAGTTTGCGCACTGCAGGCAATCCACCTTGGCAAATACTTTTTCATGCGCCTGATGAAATAGCTCATCCAATTTTTTGACGCGCGCAAGTTGAAGAAAATACTTCTTATTGACTTTTCTGTGGCTGCGCGAATATTCCAGAACCCGCGCTAAATCCTCATGGATGGGGATCACTGAATGCGGGATTATTTATGAACGAGATATCCGTGAGACACTTGACAAAGGCAATTAGTGCCAGTTGTGATTCTTCATCTAACTGAAGTCCGCCGGTGGTGTATTTCATGAATGGATCAATGGTTTCAGACGGAACGCCTCCACTGTTGTAATGTGCAATCACTTGCTCCAAAGTAGTGAATCGTCCGTCATGCATAAATGGAAACGTGAGCTCTGCATTGCGCAAGGTAGGAGTCTTGAATTTCCCATCATCCAAAGGACTGCCTGTTACCAGCATCCGGCCGTGGTCATTCTCGAAAGTGGCATCAAGTCCATTGTTGTGAAACAGATTATCCGTCATCTGCATATCGCCAAACCCATGGCAATGAAAACAGTCGGCCCCAAATTGTCCCCCTGGCACCTGATCTGGACTTCCTCCCTCAGTGATGAAAAGATTGAATCCAAATTCTTCCAAAGGCGTGAACTCGTACTGACCAATACGCTGCCTGTCGAATTTTGAATTGGCCGAAATCATTGTTCTTAAAAATGAAGCCATAGCTTTTGCGGCACGATCCTGATTTATCGTTTCACTTCCAAATGCCGCCTTAAACAGCGGAGGATAAATAGGATCGTTCCTTAACTCTTCAAGTGCGATGTTCCAATCTTCATCCATTTCAATGGGATTTTGAACAGGCTCAATCACTTGCTCTTCCAACGTTTGAGAACGCCCATCCCAAAAGAAGAATTGACCCCATCCAAGATTGACTAAGGCCATCGATTGACGTGTTCCAATGTCTCCATTTATCCCTTCGGAAAATTGATTAGGGTCAGAGAATGAATGATTGGGTAAATGACAAGCACCGCAAGACATCAAATTATTACCACTGAGCTTTTTCTCCCAAAAAAGAAACCGTCCTAATTCTACTCCTTCGACAGTAAGAGGATTATTGGCCGGAATATCCATCGGTGGAAAAAATGGAGGAATCACCAATTCATAAGGAGTTGCGTTGAATGGTGGTTCTGGGTCGGGTTCTTGAGGCCCATCGGGCTTGCACGAGGAGATGCTGCCCACCACGATAAAGGTGAAGCCAATGAGAATCAGCTTATGTATTTTACGAGTGGTCCTATTTATCATTCTTCTTCACGTTCAAAGGGCTTATTCCAAAGGTAAGAAGGTTGCATTCTGTACAAAGTTCCAATCAGTGAGACTATGCAGAAAAGCCACCAAATCCTTTTGCTCTTCTTCGCTGAGGCCCAAAGGCTGAACCCTGAAATCCTTATTGGGATGATCTTCGCCGCCTCTGTTGTAAAACGCAACAACTTCTTCTAATGTTTGCATCGACCCATCGTGCATATAGGGGCCAGTAAGCGCCACATTGCGAAGGGTAGGGGTTTTGAATTTACCAGCGTCTGTCGAAGCATAGGTCACACGTTCTTTTCCGGAATCAGAATATACCGTATATAATCCAATGTTGTGAAAATCAAAATCTGAAAGAAAGGGATCGGTATGGCAGCCACCACATTTTGTTTGTCGGGAGAAGAACAAATCCCGTCCGCGAATTTGGGATTCAGAAAGCTGATCCATTTGTCCTTGAAACTCATACCGATCATAATGACTGTCGGCGCTCACAAAAGTGCGCTGAAAGGAGGCCAACGCACGCGTAACAACGTAAGGGTCGATTTCACGCCGATAAGCCGCCAGACTCATCTCCCGAAGGTATCTATTGTCATTGAGACGTTCTGCCAATTCTAAAATTTCAAGACTCATTTCATTGGTATCTGCTATAGGAGCTAGCGCCTGAAGTTCCAATGTCGGCACGCCGCCTTCCATCATGAAATAGGGCATCCAAGCCATGTTGGCGAGACTCGGGGCATTTCGTCTTCCCGTCTTCCCATGAACTCCAATACTCGTTTTACGTCCATCTGTAAATGCAGCTGAAGGCAAATGACAGGAAGCGCATGAAGTAGCACGATCTTTTGAAAATTCTGTGCTGTAAAAAAAACGTCTACCTAACTCAATACGCAAGGTTGAAAGCGCATTGTCTTCAGGAATTACCGGAGTAGGAAACCACGAAGGATATTTGAGATGAACGGGCTGATCATCGAACTCAGGAATGCTCTCACAACTCACAATGAGAGCAATAATGGAGAAAAGTGCCCACCAGCGAAAACTCATTCCTCCAGTGAAAAGGCCTTGGAAAAATTGTCCGTGAACCTCCGAGCCAACAAGAAGTTGCCGGAAGTATGGGTGAGGTAATCAATTTCAAGATCAATCTGATCTTCATCCCCATGCAGCAGCTTGTTCACTTGCAAAACAACGGTTAGAGTCTTTTGAGAATCTCCTGCAATGAATGAATTACCAAGGTCCAGTTCGACAGTTCGGAAGAGTGGATCATCTCCACAATGAAAGGCAAATGGACTCAACAGCAAGTTGCCTTCCACCCCTTCAAGGTCTGCTTTGCCATCGAACTTAGTGAAAATGTATCCTGTGTTCCATTGCCAAAACAATCCCTGTGATCCAAGCACACTGAGAGGATGGCTGTTGGGATAAGTAGTAGGATCTACGTTTTTATTGTATGCTTCTGGCACGCCAAGATTGAACCGTACCTTGGTATAGTCCCCTTCTTTTACGTTCACACTGAGCTGAGGGGTGGTGTTGAAGTTGGCCACATAGAAGTCCTTTACAAGAACAACCTCGCCATTGGCGCGAACCAACTCGATCATGCTCAAATAGGACATAAAGGTTTCTGCACGATAGCGATATCCCAGATTGTCGATGTACACATCACCAATTGCGAAGGGCTCAGTACCCACGCGGGTTTCAAAGCGCAGAGTGACCCTTGCATCACCCACCTCTTTATTCTTGTCAGGATCACAAGAGGCGAATAGCAATGCTGCAAAGAGGATGGACAGTATCTGTTTCATGGTAGTCATACAAAGCTAAGTCGAATTGCCCCACTCTGACGGTATGCCTGATGGAGATCAGCCCATCCTCCCTTTAGACGACGTCTTTTGCGTTGTATTCACTCATCTGGGCCGGCGTGGAGCGAATCAGAGCCTCCGTGTTAATTCCTCGAATACCTGGAACTTGATCATGGAAGAAATACCAAAGACTTGCCCTATTTTTAGCCAACCTCAAAATCAGAAAGTCCTTTGTCAAAACCCTTTCTCGTCCTCAAAGCATCTGCCGGAAGCGGTAAGACATACGCCCTAGTGCGGCATTACTTGGCGCTATGTTTAGGCTCTTCTTCAGCCTCCTATTACAGGCAAATATTGGCGATCACCTTTACCAATGCAGCCGCTGCGGAAATGAAGGAGAGGGTGATATCGCGACTGAAGGAGTTTAGTGAAACTCCTTCCGAAACACTGCCCAATAACACACTATTCACAGAACTGTGCCGCGAAACTGGCGCTGAACCACTCGAACTAAAGGCGCGGGCTTCGCGTGTGTTGAGTCACATGGTTCATCACTACGACCTGCTTAGCATTTCTACGATTGATAGCTTCACACACCGGCTCGTGAGATCGTTTGCCCGTGAACTGGGAATCGATAGGGATTTTACTGTCGAAATAGATTCCGGCGCCTTTCTGGGTGAAGTGGTCGATCGGGTTCTCGGTGAAGCCGGAAGGGACGACCAACTCACAGCAAGTTTGGTGGACTTTGTGAAAAGTAGATTCGAGGAAGGAAAGAATTGGCGAGTCGCCTCAGAATTGTTTTCCTTTTCGAAATTACTCGTTTCAGAATCCGGTGCACCTCACGTGCGTCTGCTCGCGGATACCGACCCAAATGAACTGATCGCCTTGCGCAAGCAATTGAGAGTTCGCCTCACTGAGCTTCAATCAAAACTCAAGGAAATCGGACGCAAATTGATGGAGATTCTATCGTCTGCAGGAATCGCTCCCGATGAACTCAAGGGCGGAGCATCAAAAGGGCCTGCAAATACAATTCGGAATTGGGCAGAGGGAGCACAAAAGGTTCCTACCCTTACAATCGAGCGATTGGCCAGAGGAGAGGATGATTGGATCACAATGTCCAAAGCTTCTGCAGACTTGAAATCAAGAATTACTTCCGTTGAACATCTTCTCACTGTAGCTTTAGCAGAGGCCGTGAGTTGGTTCAAACAAGAAGCTGTCGAATGCGACAGGATCGAATTGCTGTCCCGAAATTTGTACTCGATGGCACTCATCAAATACCTCAGCCGAATGGCTGATGAATTGAGGACAGAACAGAATATCATCTTAATCGCGGATTTCCAGCATCGCATTGCAGAGGTCGTTTCTGACAGCCCAGCACCATTTATTTTTGAGAAAATAGGGGAGCGTTATCGTCACGTTTTGTTCGATGAGTTTCAAGACACATCAACGCTGCAATGGCACAATTTCCTTCCTTTGATTGAGAACAGTTTGTCCAATGGGAACTTCAATCTTATAGTAGGCGATGGAAAGCAAGCGATCTATCGTTGGAGAAATGGAAATGTAGAGCAGTTCGTTCATCTGCCGCAATTGCCAGCTTCCCATCAAGATCCTTTTAGACAGTCCCTTTTTTCCGAAGCGTTTGAAGCTCAGGTTCTCCAAACCAATCGCCGCAGCGCACAACAGGTAATCACATTTAACAATAAAGTATTTCGACACCTTGCGCCATTACTCAATGCACACGCCGATGTCTATGCGGATCTGGAACAAGAGTTTTCCAGAGAAATGGAAGGTTATGTGCAGGTGAAAACAGTGAGTGGCAAAACACAGGGCGATCGCTGGCCTTTGATTCTTGATCACATCAGCGCCATGATTCAGGAGAGTGTTGACGACGGATATACGCTGGGAGATATCGCTATTCTTACTCGCAAAGGAAATGGCGAGAGTTCAGTCATCGCCGAGCATCTCGGCAAAATTAATATTCCAGTTATAACCCGTGAGACTTACCTCCTCGCTCATTCCCCGCTCGTTCGATGGCTATTCGCATGGCTCGGATATCTGGATACGCCTTCACAACCGTTCTATCGCACCGAACTTATCGTGTCTTTCACTGCTGCTTTTCCTGAGCGAGGAGAGGTGCGCGCAGAATCTTTCTTAGATAATCAGAGGAAGGGAAAGGCCCACACAGAGGACTTTCTGGAGCAAATGTTTCCGGGATACTTCGGACGTTTTTCAAGAGCACTCCCCGCACATCAACTTATTCAAGAATTACTGCACTTTGCGGAAGTGCGTCCGGATGTCTATCTGGAGTTTTTGATGGATCAATTGATTCAACTTGATCGTCGAAAGGGTTTGCCTTTGCACGAAATTATCCGATGGTGGGACGAATCAAAAGGAACGCTTTACATCGAATCGTCTGACCAGCCCAACGCTGTGAAGGTAATGACCATTCATAAGTCGAAAGGCCTGCAGTTTCCGGTGGTCATTTATCCCAGAAGACTTTCCGGATCTAAAGAGCAATCCATCTGGGTGGATCCCGGAGATTTACTTCCTGGTGTGCCCACAGCGTTGGTCTCGACAAAAGTGGGGGCAGATCCTGATGATGCCCCATTTCCAGAAGTAGCTAAGGAAATGGAGGATATGTTGCTCGATGATTTGAATGTGTTCTATGTCGCAAATACCCGGGCAGAAGATCGCTTATACCTCATTCAAGAAGTCGCAAAAGAGCCAAGTGGATTTGATGGAGCTTATCTCTCCATGCTGGGACTGAGTGATTCATTGACCGAACGTTCATTGGGTCTCCGTGAACGACGAGCTGATTCTGATTCGATTATAAAGGATGAATTGACACTTATTGAAGAAAAACCACTGAATATTTCTCAACCTGAATTACGCTTTCATGCTCCGGCATCACTAGACGAGTTTGAAGATGAATCCCCGCGCTGGTTTGGCGAACTAATGCACGCATGCCTTGCCCTCGTCAATTCTGAAAGGGATATTGAGGCCGCCGTGCGGAATGTATTGCGAAAGGAAGGGCTGCCTCAGGCAGAATGGTCTGCACGATTGTCGGAGACGCTAGCAAATGTGGTTAGGAATGATAAATTCAAGTTTTTGTTCGAGGAAAGTGCCACAGCATTGAATGAACGTGAAATTATTCTTCCAGATGGGCACGTATTGCGTCCAGATCGTATGCTTCGCGCTGAGGATGGATGGTTGGTTGTAGATTTTAAAACGGGATTACCAAAAGTGTCACACCATGATCAGGTCAAAGGTTATATGACCCAGATCGAATCGGTTTCCGGGGCTCCGGTAAAGGGCTTTCTTCTGTATACTAATTCATTGGAATTGGTGGAAGTGAGTTAAGTAGTGATGATGATTCTTCTATCTTGCACAGGTTAAACCTTATTCGAATGAGAAGCTATGTGTTATGCCTGTTTGTATCATTCAGCGCTGTATCGCTTTACGCACAGATTAATCCTCTGATCAGTAGTGGTAAAATTCCTGAAGGAACGGTTTTGCATACTCCGCATGAAACCCGCGCCGCCGCCTGTGCTCCTGCCGCAGCACTGCGCGACATGGAGTGGAACAATGTCAGTGCGCTAATTGAAACTGGTGGAACGCTTTGGCTGGATCGCGCAGTAGGACGATCACATTATTTTGTTCCGAAAGAGGGCAATGTATCAGTGGCATATGCCGGGGCTTTATGGCTCGGGGGAATTTCTCCGGACCAACAACTCAAACTGGCCGCCGTCACCTACCGCGCATCAGGAAATGATTACTGGCCGGGCCCACTCACCAACGACGGAACAGCAGCAACTAATGATGCGGTCTGTAACGAATGGGACCGGTTTATTATCTCCTATCGAACGGATGCACAGCGGCATCGGGCATGGTTCGAGTGTCAGTTGAATCCAGACTGCAACGCCAGTGATTTATTCCCGAATGGGTATTCTGTTCCATCTTATTTCTATGACTATCCTGCACTCGGAAATACAGCACAAGGACAAGATTTGTACCTCGCACCCTTTTACGATTTCAACGGCGACGGGGTCTACTCACCGGAGCTCGGGGACTATCCATGGTATGATTTCTTGCGTGAAATAAATTGCGCAGAAAGACGCAAGGAAGATCCAATTCCCCTTTTTGGAGACCAGACCTACTTCTGGATCTTTAACGACAAAGGAAATGCGCACACCGAATCGCAAGGTCAGCCTATTGGCATGGAGATTCGCGCTCAGGCTTTTGCTTTCAGCACCAATGATGAGGTAAATAACATGACGTTCTATAACTATGTGTTGATCAATCAGGGAACGCAGACCCTGCAAGACACTTATTTCGGAACCTGGATCGATTGTGATATTGGCGGGCACCTAGATGATTATGTCGGATGCGATGTGCAGCGCGGACTTGGTTATGCCTACAATGGGGCGGCATTCGATGGGCCCACAGGCCTCTCTCCCGGATATGGAGTGAGTCCTCCGGCCATGGGCGTCGACTTTTTTGAAGGCCCCTACCAAGATGATGATGGATTGGACAATCCGCTCACCTCTGATATTCTTGAGGCCATTGAATTGAATGGGATTCCATACAAAGGAATCGGAATCGGATACGGCGACGGTATCGCTGACAATGAGCGCTTCGGAATGCGCAAATTCGTATTTCACAATTCCGGAACCGCGCCCAACGGCTTTCCAACAAATGCAGTTCACTTTTATAATTTTCTAAAAGGATTCTGGAAGAATGGTCAACGAATGGTCTATGGAGGAAATGCACTTACACCAGCCACGGGTGCCATTCCGACTATTCCAGCCGACTTTATGTTTCCCGGAGATAGCGATCCTTTGAGCTTCGGCACCGTTGGCGCAGCGGTAGAACCATGGACAGAAGTGAGTAGTGGAAATCCTGCAGCAGATCGCCGTTTTCTTCAAAGTGCAGGCCCATTCACGCTAAAGCCTGGCGACTACAACAACATTACCGTCGGTGTAGTTTGGGCTCGTTCAAATGGTGGATCACCGTTTCAATCTGTCGAGCTTCTTCGCTTGGCGGATGATAAGGCGCAAGCGTTGTTCGACAACTGCTTTGAATTAATCTCCGGACCGGATGCACCGGATGTCACCGTGCGTGAACTCAATCGGGAAATCATCCTTTATCTCGCCAACGACAATCCCTTGAGTTCGAATTACAATGAATCCTATTCTCTTATTGATCCGACGATTCCTGAAATAACAGTAGCTGGTCTGCCGCTTACTCCCGAACAGCGCTCCTATATGTTCCAAGGATATGAATTGTATCAATTGGCAAATCCTCGAGTAACTGGCGCTGAGTTGCGGGACATCACCAAAGCACGACTCATCTTTCAATGTGATCTCCAGGATGGAGTGGCTGATATTATCAATTTCGGAAAAGATGAGGAGACTGCCCTGACCATTCCTAGTCTTGAAGTAAACGGAGCAGATGAAGGAATACAAAGGTCTTTCAGGATAACCACCGATGCATTTGCACAAGGAGATAGTCGATTGGTCAATCACAAGACCTATTATTTCATGGCTATTGCATACGGTTACAATAATTATGAAGTGTTCGACATTGGCCAGGGTACCGGTCAGGATGCCGCTTACCTGCCGTCGCGCAAATCAGTGTTCGGAGCAGTGCCTGTCATATCTGCCATTCCTCACGATGTGCAGCCCGCTTTTGGCGGTACAACCATTAACTCAGGATATGGCTCAGGGGTGTTCCTTACCCGCATTGAGGGTAAAGGAAATGGCCTGAACGACTTGATCATTACCGCAGAAAGCGAGCGAGAAATTTTGGTCAATAACAACATTGCGGAGCTCACCTATGCCCCAAATCGTGGACCGGTTAACGTGAAAGTGGTGGATCCGCTTCGC